>JADMIO012752727.1_pt1 | contig 103238 bp, 94 predicted proteins | sample 8958161 | NCBI WGS metagenome assembly JADMIO01 (sample SAMN16585339, study PRJNA669376) | soil metagenome | isolation source: Crop rotation soil | place: USA: Cullars Rotation, Alabama | collected 2011
CTTTCCCCAGCACATACGACATTAATCGTGCCGATACCCAGGTTAGGCGCGCTGTCAATAACTATGACATCATAGTCATGAGCAACAGTTTCAATGGCCAGTCGGAGCATCAGGTGTGGATCGGTGGGCAGTTTACCTTCATCAAATTTGCCCATTAACTCAGTTTCAATACGGTGCAGAGCCAGACAGGAAGGAATAATGTCAAGCCCCGGCCAGCAAGTGGGCTTTATTGCATAAGTGACATCGTCCTTTTCCCCAAGATAGAAAGGCAGGAGAGTGTCTTCTGCATGAATATGAAGATCTGGTACCCATCCGTGATACATTGAGGCTGTTCCCTGGGGGTCGTTACCTTCCACGAGCAAAACACGTAGCCCCTTCAGAGCCAGATCCTGAGCAAGATGAACAGAAACTGAGGTTTTGTAAACGCCTCCTTTATGGGCAGCAACCCCGATCACCGGTGGAAATACGTCTTCAGCACGTCGCAATCGCGTACCAAACACATCACGCATATGATTAATTTGTTCAATTGTATAACCAACACGTTGCTCAACCCGTCCTCGAATTTCCATATCCGGGTGCGGTAGTCGCCCTGCTTTCTCGGCATCTCTGATAGCCTGAGAAGAAACCCCAACTAAATCCGCTGCTTCACCTATTCTCCAGCGCCGGGTTATTTTCCTCGCTTCCGGGCTGTCATCATTAAACTGTGCAATGGCGATAGCCTTCGTCATTTCATGACCAGCGTTTATGCACTGGTTAAGTGTTTCCATGAGTTTCATTCTGAACATCCTTTAATCATTGCTTTGCGTTTTTTTATTAAATCTTGCAATTTACTGCAAAGCAACAACAAAATCGCAAAGTCATCAAAAAACCGCAAAGTTGTTTAAAATAAGAGCAACACTACAAAAGGAGATAAGAAGAGCACATACCTCAGTCACTTATTATCACTAGCGCTCGCCGCAGCCGTGTAACCGAGCATAGCGAGCGAACTGGCGAGGAAGCAAAGAAGAACTGTTCTGTCAGATAGCTCTTACGCTCAGCGCAAGAAGAAATATCCACCGTGGGAAAAACTCCAGGTAGAGGTACACACGCGGATAGCCAATTCAGAGTAATAAACTGTGATAATCAACCCTCATCAATGATGACGAACTAACCCCCGATATCAAGTCACATGACGAAGGGAAAGAGAAGGAAATCAACTGTGACAAACTGCCCTCAAATTTGGCTTCCTTAAAAATTACAGTTCAAAAAGTATGAGAAAATCCATGCAGGCTGAAGGAAACAGCAAAACTGTGACAAATTACCCTCAGTAGGTCAGAACAAATGTGACGAACCACCCTCAAATCTGTGACAGATAACCCTCAGACTATCCTGTCGTCATGGAAGTGATATCGCGGAAGGAAAATACGATATGAGTCGTCTGGCGGCCTTTCTTTTTCTCAATGTATGAGAGGCGCATTGGAGTTCTGCTGTTGATCTCATTAACACAGACCTGCAGGAAGCGGCGGCGGAAGTCAGGCATACGCTGGTAACTTTGAGGCAGCTGGTAACGCTCTATGATCCAGTCGATTTTCAGAGAGACGATGCCTGAGCCATCCGGCTTACGATACTGACACAGGGATTCGTATAAACGCATGGCATACGGATTGGTGATTTCTTTTGTTTCACTAAGCCGAAACTGCGTAAACCGGTTCTGTAACCCGATAAAGAAGGGAATGAGATATGGGTTGATATGTACACTGTAAAGCCCTCTGGATGGACTGTGCGCACGTTTGATAAACCAAGGAAAAGATTCATAGCCTTTTTCATCGCCGGCATCCTCTTCAGGGCGATAAAAAACCACTTCCTTCCCCGCGAAACTCTTCAATGCCTGCCGTATATCCTTACTGGCTTCCGCAGAGGTCAATCCGAATATTTCAGCATATTTAGCAACATGGATCTCGCAGATACCGTCATGTTCCTGTAGGGTGCCATCAGATTTTCTGATCTGGTCAACGAACAGATACAGCATACGTTTTTGATCCCGGGAGAGACTATATGCCGCCTCAGTGAGGTCGTTTGACTGGACGATTCGCGGGCTATTTTTACGTTTCTTGTGATTGATAACCGCTGTTTCCGCCATGACAGATCCATGTGAAGTGTGACAAGTTTTTAGATTGTCACACTAAATAAAAAAGAGTCAATAAGCAGGGATAACTTTGTGAAAAAACAGCTTCTTCTGAGGGCAATTTGTCACAGGGTTAAGGGCAATTTGTCACAGACAGGACTGTCATTTGAGGGTGATTTGTCACACTGAAAGGGCAATTTGTCACAACACCTTCTCTAGAACCAGCATGGATAAAGGCCTACAAGGCGCTCTAAAAAAGAAGATCTAAAAACTATAAAAAAAATAATTATAAAAATATCCCCGTGGATAAGTGGATAACCCCAAGGGAAGTTTTTTCAGGCATCGTGTGTAAGCAGAATATATAAGTGCTGTTCCCTGGTGCTTCCTCGCTCACTCGACCGGGAGGGTTCGAGAAGGGGGGGCACCCCCCTTCGGCGTGCGCGGTCACGCGCACAGGGCGCAGCCCTGGTTAAAAACAAGGTTTATAAATATTGGTTTAAAAGCAGGTTAAAAGACAGGTTAGCGGTGGCCGAAAAACGGGCGGAAACCCTTGCAAATGCTGGATTTTCTGCCTGTGGACAGCCCCTCAAATGTCAATAGGTGCGCCCCTCATCTGTCAGCACTCTGCCCCTCAAGTGTCAAGGATCGCGCCCCTCATCTGTCAGTAGTCGCGCCCCTCAAGTGTCAATACCGCAGGGCACTTATCCCCAGGCTTGTCCACATCATCTGTGGGAAACTCGCGTAAAATCAGGCGTTTTCGCCGATTTGCGAGGCTGGCCAGCTCCACGTCGCCGGCCGAAATCGAGCCTGCCCCTCATCTGTCAACGCCGCGCCGGGTGAGTCGGCCCCTCAAGTGTCAACGTCCGCCCCTCATCTGTCAGTGAGGGCCAAGTTTTCCGCGAGGTATCCACAACGCCGGCGGCCGGCCGCGGTGTCTCGCACACGGCTTCGACGGCGTTTCTGGCGCGTTTGCAGGGCCATAGACGGCCGCCAGCCCAGCGGCGAGGGCAACCAGCCGAGGGCTTCGCCCTGTCGCTCGACTGCGGCGAGCACTACTGGCTGTAAAAGGACAGACCACATCATGGTTCTGTGTTCATTAGGTTGTTCTGTCCATTGCTGACATAATCCGCTCCACTTCAACGTAACACCGCACGAAGATTTCTATTGTTCCTGAAGGCATATTCAAATCGTTTTCGTTACCGCTTGCAGGCATCATGACAGAACACTACTTCCTATAAACGCTACACAGGCTCCTGAGATTAATAATGCGGATCTCTACGATAATGGGAGATTTTCCCGACTGTTTCGTTCGCTTCTCAGTGGATAACAGCCAGCTTCTCTGTTTAACAGACAAAAACAGCATATCCACTCAGTTCCACATTTCCATATAAAGGCCAAGGCATTTATTCTCAGGATAATTGTTTCAGCATCGCAACCGCATCAGACTCCGGCATCGCAAACTGCACCCGGTGCCGGGCAGCCACATCCAGCGCAAAAACCTTCGTGTAGACTTCCGTTGAACTGATGGACTTATGTCCCATCAGGCTTTGCAGAACTTTCAGCGGTATACCGGCATACAGCATGTGCATCGCATAGGAATGGCGGAACGTATGTGGTGTGACCGGAACAGAGAACGTCACACCGTCAGCAGCAGCGGCGGCAACCGCCTCCCCAATCCAGGTCCTGACCGTTCTGTCCGTCACTTCCCAGATCCGCGCTTTCTCTGTCCTTCCTGTGCGACGGTTACGCCGCTCCATGAGCTTATCGGGTCCACTCGCGAACGCAGAAAGGCCCACCCGAAGGTGAGCCAGTGTGATTACATTTGCGGCCTAACTGTGGCCAGTCCAGTTACGCTGGAGTCACTAGTATTTAGGTGACACTATAGAAGCGGCCGCGACAACTTGTCCACGTGGAATTCTAAGCTTAGGATCCCAATGTGCTGGAAAGGCAATCAGCATCGCCAGCTTGGAAGTCCCGGCATTTTGACTGAAGAGCATCGGCTCGACGACCAGTCCCCCGACCGGCTCCAGCACGGCGAACAGACCCAGCACCGAAACCGGCTGCCACCAGCTCGACGAAGTCGCCAGACTGACTGCAAACGCCAGCAGCGCCGAAATCCAGATGCCAACAAACGGAATAAATCGTAACACAGCCACCAGGAATCCCCACAACAGGGCATACGGCACCCCGAGCAGGAACAAGCCCAATCCAATCACCACGCCCAGGCTGGCATTCACGATAAATTGTGCGAAGAGATACCGGCTCACCCGCTCGCCCGCTTCATCGAGCGCCCGGGTCGTCAGGCTTAATTGCCCATACCCCAGCAACCGGACTGCGCGACTACGCAACTCGTCGCGCTCCAGGAGCATGAAAATCACCAGCATTGCCACCAGGAATATCTGGAATACCGAATCGGCCAGTGACAGCAACAACGCCCAGATGCCCGATGAAAATCGCCCGCCTTGCACCGACACTGGGACCGGCTTGGAAACCTCTCCCGGCCCCGGGGCGTTTGTCGGCGCCGCATCCAACAGGGCGATTGTCGCCCGGACTTGATCCAGCACGGTCCCCTGGCCGACTTTCAAATCTTCCACGCGCTTTTTGATGTTGGATTGATAGGTCGGCAGGTTATTGGCGAAGTCCCTGACTTGGATTGAAATCGCCCAGCCAACGAGGCCAATCAACGAAAACGTCAACATCGCCAACAGCCCGATGGAGACCACCCGGTTTAACCCGAGGCGTTGCAGCGCACGATCACAGGGACTCAACAATAACGTCAGCAGCAGCGCCAGCGCCACCGGCACCAGAATCGTGCGCGCCCAATATAAAGAGGCGACGATCAAGAGCAGTGTGCCGACAATGACCAATGGGGATGCCCGGCGGGGCTTGAAAGAAGTTAGGGGATTGCTTTCCATGAAGGTCGTTGATTCTGTCAGGGGACCGGCTGGATGCCGATAAGGTGAACACCCCATGGAATCTGTTCGCGGCGGCGGTCCGCCATCCGGTTGAAAGTGGTGGACGAATTCCGGCCTCTGGCCGGTACGGGTTGCCCCTAGTGGAATCTCCACTCGTTTGCCGTCTCACGACGGCATTCGTCGGACCCAGACGGAGGTCCAATGGTATTCCAAGCCCTCACGGGTGCCGGTGCGCGGGTTTAACGTGCGCCACGCGTCGAAGGAAGCCGCGGTTTCTCCCTGGATTTTGATGGTCGTGACAATATTGGTGATGAGGCGTCGACCCCTGAAGTCACTTAGATCAACCACGGGCGTGGTGGCTGGGATGGGGCCAATCGATTTAACGGACGGGCCATTGACATAAGCGTGGCAATGCGCGCATCGCGAACCAAAGCGAGGTGCCTCCATTCATTGCTCACGACCGTGCTACCTGGACAATCACGAGGGGCTGAGGGTACGGGCCGACGCTATTGAAAGCGAAAAGTATCTCCTGACGGATGCGAATAATCCGACCGGGTATGGACAGGTATTGGAAGAGCTGAGCACAGTCGGTGGCACTCCCACGATGAGCTACGTGCTCGGGGATGATGTCCTGGCTCAGTCCTCATCAAGTACTGCTCAATATTTGCTGTATGACGGTCACGGCAGCACGCGGCAACTGAGCCAAGTTGGAAACAAAGTCATCGAGCAGTACAACTACGATGCCTATGGGCAGACAACGGGCGGCGCATTGTACACCACGGCCAGTCCTCCAGCGACAAAGCTAATGTACGCGGGTGAGCAGTTTGATACCTCGATTCAGCAGTATTATCTGCGGGCGCGGTATTACGACCAGAGTAACGGTCGGTTTAATCAATTGGATACGTATGCGGGCAACACCGCCGATCCGCAGAGCCTGCATAAGTACCTTTATGCGGCAGGTGACCCAATCCGCAAGATCGATCCGAACGGACATGAAGCAACCACAATCGAAACCACTGCGGCAGGCGGAGGATACAGCATCTTGGCTGGCATCCAGCTCCCTGCCATCAGCGGAGCATTTACAACCTCTCTTCTAAAAATTGGAGTGATAGAATTGCAATATCAGCGACTCTAACCGGTGATGAGGACACGCATAATCTAAATGCAATGCGGCTTCAATTACAACAAGGACTAGATTTTCATTTTTGGTCTGTCCCTCTCCTCGTGCCTGCAAGCAGGGGAGTGACTCGAAATCAAGTTCAGTTGAGCTTGGGAGCCATGTTTACTGCTGTTCTAGCCGAGCGCGCTTTGCAGAATGACTGGGACAAATTCTCAAAAAGTTGGGAAACGGAATTGTTTGGGGCCATCATCAGAATGAGTGAAAAGCTCAGCAGTTTTGGTCCGGTTAGTGGTACAGGCACAGTTTTGCAGGAATACCTTGACCCGACAGACCAAAGTAATCCACGTATTGACTTGGAAAACTTGCGTGGCACCAATTTACGTGAATAATCGACAACATTATGGCAACCCAAGATGATATTCAGAGGCGCTTTGTAGAATTGCTCGTCTTGCTTACCGAGTCTGGCAAGTTGGATTGGGTAAGGTCGGAAGTTGACATTGGCTTTGTTTATTGTCTTGCGCAGGAAGAGTTGATCGTTTTCGAGGTTCGTGGTAATGGTGGTCAGCGTGTCGATCCGATGGATACCGTGAGAGGTTTTGTTAGTAAATGCAGGAATGTTACTTATCTTTGGCTGGAGCCAACTCCCGGCTTTAGTGATTTACTGAAATTATTAAGAAGCGCCTCTATGGATGAACAGAAATTTAGTCAGTTCACATTGAGATCGCAGGGGACGCCTGTTCAGCTTCTAGAGAAGTTGATTCAATAGATTGTCCAACTTTGCCAGCTAAGACAAGTGAATGGCAGCAGCTCTTGAACCGCACAGCCCTGCAGCTATGGCTTCAACACTTCAGTACGGATCCTCCTCCATCCAATCTCCCCTCTACAGTCAAATTGCTCCCGAACATTCAGAAGCGCGACAAAGGTCAGTCGCGGACAATGCGTAGGGGCGGGTGGGCACGCATCAATGGAGCACGGTGGATGGGGTGGGATAGAATCGGACCTGCTTTAAGTACGATGAATTGGAACGAGTGCAACGAGTGGTGGAATTGCAAGGAGCCGGGTTGAGCGATGCGGGATGCGATCTACTTGCAATGCTGCACCAGACTGGGCCGGTGGGCAGCGGGTTGTTGTCCCTCATTGCCGTTGGTGGGGCTGATGATCTTCCAAGGCGGTAATGGAAGGAATTCTCCCTGTGGCTGGCGGAGGTGGCGTCGGGGATGCGTCGTCCAGTGGCGGTAGCACGACGTGAATATATCGCGCACCTGCGATTAGACCGGCGGTACTGGGCGGTGCCGGGCTGGAGACGTGTTGTTTGTCTGGTATTGCTCCCGATCGTGATGTTGGAATGGGTGGTTCCGCCACCGAAAGTGTTTGCCAATCCGTGCAACTGTGCCAGCAGTGTGTCGGACGATTCGGTGCGGGTAACGAAACGTCTGTTACAAATCCGGCAATAAAATGATATAGGTGGATGCTGAAATTTTATTTAATCCACATGAAGATTAATAAAACTATTCTTCAATCGCCTTTCATCCAGCGTGCGCTTGTGTTGGCCTGGTTGGTTGCGCTGCTTCCATTTGCCACAATAGGAAGGGTGGTCACATTTGGACTATATGTTTTAATGAGTGTTCTGGCCATTTGCTACGCCATCATCCCGAAAACAATTATACTCAGATTGTTAATACTTATCTTTGCATTCATTGTAATTAGTTTTGCTCTGCCGTTAGATATAATGTTTGTGCAAGGGCAAAAGTTTGGTATTGCATGGTCCGAGGTTTCAAAGTTGAATGTAGACGCAAACGAGCTGACGGCTGACGGATGGAATCGGATTGGCAGGGCAACTAGGCATCGTGAAGCAATGTTTACGGTAAGAGTGCATTGGATTATTATAGTCTGGATTCCAGACGTATCAAAGGATGGAGGCCAGAATTCAATGCAGATCAAAAACAAATATCCTTAGTAAGGGCTGATATAATAGTACACTATTCACATGTATGACACCATTGGCAGCGGCAACTGGTACGGGATGCGTTACAGCGGGTGACGCAGTTCCAGTATGATGCCGTGGGCCGAATGGTGCGCACGTTGTTTAATGATTAAAGCAGCGTGAGAGCCGCATTGGAAGTACGCCTATGATGCACGCTTTGCCTCTGGATAAAACCTCATACTTCTTACGGCCCCTGTGCGCATTGCCCCCGCTCTTGACCTTGCCCCCAACACTGGACCACGCTGACTCAAGTTTCCGTCCCCGGTAGCCTCCGGTTGTTTTCGCGCGGCCACGTACTCGGGCCCTCAGACGAGTTTTTCAAGACGGTCTATTGCTTTACTTATCTGTACCATCATCGGGATACGGTGCGAAATCTGGGTTTTGTGATAGGCAAGCCCGGCACATTTTCGACAGTCAAAGTGGTCACTTCGCGAGGATAGAGGAATGCCGTTCGATTTCTGCAACTCGGGCAGAGAAACCACCATCGTTGACCTCCGAGATGCATCGCACGACTGTCGTAGTCAATCCGCGTGACTTGACCGTCACGCGCTCCCATACCAAAAGGTGACCTAGTGATGAGCAATTGCCAATCTCCTTCGACCTCCTGAACTTGGAAAAGAAATGCGTGGGCGCCGAACTACAGCACGTCAACATACTGACCAACTCCCTGCTCGTTCGAAGGTCCACAAACCTGAGCGCATTCAATACCGTAGTTGAAACATTCCACTGTAAACAATGGATTTGAAGAGCCCGTCACCTCAACGAATCTGCATCTGTCAAAGCCAATGTTTAAATAGGTCCCACTTGCCTCTGCTTCTTCACCAACGTTAGGCCTAGAATAACGGACCGGTTTCCAGCGAACCGGGTATATTTTTGGGTATATTTTCAGTTGCGGTATTATCGGTTAGAGACAGGAAAGCCCACGCAAAATGTTGAACCTGCGTGGGCTAAATTGGTGCACCCGCTCGGACTTGAACCGAGAACCCGCTGATTAAGAGTCAGCTGCTCTAGCCAATTGAGCTACGGATGCATCGCGGAAGAAGCGTTAAACTAGCAAACTGCCTTCCACAGTGCAAGTGGCTTTGCGCGGGCAGGGGGTTGCGATATGGTAGGGGCATGAAGATTGTCGCGGACCCGAATATTCCATTCGTCCAGGAGGCGTTTCAGGCGCTGGGGGAGATTGCGCTTGTTCCGGGGCGCGAAATCTCGGCGGCCGATGTTCGCGAGGCGGATGTGTTGCTGGTGCGGTCGGTGACGAATGTTTCACCGGCGTTGCTCGAAGGGAGCCGGGTGAAATTCGTAGCGACGGCGACGATCGGCTTCGATCACGTGGACCGCGGTTATCTGGAGAAACGCGGGATCGGGTTTGCCAGCGCGGCGGGGTGCAATGCGAACTCCGTCGGGGAATACATTGTCGCGGCTTTGCTGGAATTGGCCCGGCGACAGAAGTCCCGGCTGGCGGGGCGCTGCCTGGGGGTGGTGGGGGTGGGCAACGTGGGGACTCGCGTGGCGCGTTACGCGGAGGCGCTCGGGATGCGGGTGTTGCGCAACGATCCGCCACGCCAGCGGGCGGAGAGGTCGGCAAATTTTGTCACGCTCGATCAGGTCCTGGCGGAGGCGGACATGATCACGTTGCATGTGCCGTTGATCAAATCGGGGCCGGACACCACGTTTCATCTTTTCGACAAGGAGCGGTTGCACGGGTTGAACATCCGGCGTCCGATCCTGCTGAATTCGTCGCGGGGCCCGGTGATTGATAATGGGGCGCTGGCCAAGGCGATCAATGGCGACTGGCTTGGCGGCGTGGTGCTCGATGTGTGGGAGAACGAGCCGGAAATCTCGCCGGAGCTGTTGGAGATCGTGGACGTGGGGACGCCGCATATCGCGGGGTACAGTTTTGACGGGAAGGTGAACGGAACGCGGATGATCTATGAGGCGGTCTGCGGGTTTTTCGGGCGACCGGCCACATGGCAGCCGGTGTTGCCGCCGCCGGTGGTGCCGCGGATGGAAGTAAAAGCGCTGGCCGGCGAGCCGGTGGAAGATGTGTTGCGGCGCGTGATCAGCGGTTTGTACGACATCAACGCGGATGATGCGCGGTTGCGGTCGAATTTGCAGGAGTTCGACAAGCTGCGGGCGCAGTATCCGATCCGGCGCGAGTTTTTCAATACGGAGCTGGTTTTGTGCGGGGGATCGGCGGAACTTCGGCAGATATTGACCGCGTTGGGCTTTCGCCTGGCAGCCGCGAAAAGCTGATGCCGGTTCAGGCGGGGGTCTGTTCAGACAGAAGGATTTTGAGGGCCTGCAACGCCTCGTCGGCTTGCGCGCCGGTGACGATGAATTCGAGCGTGTCGCCTTGCTTGGCGCCCATCGAGAGGAAGCCGAGGATGGAGCGGACATTCAGGTACTGGCGTTGATCGAGCGTGAAATTGTAATGGGCCATGCCATCGCGGTGGACGTAGATGTCGCAATCGTACTCGACGGCGAGCGCCGCAACGGCGGAAACGGGGCGGACGTGGAGACCTTGCGGGTCCTTGACGACGACGGTGGTGCTTTTGAAACCGTTGCGTTGGAGGGATTCGCGTTCGGCCCGCCAGATGTGGGCGTATTTTTGGCACCATTCCTGGGCGGCGGAACTGCGGCCGATGTCGCGGCCTTCCTCCTGGGAGCGGAGGTAGAGGTGCTTTTCGATTTCCTGGCGTTGTTCGAGGTTGTCGCGGCGGAGCTTTTCCCGGCGCCAGTCATCCGCATAATGGCGGATGAAATCGTCGATCGCCTCCTCGATGGTGACTTCCTCGCCGCGTTGCTGGGAGAGGAAATACTTGTGATCCTCGATGGCCTGCAATTCGGCCGCCGTCAAATTAATGGATTGCTGGCTCATACCCCTCTTCCGATCACCCCGTCCGCCTGTTATACAGCAACGGCACGGGATTGCCAGCTTGATTGAGCGCTGGACAGCAGCTTCGTTTTTTTTAGCGGGGCAACGGGCTTACAGCTGGCGTTCGCCGACCGGGCGCCAGTGGAGGTTCTTGATGCGGGAGGCGGGGACGACTTCGACGTGGCCGTCGTTGAACAGGACGTTCCAACCGTTTCGGTGTGGCGGTGTGATCAGCAACTGGGGGCCGTCAATCAAGGCATTCCAGCTGTCGGTGTATTCGACAGCCAGGACGGCCTGGCTGTCTTGCTGGAATTTTTTGCCCAGCATGTTTTCGTTGAAGGCGTAGGAATACTGGCCCGGGGCAGATTCCGGGCAGGTAAAAATCTTGCGACTGCCGGCGTAGTGCATGATTCGGTCGCACCATTGAGCGTCCGGAAGATGGTCCCCGTAATCGGACGCATATTGGGCCAGCGAGAGGCCGATCTGTTTGAGATTGTTCGTGCACTGCACCTGACGAGCCTTGCTGCGAGCCATGCTTATGGCGGGGAGCAGCATGCCGGCCAACACAAGGTTGACCATGAGCATAACGCTGGAGAGGCAGATGCCGGCAATGGCCATGCCTTTGCCGGTCAACTGACCGTTGCTCTTGTTGATTTTGTTCAAGCCGATAATGCCACAGATGATGCCGGGCAAGGCGGTAAACACGCTACAGAACAGGCTAAGGATGCCGAGGACGAGAGAAGTGATGGCCAGGCCGCTGGATGAGGGCACTACGTACGGCATGCCCGGAGCTGGAACCGGAGCGGCGGAGGCGGCAGCGGTCAGTTCGGGAAGGCTACCAAGGCGAAGCCATTGGGTGGAGCCGGCCGGCTGGACCATGGTATCGGCGGTGGCGCGACCGTCGGCCAGCCATTGCTTGAGGGTATTGAGGTTGACAGGGCCGTATTGTTTGCCATCAGCGCCGATGATTGTGTACACGGGATCCTCCAGTGAGTGAGGGTAAATGGTTCAAATCATGCTCCTGAGCCAGATTGGAGTATAATATGAGAAGGCGGTAATGCCAGAGGAAAGTCGTCAAATAGGCGGCTGGGCTTCGGCATTGCAATACGTTATCATATGTGATAGTCTTTGCAGCCCATTGGAAAGAAGGCTTTTGGAAAGAGAAGTAGACCTGTATGGATGATAAACAACCGCGAGCACCCAAATTGAAACGATCGCCGGAAGGCCGGGACCCGAATTTTACCACGCGCATGGGGATGGTGTGGGTAATTCTGGCGCTGGTCTTGATTGGCGCCCTGGTCAAAGTCTGGCAGCAGAAGTCCGACCACGAGACCGAAATTACATGGGGTGAATTCAAGACCCATGTCCAGCAAGGCGATATCAAGAAAGTGACCGTGGAAGCTTCGGCGGGCGAGCTTTCGAAGATTCGAGGCGAGCTGGAGAACGCGGCTGTTGAAAAGAGCGGCGACCAGAAAAAGACGCATTTCATGGCCAAAGTGCTCTGGGGCGATGAAATCCAGAAGTATCTCGACAGCAACAAAATCGGGATGGAATTCTCACAGACCAACCCGATCCTGCTGACGCTGTTGATCAATGCGTTGCCGATCATCCTGGTTTGCTTTGTGATTTATTTCATCTTCATCCGGCAGATCAAGATTGCCGGCAAGGGCGCGATGAGCTTTGGCAAGTCGCGGGCCCGGATGCTGAATCGCGACAAGAACAAGGTGACGTTCAAGGACGTGGCCGGCATGCAGGAAGCGAAAGAAGAGGTCGAGGAGATCATCCAGTTCCTCAAAGACCCGAAACGTTTTCAGCGCCTGGGCGGGCGCATTCCCAAGGGCGTGTTGATGGTCGGGCCTCCGGGCACGGGCAAGACGCTTTTGGCGAAGGCAATCGCGGGCGAGGCGGACGTGCCGTTCTTCTCGATCAGCGGTTCGGATTTCGTCGAAATGTTTGTCGGCGTTGGCGCGAGCCGCGTGCGTGACATGTTTGAACAGGGGAAACGCAGTGCGCCGTGCTTGATTTTCATTGATGAAATTGACGCCGTCGGTCGCAGCCGGTTCTCGGGGATCGGCGGCGGACACGACGAACGCGAGCAGACGTTGAATGCGTTGCTTGTCGAGATGGACGGCTTTGACACGCAGGAAGGCGTGATCATCATTGCCGCAACGAACCGGCCGGATGTGTTGGACGCGGCGTTGCTGCGCCCGGGACGGTTTGATCGCCAGATCGTGATCGACCTGCCGGACTTCGTCGGTCGCGAAGAGATTCTCAAGGTGCACGCGCGGGAAGTGAAAGTGGCGAAGGATGCGGACTTTGCGGTTATCGCGCGTGGTACGCCTGGTTTTTCGGGCGCGGACCTGGCCAATTTGATCAATGAAGCCGCGTTGCTGGCGGCCCGTGGTGACAAGAAGGCCGTCACGATGGAAGAGCTTGAGGAAGCGCGCGACAAGGTGCGCTGGGGCCGTGAACGCCGCAGCCGCGCGATGGACGAGCGCGACAAGAAGATTACCGCCTATCACGAGGCCGGTCATGCGCTGGTCATGCAGAAGCTGGAGTTCACCGAACCGTTGCACAAGGTGACGATCATCCCGCGCGGCATGTACCTGGGCGCGACGTTCTCGCTGCCGGAGAAGGACAAATATCACGAGAGCAAACGCCAGATGCTCGATGAAATCGCGGGCATCATGGGCGGGCGCATCGCGGAAGAGATCACGTTTGGCGATTGCACAAGCGGCGCGTCGGGCGACATCAAGCAGGCGACGCATATTGCCCGCAAGATGGTGACCGAATGGGGCATGAGCGAGAAGATCGGCATGGTCAATGTCAGCCAGCACGAGGAACACATGTTCCTTGGGCGTGACCTGATGAAGGGCCGCGAAGTGAGCGAGCAGACCGCGCGCGACATCGACCAGGAAGTGCGCCTGATCATTGATACGGCGTACAATCGGGCGAAGACGTTGATTGTCGATAATAAAGACAAGCTGATCGCGCTCGCCGAAGCGTTGCTTGAGTTCGAGACGCTGGACGCGCCGGAGATCGATGAATTGTTGGAATCGGGCAAGTTGAGCAAGCCGCCGACGCGGAAGAAGGGCATTGGTCCCACGCCGCCGCCGAGCGCGCCGATCGCCGCCCCGGTGGAAGAGCCGAAACCGGACGTCGTCCCCGGCATCGGGCCCAGCCCGGCCAGCGCGTAATCACAGCAGAAAATTCAAAGGCGGGAATCGGAAACGATTCCCGCCTTTTGCATTTTGGCTTATCACCCCAACGTCCTGTCCGCGGCCTTCAATCTGGATGGACTGAAACCGATAAAGCTTTCACCTTAAGTCTCTGCTGCGGGACAACGCATACGGCGTCTCGTCCGGGGGGTTAATTTTACGTTGCAGATGGAATGCAGTAAAATGGTTTGGTTGTGAGGGTGGTAGAACATTGGATTTTGGGGTGGGATGAATATTGATGTTGAATAAAGGCGTCGATCGAAGTGTTGTCCCAACGCGAAGATAAATATCTTGATATGAAATGCGAGGCTACCGACTGCTTTGGGGGCATCCATCGTTTGCTAGAATTCAGAACATGAATATGACGGCTATTCAATTCATCGCTTTACTGGTGACGCTGACTGCGTTGTTTAGTTATGTGAACTTTCGCTTCATCAAGTTGCCAACCACCATCGGCGTCATGCTCATCGCTCTGGTGCTGTCGATGGGAGTGATCGGCTTAGGGCATTTCTTCCCGGATATGAAGCACATGGCGCAGCGGGCACTCCTGCAATTCCAGTTTGATGATGCGTTGATGCAGGTCATGTTGAGTTTTCTATTGTTTGCAGGGTCGCTGCACATCAATCTTAATGAACTGGCTGAGCAGAAAGGCGTAATATCTACACTGGCGATTTTAGGCGTCGTTTTGTCCACATTCATTTTCGGGACGACAATATACTTCCTGTTCAGTGCATTGGGATTCAACATCGGATATGCGTGGTGCCTGTTGTTCGGCGCGCTGATATCGCCGACTGATCCAATTGCGGTGCTTGGCATTCTCAAGAGCGCGAACGTGCCGAAGAGTGTGGAGATCACCATCGCCGGAGAGTCACTGTTCAACGATGGTGTCGGCGTCGTCGTATTCGCAGTTTTGATTGAGATTGTCGTTGGTGGACATGATCCCAGTGTGAAGCATATAGGAATGGTCTTTTTGGAGGAAGCCGCTGGCGGGGCTGTATTGGGGTTTCTTCTTGGCTGGGTCACCTACTGGTTGCTCAAGAGCGTGGATCACTATCAAGTGGAAGTGCTCCTGACTCTTGCATTGGTAATGGGTGGATACGCCCTCGCAACCGCGTTGCATACGAGCGGACCGATTGCTATCGTGGTGGCTGGGTTATTCATTGGCAATCACGGACGGCAGTTCGCCATGAGCGACACGACACGCGAGCATCTCGATACATTCTGGGAGTTGATCGACGAAGTGCTGAACGCTTTGCTGTTTGTTGTGATCGGTCTTGAGGTGTTGGTGTTGACATTTACGCAAAAGCTACTGCTGTCAGGACTGCTGGCGGTGCCAGCTTTGTTGCTGGCACGCTGGGTGAGCGTCGGGTTGCCGGTCATAGTGATGAATCGTTGGCGAAGTTTCTCCCCCGGCGCGGTGACCATTATGACATGGGGTGGCTTACGCGGCGGGATTTCAGTAGCGTTGGCGTTGTCATTGCCGCGGGGAAGTGAGCGGGACATCGTGCTCGGAGTGACGTATATGCTTGTCGTCTTTTCTATCGTAGTTCAAGGGCTGACTCTCAAGCCGGTAGTGCTTAGGGCCATGCGCTAATGGATGCGGAAGCTGGCCCGCAGGGAGGTGCGACAACCACCCGCCTGGCGGGCGTTGCACCGGCCGCCTGGGATGACGGAGATCGTGGCGGTGGTGGATCGAGTCAAAGGGCAACGGTGGGCTGAGTTTCACAATCAACACGGGAACCGGGACGGGATATGTTGCTGTGGCCTGGGGCGGAAAGTTGGGCGGGCGGCGGCTGCGCGAACTGGCCGGATTGGTGGACGTCGGACGGAAGCCACCGTGACGAGACGGTGAAACCGTTTGGCCAGCAAGAGCAATTGTTAAAGGTTACGCGCGACCCCGTGAAGCCCCTTTTTGACCTTTAATGATGTTCCTAAAGGTATGCAGACCTGGCTGGTTTTCATGAATGGATGCGCGTCTGGAACGGGTTCTTCTTATCGAAGAACTTGGGAGAAATTCAATGAAGATACTTGCGTTTATGTTGGTTGGGTGCGTACCTGGGGAGGCAACGGCGTCGAAAGCCACGGAAGCTACTGTATCTTGGGATAAAGCCGCCAGCGAGGCGGTTGCCTTTTTCAGCATTTAAGTAACGCAGAGACGATAGAAACGGCTCATAATGTTTTTCAGACTACATTTGGCTCTGGAGACACAGGATGGCCTACTGAATGCCAGGAGAAGATAAAAATAAAAGTCCGACGTTGGAAAATGAAATGAAGCTGGAATCCAGTTATTTTTCCAAGCGTCTATCCTGCTATTGTTTCACCTTGCTAATGCTGATCCCGACCTTGTGTTTAGCTGAGGAAGAAGGGGCGACTTCTCCTGAACAAAAATGTTTTGAGCTTTGCCAGTTCTTAAAGTTTCCTGTTTCAGACACGAACGACTTTAAGCAGTTGCCGGTGAATACGACGGAAGCATGGTTTTCGAATACGATTGTGGTTGCCTGGGGGGATAAAAGATTTGAATTGAACCAGAATTTAAGTTTTCGTTGCGTCCGCTTATGGGATCGCTCGCGCAATGTCCACGGGCGAGGTGAATTTAGTTCAAGTGAGGCATTAAAGGGCGATGAGGTTGATTCAGTCGAAGAGGCGCAGGATTTCCCCAGCCCAACTCAGATTCGTAATTTCTTGAATCCGACTGTTGAATTTATGCCGGTGATGGTCTTTACAAATGGCGGAGCAAGTGATGATACGTACAGTTGGATACGTGCAGAGCACAGCATCCCCTTTGAAAAAGAAGGCATGGTCGTCAATGTCAATCGCAAAACTGGTCGATGCGTTAGAATTATCAATGACATTCAAAAGCATGAAGCCCTGTCTCCATTGCCTGCAGGTTTCCAAATAGAGACTTGGATTCCTGCGACCACTGCTTTCATCACTGACAATTGGAATCGTCTGACTGCATCACAGATAAGCACTCCCCAAGACTTTTATCCCGCTCTGTTACGCAAGTATGTGAAAGTCATGTACCGGGAGGATGGAGTGCTGATTTGTCGGTATCCATTCGCGGTAACCCCCTACAAAAGCAAGGGTGTACTTTGCTGTTTCGGTGGGGTTTCCGTCGATGTGGAAATTAATACAGGCAAGATTATCAGCCCTAAGGACTAAGATGGCCGCAATGCTTATTCAGCCTCTCGCCCGGCATAAAAATCAAACAAAAAACCTATTTGCAATGTGTTTTACGGCTTTTCTGCCAGTCCTGATCTCGACAACTGTCCTCTTTGGAAACGGTTTGACCAGCGGATGCGCGCGGACGCCGCAAAGCGCCAGAAGATAAAAACAGCGCAAGAGAAATCGTTAAATATTACGACGTGATCATGCGAAGCGCCCTGCAAGATTTCAGAAGCAAACACAGTGCGGAGCGGTTTAAATTGAATGGGTGGCGCCATCGACTGAAGCGGCCAAGTGCGTCGACATTGCTTTGACAGAACTGGGGGAGGCGGCTGCCGAGGCCCGGCTCACCGCGATGATCACCAATGGAACAGTTGGTGAAGCTGTCTTGATATTGGAAAGAAGTCAATTTATCACTAAACCGGCGATTCTCTCGGCCATGGCGGAGATGTTGAAAGACAAGCGAACAGGCCCCTTGACAGACGTCACTCCGATTGGAGGACCCACTACCTACCGCCGGGTCTGTGACCATGCATTCGATGTTCTCGCGAGTAGATCTGGAATCAGTTTTGAATCGATTCGAAATTCCAAACGGAAACTCGACGATCTGCATGCTGAAGCCGATTTGTCAGCTGCCTATAAAAAACTCAAAGAACATTACAGGGAATAGCAACCCATGCTCCGGGCCTCCATCCCAAGGGAATTCCTGGCGGTCGCAGGAATTGGGGGAGGCGACGGCTTTTAGGCCTTGCTCGCCCGAAGATCAGCCAATAACGTACTCAACAATATGAATTTACGTTCATGGTTGGGTGGTTTCCTTGTGACTGTTGCATTTGCACTTGACAGACGGGATAACAAAACCGAGTTCGCGCGAACTGCATGTAATTCAATTCACCAGGTGGTCTCGTGCCCTTAGGACGCAAAAAATGGGTTGTAGGCATAGGTATGGCGGTGTTGCTAACGGGGCTGTATGTATTGTATTTTCTGAGAGGCGGTATCGAAAACCCGTTAGCTGCTCATAACGAAACAAAGCAATTGACTGCGGAAGCAGGATTGTCGCTGGTATCGTCAAATGACAGTCTCGATGCGACCACAAATTTGCTCATAATTGTTGCTGACCGACTTTCATTTGAATGTTTTAACACCCGTTGTTATGCAACTTGTCAAGTGGTAGATGTGTTGAGAGGTGTTTGCAAAACAAATCAGGTGATGATCGGATTTCTTAAAAATACGTGCGATAATTCGATTCCGAAGAGGGCAATTTGGGTGTTAGCCTATTCGGCCGGGGATGATCGAGTGAGCCAGGGGCAGTACCACGCAATTGGGGATGACGCCAATAAAGGTGTGCTTCCAGATAGTCCAAAGAGCCGGGCATTCGTCAAGATGGCGTCGATTGACGACTTGGCTCCAGTGCCGAAAAGCCGGTGGATAAGTCGTGAACAGGCCACTGCGATATTAGACGGGTATGTGGTCACTACTCATCCACGCTTGACCAATGCCACATGGCATGCAGTTCACATGGGATACCAAGGGTGGTTTATCACAGGCGAGGGATACAAGGATGGTAGTCCGTGGCCAATGCATGGCTCCCCGTTGTTTATTGTTTGGGACGATGGCAGCATCAAGGCTGAGATTGCGCCGTAGAGCCCGCCAAAGTGGCAGTACTGTGATTGTCATGGAAGGCCAGGAAAATCATCAGTTGCTCGACTGGACCTCGTCATGGCTAGGGGCGACGCAACCTATGGCAGGTGCAGAGAAGGAAAGTATTCAACATCCGTTTACGAAGGGAAGGTTATCGATCTTATTATCGAATCGATTTATGCAGGGGACTTTCAATTATGAACTGCAAAAGAATAATGGGAAGTATGCGTGGGAACTCGTGAATACCAATGAGATTGTACGAGCAGGTGATCGCTAGGGCGAAAGAGGCCACTCCCTAATGCATTGACCCTCTGTAGCATTGTGGCAGGTGGAAAAACCGTCTCCATGCTCGCTCTTCGTCCGGCAAATTAAGCTTTCCCGATCACCAGGGGATTTCCTGGCGGTCGCGGAGGAATTTGCCGGTGAGGGTTTGCGGGGCTTCGGTGGCGAGCCAGACGATGGTGTCGACTCCTTGCTCGACGGAACGCGGGGCGTTGGGGCCGCCCATGTCGGTGCGGACCCAGCCGGGACAGACGGAATTGACGGCGAAGGCGGTGAGCGTTCCGGCGAGGTGGACGGTGATGGCGTTCAAGGCAGTCTTGGAAGTGCTGTAGGCGGGGGCCCAGGTGCCCGGGTCGCCGAGCTGGCCGGCGCCGCTGGAAATATTGATGATGCGCGGGGAGGCGCTTTTGGACAGCAGCGGGTGGAATGCCTGAGTGACAAGGAGCGGCCCGAGGGTGTTGGTCACGAAAGTACGGAGCAACTGGTCGCGATGGATTGTGAGCATGTTGGCTTTGGTGTCGGCATCCTCGACGATGGCGGCGTTGTTGATCAGGACGTCGAGATGATCGACCTGGCGGGCGACGTTGGCCGCGGCTTTGCGGATGCTTGATTCGTCGGTGACATCGAGTTCGACGAAGGCGGCTTTGCCGCCGGCTTTCTCGATGGCGGCGACGGCCTTGAGTCCTTGCTCGGAACGCCGGGCAGTGAGAAATACTTGAAAGTCGCGTGCGGCGAGTTGTCGGGCGGTTTCGAAGCCCAGTCCGCGATAAGCGCCGGTGATCAAGGCAGTTTTCATCATTGATCTCCTTTTAATGGAATCGTTAATTTATGGGCGGGAAACATGGGATGCTTCCCGCCCTACAAACGGCAACTTACTGGCTGATCTTCGGGAACGATTCTTCGGGCGTGATATCGATGGTGAGTTTTTCACCGTAGCGCAACACGCTCAACGTTGACCGTACCCCGATGGCGTCGTCTGTCAAATAACGATGCAGGTCGTCGATGGTTTTGATGGGCTGTTGGTTGAATGCCCACAACACATCGCCTTCGCGCAGGCCGGCATCCTTGGCCGGGCTGTCGGGCTCGATGCCGAGCACGAGCACGCCGCTCTCGGCGGGCAACTGGAATTGCCGCACGGCCCGCCGGTGGAGGGGGATGTTCTGGCCGGCGAGTCCGAGATAGCCGCGCCGGACTTTGCCGTCCCTCATGAGGAGGCCGATGACGAGCTTGGCGGTGTTGACCGGCACCGCAAAGCAGATGCCCTGGGCGGGAAGAATCACGGCGGTGTTGACGCCGATCACTTCGCCGCGGGAATTGAGCAGGGGGCCGCCGCTGTTGCCGGGGTTGAGGGCGGCATCGGTCTGGATGATGTTGTCCATGAGCCGTCCGCTCTGGGCGCGCAGGGACCGGCCGCGGGCGCTGACAATCCCGGCGGTGACGGTGGTTTGGAATCCGTACGGATTTCCCACGGCGATGGCAATCTGGCCGACGCGCAGCCGCTCGGAATCGCCGAGGGGCAGATGGACCAAGTTGTCGCCATCAATCCGGATGATGGCCAGATCGGTGTCGGGATCGTCGCCGATCACCGCGGCCGGGAAATGGCGTCCGTCGGTCAGCATGACCTCGACGCGCTTGGCGTCATGGACGACGTGGCTGTTGGTGAGCACGAAGCCATCCGGGGTGAAAAGAAATCCCGAGCCGCCGCCGTTTTGGCCTTTGCGGCTGGTGATTTCGATTTTCACGACCGCGGGGCTGACGTGTTCGGCCACATCGGCCACGGTCTGCGAGTAAGCGTCGAGCAGTTGTGATTCCACGTCGGGGGCGGTCACAGCGGACCGCGCGGAGGGCGTGGGGTCGTTGGATATGACATTGGATTGATTGATCATCGCCGTTGCTCCGCATTCATTTTGGTGGCACACTACTTCAAAATTCAGGGCGCGCAAGAAGGCACAAAAAGGTGACGCAGTCACCCGGGAGATACCGTGAGATGAAGCGAATTGACGGGAGTTGTCCGGTGGCCACCACGCTGTCGGTGGTGGGGGGCAAATGGAAGACCATCATTCTCTACCACTTGAACGAGAACGTGCGCCGGTTTGCGGAACTGCGGCGGTTGCTGCCGGGGATCACGCAAAAAGTGCTGACCGAACAGCTGCGCGAGCTGGAGCGCGACGGGATTGTGCTTCGAAAGATCTACGCGCAGATCCCGCCCAAGGTGGAGTATTCGCTGACGGAGTACGGGAAGACGTTGCGGCCGGTTTTGAAGGCGCTGTGTGACTGGGGCAACTCCCATGAACAACGCACGATGCAGGCGGCCGCTCCGACGGTTCGTCCCGTGAGCCGCACCGCCAGGGCGGCGTGAGAACAGATCGCGGGTTGCATCATGGCCTTTGAATGGAATAGCACGCGCCCGCTTGTAATGGGCATTTTGAACGTCACCCCTGATTCGTTTTCGGATGGTGGAAAATTCGCCGATACGCAGGCGGCGGTTGCCCGGGCGGAAACGATGTTGGTGGCGGGCGCCGGCCTCATCGATGTGGGGGGCGAAAGCACGCGACCGGGAGCGACGCCGGTCAGTCTGGAAGAAGAACTCAGCCGCGTGTTGCCGGTCATCAAAGCCATAGGCGAGCAACTTCCTTCGCGGCCGGTCCTCTCCATTGACACGACCAAGGCGGCCGTGGCGGAACAGGCGATGGCAGCGGGCGCACAGATCATCAATGATATCTCGGGATTGCGATTTGACGCCCGGATGGTGGATGTCGCCGCTGAGACGGGAGCGGGTTTGATTTTGATGCACATGCAGGGTAACCCGGCCACGATGCAGCAGAATCCGACTTACAACGACGTGGTGGGCGAGATCAGGGACTTTCTCGAGGAACGGATTGGGTTTGCGGAGTCGCGCGGGGTGAAAAAAACGCAAATCGCCGTTGACCCGGGCATTGGGTTCGGCAAGACTGTAGAACATAATCTTCAGCTTCTGGCTGAACTTGAGCAGTTCGAGAGGCTGGGATGTCCGATTGTAATAGGCGCCTCGCGAAAGTCGTTTATCAGCAAGGTCCTGGGAACTGAGACAGCGGACCGGTTGGCAGGTTCCCTGACAGTGGCGGGCTGGGCCATCGCGCATGGAGCGTCGATTATTCGGTCCCACGACGTGGCCGAAACCGTGGCCGCCGTGAAACTCGCCGACGAACTGAAGCGGCGCCGGTCAGGCAAGTAACATTCGCCCGGCGGATGAGCAGTCATGCAACAAGTCATCGAATTCATCCAGACATATTGGAAGGCGGCGTTCGAAATCGCGCTGCTGGCGGCGATTATTTATTACTTCCTCCTGCTTTTCCGCGGCACGCGCGGGGCCGCGGTGTTCACGGGGTTTGTCATCGCCTTGCTGCTGATCGCAGGGCTGACGCATTTCTTCGAGTTGGACGTGATGAACTCGATCCTGAGCCGGGTGCTGCCGTTCCTGGCGATCGCCGTGCTGGTTATCTTCCAGCCGGAATTGCGCCGGGCGCTGGCGCAGATTGGGAGCCAGCCGTTGTTCAGCAGTTCGGCCCAGCGCGGTGAATTGATCGATGTCCTCGTCGAGACGGCGCGAAGCCTGTCGCAAAAACATTTTGGCGGACTGATCGCGATCGAGCGCGAGATTGGGTTTCGCGGTTTGAGCGAGACGGGGGTGACGATCGATGCCAAGGCCAGCGTCGAACTGCTGGCGACGATTTTTCACGTGAATACGCCGCTGCATGACGGCGGCGTGGTGTTGCGGGGCGATCGGGTGATCTCGGCGGGCTGTGTTTTCCCGCTGACGCAACAATCCAACTTGAGCACGAGCCTTGGCATGCGACACCGGGCGGCGATCGGCCTGAGCGAGGAAACGGACGCGATCGTGTTGGTGGTCAGCGAGGAGAACGGGACGATTTCCATCGCGCATCGCGGCCATTTGATTCAGGATTTGGACACGAAAACCCTGCGCGCGTTTCTGGCGCGCACCCTTGCTCCGTCGGCCCGGCCCGGCAATGCAGTGGTGAATGTGATCCGCCGGTTTATCTCCACGCTTTTCACTCGCAGCAGCAGCACTTCGGCTTCGGCCACAACGGACTTTAGCGCGCCGGCCGAACCCCTGCCGCCCACCGAACAGGCCGTCAACGATTCACCGGTTGACCACGAGGCCAAGCGATGAGGCAATGGCTGGTCAGCAACAATGGATTAAAAGTAATGGCCGTGGTCTTGGCGGTATTCGTCTGGTTTTTCGTCAAGGCGGTCAATAGCAACTCGCGGACGGTGGAACTCGTGCCCGTGGAGATTCATCCGCCTCCCGGGATGAACGTGGCGTACTACACGCCGATGACAATCAGCGTGACGGTACACGGTCCGACGGAAGATCTACGGACAGTCAATCGATTTGAGCTGTTCGCGGGTTTGGACTTGCACAACGAAGAGCGGACAAACTCCTTCCCTGTGACCATCCGCCCCGGCGACGTGCGTCACCCGCGCCGCGTGATTGTGACGGAAGTTGAGCCCACCAACATAGTCGTGCGCCTCCGCAAGAACACGGAGTAGAGAAGATCGAGAAGCATGCGCGATGATTAGTGGCATGTGCGTCCCGTCCGTCTTTTCTTCAATTCCCAAGAGGCAGCCGGGGCGGCTGCCCCACAATGAGGATTCAGCAGGAATCGGCGGTCATAGACCGCCGCTACACCGGGTTTAGGATTATTTCCTATCGGGAATGCGCGTCGTTGCGACCTGCTTGGATTGACAGTGCGCGCTGCCGGAGTGTACAAAATCCTTGTGAATAACTCTGGTTCGAGCCAGGCGCGCAAAATTTTCGGGACTGACGGCGTGCGCGGAGTCGCGAACGTCGAACCGGTAACCGCGGAGACGGCCTTGAAACTGGGGCGTGCCGCGGCGCATGTTTTCAAACGCCGGGACCCGAGTCCGCGCGGGGAGGATCGACCGAAGATCGTCATCGGCAAGGACACGCGGCTTAGTGGTTACATGCTCGAAAACGCGATTGCGTCCGGCGTGCTTTCCATGGGCGTGGACGTGCTGATCCTCGGCCCGCTTCCCACTCCGGGAGTGGCGTATATCACGCGTTCGTTGCGGGCCGATGCGGGGATTGTGCTGACGGCTTCGCACAATCCGTACGAAGACAACGGCATCAAATTTTTCCGTCACGACGGTTACAAGCTCGACGATGCGGTGGAGGCCGAGATTGAAGATTTGGTTTTCAGCGGCGCGATCGAGAATATCCGTCCTACCGCACAGGAGATCGGCAAGGCGATGCGTATCGACGATGCGCTGGGTCGTTACGTGGAGTATGCGAAGGCGGCGTTTCCGAAAGGGATGACGCTGGAAGGTCTGCGCGTCGTGATCGATGTCGGCCATGGCGCGACGTACAAGAGCAGTCCGTGCGTGTTGCGCGAACTGGGCGCGAAGGTGACTGTGTTGAACAACGCCCCGGATGGCACGAACATCAACAAGGACTGCGGTTCGTTGTATCCCGAGGTGATTTGCAAGGCGGTGCGCGAACTGGGCGCGGACATCGGCATCGCGCATGACGGCGACGGGGATCGCGTGTTGCTGTGCGATGAGACGGGCACACTGGTGGACGGTGACGACGTGCTATGCATCACGGCGCTGGATTGGCTGAAGCGCGGCGCGTTGAAGAAGAACACGCTGGTGGCGACGGTGATGAGCAATCTTGGTCTCGATTTTTGCATGAAGGATGCCGGCGGCCAGGCGGTTCGCACGCAGGTGGGCGACCGGTATGTTTTGGAGCGGATGCTGGCCGATGATCTCAATGTCGGCGGCGAACAGAGCGGGCACATGATTTTCCGGGATTTTGCCTCGACCGGGGACGGTATCGTCGCGGCGTTGCAAGTGCTGCGCATTATGATGGACAGCGACAAGCGCTTGAGCGAATTGCGCCAGGTGATGACCAAGTTCCCGCAAGTGGTCATCAACATGAAGGTGAAATCGAAACCCTCCTGGGAGACGATGCCGGACGTGCTGGCACTCGTAAAAGAGACAGAGAAGACGCTGGGGGACGAGGGGCGGGTGCTTCTGCGTTACAGTGGCACGGAGCCAAAAGCGCGCTTGTTGATTGAAGGTCGTGACGGCGGACAAATCCAGATGCTGGCAGACAAGATCGCGGGGCGGATCAAAGAGAAGATCGGGGTTTAAGTCCGCATGTCGGAATTGCAAGGCGCATGCACGAGTGAATCGGTTCCCGTCGGAGTTAAAATTCTTGTCCTAAACTGGCTCGGTGTGGGCGGCTCTTTCTGCCTTTCGGTGGTTACATCCATCATAGACAAGGATTGGTCCAGGGCACTCCTCAGTGCCGTCATCTGCGGTGTGGCTCCATTTTCAATCCTTGGGCTTTTCAAGCGAAGAAAATGGGCGTGGTACCTTAATGTTGGAACTCTGGTGTCCTTTTTTGTCGGAATATCAGGCGCAACCTTGTACCAACTTTTTCGACCCGCAGGTGTGGTTGTAGATTGGGATGTCAATTTGGGTCACGTGGTTGGAGCGGGTATAAATGGAGTGTATCTTGTCTACCTAATCCGACCGAGAATCCGGGCTTTATTTAAAATCGGAAAGCAGGCCGCTTAAACCTTAGCAAAAGCATTACCCTGCCCATTCCACTTGAATTGGTGCGGGTGAAACAAGTGGGCTAACAGTTCCACTCCTTCGACGACACGCGGGCCCGGGCGTGCGAAGTAAGCATTGGCATCGACAGCGAACACGCGGTTGTTTTGCACAGCAGGCAGGTCTTGCCATCCCGGATATTTCTTCAAGGGAGCGGTGCGTTCGAGGGTCTGTCGCACGTTGTAACCGCAGGGAGCAATGATCAGCACTTCGGGGTTTGAGCGGCATACTTCATCCCATGCGACACGCACGGAATCAGTTTGATGGCGGGCGAGTGCGTCACGGCCACCGGCGCGTTCGATCATTTCCGGTACCCAATGTCCGCCGCAAAAAATCGGGTCGATCCATTCCATGAAAAAGACGCGCGGTGGAACCAAGCCCACGGTAGCTTGGGCGATTCGGGCGAGACGCGATTTCGCCTCGGTGATCAGTGCTTTGGCGCGCGAAAGTGAACCGGTGGCGGTTCCGATGGCGCGCAGGTTCTCGAAAATATCAGCCAGTGATTTTGGAGTCAGGTAAAGGACCTGCGGTTTTTTCGGGAGGAGCGCGAGCGTGCGCGAGACTTCATTGCCGGAGGGAGCGCAGACTTGGCACAGGTTCTGGGTGAGAATCAAGTCGGGGGCAAGTTCGCGTAGCAGCGATTCGTCGACTTCATAGAGGCTTTCGCCGCGGCGCAGTCGTTCGCTGATGGCGGTATCGATGGCGGACTGGCTCATTTCGGCGGTATGGATGGCGCTGCGGACGACGACCGGCTTGCCGGCGACTTGGGCCGGGTAATCGCATTCGTGGGTAATGCCCGCCAATTGGTCGAGCAGGCCGAGCGCACCGATCATCTCGGTGGCGGAAGGCAGAAACGAAACGATGCGTTGCACAAACGCAACTTACCAGAACAGGGAAGGATCGAAGCAGCCAATTTTTTCCTGAGGGAGCCGCGGATCGAGTGTACCGGCGGCCATTGCCAGCGATTCGACGTGGCCATCACAGAAAACGGCGTTGGCCCGGGAGTTGTGGCGGAAATGCGTATTGGCGGGCGTACCGGCTTCAACGTAATACCATTCCTCGATCATCGGATTGCTGGAGGAGGCGGGGGCTTGGAAATTATTCACCTGCGCAGAATCGGCAAAGCAGACCACGCGGCTGGGTGTGCTGGTGGGCGCATTGGGATTGACGTTGAACAGATTGAAATTCATTCCGTAGCCAGTGCTGAACTGATCGTATTTCCGCCGCCAGAGGGGGTCGCGATAATTGTAACCGGGACAAATCTCGATGCCGCGCAAGGTCTGAAAATACGGGTAGAGCTTCGCCTTGGTGGCATCGAGATGGCGCGTGCCGGGCGCCCCCGTGGGGCTGTAGGGCGATTCCAGTCCGAAATACCAAAGGCAGTTGCCGCCGCTAATGAGATTGAACCGGAAATAGCAGCCGTTGTCGTCCAGGTACATTTGCGCGGCCATCCCCATCTGGCGCAGATTGGAACTGCAAGTGGTGGTGCGGGAGGCGTCGCGGGCCTGCTTGAGCCCGGGCATCAGCATCGCGGCCGAGATACCGATGATGCTGATGACCACCAGCAGCTCAATCAAGGTGAAACCGCGATGTTTCATGGCCGGCGACGGCGCATCATGGTCCAACCCATGCCGATGATTCCCATACCGGCGAGCATCAGCGTGGAAGGTTCCGGCACCGTGGCCGTAAACGCGAACTGTTGGAATTGCACATCGCCGACGAGCGAGGGATCGCCCGACGTGGTGAATCCGTCCTGATAAGCCATGATGGCTATCGAATCCACCCGGAACGGGAAGTTCGAATTGTAACCCGAAGAGACGAGGTCGATGTCGGGTGTATCGGTTGCGAGAAGAGTCAGCGAGCCGTCGGAATTGACGCGGTTCATGGCCAGGGAGAGTGTCTTGCTGGAGCCGTTATAGATCAGGCTGGCTTGAAGCGTGACGTCTTGCGGGAGGAAGAGGACGCCGTTGGTGTTGTTGCCCAAATCGACGCCGGGGCCGAAGTTGGAAGCGAAGTTGCCGAAGGCGTCCGCGCCACCGTTTTGCGCGCCGAAGACGGCGGGCGAGAGGGTCGGACCGCCGAAGGCCGTGACGTTCGGGAAATAATTGAATTCGAGCGTGCTGAAGACGTTGTCGCTCCCGAAGTCGGTCGGCGTGCCGGTGCGATTGCCGCCGGTGGTGGTGCTGTTGACCAAACCGAAGGCGATTTGCATGTCCTGGGCAGCCGGCGCGCTCGTGAGATTGAAGCTGAACGTGGTGGTCAGCGTGAAGCTGTCGGTGTCGGTATACGTGGCGCCGAGCGAGCGTTGCAGGCGCGCGGTGGGCAGGGAGGAATTGAGGTGGACGTCGAGTTCACCCGCGGAATCGCCGGTATAAACGGACGCCGACGAAGTCCAGTTATACTGGCTGTTGCTATTGTCGCCGACGCCGAATGACCAGTTGCCTGACAATGGGTCGGTGGCAAAATCCTCGGTGACATCGGCGAAGCTGCGGTGGGAAACGAACGCTGTCCCCAAGAGGACGGCGGTAACGACGGTTTTCAAACGGAACATGGAACGATCTCCTTTGGTACGAAGGATGTTTGATATTCGCGTCGGTCGTTATTCTGACTTCTGGCATCAAACCTACCGCCCCGCCTTCTCCGTTTGGATGGCTATTGGGGTTTCGTAACCAGTTACAGCAGCGCCACTGTTGCCGAATTTCACGGCATTCCCTGCACCGATGCGATTGAGACACATGAGTCTCAAAGAACTGCGGACAACCTAGACAGGCGGAGGTTCAACTGCAAGAAAAAACACGCTCCATCGACAGAGACAGTCTAAATTTGTTAGCTTTCGCGCATGGTCAGTCCGTCTGTTCCAGCAACCAAGGCACCAAGCCCCGCTCCCGGCAAAATTGGACAAATTGTTTTAATTCTGTTTTTCGGGACTTTTCTCGCGGCGGGACTGATGGGGTTTTACGCGGCCTTTTGCAAACCGGTCGCGCGGATGTTTCAAGCTGGCAGCTGGGAGCCGACGCCGTGCCGGATCATTTCAAGCCAGGTCGGCAGGCATCCCGGCAGCAAAGGCGGTCAAACTTACTCCGTCGATATCACTTACAACTACGCGTTCATCGAACAGTCCTATACCTCCTCGCAATACGACTTCGCCGTGGGATCGGACAGTGGGTACGCGGGAAAACAAGCCATTGTGCAGCAATATCGACCGGGGACCACGGCGACCTGTTATGTGAATCCCAAGGCCCCGGAGGAGGCTGTGCTAAGCCGGCGTTTCCGCGCGCAAATGTTGTTCGGCTTGTTCCCGCTGATTTTTATGCTCGTCGGCGGGGGCGGCATTGTTTGGGCCGTGCGGACGCCGAGAGTCGCGGCACGCAAGAATGCGATCCTCGAAGGAGCGCAGCCATGGCATGTCCGGGAGGATTGGAAGACCGGTCGCATTCGATCTTCCGCGAACGCCACCCTGCGCTTTTTCTGGCTCTTCACGATCGTATGGAACGTGATTTCCACCGTGGCGCTTGTGGCGGTCCTGAGCGAATCCGGAAGACGCGGCGACGGACCACGTTGGCTGATCCTGTTGTTTCCAACGATCGGCGTTGGAATGTTGATCGCGACGATGCATGCCACCCTCAGGTGGCTGAAATTCGGGCGGGCCATTTTCGAGATGACAAGCATGCCTGCCGTCCCCGGCGGAGTCTTGGAAGGCACTATCCGACTGGGAGAGTTCATCCGGCCGGAAACAGATCTCCGCGTCAAACTCTGCTGCGTTCACCGTGTCACCACCGGCTCGGGAAAAAATTCCCGGACCTCGGAATACGTTCTTTATGAATCGGAACAAAATCTCGGCGGCGGGGCGGTGGAGTCGATCCCAATCCTGTTCTCGATCCCGCCGGAAGCCCGTGTCACCGATTTGATGAATCCGCGGGATCGCGTGCTCTGGCGCTTGGAGCCGCGCGCGAAATTAAGCGGAGTGGATCTGAAATTGCAGTTCGAGGTGCCGGTTTTTGCTGGCGCCGTCACACCGGCGCTGGCCGCCTCCGCGAGCCGGGCGCGTATCGCCGAGGACGCCGCTCGCAGCGCCTATGTGCCGCCGGCCAATTCCCGCATAAGCATTCAGACAGCAGCAAAAGGCGGCACCGAATATATATTTCCCGCTGCCCGCAATCCCGGCATGGCTCTGGCCTGCACCATTATCAGCCTTGGTCTGGGAACGGGCATTTATTTCCTGTTCCGAAACCGCGTCCCCATATTCCCCATCGTTCTCAGCCTTTTCGAAATCATAGTGATCGCGGCCGCTCTCTTCGCCTGGTTTCGGCGCACGCGTGTCGTGATCGACTCCGGTTCCATCATCGCCATGCATGACCTTTTGGGAATCCGCTGGCAGCAAAGCGCGGCGAACTCTGATGTGGAGCGGGTCTACACGCAGGCCAATTCCTCGGCGGGCAATACCAAGTATTACGACATCAAAGTGGCGGTTCGTGACAAGCGCAACCTGATTGCCGGCACTGGCATTAGCGACCACCAGCACGCCGAGTGGCTCGCCCGCGAGATGGCAAAAGCCATCGGCCTCAAGAGCTAGTTCTTTCCGCTTTTGCCCACGACCGGCTCGATGTGTTTGGCGACGAAATCGACCATCATCGGATCGGCCATCATCGGCGGGGAGATTTCCCAGGTGACGCCGGGATATTTCTTCAGAGTCTGCTCAAAGATGAACGGGATGTCTTCCTGCAGATGGCTTCCCGGCACGAGAAAAAATGCATAGCCGAAAATGTGATTGCAGCCTTGTTTGACGAGTTTCTTGAGGGCCACCGGGATCAGCGGTTTACCGAGTTCCATGAAACAGGGCTCGATGTATTCGTAGCCGAGCCGGTCGCGCAATTGTGCCACCAGCTTGACCATGATCTCGTTGCCGGTTTTCAGCCGGGAGCCGTGAGTGAAAATTATGACGCCTGTTTTGCGCTGCATGATGCCTTACTATAGCCGACCGGCGGCATCGGGTGAAGAGGAAGTGCAGGCGGCGGTGCGTGAAAGGATTGCAACCGGCTTGGCATCGCCGGTAAAGTGAGGGCATGAGTGATGAAATCAAACGCCAGTATGTGAATTATTTATTTTTCAAGGCTGCGCCCGAATGGCGGCGGCGGTCGGAGAGCGAACGACAGAAGGACAAGGCGGCTTTCGCGGAAGTGGTGGCGGCCTGGCAGAAGCGAATCTTGGTGATTCCGTTTTCGACAGTGGGAACGCGCGGAGACACGGATTTTGTGCTGTGGCGCATCAGCGAACGGCTTGAGGATTTTCAGGAGATGTCGACGCAATTGAACCAGACCGGTCTCGGGCAATGGTGCACGTCTCCTTACAGCTACCTGGGCATGACAAAGCGATCGATGTACGTCGACAAGCATGAGCATCCCGGGAGCGAAGGGCGGCGCGGGCGTGTGGTGCCGGGGCAGAATAAATTTATTTTCATTTATCCGTTCTGGAAAACGACCGACTGGTATTTGCTGTCAAAGGAAGAACGGCAGCAGATGATGAATGTCCACATCGAGACGGGGCACAAATATCCGGGCATCAAGATCAATACGATCTATTGCTTCGGGCTTGATGACCCGGAATTCGTCGTCGCGTTCGAAGGCGATACGCCGGCGGAGTTCATCGATTTGGTCATGGAGATGCGCGAGCACAAGGTCCGCGCGTATACGTTGCGCGACACGCCGATTTTCACGGGGATCCGCGGTTCGATCACGGACGTGGTGGGCACGCTTGGCTGACGATCAGAGGCCGGCCTTGATGGCTCGCAGCGGTTCGTCCTGGGGGAGCGTCTCGGGAGAGCCCAATTCACGGGCAAGGTGGAAGCTGTTTTGGGCGGCCTGTGTATCGCCCCAGCGCAAGTAATGGCGGGCGATGGCGACGCGGTAGGAGGCATTGCGCGGATCATTCTCCACGGCATCATTGTAGGAAGCGAGGGCTTCGATGCGTTTGCCCATCAAATCATGGAGTCGGCCGATCTTGATCCGCGCGTCGTAATCGTAAGGGTTGTGCGTGATGGCCCTGTTGTAACAGCTGATCGCCTGGGCCACGAGACTCTCGCGCTGGCGAAGGTTCCACGTGGCCCGCGCGGCCTGCAGGTCCCCCAGTGCTTCATCGACTTCGCTGTTGCGGCCATCGAATTTGCTGGCCCGCATATAGCAGCGTTCGGCGGCTTCCCAGTTCATCTGATCCATCGCGAGATTACCCCGGCGCAGCATGAATTCCGACGGATAAACTTTGCTCAATCGCGTGCCGATGAGCAACACGAGCCCCATCAATCCCGCCACGAGCACGAACCGGCTGAGGCCGTGAAGATGGATGGTGACATAACGGCCGGCATGTTTGGTCTGCGGTTCGCCCAAGCGGCGATGGATGCCGCAGGTGAGAGTAGTGGCCATGATCGCGAGCAGGGTGAACAGAAGTCCGCCGGAGTGCAGGTTTAAATCGTAGCTGGCGTCGACTGCGCAACCGATGGCAGCCCCCAAACCGGCCACGGCAAAAGCATAGCGGTTCGAGAGCCGGTAGGCGGAGTATTTATCGTCGCGCAGCAGCAATAACTGGATGGTGCCGATAATAAAACTGACGAGCACCCATAAGGAGAACATCACCCCGAGGATCCCGTATTCCGCGAAGACATCGAGATATTGATTCGGACAGCGTGTGACGACGCCCTGGATGGTTCCGCGATGACCGGGGAATAGCCAGGCGAACATTCCGCCTCCACTGCCGATCCAAATATTGCGCTGACCAATGGCCATGGCGCTCGACCAGAGTGCGCGATAGCTGGGGCCGGGTTTGTGTCCGATGGCTGGGCCGCCTTCGAGCGAGTGGGACAACATCATCGCCACGACCAAGGCAACCACCAACGCCAAGGAAGCGGTACCGGCGATGATCCAGCGGGAATTCCAGCTGCGCTTGCGGACGACATAAAAGCCGAGTGAAACAAACATCGCGAGCCAGCCGAGCCAATGGATGCTGGAAAAAGTGAGGAACAATCCGCCCCCCATGGCCAGGCAGGCGAAGGCAAAGGCGAGCTTGTGTGATTGGGAGCGGCGTGAGAGTGCGAAATTCGCCGCGGACACCGCGAAGGTCATGTGCAGAAACACGGCGAGGTCGGCCGGGCGAAAGAAGGTGCCGCTGGCGTACTTGCAATACTGTTTGTACTGGGGCAAGCCCATCACCCATTGTCCGCCGCGCATGACTTGGATCAGCGCATAGAGGGAAAGAACGCACCCCAGTATCGTCAGGGTCCAAACGATGACGGTCACCTGCCAGCGGTGCCGGATATCGTTTAGAACGACGAAATAGAACAGGATCGCCGTGATGATCAACAGCATGCTGGAGCGCCCGATGGGTTCCACTTCCGCCAGCGCGTAACGCGTGATGGCGTAGATGCCGATGACTATCAGCGGAGCGCCGAGCGGGGAAAACACGACTTCGACTTCCTTCATGATCACGATTCGCACCGCCCACAAAACGGCGGCGAGTGTGACGGCTGCAAAGAGCGGCCCTTGTGTCCACGGCTGGGCGGTTCCGTAGAAAATAACCGAGTATACGAGCACGAAAAGAATCAGGCAAAAAATGACCCGATGACAGATGCGAACCATGGGGGAACGCTTTTCGTCCCAAAGACTGGTCTCGTGATGGCTGCGGACAGGTTTGACAGGGCGGGTATCGGAGCTCATGCCCGACCGCCTTCCACTGTCCCCCATTTTCCCTTTTGCCGCCGGCTAGAAAATGCTGCGGGGCACATAAAGCGAATCGCCGGGCTGAATAGGAACGTCGTTTTCGGGGTGCTGGCGGATTTCTTCGGCATTGTATGTGATCTTCACCTTGCCGCGAACCACTTCCACCTTGCGCCGATTAGCGAAATCAGTGAACCCGCCACCGGTTTGGATGGCTTTCATGAGCGTCATGTCCTCCGTCCAGTTCACGCGGCCGGGGCTGTGGACTTCGCCGCCGAGATAAAAGAAGCGGACGGTGGCGAGGACCGTGACATTGCAGCGGACATAAAAACGGGGGACGTAGCTGGCTTGGATCCGGTCGCAGAGTTCAGCGGTGGTCATGCCGCCGGCTTTGACGCGGTTGATGAGCGGGAGGGAGACCTCGCCGTTTTCATCGATCACCAGTTCGCTGGCTTGGGAGCCTTGATTGCCGGTATCGATGCGCACGGTGATCTGGTCGCCATTGCGAAGGCGGGACTGGCTGGTGGGTTCGGTTGAAAGATGGGCTTTGGCGGGGGCAGAATCTGAGGCGCACCCAACGGCCAAAAGACCGATCAACAAAACCGGAACCGCCATCTGCCAGCAACGTTGCCAAATATTCATTCGAGGAGACCGGGGGGTTGGACGGCCAGCGTTAATATTTGCCCTGCAGTTCAAACTCATCGCCCGCGGCCGGGGGCTTGGGCGGCAGCGCCTGCGGCGGCTTCTTGCCGGCGTCCTGCGGGTGGAGATAACGATCATAGTGATCGTGATAATAGTAGTAAGACTCGTCCTGGCCGACATTGACGTTATTGACGACAACGCCGAGCAGGTGTCCGCCGGCGTTTTCAATCGCGTGCTTGGCGCGGATGGACATGGCGCGCGGATAACGGCGATGCTGGACGACAAGAATGGAGGCGCCGACTTCGTTGGCGACAATTGCGGCGTCGCTGACGGCGAGCACGGGGGGCGTGTCGTAGAGGACGATATCGAACTGCTGGCTGACGTGGGTGATCAACTCCTGCATGCGATGAGAAGTAAGCATGGGGAGGGCTGACTTGGTCTGGCCGCCGCCGCCGGCGGTGATCGCGAAAAGATTGGGGACATTGGTCGGTAGAACGATCTGGTCGATGGTCCGTACGCCGGAGAGGTAATCGGTCAGTCCGATTTCGTTGCTTAGGCCAAGGTTCTTGTGGATGTTCGGTCGGCGCAGATCGCTGTCGACGATCAACACGCGGGAACCGTGCTGGGCATAGACGCACGCGATATTGGTGATGGTGAAGGATTTGCCTTCGCCAGCACCGGCGCTGAGGACGGCAAGCGATTTCGGCGCATCCGCGCCACGCGCGAATTCGATGTTGGTGCGCAGCATGCGGTAGGATTCGACATGCTGGGGTGACGCGCCGCCGCGGATGATGAGTTCGCCTTCGCGAGCCACGACGCCCAGGACAGGCAAGCCGAGGAAGCGTTCGATGTCTTCCATTTTCTTGATGCTGGTGTCGAGGAATTCGAGGAAGAAGGTGAGAATCACGCCGAGGACGAGACCGACCGCGGCGCCAACAGTGATGTTAACAGTGAGGTTGGGGCTGATCGGGCCGCGGGGCGCGACGGCTTCATTGATCATCTCGACGGGGCTGCGCGGGACATCCAAGTCGATCGAAACCTGCTGAAAGCGGTTTTTGAGGGATTCGTAAAGGCGGATTTCGGTTTCCTCTTCGCGTTCCGCATTGCGGAAGGGGACAAATTTTTCGCTCGTGCGGTTCTGGTTCAGGCTTTTGGCGACGTCCAGTTCGCGTTGAAGTTCAACGACGTGAGCGCGGGCGACTTCAAGATCAATGGCAAATCCGCGCATGACACCCTCGAGGCGGCCATCGAGTTGTTCCTGCAATTTATCGCGGGTGGCGAGGGCGGCGCGAACGGTGGGATGCTCGGGGCCGTAATCTTCCTTCAACGTTTCGAGCCGGGTTTCAACTTCCGTCAAGCTGGCTTGAAGCGATTGCAGGTTGGAATCGTTGATGATGGTCGAGATGGCGTTGCGCAATTGCTGCTGGTTGAGCTTCTTGAGTTCCTTGAAGCGCACATCCTTGGAACCCACTTCGACCTTGGCGCCGGTCAATTGCGATTCCAGGGCCATCAATTCCTGATCGGACGTCAGCGAACCGCCACTGACAACCGGCACATCGAGTTCTTTGCGAAGACGATCGACCTTCTGCTGGGCGGCGGTGACGCGGGCCTGCTGGCGGTCGATTTCTTCGTGGAGTTTATCGAGGCCGCGCATGACTTGGCGGCGTTTTTCGTCGAGGCGTTCCTTCTCGAAGAGTTCGGCGATCCGGTTGGCGATCTGGGCAGCGAGCTGGCCGTCTTCATCGTACACCACGATATCCATCAAGCTGGTATCGCGACGCGGCCGGACTTCGACCTGATCTTTCAGGCGATTAAAAGCGACGTCGTTGGCGTTGGCGCCCAAGGGCCGGTTGCGATCCGCCCAGACTTTCATCAAATCCATGTTCTTGATGACGGGGAGCAAAATTTTCTGGGAGCGGATGATTTCGTTCTGGGTACGGAGGAAAAAGGGATCGTAACCCGGGGCGTTTTGATCACCGAACACGGAAACAGTTGGTCTTTCCTGTTCGACTTTGATGGTGGCGGCGGCCGAGTAAATCTTTGGCCGCATGAAGGTTACGGTTGAAACAACGAGCACAACGAGCAAGAAAACCGCAAACACAACAGCTTTGCGGTTTTTAACGACGCGCCAGTAATCTAGAAATTGGAGGCGGGCGTCAGAAAATGCCTGATTCTCTTGCATGCAACGTATATCTCGGAAGTTCAGTACTAAACACGAAGAAGGGTCCCCGTGCAAGTGAAAACTGGGCCTTTCATGGAGAGCTGACCACCCCGCAAGGCTCGATTAAATGGGCAGTTCCGACGCATGTGCGTGCTGAAAAACGGAGCAGGTCAGTACAACAAATGTATACCGACGTCGCCATGCATGCGGTCGAACGAGCGGAACGAATTCAAGGCGCGATTGTCAAATCCGGACGCGAGATCCTGATAGGTGTATTCCATTGTCAGACCCATCCACGGGGTAAAAGCGTACCGGGCGATCAAGTTGACCTGCCAGGAATCCTCCCCGACTTGGCGCGGTTGCGGGTTGAACCCGTTCAGGAAGACTGGATTGAAGTTACCGTAAGTGGAAATGATGTAATTGAAGGCGAGTGAGACGGAGCATTTGGCGGTCAAATCGTGGGACAAGGCCAGGAACGTGGCCAGTTGCTGGCTGCTGCGGTAGGCGGCCAATTCACTGAGCTGGATGTTGTAGCTGCCGCCGGCGGAGATGGTGCTTCGCGTGGCAAAGTTGTAGGTGGCCGACAGATTCAAGTAGGGCGAAGCGTCCGACCCGCCGCCTCCGAAGCCGGCCAATTGCGCGCCGGCGCTGGCCTGCATGAAGACCAGGGGCTTGAAGCGATGATTGATGGAGAGATAAAGCGCCTGCGAATCCGAATCGCGCACCGAATTAGTGATACTGGAGAATGAATAAGCGGTGCGGGTGTAGTTATAGTTGAGACCCACAGAAGTGCGGGGCGACAATTGATACACCGCCGAAGCCGTCGTTCCATAGCCGTCGCGATCATTGTCGATGGATTCGCTTTTGGTGTCGAACATCCAATGTTCCCACGATTGGTTCAGCGACAGGGTCCAACGGCTGGTGAGCAGGAAACTGATATTGGCGCCGATGGTGTTGTATGTGTAATCACCGCGTTCCCGAAAGATCAAGGGGCCCACCAGCGTCGGTTCAATGCCGCGCCGAAAAGAGTCCGTCAAGCTGGCGCTCAAGCGGGGAGTGAAAACGTGCGAGACATTGGCGTCCAAGACATGGGACTCATCGGGTTTGGTCAGGCCGACATCCAAAAAGTAGGTGCTGGTGTACTGATAGCGGAACTGACCGGCCGTTTGTTCCCCGGGGATCTTGATTTCTGCGGTTGGCGACCAGACGAATGTGGCGCTGCTCTTGCGAACGGGATTTTCCGTATTGAAATTGTTGTCGTAGCCGACGTCGGTATCGAGACTGAAGCGCCACTGACGGGCGGGATCGCCGGGTGGGGAGGGTTGCCAGTCCGCGCGCGCGGCCTGCAGCCCGAAGCCAAGCAGAAAAATGGCACCGGCGGTTGTTTGTCGGATTCGGTGCCGGAAATTCACGCGCGCAGTGCCGGGTTGGCGAACATCATTCCACAAACTCGAGGTGGACGGGTTTCGGCAGCAAGGCTGCGTGGTAACCGCGGGTGAGGAGCTGCTTAATCGATTCGCGGCCGTCGGCGCCCATGTCGACTGTCCATTTATTGACGTACATGCCGACGAATTTATCGGTCATTCCGCTGTCCATTCCGCGGCCGTATTTCATCGAGTACTCGACAGCTTCGTCGCGATGGGTGAGAGCGTACTGGATGCTCTGTTTGACGAGAACATCGATTTTCTTCATCAAGGGCTTTCCCAAGTCCTTACGAATGCCATTCACACCCAGGGGCACGGGCAGTTTCATGTCTTCCTTCCACCAGACGCCCAAATCAATAATCTTATGCAGCCCGAGCTTTTGAAAGGTGATCTGGCCTTCGTGAATCAACAACCCGGCTTCCACTTGGCCGCTCAGGACGGCGTCCATGATTTTATCGAAGGGAATGACCTCAAACTTGAAGTTCATGAGCAGCAGTTTGAGCAAAAGGTAAGCGCTGGTCATGGTGCCGGGGACGCCGATGCGATCGTCGGCGACTTCGCCGATGTCCATCTTCTTCTTGGCCACCACGATGGGGCCGACGCCGTCGCCGAAACTGCCGCCGCAGGTCATTAAAGCGTATTGATCCAAAGTATAAGCGTAAGCGTGTGCGCTGAGGGCGGTCACTTCGAGTTTTCCCTCAATGGCCATGTGATTGAGGGTTTCGATGTCGGTGATGTGGTGCTTGAACTTGAGCCCGCCCGTGTCGATTTTATCGTGGGTCAACGCATAGAACATAAAAGCGTCGTCGGGGTCGGGGCTGTGGCCGATAGTGATTTCGTGCGGCTCCATGGGGTGTTATGATCTCCTAAATTGATTGCCAAAGCGGATGGCGATTGTTAATCCTAGGCACCTGCTCCTCAGTTTGCACGAACAAAATCACAGGCTTTACTCATGACCACGAACCGTAAATTTGGACGTTTTTCCCGGCTTGATCCCAAGCCGATCCGCAAGGGGATCAAGGCTTCCGAGCTGATCGCCCAGACCTTTCAGGCGTACAACGCGGCCCGTCTGCGGGAAGGTGCGGAGGTATTTTCCCAGAAGATGCTGGCCCGCAACGGCACGGTGGGCGTCAGTCTCACCGGCGCGCTGGTTCCGGCGGGCGTGGGCAAATCATGCCTGATTCCATTGATCCAGGCGGGGTTCATTGACTGGATCATCACGACTGGCGCGAACCTGTACCACGACATTCATTTCGGCTTGGACATGAAGCTCTATCAGGGCTCGCCGTTCATGAACGACGTCGAATTGCGCCAGAAACAGATCATCCGCATTTACGATATCCTGTTCGACTACAAGGTATTGCTGGATACGGATGCGTTTGTGCGCCAGTGCATTCATTCCCCGGAATTCCAGCGTCCGATGGGGACTGATGAGTTTCATTATCTATTGGGTAAGTATGTGTATGCTCGCGAGAAGAAGCTCGGATTAAAGAACACCTCGCTGATTTCCGCGGCTTACCAATGCGGTGTGCCGTTGTTCACGAGCAGTCCGGGGGACAGTTCCATCGGGATGAACGTGGCGGCGATGAGCATGGCGGGGAACAAGCTGCAATTCGACGTCAACCGTGACGTCAACCAGACTGCGGCGATTGTTTATGATGCGAAACGGACCGGCCACACATCGAGCGTCTTCATCCTGGGCGGCGGATCGCCGAAGAATTTCATCCTTCAGACGGAACCACAAATCCAGGAAGTGCTCGGCCTGGATGAAAAGGGGCACGATTATTTCCTGCAAGTGACGGATGCGCGTCCGGACACGGGCGGATTGTCCGGCGCGACGCCGGCGGAAGCCGTGAGCTGGGGGAAAGTGGATCCGAACAAGCTGCCCGACGCGGTGGTCTGTTATGTGGATACGACGGTGGCGCTGCCGTTGATCACGGCTTATGCGTTGGACACGGTCAAACCGCGCAAACTGAAACGGCTGATGGACAGCCGCGACCGATTGCTGGCGCGGGTGCAGAGCGATTACGAGAAGTCGCCGTATTATAAGAAATTTTTGGACTAAGGAATTCACCGGCGGGATTGGTTGACGCATGCGTATCAGTGACATTCTCAAGACGAACCGGCCGACGATCTCCTTTGAATTTTTCCCCCCGAAGGATGACAAGGGCATGGCGGTCCTGTCGGAAACGTTGTCGCATCTCGGCGAACTTCGGCCTTCCTTTACTTCCTGCACATACGGGGCGGGCGGCAGCACGCGGGCGCGAACGCTCGAAGTGACGCTGAAGATCAAGGAAGAGTTTCATCTCGAGGCGATGGTCCATTTCACGTGCGTCGGACAACGGCGCGCGGAGATCGACCGGGTGCTCGGTGATTTTGCGGCGCGCGGGATTGAAAACGTTCTCGCCTTGCGCGGGGACCGTCCGGCGGGCCAGGTGGAACCGGCGGAAGGCTGGTTCCCGGATTTCAAGAACGCGGTGGATCTGACGCGGCATTTGCGCGAGCGCTTTGGGCGGCTGGTCACGATTGGGTGCGCGGGCTACCCCGAGAAACATCCTGAGGCGACTGATTTCCCCACCGACCTGCAACGCTTGAAGGAGAAGGTGGATGCCGGCGCCGATTTTATCATCACGCAGTTGTACTTCGACAACGCGCGATTCTTTCACTTCGTCGAGCGGGCGCGGGCGATTGGGATCCAGGCACCGATCATCGCCGGGATCATGCCGGTGACGAACGTGGCGCAGATCAAAAAGTTTACGCTGATGTGCGGCGCGACGATCCCCGAGCGGATGCTGCAGGAACTCGAGCCAATCGCGGACAACCCCGAAGCCGTCATGGAATACGGAATCGAATGGAGCACGACGCAATGCCGCGAGTTATTGGCGAGAGGCGTGGAGGGGTTGCATTTCTACACGCTCAACAAGAGCAAAGCTTCCCGCCAGATCGTGGAGAACCTGCGGCGCAGCGGGTCGTTGAAGTAGGACCGCCGGTCTTATTTTGACGGGCTGTTGAACAAGGCGGCCGCCATTGCCACGGCCCGCGCGTAGACCTTGCCCGGCGTGACATAATCCAACTCCTGGCACAACAACGCGGCTTCATCCGTCGCCAGCAGCGCGCGGGTGCGCGGCAGATCACATGTGCAGGGCATGTGGGCCACCACCGTCGCGGTGCTCTGGCCATGGTTCTTGCGGACCTGCACTTCCACGTCCTGGCCCTTGAGCGTCACGCACATTAATCCGACGGCGGTCGTGTCACCATCTTCCTGGCAGCTCAGGGCAATTTTTTTCCGGGCATCATCGGCGCTCCAGCCCAGTTGAGCGGCCACCCAGCCCGCCAGCAATTGCGCGCGAAACGAAGCGCCTTGTCCGCACCCATGAATGATCTCGCAGGCATTCACCCGCCCGAGCGCGGTGGCGCAACCGGGTTCGTTGAAAGCCGAGGCGATCAATTGCTGCCACAGCGACAGCCGCGTCCAGCTTAAGTCGGAACAATGAATCGACGATTGGTTGCCGACGATCTTCGCGAGTTCGCCCAGGACCGGTGTAGACGGCCACAGCGTCGTGTCAAAAATGACGCGGTCGGAAACGCCTGCCAATCGTCGGAACAACTCCTGCCGTTGTTGCGGGTTGCCGTACCACCAAAGAACGGTGGGGAGATCCGATTCCAATAATGGCAGGACCGCGCCCGGAACCATCGTCACACTCGGGCCCGAGGCGTGGATGGAAATCTGTTCGCAACAAACCTGTTTTCCGCCGCTGCCAGCCAGATGGCAGTGCGCGGTGATCGAGGCGCCGATTTCGTTTTCTTCCGCGTTTGGTTTCGCGAGGATCACGATGGCCCGGCACGGGTGCCGGCTGGTGACATCGCTGATGATGCCGGTGATCTGGTCGCGATCTTCGTCGGACTCACAGTACGCCACGAGGGTGAAAAGGCAGGCGCGCGTGATCCGGCGATTGGCGACATCCTTCTCGGATTGCGCGGCCAGCTGCCACAGGTCGCGGAGCTGTCCTTCGATTTGCGTTACGTCGACCGGCGTTTCCGTGCCGGCGGTGAAAGATTGCAATTGGTCTGTGTCCGTCATGGCCGTCTCCAGACGCGACCGTCCTTCGCGATGAATGTTTCCGCTTCGACCGGTCCCCACGTGCCGGCTTCATATTCCACGGGTGTTGAATGGCCGGCCTGCCAGCCATTGAGAAAGGCGTCCATGACCGACCACGACGCCTCGGCTTCATCGTTGCGCGTGAAGAGGGTCGAATCGCCGCTGATCGCGTCATGCAGCAAACGCTCGTACGCTTCCGGCGAGCGCGCGCCGAAACTGCCGCCGTACCGGAAATCCATTTTCACCGGCTGGATGTTGAGGGCCGTGCCGGGCACTTTTGCGTTCATGCGGATCGCAATGCCTTCGTCCGGCTGAATGCGCATGACCAGGACATTTGGCTGGAGCGGGGCGGAAATCTCCGAGGCAAAAAGGACTGCCGGCGGCGCTTTGAATTGAATGGCGATCTCGGCCGTTTGTTTCGGCAGGCGTTTGCCGTGCCGCAAGTAGAACGGCACGCCGGCCCAGCGCCAGTTATCGATGTGCAATTTCAACGCCACAAATGTTTCCGTGTGGGAGGCGGGCGCGACGTTCGGTTCCTGCAGGTAACCGGGGACGGGTTTGCCGCCGATCGATCCCGGCCCGTATTGGCCGCGCACGCTGAACTGTCCCACCTGCGCCGGTGAAATCGGGCGGATGGAGCGCAGCACCTTCACCTTTTCGTCGCGAATGTCTTCCGCGCCGAGCGCCGCGGGCGGTTCCATCGCCACCATTGAAAGCAGCTGCATCATGTGATTCTGCACCATGTCGCGCAGGGCACCCGATTGCTCGTAGTAGGCGCCGCGGCCCTCGACCCCGATTGATTCGGCGACGGTGATTTGCACATGATCGATATATTTTGCGTTCCACAACGGCTCGAAAATCTCATTGGCAAACCGCAAGGCCAGGATGTTCTGGACGGTCTCTTTGCCCAGGTAATGGTCGATGCGATAAATCTGCTGTTCCTGGAACACGCTGGCGACTTCGAGGTTCAAACTGTGGGCCGTCTCAAGGCTGCGGCCGAACGGTTTTTCGATGATGATCTTGCTCGAGGAACCGCGCCCGAAACCGTGATCGCCAAGCTGCTTGATGATCGTGGAAAATTCCGTCGGCGCAGTGGCGAGGTAAAACAGGCGGTTGCCGGCGGTGCCGCGTTCCTTGTCGATTTTTTCCAGGAGCGAGCCGAGCCCGTCGTAGCCCTTGCTGTCTTCAAACTCCGCCTGGTGATAAAAGATGCCCTGCGAGAAAGCGTCCCAAACGGCCGGGTTGACCGGATTGAACCGGGAAAATTGTTTTACGCCTTCGAAAAGCTCGGCGCGAAATTCCTCGTTGGTCTTGGGGCGCCGCGCGTACCCGACCACCGCAAATCCCGAAGGCAGCTGGCCTTCATGCGCGAGATTGACCAGCGCCGGCACCAGCTTGCGTTTCGTCAAATCGCCCGTCGCGCCGAATATGACGATCGCGCACGGCTCAATCGTGCGGCGCGCCATCAGCCCTTCACTCAACGGATTTGCCGGCCCGGAATTATTTTGCATCTTCAAAGGTTCGCCTTTTCATTTCGCGGATGCAAGTCGGAAGGCGAGCAGGGAGTGGGCCCATGAAACCATCAGCAGCCAGCCCGCAACAATTGATGTGATTAACCACCCACAAATTTAAGGCAGGCCGGCGCGGGCACGGGCAGGACATCCGAGGTGGGAATCAGCCGGCCCCTGTCCGGCTCGATATAAAAGATGATGATGTTATTTGAATATTCGTTTGCCACCAGCAGCCATTGGCCCGTCGGATCGATCGCAAAATTCCTCGGCCACTTTCCACCGGTTGGTTTAATTTCCAGCAAGGCCAGTCTTCCCGATTGTTGGTCCACTTGAAAAACGGCAATGCTGTCGTGGCCGCGATTGGAGTTGTAGAGAAATTTGCCTGTGGGATGGACCAGGATTTCGGAAGTGTAATTGATGCCGGTGAAATCGGACGGGAGGGTATCGATGGTTTGTATCTCCGCCAGTCCCCCGGTCGCGGCGGTGTAGTGGTAGACGACAATTGTTCCATCCAATTCATTGAGCAGATAGGCGAACCGTCCGGTGGGATGAAACGTGAAATGCCGCGCGCCTGCCCCCGGGGCCATGGTAATGAATGAGAGCTCGCTTTCGATCAGGCCGCCAACGGCCTGATCGAACGGGTAAACCATGAGCTTGTCGGTTCCAAGGTCCGCCGCAAACAGAAAGCGCGCATCGGGAGAAAAATTGACCGAATGAACATGCGGTTCCTGCTGGCGCGCCGAGTTCACGCTTGAGCCTGTATGTTGGATAAAAGCCGTCGCCTTCCCCAAATGACCATCCGGTTCGAGCGCCAGGACGGCCACGCTGCCTCCCACGTAGTTGCCGACGGCGACATGTTTGCCGTCCTTGTCCAACGACAAATGACAGGGGCCTGCACCGATGGACGAAGTCTGATTGTGGAGCATGAGCGTACCCGTTCTCGGTTCAATCGAAAACGCGCTGATCGAGCCGCCGGGCTGATTCTTGAAATCATTCGTCTCGCCCACGGCATACAAAAGACGCCGCGTGGGATGAATCGCCAGAAACGAGGGCTGCTCCGCTTCGATCGCCAAAGCCGGTGTTGAAAGTTTTCCGCTGACGGAATCGAAATTCGCCCGGTAAATGCCTTGAGCTTTTCCCGGTCCCGTGTAGGTCCCAATGTAAACGTGAAATTGCATGTTGCTGGCCGGTGAACCTGACGGTTGCGGGATATAAATTCAAGCTTGAGTGAGGGGTACACTTCGTTCGTGACGGTTGACACGGTTGGTCGCCGGCAATATCCATTGCCAGTGAAGCCCCGCTTGGAGGTTCGACGGAAACACTATGAAATTCCTGCTACTTCTCACTTCACTCGTGGTGGTCTTACCGGTACACGCCAGCTCCGGTGATGACACCCTGAAGTTCTACCTGTCAAAGTCAGATTTGGTGGTGATGGGCCAGATCACTTCAGAGCCGATTGGTATCGTTGATGAGACGGGTGTTCCCAATTACGCGTGTGAATTTCGTGTTCAGGATGTCCTCAAAGGCGGCGGCAAGGTGAAGGACCAGGTTATCAAGGTTGATATCATGCGTTTTGAGATGAGCGCCAAAGACAAGCATCCATTGATTAAGAAGGATGGTGAGTGCATTCTTTTCCTGAAGGGTCCCGCACCGAACACACCGATATGGGTCACGGCAGACTTTTGGTTTGGAGTTCAGTATCCGAGTCCCCGGCTGGCGCGTTCCGTTAAGAACGTGGCGGAGAAACCAGCGAAGGATTCCCCCTCACCCTGACCCTCTCCCCCGAAGGACGGGGGCGAGGGGATCAGAGCGCTGTCCTGGCTCGTTCCCACAAGCGATGGAGGCGAGGGAACCAGAGGCACAGAGACAGTCATTACGTGGATGGCTGCTTTCATCACCGTGAGAGGGTGAATTCGCTTTGCGTCGTGCAGGCGGCGAAGTACGCTGGACTGGTATGACGACTCCGAATCTTATTCGCGTCCCCTGGCACTTTTACCAACATTACCCGGCGGATTTCAGCGCGTGGTCGCGAGCAGCGCGCGGCTTTCGCGGCTGGACGAGCGAAGAGCGCGAGCTTGATTTAAGCCGCACGGCGCTCGTGCTGATGCATCTGCCCGATGCCGGGCTGACACCGGATTCGGAATGGGGGCCGGATTCATTGCGTCCCGACACGCTCGGTACGGTTGAATGGGTACCGCGGACGATGGAGTTGCTGACGAACCGGCTACCGCGTTTGGTGAAAGCGGCGCGTGCCGCCGGGGTGACAGTGGTGCATGTATTAATGAGCAGCGGGGATCCGACTGACCCGTGCGTCGCCCGTTCAATGGCTGAGTTTGGTCCCGCTCCGGAGCCTGACAAGGAAGTTCTCGCGCCGGAACAGCGCTCGACCGTACATCGTGAGCGCGATGTGTTTGGCGAGATGCCGAAACGCCCGCCCGGTTCGCCCGAACATGCCAATGGGATGCCTGGCGAGTTGCGTCCACAGGGGAATGACCTGGTGGTGTGGCAGGCGTATCAACTGCATCGGTTGATGAGCCAGCGGGGCATCAATCATTTGATGTACACGGGCTGGGCGTTGAATTGGTGCCTCTGGTTTTCGCCTTGCGGCATGTCCGATATGAGACGCAAAGGATATCTGTGCTCGGCGGTGCGCGGCGGTTGCGTCGCGATCGAGAATCGCGAATCGGCTGACAACGAAGGCAATCTGGAATATGCGTATTGGAAGACCAGCACGATGTTTGGTTATATCTTTGAGTTACATGAATTGACGGCCTGCTTGCGTAAGACTGGTGCGTCCTCTAAGGGTACGGCAGAATCCTCACCCTGACCCTCTCCCTTGTGAGCCAAGGGGGAGGGGACCGGAAATTTTTCCCCATTCTCCCAATGTAAAGAGGGTACACAATGAGATTGGTGCTCCTTTGCCTTTTGGCCAATTTGGCGTGTGACTTTGCCAAACAGAGAATTTGCCTCGCCACAAGGCAGTTACAGGGGCGCGGTTTGCATTCTGCAATGGTTGTCGTACTCTCGATTCAGCAGCCGAAGTCAGCCTTCCTTCCTGAGGGTTGACGCGGGGGACCCAAAACTCCCCGACATAGGTCGGGGACGGGGCGAACGGAGTTGGGCGACCATTTTCGAGGCCACTTCCAAGGCCGAGCCCGTCAGCTAACCTCGCAGGCAATTGGGAGGGCGATCCTCTGGTCCCGTTTGGACCCCCTGATCCCCCAACGTTCTAAATATGCGTCGAAGTTATAATTGTGACGCCAGCAGGCGCGGTGTACGATGCGCGCCAAGTCAGGAAAGGGAAAACGGTTATGGAATGGATCATTGTTAGTTTGGGAGTTCTGGTACTTTTGCCTTTGGTGACCGCGATATTCGCGTGGCTCTGCGGCATTCGTTACATCCCGCACCAGAAGGTCGGCATCATCGAGAAACTCTTCTCCGCTTCAGGTTCGCTGACGGAAGGCCGGATTGTGGCCCGCAACGGCGAAGCCGGATTTCAGACGAAATTATTGCGCGGTGGTCTGCATTTCGGACTGTTCCCATGGCAATACCGGATTCATCGCGAACCGCTCGTGACTGTTTCCGAGGGCAAGATCGGCTACGTGTACGCCCGTGACGGGGCCGCGCTCCCGCCGACGCAAACGCTCGGCGGAGTCGTGGAATGTCTTTCGTTTCAGGACGCCCATGCCTTTCTCGACAACGGTGGGCAACGCGGCCGGCAGCGCGCGATTTTGCGCGAAGGTGTTTATGCGATCAACCAGGCCTTGTTCGTCGTGATCACAGAGGACCATGTTTTCGTCGGCCCGCTCAAGGACAAGGATGCGAAGACGTATCAGGATTGGCAGGCCCAGTTGAGCGCCCAGCACGGGTTTGATCCGGTGATCATCGGGGCCGGAGGCCAGGTGATGGTGGTCGAGAAAGATGTGCCGAATGCGCTCGGGCCGACGGATATGCTCGGCATTGTGACTGTTCATGACGGCCTGCCGATTGCGCATGGAGAAATTATTGCGCCGGAAATCCTGCCGCAACCGAGCGGCCTGGATCACCATTATTTCCAGGACCCCGAGGCGTTTCTCGCCATGGGCGGGCGCCGCGGCAAACAGCTGCAGGTCCTCACGGACGGCACGTTCTTCATCAACCGCTGGTTCGCCACGGTCGAGAACCGGGCCAAAACGCTGATCCCGATCGGGTTTGTCGGCGTGGTGGTTTCCTACTACGGCACCAAGGGGGCCGACGTCACGGGCGTGACGTTCCGCTATGGTGAACAGGTGGAAACAGGCCAGCGCGGCGTCTGGCGCGTGGCGTTGCCGCCCGGTAAATACGCGCTCAATCCGTATGCCATGAAAGTCGAACTGGTGCCGACCGTGAATTTCGTGCTGCGCTGGATCACCGGCCAGGTCGAATCGCACCAGTACGACAAGGATCTCGAGAGCATCGAGTTGATCACGGCGGACGGTTATGAACCGGTACTGCCGCTTTCGCTGGTGCTGCACATCGACTACGAAAAAGCATCGAGCGTGGTGCAGCGATTCGGCGATGTCCGCCGGCTGATCAGCCAGACGCTCGACCCGATCCTCACGGCTTATTTCCGCGACGTGGCGCAGTCCTCGAGCATGCTCGACCTGCTGACGCGGCGCGAAGACATCCAGAAACGCGCGACTGACGAACTCGGCCGGCGGTTCAAGGAGTACGACATCAATTGCGTGGCGGTGTTGATCGGCCGCCCGAATTCCGTTGTTGCTGAAGGCCAGGTTGATCCGATTGAACGGCTGTTCGACCAGCTGCGCCAGCGCCGTCTGGCCGAGGAACAGAAGGAGACGTTCAACAAACAGCAAGCCGCCGCCGAGCAGTTGAAACAGCTTAACGAAGCCCAGGCCGCCGCGGCGAAACAGACGGAATTGACACAGACATCGATCGACATTCAAGTCTCCGCGAACAAAGGTGAATCGGCGCTGGCGGAAGCGCAGCGGTTAGCCAAGCGCGACATTGCGCGCGCCGAAGGCGAATCGCGTTCCAAGGCGATCCAAGCCCAGGGCGAACGCGATGCCACGATCTCGCGTTCCGAAGGTGAGGCGCGCGCGAAGGAGTTGCTCGGCAAAGCGGAAGGCGATCGGATTGAAGCGGTTGGCCGCGGCGAAGCCTCGCGCGTGGCGCAGATTGGTTTGTCGGAAGCGGCGGTCAACCTGCAGAAGATACGCGCGTACGGCGATCCTCGTTTGTACGCGTTGAACCTGGTGTCCGACCAGTTCGCCAAGAGCGAGCAACCGATCGTGCCCGAACGCGTGTTCATCATGGGCGGTGGCAAGGACGGCGATGGCAAGGGCGATCTTGGCTCGGTGAATCTGTTGAGCCAGTTGCTGGGTTTGTTGCTCAGCGAAAAAGCCGGCATCGGTGTGACCGAGAAAAGCAAAGAGACCGAGGCGCTCGAAAAGTTCACCGATGAAATGACCAAGCGCATCAAGGAACAGTCTGCGTCGGCCGACGTCAGTAAAGCGAACTGAGGCACGTTAGGGTCGTTAAAATCGTCAAGACCGTTAAAAGGTGTGGCTGATTCTCAGCCCGCCTTTTAACGGTTTTTTCTGCCTTCCTTGGCACCAGCCCTGCTTATTCACTTTCCACCGCGAAAGCTGAAGGTCAGGTAACAATTATGCACTATATGCTGAACGTTGGCAGCCGGATGTATCCTGTCGAGGGGGTGCGACTACCGTCGGAAGCTGTGCTGGCGCACCAATCCGAAGGCAAGCCGTTCTTTTTTGTGTCACCCATCCGGGTCGACCCGGGCAACAATTGTTCCCTGGTGGGCAACGGCGGGGGTTACGAGTTGTCGGTCGAAGGCTGTTTCGGATTCAGTTTTTCGCTGAAGTTTTTGGTGTCGGGGAGAATCGCGGGTCGGCAAGCGAACGACGATAATTGACGCTGAAAACGAAACAGGGCGGCCATCGAAAATGACGGTCGCCCCGCATCGGATTATCTAAGGCTGAGGACTACTTGCCCAGAATGCCTTCCTTGGCCTGCTTGGCGACGCGGAACTTCACAACGCGCTTCGCAGCGATCTTGATCGTCTCGCCGGTCGCCGGGTTGCGGCCCATGCGCGCCTTGCGATTCACCAACACGAGCTTGCCCAAGCCGGGGATCGTGAAGGAGTTCTTGGCTTCCTTGTAAGCCAACTTGACGAGTTCTTCCACCACTTGTCCCGCGAGCTTCTTGGAAATTCCGCTCTTCGAGGCCAAATGCGCGAGCACTGCTGACTTTGTCATTTTCTTTGCCATGGATCTGTTCTGCCTTTCTTTGAGCGCGCACCTTAGCGAACTTCCCATGAGCGTGCAACCATTGATTTTATTGATTTTCATGACCACCACTTACGCCTCAGGGCCGCTGGTGTTGGCTTTTATGAAACCCCGGTTCAAATCCTTGCGTTTTCCGGCTCAAATACACCAAGTCTGCGCGCTGTTTTTGTCGTGCTGACTGCTCCATCCTTTGGCATAAGTTCACTGCTCCATGGCAAAATTCATTTCAAGGGGACCAGCCGCAGAAGCCGCGCGCGAGGCGAAACGTTTGATCGTGCCGCTCCGGCACGAAATCATCTTGCTGCTGCAGCAGCTCGTTCGCACCGACACGGTCGCCATCCCGCCTGAGGGCCGGGAAGCGCCGGCCCAGAAAATTCTCGCACGAGTCCTGAAGGCTCATCGTCTCGACGTGGAATTGTATGACACCGGTTTCCTGCTCAAGAGCCGTCATCCATCTGTGCGGCGCGACCGCCACTACCACGGTCGCCCCAATCTGATCGCGCGTCTGCCGGGCACCGGTGGTGGAAAAAGCCTGCTGTTCAACGGCCACATCGACACCGTGCCCACGGGGCCAAACCCATGGAAGGACAGTCCATGGTCCGGCAAAATTCGCGCGGGCCGGTTGTACGGGCGCGGTGCGTGGGACATGAAGAGCGGACTCACGGCGCAGTTCGCGGTGCTGATGGCACTTGCGAGGGCTCGCGTGAAATTGCCCGGTGATTTGCTCGCGGAATCCGTCGTCGACGAAGAATGGGCCGGCGGCGGCGGGACGCTCGCCGCGCGGTTGCATGGCGATACCGCCGACGCCGCGATCATTGGCGAAGGCACCAATCTCGGTGTTGTCCGCGCCACCCGGGGTGGTTACTTTTTCGACATCATCGCGCGCGCGGGCGATGCCTCGGCTTATTTTTCAAAGAAGGAGGTCGTCAGCCCCGCCATTCCGATGGGACGCATTCTTGCGTGGCTCGATGGCTGGACGAAAAAGCGGCGGGCCATTTCCCGGGGCGACGCGTACGCCGATTTTCCCGATCCGGCGCCCGTGCAAATACTCGCGCTCGAAGCGAACCGGTTCGATCCGGAGATTCCACTGTCCACGCCGCTCGAAGCGAAAGTGCGCGTCTACTTTCAATTCCTGCCGCACGAAAATGTCCCGGCCATTGTGCGGGAACTGAAACAATCCTTCGCACAATTCTGCCGGCGCGATCCGTTTTTCCGGAAACATCCGCCCGAATGGCGGCCGTATGTCGACCCGCCTTTGCTCGGTCATGAATTGCCGGTGGACCATCCCTGGACCCAATGCGTGCTCAACAGCGCGGAGGCTGTGTTGAAGCGCGAGGTTCCGGTTTCCGCCGCGGAATACCCCTGCGACGCTTTCATCCTGCAGCGCGATTTCGATATCCCGACTCTTCTGTTCGGGCCGGTGGGAGCCGGTGCCCATAACGCCGACGAACATGTTCGCGTCGATTCCGTCATACAAACCGCCGAAACACTTTTGACAGCCGCCCTGCTTTGGTGCAGCTGAACGGAGAATCTCATGCAATATCTCGCCCCTCGCGACGTGCTTCGAATCTGCCGGATCCCGGTCGCGAAATTCGATCGCAACCGCCCCCGCGTTCCCTATCGCATCGTCGCCGACTCGCGCGCCATGGGGGAGCTGATGAGCCAGGAGTTGATCGACGTGATTGTGGCCAACAATAAAAAGGGCCGGCCGACCCGCGCGATCATTCCATGCGGTCCGATGGCCTGGTATGAACCGTTCACCCGCAAGATCAACGCCGGGGGCGTCTCGTTGAAAAAACTCACTGTCTTCCACATGGACGAGTGCCTCGACTGGCAGGGCCGCTTGTTGCCGAAGGTACATCCGCTGAATTTTCGCAGCACGATGGAGAATGTTTTCTACGGGCCCATCCGGCCGAAGTTGAATGTGCCGACGAAGCAGCGTTTCTGGCTCGAGCCGGAGACGATGGCCGCCTACAAGAGAGCCTTCTGGCGCGCCCCGGTGGACATATGCCTGGGCGGGTGGGGACAGGACGGCCACATCGCGTACAACCAGGCCCGGCGCGAACCTTACAGCCACGTCAGCGTCGAAGACCTGCGGCAGGCGGAAATGCGCGTGCAACACAACAACTGGGATACCGTCATCGCGCTGGCCCATCGCAATTGGGGGACCGCCTACCAGCTCACGCCACCCATGTCCTGCACCATCGGGATCAAGGAATGTTTGTCCGCCAAAAAGATCCGCGTGTTCAGCGATACGGGGGCATGGAAGCAAACCGCTTTTCGCGCCGCGTTATTCGCACCGGTCTGCGTTGAATATCCAATGACCTTGCTGCAGGAGCACCCGGACGCGATCGTGACCGCGACGCGCGAGACCGCCGAACATCCCTGCTCCCTGCATCCCGAGTGGGATTTCTTCGGATGAAAATCATCGGCACAGGCGGGCTCGGAACCGGCATTTTTTTCCGGTTGGACGACAACCGTGACATCGGCCGCGATGAAAGCCGTCCCGCGCACCGGCTCAATCAGCGCGATTACTGCAAGCAGCACATCATCCTCCATTATCTCGGCGTTATCCTGCGCGACTTGCGCCGCCCTGATTCGGTCCACCTGATCGGCGCCGTCGGCTGCGATGCTGCCGGGGATGAAGTGTTGCGGGAAATGGCCACTGCCGGATTGAAGATCGATAGCGTGCGGCAACTGCCGAATGCGAGCACCCTCTCGGCTGTCTGCTACTTGTTTCCGGACGGCAGCGGCGGCAATCTGACGGAATCGCACAGCGCTTGCGCGAAGGTCAGTCCGGCTTTCATTGAGCGCGAATGGAGGCGGATCAAGCCGTCTCGCGCCGATGTCATGGTGCTCGCCGCGCCGGAAGTGCCGATGACCAGCCGGACGCGTCTCTTGAAACTTGGCCGCGCAGCGGGTGCCTTTAACGCGGCATCATTTGTTTCACAGGAATTGCCGCAGGTCAGGAAATCGAGATTGCTCCGTGATGTGGACCTGGTTGCCCTCAATCGCGATGAAGCGGCCGCGCTGGCGGGGTTGAGTTCAAAAACGCCAATGCCGCAGATCATGGCCGCGGCACAGCGCATTGTCCGGCAAGCCAACCCGGATATCTTTCTTGTGCTGACCGCGGGCTCTGAAGGGGTTTACGGGTTTCATCGCGATGCTTCGCTTTACCTGCCGCGATTGAAAGTCAAAGCCGTCAACACCGCTGGCGCCGGCGACGCTTTGCTTTCGGGGGTGATGCTGGGCCAACTGCTGGGATTGCCTTTCATCGCAGGCCGCGCCCCGTCCGCCCTGCGACTGGGCCGAGCGCTGGCCGCGATGAAAGTGCAGTCGCCGCACACCATCAATTTCGACGTGAACCTGAAAACGCTGCGGGCTTTTCTGCGCCGCCATGGAGAATCGATCCTATGAGTATCGTCATGCGCATCGTCCAGCAATATGACATCCGCCGTGAAAAGCTATGGATGGACCTTGAACGGAAATTTGCTGCCCTCGAAAAGAAACGGAAGGATTTCCCCAAAGGCCGCCGCTTGAAACCGATCTCCGGCCCCTACGCCTGCAATACGCTGATCTGGGAATGCGAATTCGATTCACTCGATGAAGCCAAACGAACGCTCGATTTTTTTGCCGGCGATGCCGCCCACGAATCCCTACTAAAGAAGCAGCTCCCGCTTTTTCAGGAAGCCAAAATCGAGTTCTACGAAAAGCTTGATATGTGAACCCAGGCTAGGATTTCAAATCGCGCGTGCAAAAGACCGTCGCGCCGATGATCCAGAAAGTGAAGCCGAGTCCCGTCAGGTATAAGAGCGACTCCGCAATGCTCCACCACGGGACAACGTCCATGAATGTTCGCGACCAACAGGCGACGTGGTAGCTGATGAAGTATTTTTGGAAACCGCTGAAGTAGGGGATATTGCGCAGGACGTAATCGACGAACATCACCGAGAGGGTCAGGATCGTGGCCGCCGACGGTTTCATATTGAAGCACGAGAACATGAAGGCAATGGCCGCCACGATCTGCGCCACCAAGCCGATGACAATCAGCGACCGGCCGTAACGCCACAGGCCTTCCAGCGGTTCAAAGACCGAGAAGACCTGCTCCTGCGGGACAAAAACAAACAGTCCGCCGAGCCCGTGGCGGAAGATCACGCCGGCGGCCAGGCTGGTCAGGCCGAGAAACACCATCAGCACAAACGTGTAGATCGAGCAGGCCAGCCATTTGATCACGAGCAATCGCAACCGCGAAATGGGGCGCGACAGGATCATTCGCATCGTGCCGTCTTCGACTTCCTTGGAAACCATGTCGCCGCTGACCAGCGCAATGTAAAGCGGCCCCAACAGCGAGTACGTGAAGATGATGATCAGCAGCGCGAACGTCAGCCCGGAATAATAATGCTGGGAAATATAGCCGTTCGATTCCAATAGATGCGTGAAAGCGCGCTTGGCTTTCGGCAGCTGCAGCAGGCAGAGGATGAGCAATTGCACCATCACGAACGCCCCGAAACCGATGTGCGTGCGTTTGCGCGCCAGCAGCTTCATCAGCTCACTTCTCAGTTGCGCTCCAAACATCAGCTCCGCTCCTGTTGAACGGTCTGGAGATAAAAATCCTCCAGCGTCCGCTCGATGGGATGAATCGCCTGCACCTGAAAACCGTTGGCCACCAGCCATTGCGCGAGCTGCGGCACCGAAGCCGATACGTTCAGGCGGCCGCGGCCGTCGTATTCGAATACATCCACCAACCCCGCCTCCTGCAACCCTTTCTCCGCCTCCGACTGCCGATCGGCCAATATCCGCACCCAGCGTTGATCGGCCCCGAATTCGCGCCAGTTGCCCGCGAACAGAAGTTTCCCCTGTTTGAGCACCGCCAGCTGGGTGCAAAGCTGTTGCACCTCGCTCAGCAGGTGCGAGGAGAAGAGAATCGTCAGGCCCCAGTCGCGGTTCAGTTTTTGGATCAGCAGCCGCATTTCATGGATGCCTTCCGGATCGAGCCCTTCGCTTGGCTCGTCCAGAATCAGCAATTCCGGCTGCGGCAACAGCGCCTGCGCCAGCGCCAATCGCTGCCGCATCCCATGGGAGTACGTGCCGGCGCGGTCGCTGATGCGTTTTTCCAGTCCGACCAGCTTCACCACCTCGCTCATCCGTTCGCGGCTGACGGGGGCGGTGTAGGAACAGAAAATCTGCAGGTTTCGCAGGCCGGACAAATACGGATAAAACGCGGGCGCCTCGAAAATGGCGCCCACTTTTCCCAAGGCCTTCTGCCGGTCTTCCAAAACATCGGCGCCGTTGATGCGCGCCTGGCCGGTGTCAGGAAAAACCTGGCCCAGCAGGATGCCGATTGTCGTGCTCTTCCCGGCGCCATTGTGCCCGAGCAGACCGTAAATGCCGCCCTTGGGCACTTCGATGGAAAGATTTTCCAGCGCGGCGCGGGTCCCGAATTTTTTGCTGACACCGTTGATCGAGATCATGGCAGGCTGGTCGAGAACTGGATTTCCTTGGAGACATGGCCGTCGGCGTAAAGGATGTTGACCTTGTCCTTGATGTTCGGATGGAACCCCTGTTTGTCGCTGGCCAGCGGCACGTGCGTGCTCTCGCTGCCGCCGGCGATGGAAAAAAGATGCTCGAGGTCCTGCCCGTTGACCGTGAAATTCCAGTAATAGCTTGTCCCGCTGTTCTCGAAGATGTGCGCGTTGTCGGCCGGACATTTGAAGACGGCACGGTTGTTGTTCACGAGCGGGAACAGGACGGTATCCAGGGCGGGAAGCGGATCGTTCGTGCTGGCGCGATTTTGGAGCGAGGGCAGGCGACCGCCGCTGTCATTGACATACATCTGCACCGCAAACGAAAGCTGGCGCAAGTTGCCCAGGCAGGCGGATGTGCGCGCGCTGGCCTGCGCCGTGCCGAGCGCGGGATAGATCAGCGCCGCGAGCACGGCGATGATCGCGATCACCACCAGCAGCTCGATCACGGTGAAAGCGGTTCGCCGCATCAATGTCCCGTTTGAAGAAGCGTCTGCATTTGTTCGATCAGGGGTTGCAGGTCCAGCTTGGTTTCCGCGGTGGCATCACTGAGAAAACTTTTCATTCCCTCGTTGATGATTTTTTGCGTCGTTTGGTCATTCAAGCTGGTGCGCAGCCGGTCCTGATCCTTCGGCCCCGCCTCATCGCGCGCGCGAGTCAAATCATTGACGGCGCGATTGACGAGTTGCCGCCGCTTGTCCGGCTCCATCTTGTTGAACGCCTCCATCATCTGTTTCATTCCCCTCGGCAGGGTCAGGTCGAGATAGCGGAGTCGTTCGGCCGGGGTCATCTTTTCGAACATGGCCCGCAAATCGTCCTGGTGCCGGAATTTCTGGCGTTCGTCAAAGCTGAGGCGGTTGACCCGGTCGGCCAGTCCTTCGATGATCTCGGCCCGATCGGCATCCGACTTTCCCTCCAGCGAATGATCATGGGCGTAGGCGAGGGTTTTCTCGGCGGTCATCCGCTGGGAACGGGCCACGAGGATGGCAATACCCGCCACCGCCCAGACTCCCAACAGGGCCAGGCCCCCGATCGTCCAAATGCGTCGACGTGTCATTTGCTCCCCTTCAGTATATCACCCGTTGATTCTTTAAAACGCAAAGTATCAACTTTACAGACATGCGGCCTTCTATTTTCGTTCAGATGAATTCGTCCCCTAAGCAGGCGTGCTGTCGATTTCCGTAGACCGGACAGGCGCCCCGGCGGGCTCCTCCAGCCTTTTGGCGTGAGAGGTCAGCACATACAAGACCATCGCCAGATAGGAAAAGGAGGAGACGAACATGGCATAGCGCATGCCGATATGATCGCCCAGGCTGGTAATCCCGAGCGCGGTAAACGGCATCAAGCCGAAGAAGCCGAGGCCGAAAATTGCCGACACCCGACCCCGCATGGCCTCCGGTGCTCGTTCCTGCACGATGGTGTTTGCCAATCCGAAGACGGTGGAGACGCCGACCGTCAACAGAACGAGCGACCCCGCGGCAAAATTAAAATTATGGGCGGCGCCCAATCCGCTCAAGGCAGCGGCTCCCGATATGGCGCCGAGCATCATGATATGGCGCCGCCGGTGCTTCGGTATTCCCAGCAGCGTGATGGAACCGGTCAGCGCCCCGATGGCAGCGATTCCCATCAATTGGCCTGTTTTGTCAGCCCCCAGGTGCAACTCATTTTTCGCATACAACGGCAGCATAACGCCCATGACGGGAAACACAAAACAGACCGTGGCCACCACAAGCGCGATCATCGCCAAGGTCGGGCGGTCCGATTGCACGTAGGCCAGTCCGTCGCGGATGCTGCCCTGTCGCCTGGCTTCTTCGTGGGGATTGCCGACCTTGCGCGGGTGGAGGGTGAGGAGGGCGATGATCAAGGCGACGAATGATGCCGCATTGGCATAAAAGGCGGCTGCTTCGCCGGTGTGAGCGATCAACAGCCCCGCCAGAACCGGGCCGATCAAGCGTGTGCCATGGAAAACCGAGCGGTCAATCGCGGTCGCCACGGCAATCTTGTCCACGCCGACCAGTTCCGGCACCATTGCTGCGGCCGCCGGCATCTCAAAGGCGGCGGCGATGCCGCAAAAAAACGCGCTCACCAGCACGTGCCACATCTGGATCCGATCGATCTGCACGAGCCGTCCAATCAGCACCGCAAAGAAAATCTGCACGATTTGCGTCGCGATGAGGATTTTTCGTTTGTCGTAACGGTCCGCGCATTTACCGCCGATCATCGTCAGTCCCAGCATGGGAATGCCGCTCGCAAAAGCCACCATGCCGAGAAGCATCGCCTTGTCAGTCAACCGGACCATGACCCAGGCTTGCGCCATCATTTGCATCCAGGTGCCCGTCATGGAGACGGCTTCACCTGCCAGATAGCGTGTGAACTGACCGTTGCGCAGCAACAACCGGAATTCTTCGCGCCTGGTTACAGGGGGCTGACTCACGACGTACTTATCGTTGAACTCGGGCGCTCCCGCCAGTCATCAATTTTTCGACTTCCTTGACGGTTGCCATGGAGGTATCGCCCGGCGTGGTCATCGCCAACGCTCCGTGGGCTGCGCCATACTCCACCGCCTTCTGCGGATCGCCGGTCTTGAGAAATCCGTAAATCAGGCCGCTCGCAAAACTGTCGCCGCCGCCGACACGGTCAAGAATCTCCAGTCCGGGATATTTCGGGCTCTCGTAGAATTTCCCGTCGGTCCAACAAATCGCGCTCCAGTCATTGATGGTGGCGCTCGTCACCGAGCGAAGGGTTGTTGCAACAACTTTGAAGTTTTTGAATTCGCCCGCGGCGGTCGTAATCATCTGCTTGAACGCATCCGTCTCAATCTTGGTGATGTTGTGGTCGAGCCCTTTGACCTCGAACCCGAGGGAGGCGGTAAAATCCTCCTCATTGCCGATCATCACATCCACGTATTTCGCGATTTCGCGGTTCACCTCGCGCGCCTTGGCCTGGCCGCCGATGCTCTTCCAAAGGCTGGGCCGGTAATTCAAATCATAGCTCACAATCGTGCCGTGTTTGGCGGCAGCCTTGACGGCTTCAATGGTCAACGCCGCGGTCGATTCACTCAAGGCCGCGAAAATGCCACCCGTGTGAAACCACTTTACGCCAAGTTCGCCAAAGATCTTGTCCCAGTTGAAATCGCCCGGTTTAAGCTGGCTGGCTGCCGTGTTGCCACGGTCCGGCACGCCGACCGCGCCGCGGACGCCAAAACCGCGCTCGGTAAAGTTCAATCCATTGCGCATCGAGCGGCCGATGCCGTCGTCGGGTTTCCAGAGGATGAAATCCGTGGCGACTCCCCCCTGCATGATGAAGTCCTCGATCAGATGTCCGACTTCATTGTCGCAGAACGCGGTGCAGACAGCGGTCTTCAACCCGAAACATTTGCGCAAGCCCCGCGCCACGTTATATTCGCCCCCGCCTTCCCAGGCGGTGAACTGGCGCGCGGTCCGGATGCGTCCTTCGCCGGGGTCAAGGCGGAGCATAATTTCCCCAAGCGAAAGCTGGTCGAAAGTGTATTGGTCGCGAAGTTTGAGGGGCATTTTTCTCGATCTCCAATTCTGATGTTAACAGGACGAAATCGTCATGCGCGACTGGCATTCAGCAGGGTGGTCACTGCTTCCAACACCCGATGAAATGAAGCTTCTTGCAATTTCCCCACCTCAGCTACCATCAGTGCCTGATTCGCGGTAAAAAGTTTTCCGGGCCGGACATAGCTGGGATGTTGGAGGGAACCGATGGTGAAATCCCGCTCCTCGATCAAGACGGCCCGAGTGTCCGAATAAGGCTTGCTGGTTATCTGTCCCAGAATCCAATCACCCTTTCCAGCGTCTGCCAGGACAACGGCAGGCTGCAATTTGGATTGAGACAGATCGGAAAATGGGAAAGGAACTAAAACTATCGATCCGGCTGCAGGTATGACCATGCCTGATCCTCTTCTGATCGGTTCCAATCTTCAGCCAGGGCGGGTTCACTCAGCAAGGCCGTTTCAGATGGTCCAGCCTCTTCCTCCAAAATGGTGACCAAAGCCCGCCGCGCTGCCGGGAGCTGCACTTTCTCCAGCAAATACACCGTCCCATTACTGTCGATAAATGCTTCTACGGTTTGGATCATGGTCTTGCCTAGTCTATTTCTCGCATCATTTCTCACCAGATTCAATACTCCACTCTCAAAAGATTGTTGTCTTGAATTTCCCCAAATCCCACTGCTGGGCGCCGCATTCGTGGGCCATTTCGTTGAAGGCATCCATCTCAGCTTTGGTGAAAAGCAGTCCGCCATGCTGCTTCGTCAGCGCCGCGGCTTTCGCTTCGGGCTGGCCGGGCAACAGGCAGTTTTCATTGCCGTGACCGAGGATGTCCGTGATGACCGCCTTCACATTCTCCGCCTGGTGCCGTCCCTTGGCGAACGCTCCGCCATTCACCGCCTCGGGATGGATGCATTGGAAATAGAAAACGGCGGTGTGCTTGTCGTCGTCCTTCACTGCGTATTTTCCACGAAGAGTCGGCAGTGAACCGCCCACAAACGCCGCCACCAGTTCATCGATCAAGCCCAGGCCGTAACCCTTGTGTCCACCGAACGGCAGCAGCGCCACCGCGGCATTCGGATCGGTCGTGGGGGTGCCGTTTTTGTCGACGGCGGTGTTGGGCGGCAATTGCTTTCCCTCACGTTTCATCTGCTGGACGCGTCCCATGGCGACCGTGCTTGTGGCCCAATCGACCACGATCGGAAAGCCGACCGCCTCGGTCGTCGGAAAACCCCATGAATGTGGATTCGTGCCGAGCGTCGGTGATTTTCCGCCAAACGGCACGACCTCCGTCTGCGCCGCGGTGCAATTCGTGTAGGCAATGTACCCCTTCTGCGCGGCATCCATCACGTAGCCGCCGCCCCATAGATAATGAAAGGCGTTGTCGACGCAAACCGTCCCGGTACCGTACTCATCCGCCAATCGCATGCATGTTTCCATCGCGCGATAAGCGACCGATTGACCGAGCTTGCGGCGCGCGTCCCAGATGCGGACCGCTTTGAACTTGCTGGGAATCTCGTGGATCTGCGCGCCGGGGACGCACCCGCCGACCTTGCTGCCGAAAATCTCGTCGAGGTGCAGCGCCTTGATCGCGTTGTGGGTGCGGATGCCGTGGGCGGAAGCCGAGGCGCAGAAGTGTGCGCCGTCCGCGGCTTCGTCGGCGTGAAAGCCGCGATGACGATAGGCGCTTTCGACCAGCTGATTATGGACAGGCTCGGGAACGACGAAATAGGTTTGAGGCATGGGGCCGAGTCTTAGCAAAAGCCTCGCGTCCAGACAAACCCGTTTGTTCCGCGCTCTTGCTTGCCCCTGTCAGGGCGTGATAACGTGTCAGTCATGGATGCGCCGGGCATCGTTCCTGAATTTATCAACTGCCATGCCTGCGAGACGGCCATCAGCCTCGCGGGCCAGCAGGGGTTCAGCAACGTGGAATGTCCCAAATGCGGCGCGCTCTCCGTGGTACCGCTCCAGTTCGGCAATATCCTCCTTTTAAATGTTCTCGGCATCGGGGGCATGGGAACGGTTTATCGCGCGGTCGATCTCTCGCTGAATCGTTATGTCGCCATCAAGATCATCCGCAAGAAATTCGCTGGAGATCCGAAGTTCATCGAGACGTTTGCCCGGGAGGCCCGGGCGGCCGCTTCGGTCAACCATCCCAACGTGGCCCAAGTCTACTCGTTCGCCAACCACGAGGGTCTTTATTATTTGACGATGGAACTGCTCGAACGCGGCAGTCTTGACGATCGTATCACCAAGCTGGGCAAGGTGTCGGAGACGGATGTGCTGCAGATCGGCGCACAGATCGCTGCGGGATTGCGCGCCGCCCATCAACGTGGCCTCTTGCACCGCGACATCAAGCCCGGCAACATTCTTTTCAACGGCGAAGGCATTCCCAAGATCGTTGATTTCGGTCTTGCCTCCGCGCAACAGGATGTCGCGGGGGAAAAAACGGCCGATGGCGGCATGGTGGTTTGGGGCACGCCCTATTATATCGCCCCGGAAAAATTGCGCGGCCAGGGCGAGGATTTTCGCAGCGACATGTATTCGCTCGGCGCGACACTCTTTCATGCACTGGCTGGCCGACCGCCGTTCGACGCCAAGACCGCCAGCGAAGTGGTCGCCAAGCACACCACCACGCCAGCCCACAATCTCAAAACTTACACGCCCGGCGTCCAGGATTTCACGGCCAGTGCCATCGGTCGGATGATCGCCAAGGAACCGAGTGACCGGTACGAAACGTACGACGCGTTGATCCACGAATTGCAGCAGGCGGAAAAGGTTTTGCACGATGCCAAAGCCGCCCCGGTCATCGTCACCGAGAGTGGCGAACGGGTTCCGGTCATGCAGGTGGTCATCACCATTTCCGTTTTGCTGATGGCGATCGCCGTGATCGCGTTGCTTTGGGTGAACCGCAGCAAGTTTGGCCTCGTCTCGAACGAAGCGCCGCCGCCGCCCCCGCCCACCGCGCCGGTTGCCTCCGGTTCCAACAAGCCCGTTTCCCAAACCCCGCCCGTGCCGGTTCTGGAGGAAGTTGATTTCAACGAAGCGACGCCCTGGACCAAGAGCTGGAACGACATGCTCAATGCCATGGGCCAGCAGAAATACCAGTCGGCCTTGGAAGAGGGCGAGCGCCTCAAACAATTGAGCCGCAACCTGCCCCTGCAACGGCGCTGGGCGATTTTCATGGAAGGCGTGACCCTTGTCGCTGCCGGCCGCACTCCCGAAGCTCAGCCGATGTTCCAAAGCGTGGATGCTTCTTATGGCAAACCGCGCGTGCCGGAAAAAATCACCCCCACCAATCTGATCGACCCGCTCGCCGCGTTGATGGCCGACTCGATGTCGCCGGAACAAATCACCCCGAGCCTCTCGAAAATGCCGGACTGGGCTTCCGCGCTGACGCAATTCATGCTCGCGCTCAAACTCTATGATACCGGCAAGCTGGATGAGGCGAAGCTCGCTTTTCGCGCCTACGAAAAACTCCCGGTTGATAAAGCCCAGCCGTGGGCGTACGGGTTGCAACCTCTCGCACGAAAACTGGCCGAGGAAATCGATCGCATTCCGGTCGTGCTCGCCTCCATTGACAAGTTGCAACAGGCCGGTCAATGGGACGCCGCCGTGAAGGCCATCCGGGATGCCAAAAGCAAAACGCGTCTCACGGCTTTCAAGGCATCCCTGGATGAACGCGAAGCCCGAGTCACGAAAGCCCAGCAGGATGCGCAACGCGAAGCTGATGAAGCCCGGCAAGCGGCCCTGGCCAAGGCGCGCGAAGCCGAACAACAATCAAAGCAGGCTGCCGAGGCGGAAGTGAAGCAGGTGCAGGCCATCGATCCTTCCATCGCGGCCCCTGTCGCCATTTACGATTTTAAATCCGCGCTCGTCAAATACGAACAGCTAACCCCCAAAGTCTCGACGGCGGAGGGTCGTCAGATTTTGAATCAACGCGTCACGACCATGCGCTGGCTGATGGAATTCAAGGCCCAGTTGGTGGCCGACATTCGCGCCAAGCCCTATGACAGCAGCGGTCTCGTGACCCGGCAGAATGTGACCATGCAAGGCAAACTGGCCAAAGCAACCGACACGGAACTGGTGTTTCAACTGCCCTACGGCGAGATGCAATCCGAGTGGCGTGATTTTGCTCCGGCCACCATGCAGAAACTTGGCGAATATTACGCGCAAGCCTTCCAAGCGACCGAGAAGCCGCCCCTGCGCGCCCGCCGTTACATGGCGTTGGCCGTCTTTGCGAAGCAGTTTAATTTAAATTTCGCCACCGATCAGAAAATGGCTGTCCAGCTTGATCCGGCGATGCAGGCGGAAATCGACACCGTTTTCGGCAAGGCGCCGGCTCAGTAAACCGGTGCAGCCTGCACGACGCGGATATTATTCACGACAGCTTTCACCCCTTTGACCACACGCGCCGCGCTCTCCGCCCGATAAGCCGCCGTCTGCGAGGTAACGGAACCGCGCAATGTCACAACCCCGTCCTCAATCATCACCACCACCGCGGCAAGATCATTGGCTCCCGCGAGCGCAATTTGATGGCGCACGTCCAGCCCAATGGCTTCATCCGGCCGTGACTCCACCGTCGGCAGGGATTCGCCCATGGCGCGAAAAGCAGCTTTGTCAGCGTCCTTCTTTGGCTGGGCGCAAGCCACAAGAGAAGCGGCCAGGGCGGGCATCAGGAATCGTTTCACGCCTTTCAGCATACCGCAGCGACCCGCGCAGGCAAGTGAAGAGTTGCCAGCGGACCTCTTCAATTTTGCAGCAGGTCATGATAAACGCTGGCCACCGGCGCGAGTAGCCGCACGATTTGCAGGATGATGTAAAGGCACACCAATCCATAGGCGAGCCGGGGCAGCCAGGCCGTCAAATGTTCCAGGCTTCGCAACCATCGCTCCTGCGCCTGGCGGGACAGCCGTTCCAGCATGTCGTCGAGCCGGCCGCTCTGTTCTCCCGTTGCCCAGAATTGAATCACTTCTTCCGGAAAAACTCCCGTCGATTGCAACGCCGCGCTCACGTCGGTTTGCCCATGGATCAACGGCCGGGCTTGCCGGTACGCCGCGGCGATCGAAGGACTGGGTGTGGTCTCGCTGGCATAATCCAACGCCTCAAAAATCGCGTATCCGGCATTCAACATCAGCCGGATCGACGAGATCCATTGGCTCAACGCGTAATCGAAACGCAAACGCCCCACCAACGGCACCGACCGCAAAAAACGGTCGGCCGAAACATCCATGCCCGGAGTATTCAACATCCGCTGAAAGGCTTTGACCGCACACCAGCTCAGCCCGGCCATGAGCGCCAGGGACCCCGCCGTTTCGAACAGAAAATCGGAAATTTCGTAATGGATCTGTCCCATCATCCCCAGCACCAGCGATGGCAGATGAGCAATGAACACGGCCGCGACGGTGATCACTGCGGGGAAAAACAGCGCCGATTTGATCCGAGCCTGAGCCCTTGCGCGCGAATCGTGGTACTGGCCCAGAGCGAGCAACCCCACGTCGAAGGCGCCGCTCTGTTCGCTGACGGCGATGATTTGGCGATCCGTTGCTTCGAACAAATGGGGCTGTGCGGCAATCGCCTGGTGCACCGGCTCGCCACGGTCCACCGCTTCCGCCAGCAGAGCCACCCGGCCGCGCAATGGCCGCGCCACCGTGCCTTGGAGGGTCGCCAAAGCCTTTTGAATCGGCACGCCCGCCTGGATCATCGTGCCGAACTGATAATAGAATTCCGCCAGGATTTTCGATGTGGGGCGCGCGGGCATGGCCGCTAGTGGGGAACCGTGATCCGATAAAAACGCTGGGTCGCCCCCGAAGCCGTCGGATCGATGACTTGCAGGAACGTGCCGTCCCCGTTGATGTTGTCCAGCAACGTCTGCCATGTGTTCGTGTTCGCCAACAGCGGGGCAAATTCCGCCCGGTAAACGATTCCCGAGACCGATTGGAACCCAACCAACCAGCCGTTCGTCGCCAGGTGGAATTGCGTGATCGCGAGCCGGCTCGTTCCATCCCGCGGATTTGTCCCGGCAACATATTCCTGAAAATTATTCATGCCATCGCGATCGCCATCCGCCGTGGCCACTGCGCCCGTCGCGCCGCCAAAATAATAATCCTCCCACCAGTCCGGAATCCCGTTCCCATTGCTGTCATCCGCCGGCAGATAAAAATAGGCCGTCGCCGTGTTGTTGTTGTTGACCATCGCCAGTGAGACTTGGCTGACCGGATAGCCTTGCCCGTCCACTTGGCGCAGCGAGCTCATCGTCCAGTGTCCGAAAACATAGCCGTTCGTGCCCGAGCGCAGGTCGGGCGACAACACGTTGGTCCCCTGCGGGGCCAGGCCGCTGATATCCAGCACGCCCGCGGGCACGCTGTTGAAGGCAAAGGACACATAGGGTTTCGAGAAGGTCACCAGCACCGCCCGACGCGAGACGCCGCCATTTTGGATCGTGTCCCTGAGCACTGGATTGTAATCGTAGTTGTATTCTTCGAGCAGTGTGAAGCCGTCCCCATCCAAATCGGACGCCGCGCCGTTGCTGATCGTTCCGTAATTCATCACCTTGTACCAGTCCGGCACGCCATCCGCGGCGGTGTCCTGCGCGCTTAAATAAAAGGTCGCCACCGCCACCGTGTCTGTCGTCACGACGACGGGCAACCCTCCGACCGATCGCCCCAGCGCATCCGCCACACGCACCCCGTTCACCTGCCACTGCCCGAATTGATATCCTGCGAGCGTCCCATTCGTTGTCACGTCGGGAAGAAAGCGCACCGTGTTCGTCGCCACCACAAACTGATTGCTCAGGAAACTGCCCGGATTGCTGACCTCCTGGTACGTCGTGTAACCAGGATTGAGGAAGTATGTCACCGGCGAACCGCGGCGCCCGATTCCGCCATTGATGTCGGTGTCCACAATCGTCGGGCTATAATCCCGCAGATATTCGTCGGCCAAAGTAAAACCGTCTCCGTCGGTGTCCGATGCCGCGCCATTGGTCAACGTCCCATAAAACAACATTTTGAACCAATCCGGCACGCCATCCCCGACGGTGTCCTGCGACGAGGGATAGAAGACCGCCACGGCCGTCGTGTTCGATAAGACCAGCACGGGCAAACCTCCCACGGACCGCCCGAGTGCGTCCGCCACCCGCACACCGTTCACCACCCACTGTTCGAACTGATATCCCGACGCCTGCGCATTGGTGGTGACATCCGGCAGGATACGGAGGGTGTTCGTGACCAGCATGTACTGGTTGTTTAGAAATCCAAGCGGACTGCTGATTTCCTGGTACGAGGCATACCCCGCCGAAACGAACGTCACCACCGCCGAAGCCCGCCGCGCCACGCCGCCGTTCACCATCGTATCCACCAGGTTTGGACTGTAGTCCCGCTGGTACTCCGTCAACATCGTGAACCCGTCCCCATCCGTGTCGGAGGTGGGCGAATTGCTCAAGGTTCCCGAGGTCCAATATTCCCACCAGTCCGGCACGCCATCCGCATCCGTATCGGCGCTGGTGAGGATGTACTGAGCCACCGCCGTGATCGGTGCCGTGGCGACTGCCGAGGCGGGATTGATTCCCAAACCCTGGGCGTCCTGCTGCCGGACACCGTTGAATGTCCAATAAGCAAATTGATACCCGGAGATCGGCGTGGGCGCGACGATTGTTGTCGCGACGCTCCCTGTATTCACCAGTGAGGAGCTTGATGTGAACAACCCGGCGGGATTTGAACTCTGCGTGAATTGAACCTGCACCTGCGCCATGGCTGAGGCCGTGGGAAACATGGGGCCCAAAGTGAAAAGAAAAAGGAAAACACGAATCGCGTCAAAATGACGCGACTTTCTCACGCAAAGCATTGTCCCGTGGTCGTTCAAAATTCCCACTACTGGCATTCCAAGCGCCTCGAATGCCAAGTTTCGATTCCGCCGGGCTGCCTTTGAGGCGTGAGACGCAGATCCTGGCGTTGCGAAACTTTTCACGGGCCGATCACCGAAAATAGTCTGGCACCAATTCATTCGATGCGACATGGCACCTCACACAGGAAAACGCATACAGCCCAACTAGGCCTAACCTACTCAAAAAAACCAGCTTGGAAAGCACTCTTTTCGCGCCCGGCGGCCCGTCATTCTTGACAGTCGTCGACGCGGTATCTAGTTTCCCCCCCATCATGGCTGCCAACAATTCTAAAACCTTTTTAATCACGGGTGCCGGCAGCGGCTTGGGCCGCGGGCTCAGCCTCCATTTCGCCAAGGCCGGCCATCGGGTGATCGTGACCGACCTCAATCTCGATTCGGCCAGAGAAACCGCCCGACTCGGGGGCGCGAATTGCTCCGCTTATGCCGTGGACGTCACTTCCGAAAGCAGCCGGCAGACATTCTTCTCGGCCGTCCAAAAGACCACGGTCGATGTCCTGATCAACAACGCCGGATTTCAGTACATGGCACCGCTGGAGGAATTCCCCCAAGCCAAGTGGGACCAGCTCATCAATGTCGTCCTTGGCGGTTCCGCTGCGATGACGCGTGGTGTGCTTCCCGGCATGCGCGCGCAAAATTGGGGCCGCATCGTCAACATCGGCTCCGCCTCCTCGCTGATCGCTTCGCCCTTCAAATCCGCCTACATCGCCGCCAAGCATGGATTACTGGGATTCTCGAAGAGCATCGCCTTGGAAACCGCCGAGCAGGACATCACCATCAATACCCTGTGCCCGACCTTCATCGATACTCCACTGATGCACGGCCAGCTGAAAGACCAGGCCCGTCTGTTCAAGATTCCGGAAGATCAGGTCATGGAAAAGGTATTCATCGGCTCGATGCCCAAAAAAGCATTGATCACGATCGAGGAAATGGCCGGTGCCGTCGAATATCTCGTCAGCCACAACGCCCGCAACATCACCGGGCAGACCATCACGATTGACGGCGGCGTGACGGCTCGCTAGCGCAGCTTCATTGCCCGGCCGGTCATTCCAACGTCCGCGCATAGCGAACGCCCATTTTATCCAAGCGCGCAAGGTGAAGTTTCAGTCGTTGCTTAAAGTCATTCCAGTTCCTCGTCTCCAGCGGTGACCACAACGTTTCCGCCAGTGCGCAGGCCCGCGGATATGTCATGAATTGCACGTGCCCGTAGTTGGGCATGAACTCTGTCCAGATATTGCCGCCCCCTCCCAGCACGTGTTTCTTCTTATCCGGTGCGATATCTGGCGCGACCGGCTCGAATGTATAAACCTGCTCCAATGGCACAAACCCGCCCAGTGCTTTCGGTTGTCCCGCCTTGGCCTGGTACAAATCAAAATAACAATGCGACGTCGGCGTCATGATCACATCATGCCCCGCGTTGGCCGCTTCGATGCCTGCCTTCATATTCACCCAGCTCATCACCGTCGCGTTAGGCGCGAGGCCACCTTCCAGAATTTCGCCCCAGCCAATCAGCCGCCGACCATTTGTGTTGATGAACTTTTCCATTCGGCGGACAAAGTAGCTCTGCAATTCGTCCACGCCCTTCAATCCCTCCATGCGGATCCGCTCCTCGCAACGGGGGCACCCTTTCCAGGCGTTCTTATCCACTTCATCGGCGCCAATGTGGATGAATTCGCTCGGGAACAGCGTGAACACCTCCCGCAAAACATCCTCTAAAAATTTAAACGCCTTTTCATTCCCGGCGCAATAAACGCCCGACCATGGTGTCCCGTTGCAGGTGAATTCCGGGTGCGCCATCAAGCCGCCCTTGGAGTGTCCGGGCATCTCGATTTCCGGCACGACCGTTATCTGCAGGGAGGCCGCATGCGCTACAATCTCGCGGACGTCCTCCTGCGTGTAGAATCCGCCGTACAATCCCTTTTCATTCCAATGCCGGCTCGAGTTCGGGTCCAGTCCCCATTCGATCTTCTCACGCCACGATCCGATCTGCGTCAGGAGCGGATATTTCTTGATCTCGATCCGCCAGGCCTGCGTGTCGTTCAAGTGCCAGTGAAAGACGTTGAACTTATGGGCGGCCATCACGTTGAGGAAATCGATGATCTCCGGCTTGCTGAAAAAATGCCGGGAGACATCCAGCATCAGGCTTCGCCACGCGAAACGCGGCTTATCCCAGATGCGCACGCAAGGGCGGGTCTTGTCCTCCCTTACAAGCTGCTGGAAGGTCTCGCGTCCGTAGAAAAATCCAGCCTCGTTATTGGCGGTCAGGCGGGCGAATTCCGCCGTGACATGCAATTCGTAACCTTCGCGGCCCAGCGAGGGGTCGGCTTGACCGCCCAGGGTCAGTTCGGCGGTCGATTGCCCCGGTAGAACTTCGAGCCGGGCGGGTAATGGCAGGAGGGAAAGTGACATATTCGTCACCTTAATCGCAATGCTGCCGGCACTTCCAGATTGGAATTGACCTTTCCGGTTCGCTGTTCCACAAGCGATTAGAACATTGGCGAGTTTGCTTACGGCAATCGGGCAAAGAACCTGCTTTTGTCAATGGGGGCATTCATGAGCAAAGCGCAAAAAACTGTGATCAAAATCGTCAGCGGCGGCCAGACTGGCGTCGATCGTGCCGCTTTGGATGTCGCTCTCAAGCTTGGCATTCCCTGTGGTGGTTGGTGCCTCAAGGGTCGCGCCGCCGAAGACGGGACCATTTCCACCCGGTACCCGCTCTTCCAAATCTCTTCGGATGACCCTTTTGAAGTTATCGAACGTAATGTCCAGGATTCCGAAGCGACCCTGGTGCTGACTCTCGGCCGGCCCAAAGCCGGTGCTGCTTTCACCATTGAAACCGCCCTACGCGAAGAGCGTCCATGCCTGGTCGTGGATTTGACCGTGCCCGTCAGCCGCCGGGCAGCGCGTTTTTGGATCACCCGCCATGAGGTCCACACGTTAAATGTTTCCGGTCCTTTGGCGACTCAGCATCCCGAAGCTTACGATCTGGCCGCGGTATTTCTCGAAGACATGCTGCGCGACGATTGATCCCGGAAAATTTTCGCCTTATCTTGCCCTCTCAAAGCCCGGGGAGTAAGTTCCAGCAGGAGGATGTCTTATGTATACAGTTCGCCAAGTTTTGCAGAAGAAGGGTACGCAGGTCTTCACAATCTCTCCCGACGCCAGCGTTTATGAAGCCTTGCAGCGCATGGCGGACCATGACCTTGGTGCACTCGTCGTGGTTACCGGCGATCAAGTCGTCGGGTTATTCACGGAACGCGATTACGCGCGCAAAGTGATTCTCGCCGGCCGATCCTCCCGCACCACCAACGTGAACGAGCTGATGACCTCGCGCGTCCTTTATGTCTCGCTGGATGACACGCTCGACACCTGCATGGCTTTGATGACGGAACATCGCACCCGTTATCTTCCGGTGCTCGAAGACGGGCGCCTGGCGGGCATCGTCTCAATCGGCGATGCGGTGAAAGCCATCAAATCTTCGGACGATGTCACCATTCGTGAACTCGAGCGATACATTACCGGGGGCCATACCACCACGGAAGAACCGCGGTAAAGCGCATGCCTGTCAAACTCACTCCCCGCTTCGCCAAGGCTGTGGCTTATGCCAGCAAGGCCCACGCAAAACAAAAACGCAAGGGCACCGATATGCCTTACATCGGCCACCTGCTGGGTGTCGCCTCCATCGCCTTGGAATACGGTGCCAGCGAAACGGAAGCCATTGGCGCCATCCTGCATGATGTGGTCGAGGACTGCGGTGGGAAACCGCGGCTGAAGGATGTTCGACGTCGATTCGGCCGCAAAGTCGCAGAAATTGTCGATGGCTGCACCGATTCCGACAGCACGCCGAAACCTCCCTGGCGCGGGCGCAAGGAAGCGTACATCAAACATCTCCCGAAAGTTTCCGCGTCCGCGCGGCTCGTTTCCGCCGCTGACAAACTTTACAACACCCGCGCGATTCTCAACGATTACCGCCGCATCGGCGACCGCGTGTGGGAACGGTTCAAATCCGGGAAGTCCGGCGCGCTCTGGTATTACCGTGCCTTGGTGATTGCGTTTAGAAAACTGGACTCCGGTCCCTTGATCGATGAACTGGATCGTGTTGTCACAACGCTGGAGAATGTGGTGGGAGGCGCAGCTTCACAAACGTAACTGTAGGCCGATTCTGCGAGTCGGCGTGCGCGCTGTATTTCATCGCCAACTCGCTGAGTCGGCCTACATGTGGAAGCTTGTTCAGCTAAAAAGTAGGAACCGGGAGTTTGAAGAGGTTTCTGCTACTTGATTCGCTTTACCAGTTCCTACTCTCGGTTCCTGTAATCAACGTAGCATCCGAGTGTAAAACTACAACCCGGAGAATCTCCGGTTTCGTCCTGGGAGATTTCTTTAGCTCCGTGGGCCGCTACCGGCGACGGGGAGAGAAGCTGTAGCCTTTGGCGGTGCGGCCCATAACGACGTTGCGGCGGCTACCGGCACCGGCATCCTCGCGGAAGGCGGCGGTTACTTCGTAGTGGAAATTCTCAAGCTTCACGCGCGGGATTTTCTGGCCGACGAACCGTTCGATGGCATTGACGTGTTCGCCTTCCTCGCTGGTTGTGAGGGTGAACGCATCGCCGACCTTCTGGGCGCGGCCGGTGCGGCCGATCCGGTGGACGTAATCTTCCGGATGCTGCGGGACGTCGTAGTTGACGACGTGGGTGACGCCTTCGACGTCGATGCCGCGCGCGGCAATGTCGGTCGCGACCATGACTTCGTATTTGCCGGACTTGAATCCTTCGAGCGCCTCGATGCGTTCGCGCTGGGTGCGGTTGGAATGCAGCACGGCAACGGCATGATTGGCCTGCTTCAAGCGGCGCGCGATTTTATCGGCGCCGTGCTTGGTGCGGCAGAAAATGAGAACACTGTCGAAATTGGTGCGTTCCAGCAAGGTGACGAGCAGCTGGAATTTTTGGGTGGCGGCGACGGGATAGAACGCGTGGGTGATGGTCTCGGCGGGGGAACGGCGTTCGCCGATCATGATCGATTCGGGTTTGTTAAGCGCCCAGGAAGCGAGCCGTTCAATCTCGGATGGGATCGTGGCCGAGAACAGGAGCGTCTGGCGGTGTTTGGGCACCTTCTCAATAATACGGCGGACCTGCGGCATGAAACCCATGTCGAGCATCCGGTCGACTTCGTCGAGAATCAAAAGTTCGATGTCGTTGAGCCGGACGTCGCCTTGTTCCATCAAGTCGATAAGCCGCCCGGGAGTGGCGATAAGAACGTCCATGCCGCGCTGGAGATCTTCGCGCTGTTTGCCGTAGCCGACACCGCCGAAGATGACCGTGACCCGCAAATCTGTAAACCGGCCGTAATCGCGAAAGGCCGTCTCGACCTGGGCCGCGAGTTCGCGGGTGGGTTCGAGCACGAGGCATCGGCATTTGCCGTGCTGGGCGAGTTTGGTGAGCACAGGCAGGGCGAACGCCGCGGTCTTGCCGGTGCCGGTCTGGGCTGAGCCGATGACGTCTTTGCCGCCGAGAATGATCGGAATGGCTTTGGTCTGGATGGCGGTGGGTTGGGTGTAACCGACAGCTTGAACGCCGCGGACAACTTGATCGGACAGGCCGAGAGCTTTGAAAGGCATTCCAATATCATGCGTTTTTTTGAACATTTGCGCAATACCGCAGTTCGTGCCACAATAATCGCAGTAAACCGTGAGACACCTTCTTGTCTATTTTTTGACGCCCTTGTGCCTGCTGGCGGCCTGTCATCCCCGGTCTGCCGCTGTCCCGCCGCCCGTCACGGCCGCGGCCGCGCAGGACGTTTTGCGGGCGGTGCACGAATCGGGTTCGAAGGTCGTGCTGTTGAATATGTGGGCGTCGTGGTGCGGTCCGTGCCGCCAGGAATTTCCCGACTTGGTGCGGGTGCAGCGCGAGTTCGAACCGAAAGGATTGAAGGTCGTTTTTGTCTCGTGGGATGACACGACCGATGAAGCGGCGGCTTTTCTGGCGAAGCAAGGTGTGACGGCGCCGTCTTTCCTGAAGGTCAACAAGCAGAGCGATCAGGATTTTCTTGCGGCTCTGGAGCCGAAACTAACGGGCGCGCTGCCGACGACGTTGATTTATAACGGGCAGGGGAAGCTGGTCCAATTTTGGGAAGAGACGGCCAGCTACGAGAAATTCAAAGCGGCCGTGGAAAAAGCCTTGGATCAAAAATAAACCCGGAGGAACGACGATGAAGCTGTTCAGCGTAGTGGCAACGGTTTTACTCGCAACAATGATGCCGGTCCTGGCGGATGTGAAGATTGGCGATGCCGCCCCTTCGGCGGATATCAAAATGAAGGGCGTGGATGGCAAATCCGTCTCGATTGCGGAGGTGAAAGGCCAGAAGGGGACGCTGGTGATTTTTTCGTGCAACCATTGTCCGTTCGCCCAAAAATGGGAGGGACGCATTCTGGAGTTGGGGAAAACTTATGGCACGCAGGGGATTGGGATCATTATGGTCAATCCGAACGACCCTGCCGCGCAGCCTTCCGATTCGTATGCGGAGATGCAACAACGGGCGCAGGAGCGCCAATATATGTTCCCGTATGTGGTCGATGAAGGCTCCGCGGTGACCCGGGCTTTCGGGGCGACGCGCACACCGGAGAGCTACTTGTTCAACAAGGACGGCAAGCTGGTTTATCACGGCGCCGTGGACGACAACAAGGAGTCCGACAGCGTCGATAAAACTTATTTGAAAGATGCCTTGGAAGCCGTGGTCGGCGGTCATGATGTGGCGGTGAAGGAGACGCGTCCAATCGGTTGCGGCATCAGTTTTTACAAACAGCCGTGAATGGTGTCTGCCGCCCTTTGCTGGAATTGACGGAGGCGGGGCTATATTGCGCGGCGGGCGGTTTCCACATCGATCCCGAGCGCCGCGTGGAACGGGCGGTGATCACCCACGCTCACTCAGACCATGCGCGGCCCGGTTCCGGGGCCTACCTGAGTTCCAGCACCGGCGCCGCGTTGTTGCGGGAACGCTTGAACAAGAACGCGAGGATCGAGTCTCTCCCGTTTGGTCAAACCCTCCGGCATGGTGACGTCACCATCTCGCTGCATCCGGCGGGTCATATACTTGGGTCCGCCCAAGTGCGAGTCGAATGCGGGGGCGAAGTTTGGGTCGTCAGCGGCGATTACAAAAACGAGCGCGATGCCACGTGCGAACATTTCGAGCCGGTGCCATGCCATCAGTTCATCACGGAATCGACTTTTGGAAATCCGTTTTACCGCTGGCCCTCGCAGGCGGAGGTGTTTTCCCAAATCAACGAGTGGTGGCGCGAGAATGCAGGGCGCGGTCTGATCAGCGTGATTTGCGCTTATTCCCTCGGCAAAACGCAGCGGCTGCTGGCGGGGGTCGACGCCGGTATCGGACCGATCGTCCTGCACCCGCAAGGAAAGATTTTCCTGCCGGCCTATCAAGCGGCGGGGGTTCAGTTTCCCCGGCTGGCCGAACGCGCGGAGCCCGGCTCACTGGTCATTGTTCCTTCGATTGGAATGGCGGTGCGCGACCTGACTGGCTCGCACACAATTGGCACGGGGTTCGCCTCCGGCTGGATGCTGCTTCCGAGTGCCGTCCGCCAATACGGCGTGAGCCGCGGGTTTGTGCTATCCGATCATGCCGATTGGTGCGGGCTGACCGACACGATCCGGGCCACGGGCGCCGAACGCGTCGGAGTCACCCATGGCGACCCGCGTCACCTGCTGCGCTGGTTGCGCGAGCAGGGCTTGAAAGGCTGGTCCGCCACATTAAGGAAAACCGGCGGACAGTTGGAGTTCGGGTTTGCGGAGGATTGATCCTGTCGCGGGCTTGCGAGCGGCGCTGCGGGAGACCGAAGCCCGTGGCTGGTGGCCGAAAGTGGACCGTAAAGCCAAGGAACAAAAAATTCTGTGCACTCTCCGCGCGAAATCATCGCAAGACTGAACGCCCATCGGGTGCAGCATCTTGTGATCGGCGGTTTTGCCGCGACACTCCACGGCTGCCCGGAACAACGAGCGTTTGTAACGCGGTCCTCAAAGAGGGCGTGAAACGTTGGCGCACAACAGGTTTGTCTTTCCCGGGGTATCACGTTATTACTGGCCGGCAATGACTGCGCGCGCGCGACTGATGTTGTGCCTCGGGCTGGTAACCTTGCTCTACGTTTTTCACGTCAGTTTCAAGACGCGGCAGATTTTTCATAACCCCGCCTGGAGCGCGACCGACGAGGTCGGCCAGTTCTGGAGCGAGTTCGCGTTTCATTACCGGTTTGCCCGGTTCTTTTCCGAACATCCGATGCGGGACTGGGGGGAGCTCTCGGATGATCGCAAGGTTCAATACCCGGATTCGATTGACGACTGGGCGGAATTCACGGTGGCGATGGAAGTGCCCGTCGGGGTTTTGTACCGGCTTGGCAGGGGGCTCAATTTTCCGATGGCGCCCTTTCATGTGTTCGTGGTCTGGTACGATTGCCTCGTATCGAGCCTGACGCTCTTCGGGGTCTTTTTCCTGGCACGGGCGGTTTGGAAAAGCGATGCGGGAGGCGTGATTGCGAGCGCGTTGTACGCGGCCTTGTATCCCGGGTACGGGCGAACCGTCAAAAATCTTTTCCTGCGGGAGGATTTTGCGATTCCGCTGATTGTGCTCGCGTTGTTCTTTACCGTCCATGCCATCCAACAGGCGGGGACCCCGAAAAAGATCTGGCCGCAAATTGCGGCGGCGCTGGTTTGGCTGGCGGCGCTGGCGAGCTGGCATCTGACGCAATTCGTGCTGGCCGTCGGCGTGGGTTCGGCGGTGCTGGTGTACCTGGGACGCGGTGAGACGCCGCGGCTTCCCTGGTTTGTTCTCTTGCTTGCGGTCGGAGGCGTGCTGATTCCGGTCTTGCGCGCCAAACAATTTTATTCATCGCCGACGATGTGCGTCCTTTATGCGCTTGCGTTGGCGGTCTGGATCAATGGCGGACGAAAGAAAGCGATTCTGGTTTTTGCGGGCTGGCTGACCGTTCTTTTGGCGGTCAGCTCCCTGCTGCAAAAATCCTACGGCGAGTACGCGCATGTGTATGAATTGTTCTTCTGCAAATTGCGTTTTCTCGGCGTGAAGCCCGCAAACCCCTCCACCTTATCGTGGGAGGCGCGGTGCTTGTGGGAAGCGGCATTCAACACGGCTTCACTAAAGGAATTCTGGCACAGCCTCTACTGGTGCGGGCCGCTGGGCCTGGTTGGATTTTGGTACGCGTGGTACGAGAGGGACGTGGCGCGGCGGATTTTTGCCTTGTTCACAATCATGCTGGTGCCCTTGTCGTGGATGGTGTTGCGATATTTTACTTTTCTTGGATTTGCCGCGGCGGTTCTGGCAGCGGGATTGATCACGCGCCGCATCTGGTGGCGGGGAGCGGCGGTGGGCGCCGTGGTGCTTCAGTTTATTATGCTCCACGGCGAGCCGCCGTTGAGCCGCACCCCGGTGGTGCCTTCCAATTACCGGCCACTGGTGCAATGGATCAATCGCAACACGCCGACGAATGCGGTTTTCCTCGCGAATATCTCGGAGTCGCCGGTCGTGCTGGCGGACACCGGACGACCGATCATTCTGCATTCCAAATTTGAGAACAAAGTCATTCGCGACCGTTATCATGAATTCCTGGAGGCGATGTACGGGAGCGAGGAACAAATGTATGCGTTCGCCAAAAAGTACGGGGCGGACTATGTCGTGTTTGATAACGGCTTTTTCAATGAGGGCATTGAATCGCGCCGGTACAAGGCCGACAAGCTTGGTCCGTTGGATCCGCAGTGCGCGGCGGTCCTGTTCGGGATGAATCCCGAAGGATTGAAACACTTCACACTGCTTTACGGCAAAAACGGGTACAGCGTTTACCAGTTATTGCCCTAAAATGACCGCGCGGAATTCGAGATCGCCGTTGGCTTGGAATTGCAGACCGTCGACATTCGCCCGGCACGCGGCCATGGCCGGCATGTGGGCCAGCGGAACCATGGGTGCTTGGTCGGCGATGATTTCCTGGCCTTTTTTGTAATACCCGGCGCGCTTGGCGGGATCGGTTTCGCGGCGGGCGGCGATCATCAAGTCATGGTAGGCGTCGTCTTTCCAGAAGCAGACGTTCAACGCGGAGCCCAGCGTCGTCGTGTCCTTGTCGAGGAGGACATAGAGGAAATTATCGGGATCGGCGTTGTCGCCCACCCAGCCGAGCAGGGCCATTTCATGCTTTCCCTGGCTGGTGCGCGAGAGATGCGCGCCCCATTCGTTGGGGACAATTTCAACAGGAATATTAATCTTCGCGAGATCGGCCTTGATCATTTCGGCGGCCCGGATGGGGTTGGGTAGATAAGGACGCGGGTTGGTCATGACTTCCAGTTTGATGGGCTGATCGATCGCGGGCGGTTTTCTGGTGGGCGGCGGAGTCGACTCGGGAATGGCGGGATTATAGCCGAGCAAGGCGGGGGGAAGCGGCGTGTGGGCGACTGTTGCGACCCCACGATAAATGGAGGAGACGAGGTCCTTTTTATTGATGGCCGCGGCAATGGCACGGCGGAGGTTCGGGTCGGTGAGAGGCGGCTTTTCGCAGTTGAAGGAGAGATACGCGACGTTCAAGCCCGTGCCGGTGACGAGACGCAGGGATTTGTCTTTTTCAATGATTGGGAGATCGTTGGGATTGATGCCGTCCATCCCTTGGATTTGACCGGTCTGCAACTGAATCAGGCGCGTGGCGGAATCGGGCACGACTTTGAAGACGAGCCGCTGAAGCTTGGGGGCGCCGCCCCAATAATCGGGATTCACTTCCAGAACAATGCTTTCATTGGGTTTCCATTCGACAAACCGGAACGGGCCGGTGCCAATCGGATGGCGCTGATCGGCCAGCTTCGGGCTAAGCAGCGACGCAGGGAACGTGGCGATGCTGGCCAGGAAGGGCGCATGCGGTTCGCTCAAGCGGAATTCGAGGGTACTCGCGTCGATTGCCGTGACGGATTTGACCATCGAATACATGCCGGACCAATAAGCAAACGTGGCGTTCCTAAAATGGGCCGGGTTATTTGTGTCCATCTGACGTTGAAACGTGAACGCGGCGGTCGTTGCATCCAACGGGGTGCCGTCGTGAAATTTTACCCCGGAACGAAGATGAAACGTGTAAACCAGTCCATCCGGGCTGATGCTCCAGGAAGTTGCCAGGCAGGGTTCGATTTCGGCGGTGCCGACTTTGAACCGGACCAGTCCCTCGCAGACCGCCGCCAACACCTTGATCGATTCCCCATCGTCCACGTCAGCCGGATCAAGCTTCTGGGAGTCCGCTCCCCGCGCGAAGATCAAGGAATTTCCTGCGGGTCGGCCCGCGGGTTGACAGGCGGCGAACAGGCAGGCACCGAACAAGGCAATCAATCCGGGCATTTTCATTTGCCGACATCGTACTGGAGCGGGGCGGAAGGGGCAAGGCGGGGCGTTTGACTTTGCTTGCGGTGCGTCCTACACTGCCCCTGCGTGTGAGTCGCAACGTTTTGCATGAGTGATACGTCTCCCAGTTCTGCCGCCCAATATTTCCCGGATCACTTGGATGGGAAACGCATCGCTTTATGCTCCTTGGTGGCGGGGCTCTGTCTATACGCGTTTTATTTTCAACCGGCTGAGAATCAAGCGACTACATTTGGCTGGCTGGTCGGCCATTGGAGTTCTGTTTCGAATTATTCCCATGGACCGTTGATCCCCATTATTGCTTCGTTTCTACTGTATTGGAATGTCTCGAAACGGGCGCCTGCCAACACGGATTGGCGTCCGTATTGGCAGGGGATGGCTGCCAGCGCGGTGACGCTTGGGATCTGGATGGTGGGAGGCACTCTAAAGAAGGAGTGGGATGAACCTTCGTATTATTTGGCGTTGAAACTGCTTCCGATCTCGTTGGTTTGGCAAGTTTGGACACTACGGGAGTTTTTACGCAGCGACGAACCGCCCCGGTTTGGTCTCGGGGTGACGGTGATCGTCGTGGCCCTGCTTTTTTACTATGTAGGGATCAAGGCGGTGCAGCCACGATTGGTCGTGGTCGCGGGGGTTTTGCTCTTGCTCGGATTATCACTGGCCTTTCGTGGTGGCGAGGTGTGGCGGGTGGTGACGTTCCCAATCATTTTTCTCCTGCTGATGGTGCCCTTGAACTTTATTGATAACACCGTCGGCGGCCCATTGCGGATGTTTGTCGCCAAACATGCGACGGAGACTCTCAACCTGATCGGCATCGAAGCGTATCAACGCGGCACCGGTATCGTCTCGAAGGTCTTCCGGTTCGACGTGGCGGACCCGTGCAGCGGCATCCGTTCATTGATGGCGCTTTCGACGGTGACGGCGGCCTACGCGTACGTGACGCAGGGGTCGCAGTGGAAACGCTGGTTTCTCTTTTTATGCGCGATGCCGCTGGCGGTTTTGGGTAATATGACGCGCGTGATATCGATCGCGGTGGTGGCCCAGGTGTACGGACGGGACGCGGCCACGCGGATGCATGATTGGTCAGGTTTCATCCTGTTTCCGGTGGCGCTCGCGGCGATGGTCTTGATCGGAAAGCTATTGAACTTTGATTATCGGGAGTTTGTCCAACATTGGATGTCACCACCGCCAACACCGGTACAAAATGAGTGATCCATTGCCAGTTACCAACTCGACCCCGGCCCCTGCGTCCGCGTCGCCAAGCGCGAAGTCACGCGGGCCGACCACGAAACAGCTGATTATTGTTGTGGCCATCCTGGCGGTGGGGATCATCGTCACTGCGTTGACCTCCGATGTCAGCCGTGTGTCCGAACCCGGCATCCGGCTGGTGAACGATCATCCGTCGTTGCCGGAAATCGCGGGCGACTGGAAGGGCGGCGAGCAGACCGGTTTGACGGAGGATGAACGCCGCGTTTTGCCCTCAGACACGGAAGGCGCGCGCCGGGTTTATCAGGATGGATCGGGCCACATGGTTTATTGCTCGGTGGTGCTGGCCGGTCGGGATGTGACCAGCATTCACCGTCCCGAGCTGTGCCTCAAAGGACAGGGCTGGAAATTCGAAGGGACCGACACCGAAAAAATCCAGATTCCGGCGGCGGCTGGCGGCGAGATTTATGTTTCCCGCATGAACGCATCGAGCATCCTGCCCACGAGCGATGGCGGCATGGCGCAGGCCAACGCGGTGTTCGTTTATTGGTTTGCAGGCAAGGACCGGATGACGCCGCACCATTGGCAGCGCATTTTGTGGACGATGGAGGACCGTATTTTCCACAATCGCAACCATCGATGGGCCTACTTTTTGATCAGCGTGATGGCCTCACCGGAAAAGGCGGCCCACGACACGAAGGGGGCTGATGATGATTCCATGCAACTGGCCCGCCGGTTCATTCAGGATTTCTATCCGCAACTGGCCCCCAACTGACCGGGAGATCGCGCCCGCCCGGCCCTTTGATTCGACATGCCAAACAAGCAACGAGAACTAGCCACGCAGTTCAACCAGATCACCGACGCGCTGGTGATTGCGACGGCTTATTTTGTGGCGCATGCCGTCCGCGAGCGGTTGGCCTATTGGGTCCCGACGGGGACATTCCTCGGGCACGTCGACATTGGGTTCATGCCCATTGACCCGTTTCGCAATTATAAATGGCTTTACCTGGTAATTCTCCCGCTGTGGCCGCTGCTGCTCGATATCAATGGATTTTACAACCGGCCCGTCAGCCTGTCGCGCCGCCAGACTCTCTGGATGCTGATCAAGAGCATCACGATCGGCGCGCTGCTGATTGTGGCGGTGATGTATTTCATGACGATGACCACGCTCTCGCGCAGTGTGATCATCCTTTTCGCCGCGATGAGCGTGGCGACGTTGTTCCTGAAAGATCTACTGGTGCAGGCGTACCTCCGCCGGTTTTCCCCACGCCAGAAGGAATTTGCCACGGCCTGCCTGCTGGTTGGCGCGGCTGACAAGAACGCCGAGTTTGAAAGTCTGATGGAGCAGCACCCGGAATGGCGAATGGTGGTGGCCGGCCGCCTCGACCCGGTGATGGATTCACTCGCCCAACTGCCGCGTTTGTTGCATGAAAAACCGATCGGCTGCGTGATCTTCAATGTCACCAAGACCTCCTTTGCCGAAGTCGAGGCCGCGATCCTGGCCTGCGAAACGGAGGGAGTGGAAGCCTGGCTGGTGGCGGATTTCTTCAAGACCTCCATCGCGCGCGCGGCGGTCGATGATTTCGGCGGGAAACCGCTGCTGGTTTTTCGCACCACGCCCGACATCAGCTGGCAAATTCTGGCGAAGCGGTTGCTGGACATCGTCGGTTCGGGTCTGGGACTGCTCACACTGGGCCCGCTCGTGATGCTGCCGGCCGCCCTGGCGATCCGGTTCAGCTCGAAAGGGCCGGTCCTGTTCCGGCAACAGCGCAGCGGATTGCACGGGCGTTTGTTCACGATGTACAAGTTCCGCTCCATGGTGGACAACGCCGAGATGTTGCGCGTCGAATTGGAATCGTTCAACGAAGCGAGCGGGCCCGTCTTCAAGATGAAACGGGATCCGCGCGTCACGCGCATCGGCAAATTCATCCGCCGCACCAGCATCGATGAGCTGCCGCAGTTGTGGAATGTTTTTATTGGCAACATGAGCCTGGTCGGGCCTCGTCCGCCGGTGCCGAGCGAAGTGCAGCGTTACGATCCATGGCATCGGCGCCGGCTTTCCATGAAACCGGGGCTGACCTGCCTCTGGCAGATTCGCGGGCGCAGTTCCATCGGGTTCGAGGAATGGATGAAACTGGACCTGCAATACATCGACAACTGGTCACTCTGGCTTGACATCAGAATCCTGACGCGCACTATCCCTGTCGTCCTCAGCGGCTTCGGAGCGCATTAATTTATGACATCATCAAAACCCATCTCTGTCGTCACCGGCGGCGCCGGCTTCCTCGGCTCGCATCTCACCGACCGCCTGTTGGCGGAAGGACACCGCGTCATCGCGGTCGATAACCTGATCACGGGCAACCGTGAGAACGTGGCGCACCTGGCCAACAACAAGGATTTTGAATTCATCCAGCACGACATCATCGAGCCGCTCCACATTCCGGGGCCGGTGAATTTTCTCTATAATTTTGCCTCACCCGCCAGTCCGATTGATTACCTCGAACTGCCGCTGCAGACATTGAAAGTCGGCGCGCACGGCACGTTGAACTGTTTGGACCTGGCTCGCGAAAAAGGCGCCACATTTTTCATGGCCTCCACGAGCGAATGTTACGGCGACCCGCATCAGCATCCGCAGACCGAAGAATACTGGGGCAACGTGAGTTCCATCGGGCCGCGCAGCGTGTATGACGAGGCCAAGCGTTACTCCGAGGCGGCGACGATGGCCTATCACCGGTATTACAAAGTTGACACCAAAATCGTCCGCATTTTTAACACCTACGGCCCGCGCATGCGTCTCCGCGACGGCCGCGTTGTCCCGGCTTTCATCGGACAGGCGTTGAAGGGCGAGCCGCTCACCATTTTCGGCGAAGGCAACCAGACCCGAAGCTTCTGTTATTGCAGCGACCTGATCGACGGCATCTACAAGCTATCGATCAGCGATTATCATCTGCCGGTCAACATCGGTAATCCCGGCGAGTTCACGATCCTGGAGTTCGCCAAGATGGTGCAAAAGCTGATCGGCAGCAATTGCCAGCTTGCCTACAAACCGCTCCCCCAAGACGACCCGAAACAGCGCCGTCCTGATATCACCAAAGCGAAGAAGTTGCTCGGCTGGGAGCCGAAGGTGAACTTGGAGACGGGTTTGAAGCAGACGATCGAATATTTCCGTGACAAGGTGTGAGCCGGAGAAGAACGGTCACAGGGCTGGTTCACCATATAGTCACGAAGGCGGCTGCCGGTGTGTAGCGTGTGCTGTCACCGCCGCGATCCGCAGCATCCCCGTAATAATATTGGGGTTATCTCAAACCTGCCAATTGACGCCTGTCATCTGAAAGCTCATAGCGGCTGCCCCCACTAATGACAGCGGTGAGCATTCAGCAGTGGGAAATTTGCGCTGCTGTTTTCCCGACCTGCAATTCGAAGACGGGTCGGTCAGGTTACTTTGATTTGAGGCCGTCGCGCCAGGCCATGGCTTCCTGCTCGACGCGGACGGCGTCCATGACGGGGACCACGGGGCGGGCTTCGAAGGTGAAAGCAGGGAGCATCGAACAGAATTTGTGGACGGTCAACGGCTCATCGCAATCGACCATCATGTAGCCACCCCAATCGCCCACGCGGATGACGAAGAGCTCGATCTTGAAATTGGCAGGCGCTTTCCATTGCAGGAAAACATCCAAAATCCGTTTCTGGGCGTTTTCGTATTCCATGGGCGAACCTTGCGGGCGTTCATTCCAGCTGATCATGTATTTCATGCGTGGCTCCTTGAATGGGTGACAACGGTTGATGAAGCGGACAAGTTGTAACAGGGAGCCGCAAGGCATTCCAGATGATTGGTGAATGTGCGGGCCGCCCTTTCCAGGTGACAGCCGGGACATGGGATTCTTGACAGGGACACCTGTGGCAGGGAATGCTGGCAAGTCATGAGGAACCCATCGTGAACCAAATCATCGCGTCATTGGTTCATCACGGGGCGTTGGTTCTGTTCGTGACCGTATTCCTCGACCAGATGGGGGTGCCGATCCCGGCGATTCCGTTCGTGCTGGCGGCGGGCAGCCTGGCGGGAGCGGGTCAGATGAACCTGGCGATGGTGATCCTGGTGACGTTCACCGCCTCGTTGCTGGCGGACATCATCCTTTATTACCTGGGGCGGCGCAAAGGCGATCGTGTGCTCGGGTTCCTCTGCCGGATCGCGCTGGAGCCGGACATCTGTGTGCGGCGGACACAGGATGTGTTCACCCGTTTCGGCATGAAAGGCGTTTTCGCCGGCAAATTCATACCGGGCTTGAATACGCTGATGCCCCCGCTGGCCGGCATCTTCGGCATCGGGTTTTCCAAATTCTTGGTGTACGACGGTCCGTCGGCGTTGCTGTTTGCGGCGGTGTATTCGTTGCTCGGATTGATTTTCAGCAAACAGTTGCAGCAGATCCTTGATGCGCTCGAGAACCTCGGTTCGGGCGGCGCAATGATCGTGGGAGGGCTTCTTCTCGGCTACATCGGCTACAAATATTGGCAACGCTGGCGGTTCCGTCGCCAGTTGCGCGACGCGCGGATCACGGTGGATGAACTGCACCGGAAACAGATGCAGGCCGAATCGATCTATATCGTCGATCTCCGGTCGATGGTTGCTTTGAAGGAGGATCCCGTGGTGATCCGCGGCGCGGTTCATTTCGCGCCGCATGAACTGGAGACCCGCCACCAGGAAATCCCCCGTGACCGCGATGTGGTGTTGTATTGTTCGTGTCCGAACGAAGCCACAGCTGTGCGCACGGCTTTACGATTACGCAAACGCGGCATCACACGGGTGCGACCTTTGGTGGGCGGAATCGATGCATGGCGACTGCAGAATTATCCCGTGCAACCGCATGCATCGCAGCCGGCGCGCGTTTGATGGTGTCAGGCAACCAACCGCTTCAGCCCAACAGGGCCGCCACATCGGACACGGTCAATTCGTCCAATTGATGAACGACGCGATCGGCGTCGCGGATGGATTCCGCGGGGTGGGTCGTCGCCACTCCGATGACTTTCATTTTCGCGGCCCGGGCGGCTTCGATGCCGACGTGGGCATCTTCAAAGACGACGCTGCGCGACGGCGGAAATCCAAGGCGCTGGGCGCATTTCAAAAAAACTTCCGGATCGGGTTTGCCGTGCGACACGTCCGCCGCCGCGACGATTTCAGGAAAAAATTCGTGCAGCCCAATGAGGTGGATGACGAAGTCGATGTTCTCACGGGGCGTGGAGGAGCCGACGATGCGCGGAATGCCGGCATCGCGGAGGCGCTCGAGAAATGTCCGCACGCCTGGCAGGGCTTCAATGCCACTCTCCCGGACGATCTCGCGGTAGAGGACTTCCTTCTGCACGGCGATGCGTTTGATCTCCGCGGGGTCGGTGGTCCAGCGCAGCAGCTCGGGGATGATGCGTTCGTTTTTCATGCCGAAACTGCGCTTGAAGTGACCCGGCGGCAGCGCGCGGTTTTCCTGTTTGGCCAGACGCTCCCAGCTTTCGTTATGTGCGCGCGACGAATCGACGATTACACCGTCCCAATCAAAAATAGCGGCCCAAGGTTGCATCCATTATTCCTACCCCGGAGAGCGGAACGCATGCAACGCCCGTGTTGGCGTGGCTCGCTCCCTCGGCAGGAGGGCGGGTGTAGCGGGGCTGTCTCAGCCCATCGGGTACGCTCCATCGAATCGGCTGTAGACAGCCGACTCTACAACCAAGTCAAACACAGTTGCCGATGGCGACGCGCGAGGCTACCATGGATGCGTCAATGGATCGCCCCAAACTACGGCCAATTGAAGCCACGCCGGTTCGCAGCAACGGCCGGGACCTGATTACCCTGTACGATCCGCAGGGTATCTCCGAAAAATTCCTTTCTGTTTCCGTCGCCGCGGCGCCGATTCTGCAATTAATGGACGGACGCCATACGGTGGAGCAAATCCAGCAAAAAGTCGCCCAACTTACCGCGACGTCAATCCCCTTGGAGGAATTGCGCCAGTTTGTGACGCAGTTGGACGAGCGGCTGTTGCTGGAGAGTCCGCGGTTCCAGAAATTTTATGCGAATCTGCTCAAAAAATATCGCGAGCAACCGATTCGCGAGGCTGTGCATGCCGGCCCTTCCTACCCGGCCAAGGCCGCCGATATCCGGCGCGCGTTCAAAAAGCATTTCGAGCCGCCCGATGGACCGGGAGCCGACGGCGCTTCAAGCGGGGCAAATCCACTGGCCTTGATCATCCCGCATATTGATTTGCGCGTGGGTGGTCCATCGTATGCGTGGGCGTACTCGCAATTGCGCGGAACACCGGCGATCGACACGTTCGTCATTCTGGGCGTGGCCCACAGCGGAGCCACAAACCGTTTTGCGGGCACGAAGAAAAATTTTGAAACCCCGCTCGGCGTGATGCCCACCGACGGGGCGTTTGCCGACAGATTGGCGTCAAAGCTTCCGTTCGATTTTTATGAGGACGAGCTGGCGCATCGCAACGAGCATTCGATTGAGTTTCAAGTCGCGTACCTTCAATACATGCTGGGGGCAGACCACCAGGCGCAGATCGTCCCGATCCTGGCGGGATCGTTTCATGACTTGATGGAAGCCAACAAAGAGCCGATCCGTGACAAGCAGGTCGCGGCGTTTGCCAAAGCTTTGCGCGAGACCATCGCCGAATCCGGCCGGCGCGTGTGCCTGGTGGCGAGCGTCGACCTCGCGCACGTCGGCGGGAAGTTTGGGGATGACTTCACGGTCAACGAGGCCGTCCGCAAGCAGTTGGCGATTGACGACCGGGACATGCTGGCGGAAATCGAAAAAGCTGATGCCTGTGCATTCTATCGATACATCCATGATGAACAAGACCGGCGCCGCGTCGATGCCTGGCCGGCGGTCTACACGATGCTTCACACGATAGACGCCAAGAAGGCCAAGCTTCTGCATTACGCCCAGCACTACGAGCGGGAGACAAATTCCGTGGTCACGTTCGCCAGTTTACGGGTGGACTGAACTCTTTCCGTTCGCAGCTCAGGTCCTGTCGAAAAGGTTGTCGAACGGCTTCTTCTTCTTGCCACCTTCAATGGTCTGTTCGGCTTCATGCCAGAGATGATTCAGGCTCTCCGGCTTGACTTCGCGGGCGAGTCCGGTGGATTCGTATTGGGTGAGCCATTTGATGAGGTGCGAGATTTCGATGGAAGAGAGTCGTGTGATCTCAGCTTTAATTTTATCGACCTGCGGGTTCACCGGGAAAAATTTAAGCAAGAGGCGACTGCGGCTCAAGCGCAAAGGATGGATCAGAAAGTGGTACCCGGGACAGGACTTGAACCTGCACGGCTTTCGCCATACGCCCCTCAAACGTACGTGTCTGCCAATTCCACCACCCGGGCACAATGAGCTGAGGCAGGGGATAAAATATATGGAAACAGCCTCCCCGGCAAGCTAAGATTCCAAGTCATGTCCGGTCATTCCAGATGGTCCAAAGTAAAGCACTACAAGGGGGGCATCGACGCCAAGCGGGGCAAGATTTTTGCCAAGTGCGGGCGCGAAATTGCCGTTGCGTGCAAGCACGGGGGCGGTGATCCGGGGTTCAACCCGCGGCTGCGGACGATCCTGATGAAGGCCCGGGCGGCCAATATGCCGCTGGAGAACATCGAGCGCGCGATCAAAAAGGGGACCGGCGAACTCGGCGGCGTGTCGTACGAAGAGATCGTCTACGAAGGCTACGGTCCCGGCGGCGTGGCCTTGCTGGTGGAATTGCTGACGGACAACAAAAACCGCACCGCGGGCGAGATCCGCGCGATTTTCACCAAGCACGGGGGAAACATGGCCGGCGCCGGTGCGGTGAAACATTTGTTCCACCGCAAGGGCCAGATCATCATCGCCCGGGAGAAACTTGCAGAAGATGACGTGATGATGATCGCGCTGGATGCCGGCGCAGAGGACGTGATCACGCATCCTGAAAATTTCGAGGTGCTCACCGATCCGCATCAATTCGAAGCGGTCCACAAGGCACTCGATGCCAAGGGGCTTAAATCCCAATCCGCCGAGATCGCGTATCTGCCGGTCACGCCGACGCCGGTAACGGACGAAACCACGGCGCGGGCAGTGCTTGATTTGATCGAGGCGCTGGAGGACAACGACGACGTGCAGAATGTTTACGCCAACGAAAGCATTGCTGACACGATCATGGAGAAGGTGCACGCCGCAACGTGAAGCATCGGGTGTTTGTAAATGACGTCCATAAAAATTCTCGGCATTGACCCCAGCCTGCGTTCCACCGGCTACGGCTTGATCGAGACGCGCGGCAACCAGCTGACCGGGGTCTGTCATGGGACCATTAAAAATCCTTCCGATATCCTGCCGTCCCGATGCCTCGTCAGCATCAACACGACGATTGCGAAGTTGATTGAGGATCATCGACCCGATGTGATGGCGGTGGAGGGATTGGTTTATGTCCAGAATACGAAAGTTGGTTTCACGCTGGGGCAGGTCCGCGGCGTGGCCATCGCGGCGGCGGCCGCGCGCGGATTGTCGATCTATGAATATGCGCCGCGCAAGGTGAAGCAGTCCGTCACGGGCCAGGGAGCCGCCGGCAAAGGGCAGGTCGCCAACATGGTGAAAGCCTTGCTTGGCCTCGCCTCGGCGCCGGATGCGGATGCGGCCGACGCACTCGCCATTGCGATCTGCCACGCGGAATCCACCCGCGGCGTTCAGATCAATCCGCCGGAACAAATTTGAGGGACGGTTTGTTCGTGTCATTCGCGTCTCCTTCGTGTAATTCGTGGTCATGATCGCGTATCTCCATGGCCAGCTCGCGGAAGCCACCCCCACCAGCGTGGTGATCGATTGTCACGGGGTCGGGTACGCCGTCTACATTCCCCTTTCGAGCTACGACAAACTCCCCGACAAGGGCGCGATGGTGAAACTGCTCACCTATCATCACGTCATTGCGCAGGACGGAACCCAGCAGTTGTACGGATTCGTCACCCCCCAGGAACGCGAGATGTTCCTGCTCCTGATCAGCATTTCGGGAATCGGTCCGCGCCTCGCCAACAACATTCTCAGCAGCACCTCCATAACCGCTTTGCGCAATGCCATCGCGGCGGGCGACACGAAAACGCTCTCGGCGTTGCGCGGGATCGGCAAAAAGACGGCCGAACGTCTGGTGCTGGAATTGAAGGACAAAATAGGCGAGGTTTCCCCATTCCCGGCCAAGGGTCAGGTCCCCACGGCTGCCGAACAGAAACTCGCGGACGCGGTGCTGGCGCTGGTTTCACTCGGTTACAAACAGGCGGATGCTCAGAAAGCGGTGATGGCTGTCTCGGAATCGCTGGCGCCAGCCGCCACGGTGGAAGAGATCGTGCGGGCTTCGTTGCGCAGTGCTTGATTCGGCGGATGGTCGGGGGGATTTTCCGGTCTGTCAGTCAACTCAGTCTCGAAAGGATTGATCATGAAAAAAATTTGGATCGCGATCTTGCTGCTCACCCTGGTGGGCCTTGGAATTTACGCATTGCAGCAAAACTCTGAAATCTCCCGGCTCAAGGAATCCCCGGTCACCATTACACGCGTCGTCACGCAAAAGGTGAAGGTGGCGAACAACCGATTCAACTCCCATCCTCCGGAAGGGATGGCGCAAAATGGCGACAGCAGCTTGACGGGCAAAGGCACCCTTACGGTGAACGCGGATCCCGCCGCTCCCGGTACCAACTTTGCCGCGCGTATGACGGCGATGGCGCAGGACCCGCAGTTCAAGGAGATGATGCGCAACCAGCAGAAGATGATGGTTGGGCAGATGTATCGCGGGCTCGACAAGCATTTGAATCTGCCCACGGAAAAGATGGATGCATTAAAGGACCTGCTCTCCGAACGGCAAATGGCCCTGGCGGAAGCGGGCCTCGCGATGCTCAGCGGCAAGGGGCTCGTCAAAGAAACGGCGGAAAAAGCCAAAGCCACCAAGAGCGACTATGACTCGAAGATCGAACAATTGCTGGGCGCGCAGGATTATCCGGTGTTCAAGCAGTTCGAGGACACGCAGGGTGAGCGAATGCAGGTGCAGATGTTCAAGGGCAACTTATCCAGCGACAATGCGCTGACCGACCAGCAGCAGGAGGATCTGATCGCGGCGCTTTATCAGGAACGCCAATCGATGCCTGCATTATCCAAGCTGAGCCACAACCAGGCGCCCGATCCGGCCATGTTCAGCGAGGAAAACATCGCGCAACTGACCAAGGAACTGGAAGATCTCCAACAGCGTTATACGGAAAGCGCCGCCAAGGTACTCACCCCGGCGCAAATGGAGCAGTTCACGAAATTTCAGACCCAATGGCAGTCGATGCAAACATTCGGCCTGAAAATGGCCGCGAAAATGTTCACCAAACCTGCGGCACCCGCGGCTTCGCCGACTCCGTGAGGTGGGGTTGACGTCCAGGAAACCCTTTAACGATTTTACCTTTCCTTAAACCAGCAACTCGCCGATCTGGACGGCATTCAACGCTGCGCCTTTGAGCAGTTGGTCGCCGCTGACGAACAATTCCAAACCGCGGCCATCCGAACGCGAGCAATCCTGGCGGATGCGTCCCACGAGGCAGTCATACTGTCCGGAGGCGTCGATCGGCATTGGATATTTCTTGTTCGCGGGATCGTCCACGACTTTAACACCGGGTGCCTTGGCGATGATCGCGCGGGCTTCGGCCGGCGTCATGGGACGTTCGAACTCGATGTTCACCGCTTCGCTATGGGCGCGATAGACGGGCACGCGCACGCAGGTCGCGGAGATCTGCAGCGTCGGGTGATGCATGATCTTGCGCGACTCGTGGACGAACTTCATCTCTTCCTTCGTGTAACCGTTATCGAGGAATACATCGACTTGCGGGAAGAGGTTGAAGGCAATCCGCTGCGGCAGGCTTTCGATCGTCAAATTCTTCTCACCGCGCAACACCTGCGCGCTTTGTTCTTCCAGTTCCTGCATCGCTTTCGCGCCCGCGCCGCTGGCGGCCTGGTAGGTGGAAACGACGATGCGCTTTATGGGGTTGGCCTTGTGCAAGGGATAAACCGCCACCAGCATGATTGCCGTTGAGCAATTGGGGTTCGCAATGATCCCCTTGTGCTTCTTCGCGTCCTCGGGATTCACTTCCGGGACGACGAGGGGCACATCGGGTTCCATGCGGAACGCGGAAGAATTATCGATCACCACGCAGCCCGCGCTGACGGCCGGGGCGGCAAATTCCTTCGACCGCGACGCGCCGGCGCTGAACAGGGCGAAATCGTTGCCTTTGAAAACATCCTTCGTGAGGAGCTCGACTTTGACGTCTGTGCCCTTGAACTTCAGCGTCTTGCCGACGCTGCGTTCGCTGGCGTACAGACGCAGGTTGCTCACCGGAAAATTGCGCTTTTCCAGAGTCTCGATCATCTCGATGCCGACTGCACCGGTCGCACCAACCACCGCTACATTGTATCCTTTGCTCATTGTCTCAGCTCCACTTTTCCCCTAAACGGGGCCGCAAAGAGTGCCTAAAACAGAGGCTCGCATCAAGCACAATAGTAATTCGTCTCCGTTACTTCCTGGGCTGGGGGGCGGCTTGCATGGCTTCCATCTGCTTCATCAGGTCATTGTACTTGGCGACGATGTCGTTGCGTTCCTTGATGCTCTGGTTCAACCGCTTCACGTATTCATCGCGGTCTTCCACCAGTTTTTTCACCGCCTCGTTCTGGCGGCGAATGCCGTCGTCGGCCAGCTTCAACTGCGCCTGCAATTGAACGACGGCATTGGAATATTGGTCAAGCAGGTTTGTCAGTCGGCCGTTTTCGCCCTTGAGGCTGTGAATTGTGACGTTGTTGCTTTTGACGAGATCGCGCAATTCTGTCAGCCGCGCGTCCAGCTGCCCGATTTGGCGATCCATGGCAGTCATGGAATTCGTGTAACCCTGGATGGCCAGCGTTTGATCGTAGTTTTGCTGGATGACCGCCTCAACATGGCGTTGCTGGACGACCTGGCTGTACCATTGCCACGAGCAAAGGCCGCATAAACCAAGCGCCAAAACAATGAGCAGAGTTTGAAGGGGGTTTTTCATGAAACAAATCAGGAATGCGGCGGGGCCGGTTTTACCGAGAAGGCGACTTTGTTAAGCCCCGCGCGTTTGACGAGGTCGAGCACGTAAATCATCGCGGCATGTGAGGTTTCCGGCTGGCCTTGAATGTAGACAGGATATTTTGGATTGGTGGCCGCGCGTTGGGCGAGCACCGCCGAAAGCTCGGCAAACGAAAGCGGCCGGTCATCCAACAACACTTGACCGAAGCGATCGACGGTGATCGTGGCCATGTCCGGTTTGACAGTCGACCTGGCTTGAGTGGCGGTCGGCAAATTTACGCTGGTGCTTTGCAGATGCTGCATCGTCAGGCTGACCATCATGAATGAAGCCAGCAGGAAAAACATGATGTCGATCAGCGGGATGATCTCCAGCCGACCGCGCTTTTTCGGCAGGGGCGAGATGATCTTCATGGCGCGGACTCCGCCTTGACTGTGAACGATATCTTCTGAAGGCCGGCGCGCCGGGCCACTTCGAGCACGGCCACCATATCGCCGTGGCGCGTTTCGGCATCCCCGCCGATGTAGAGCGGCAATTGCGCGTTCTGGCTGAACCGGTTGGTCAGAACGCTGTAAAGTTCCGGCAACTGGATCGGCTTTTTCTCCATCCAGCAGACGCCCGACTTGTCGACCGCCACGTGCACGATATCGCCCCCGAATTCCTCCTGCGCCATCGTGGCGGAAGGCAGCGACACGGGGGTGTTCTCGACCTTTGTCATGTCGAGGCTGACCATCATGAACGATGCCAGCAGAAAAAACATGACGTCGATCAACGGAATGATCTCAATCCGCGCGTGCTTGCGATGAATGGGGGAATTGATGCGCATCGAATCAATCGTTATTGCCCGGGGGTCGGCGCTTGAGGCGGTTGAGCAGCACCTCGACGTTCGACGCCGTCGTCTCGAGTTCGTACTGCAACTCCGCCACTTTGCCGCCAAAGTAGTTCAGCGGGATCAACGCCACGATCGCGATGCACAACCCGCAAGCCGTCGCGATCAGCGCCTCGCCGATGCCGCCCGTCACCTTGTCGACGGCGAGTTGCGCGGTGCCGATCGATGCGAAGGAGCGCATGATCCCCGTCACCGTCCCCAGCAATCCCAGCAGTGGCGCGAGTGTCACGAGTGTGTCCATCACCGGCATGAATTTCCCGGCCCGCCGCAAGGTCGCGCCCGCGGCGGTTTGCATGGCGATCTGGAAAGACGAATCGTGCTCGTTAAGGCCGCGGTCGACCATTTGGATGACCGGGTCCTGCGAGGTCCTGGACAATTGGGCGGCCTCGTCGATGTTCCCCTTCTGCAAGGCGTCCATGACCCGCATCAATGTCTCATGATCGCGCTGGCGCGTTTCGTACCACCACCAAAAGGCGCGTTCACCGACGACCGCCGCGGAGACGACGGCGCAGACCAGGATCGGCCACATGATGGGGCCGCCCTTCAAAAAATAGGCAACAACGATGTTCGCGAGCATAACGGAGTTCCTTGTTTATTAATTTGGGCTGATTCGAAAAATAATCGGCGCTTCATACTGGCGGCGTCCCACGGCCGGCGCGAAGTACCAGTGGCGCCGGACGTAATCGAGCGTGCTGCGGTCGAGGGCCGGATAACCCGACGATTCTTTCACAAAGATCGAGGTGATCTTTCCGGATTCGTCCACTTCCAAAGCCAGCAGCACACGACCTTGTTCTTTGCGCTGGAGGGAATCGTCCGGGTACGGCGGAGGCGGACGGCTTCCGTCCACGCCGGTCACGCCAATCCGTTCCATGCGCGGCGCGGAGGAAAGCGGTGCCACCGATTGCATCGGGTGCGGCGGCGGCGCGGGCGCAACATCGAGGGGCACCAGCACGTTGCCGACGGTTGGTACCGGAAAAACAACGGCGGGAGAGTCCAATGTGACCGCGACGGCTGGCGTGTTATCCGCCGGCGCTGCCTCGCCCGAGTCGCCCCCGCCAGCGCCATCAGCGGTGATGGTCTGGATTTCGGTGGTCAGCGGTTCAATGACCGTCGGCACTGCTTCTTCGGGTGGAGGCGGACGGCGGGTGATGTTGGGGATGGACGGTCCCAATCCGATGCAGCCAATCATTAGAAATACAAGGCAGACAGAATTCACCCAAGCCAGAACCCGCTTGGATTCAGCCGGGTCGGGTTCCAGGCAAAAGTGGGCCAGGTCAACCGGCGGTGGCGCGGTTGATTTTACATGGCGACTGGGTTCCATCAGACTGCTGTCCATCATCTGAAAATATGATCGGGACTGCAAGCGGGTCTATTCGATCATGCCTCCGCCCACTGGCGCAAAAGATTGTGATACACGCCGGTTAATTCCACGGCGGTCTGCGCGGCCACGGGTTGGCCCGACAGTTCGCGGTTGAGCCGCTGAATCCCAAGATCCAGGTCAAACAACAGCGAGCGCCGGCTGTCTTCGCGGATCATGCTCTGGATCCAGAAAAAGGAACTCACCCGGGCGCCCCGTGTCACCGGCTTCACGTGATGAAGGCTCGTCGACGGATAGAGCACGATCTGGCCCGCCGGCAGTTTGACCGAATGCAATCCGTACGTGTCTTCCACACACAACTCGCCGCCGTCATATTCCTCAGGCTTCGAAAAGAACAGGGTCGCCGAAATATCCGTGCGAATCCGATGGGCCGTCCCTGTCACTTGGCGGATGGCGTTGTCGACGTGTGTGCCGAACGATTGACCGCCCGAGTAGCGGTTGAACAATGGCGGAAACACGCGGGCCGGAAGCGTGGCCGAAAGAAACAACGGATGTTTCCCGAGCGCCGTCAGGATCATGTCGCCGAGCTGGCGCGCGACCGGATGATTTTCGGGAATCTGGCTGTTGTCCTTCGTCTTCGCCGACTGTTGACCGGCGGTGACTTTGCCGTCGACCCATTCGGCCTGGTCGAGCGCCTGTCGCGCCTGCTGAACCTGCTCCGGTGTGAGGATATCGGGGATCGTGAGTAACATGGGTTATCTCCCGGCTAGAACTTGAGATTGGCGCTCAACACGCCGGTCGTGCCGGCTCCAGGTACGATGTGCCCCGGATGCAGTTGATCGTAATATTTGTTGTTGGTGATGTTGTAGACATTCAGCTGGAACTCGAGATGTGTGTTGAAATGATATTTCACCAGCGCATCGAGCGTCCAATAACCCGGTGCTTCCTTCCGCTTGAGGGTCGTGGGATCAATCGGCACCGTGGAACTCGCCGTGCGCGCCCCCACATAATGGAAGCCGCTGCCGAGCTCCAGTTTCCAAGGTAGTTCATAGGTCGTCCAAAGGCTGAACGTGTTCTTCGGCACGTTCGCCAGCGGTTTTCCCACTGAGCCCGGATAGAATTTTGATTCCATCACTTCCCCGTGCATGTACGAATAACCGCTGAACACTTGCCAGTTCTTCGTCAACCGTCCGGCGGCTTCCACTTCCACGCCGTCGACGCGCTGCACACCGCCGAGCACGTTCTGGGTCGGATCGTTCGGGTCGGGCTCGCGAACGTTCGTCTTGTCGGTGCGGAAGATTGCGGCGCGCAGGCTCAACCGTTCATCCAGCAGGTCCCACTTCGTGCCCAGTTCGAATGTCTGGTTTTTTTCCGGGGCCGTATCGACATTGGCCGCGCTGAGCGACAGCGATTCCGCCGACGGATTGAACGAGGTCCCGTAATCGAAATAAATGCTCCCCTTTTGGACCGGCTTGTAGACCGCCGCCGCCCGCCAGCTCGGCATCCGGTCGATGCGGGAAAACTTCTGGGTGTTGAGGTTGGAATAATCCGCATCGAAATAATCCCAGCGGATTCCGCCCGAGAGCTCAAGGTGCTCGTTGAGTTTCATCGACTCCAGCGCATACAATCCCGCGCCCAGCGCCGTGGTCCGCACATCTGAGCTGACGGTCGAGGTGCCGGCAAACCGCTGGTTTTCGTTTGGATTCACCAGGCTCGTTGTCGGCACACCCGTATACGCGTAGCGCGTGGGGTCCGACGTCTCGCGGGAGATTTCCACGCCGGTGACGACCGTGTGTTCGATGAAACCGGTATTGAAACGTGCGGTGAGATCGAGCTGGTTGTCCAGGATCGATTCCACGCTCTTTCCGGCCAATTCATTGCGCGTGATGCCGATCGCGCTGTGCGGTGTGGTCGGCGTGACACCCGTCGCGATGCGCGGTTCCGTGATCCGGAAATCGCGCTGGTAATAGCCAAACCGTGCCTGGTCGCGCAGGGTGATATTCTGGTTGACCTCACTCTCCAGCCGCGCGGTGACGATGTCGACATCCGTCTTCAGATAATCAGTCTCAAACCCATAGAAATTATCGCGGCTTACAGGCGCCGGATGATCAAACAACCACGGGATGCCGTAGTCCGGGATGTTGTCCTCCGACTGGTGGAAATAGCTGAACGTCAATCGCGTCGGAGTGCCGATGCCAAATTCCAATGTCGGCGCAAAACCAAACCGCCGGTTCTGCGCCACGTCGCGTTCCGCCACTTCGGACTCGTGGCCCATCATATTCAAGCGAAACGCCGTGCCGGTACCCAACGCTGGAATCGGCTGGTTGAAATCCGCCGTAGCGCGCCGGGTCAAATCGCTCCCCAAGCTCAGCGTCGCTTCCGTAAACGGGTGCAGTTCGGGAGTCTTGCTCTGCTGGTTGATGACGCCGCCGGTGGAACCGCGGCCGAACATCACCGACTCCGGCCCCTTCAACACATCGACCTCGCCCATGTTAAACGGATCGCGATAGTAGCTCCCGAAATCACGCATGCCGTCGAGGAAAATGTCGCCGCGCGCCGTGAACCCGCGCAAGGTGAGGTTGTCCCCCTGCGAACCGCCTTCGCCCGCCGCGATACTGATGCCCGCGACGTTGCGAAGGGCGTCACGCAACGTCGTGGCATTTTGGTCATCCAGCACCTGCCGTGGCACGACCGTGATCGATTGCGGTGTGTCCCGTAACGGTTCGGTCAGCTTGGGCAGCTGCGGCGTGACCGGTTTGTAAGATTCATGATGCTGCCCCGTGATCACCACTTCGGGCAACTGCGCCGGCGTGTTCGTCTGGCCGACGCTGGCGGCTGTCCCCCCGACGGCACCCTCCGCTGGTCCGGCAGGGGCATTGGTGACCTCCGCGTTCGCAGATGCCGCCACGCCGTGGGCGACAATCAACGCGGTCAGCTGTAGAATCTTCTGAAGTTCCGATTTCTGGTTGGATTGGCGAAGAAGCTTTCGATCCGCTTTTTTCATGGGCCCCTTGAATTTCCGAGGTCTGATTCACAAATGTGATGGCAGAATATGACAATTGTTTTATATGTCAAACAAAAAGAATGTTCTTATTACAATTGTTTGGTTTGCCTGCTTAAAACGCCAGGCCGATCGATCCAAATATCCCCCGGCGCATCCCGAATTGCGCCGCGTTGACGCCGATGCCGCCACCGTCGCGCAGTTCATAAATGTTATCGGTCACGTTCACGACATCCATCCGCGCTTTCAGCGCCCAATTGTCGCGCAGCTTGACGGTTTGTTCCGCTCCCAGATTCACCGAGTAATAACTCGGGACAGTGCCCCCGTTGGGAATGGTCTGTCCGCCCGCCGTGGTGGCGTCCGTCCTCAGCCCGCTGCCGTACAACGCGTCGACGTACACGCGCGTGGCGCCGGCTTTTTCGGTCCACGTGTAGGATGTGCCGAACGAGCCGGTGACGCGCTGGTCATGATCGAGATAAACCCAATGATGCCGGATGTACGCGAGATCATCCGCGTCGAACAGGAATTGCCCCGAGGTCACCGCCCGGCCCTGCGCCTTGGAAACGCCAACGTTCGCATACACGGCGAATCCATTTTTCTCATAGGCCGTGGTGAACTCCGCCCCGTACACGCGCCCGTCGCGGTAATTGAATGACGATGGAATCAACGATTGCCCAAAGAACCCGTCATCGAGCTGGTTGTGGGCGATTTTGTAGTAACCGTCGACCCCCGCTCGCCAGCCGGGCAACAGCTTTTGCGACACGCCCGCGTCGAAATAATGCGAGCGTTCAGCCTTTCCCGGGCTGTCTTGCGTGACATCCGAGGCGTTCGAGGTGCCGTTAAATTTTGTGACGCTGCCCGCCGGCACGTTTTCCAGCGGCGGCGGCGTGAAATAACGCGCATACCCGGCGTGGAGCGTGGTGGAACCAGTGGCTTCCCAGATGGCGTTGATGCGTGGACTGACCTGATTCTCGTGGTCGAATGACGCGGAAAAGACGTCGAAACGCGCGCCGAAATTCAGCGTCAGTTTCGGGACGATTTTCCATTCGTCCTGCAGATAGAATCCATAAAACAGCGCGTGGCCCAGGTTGTCATCCGTAATCGGAAAGGCCGCGCCGGTCGGATCGCCATTGGCGTCCACCGGAAACACCGTGGTGGAAGTGTTGGCCTTGAGAACTTCCTGCAACACCATCAAACCGCCGCGCAACGTATGCTGGTCATTGATCGCGTAGCTCGCATCCGCCTGCGCGCCGCCGGAAGAAAGCAGGCGATCGACATCGCTGGCGACGCCATTAAAGAAAAGGTCGCCGCTGGGATCGGGCAGGAAATGCACGCGGCTGTAGCGGCCATAGCCCGCCACTTGCAGATTCAGGTCGCCGACCGATTTCTGGTACGCAAGCACGCCGTAGTAATTTTGTTCGTTCTGATTCTCGTCGAGATGGGATGAATCGAAACTGCCCGCTACCCATGGATTCCCATTGGGCGAAGTCCCGGCGGCCAGGCCGGGGGTGTTCGGCAATTGGAAATCGCTGTGGGACGCGCTGCCCATCAGGCTGAGCCGGCTGGTATCATCAATAATGTACGAGGTGTACGTGAAGAGCTTGTACTGGTCGGTCGTGTCGTGCAACGGGTTGGCGCTTGGGGTGGGGCTTTCGATTCCAAGATTATTGTGGTCGTAGCTTCCATTGATGAAGTAGTTGAATTTCCCGGCTGACCCGCCGTCCTCGAAACTCGGCCGGATCGTGCCGAAACTCCCGCCGTAAACTCCCGCCTCGCCCCCCGAATCAAAAGCGCCATTCTTGGTATGGATGTCGACGACTCCCGCGGTTCGGAAACCGTACTGGGCGGGGAGCGAACCGGTGATGAAATTCAGCCGGTCGACAAACCGCGCATCGAGTTCCTGCCCGAAACCGGTGATGCCTTCGGGGAGCAGGACGTCGTTGATCCGGTATTGCAAGTTGGCGTGTTCGCCGCGGACATGGACTTGTCCGAGCGAATCCTGCGCGACCCCCGGCGCGCGCAACAGCACTTGGTTGAACGGCGCATTTTCACCGAGCGCCTGGGATTCGATCTGGTCGCGCCCGAGGCGATATTCGGTCCCACCGAGGCTCGGGACCACCTGATCGCGGTTTTTATCGAGTGTTCCCACGACCTCGGTGGCTTGGAGCTGCGTTGCCGTGGGCGGGTTGGTGGCGGTTTCCTCGCCGGGCGAACGGCGGACGGTGAGACTGAGGGCGGTCATAACGATCAATCCTGCCTTCCAGACAGGGCACAACGGATGGACAGATTTCATCTGTTTCAATTCCTTGAAAAAGTTGGTTGCGGTCGCGAACGGGCACACACATTCGTGCCACTGGATTTGGGTTTTCGATTGTTGAGACAGCACGCCTGGTGGGCGTGGGCTTGGAATCGATTACCCTTGGGGAGGACCGCGACCAGCCAGAGTCAGGGAGAAAACAACCGGCAGGGAAATGGAAGAATCCGACCACGGCCGCGTGACCACGATTCCGAAAAGGACGAGGATGAACACCAGCGGGATATCGCCAACCGCCGCCATCTGCCATTCACAGGCATGGCAATGATGGGGTTCGCTCCAGCCGTAATTATCCGAGTGATCATGGACCACCCCGAGCAGACTGGCCGCCGCCAGAAAGGCAACGCAAAGAATCGCGATGAAGTGACGCAACTTCACGCCGCGATTTTTCATCACATCGAATTCAAAGTCAAGCGCCGCCCTGCCGCTTTCGTGTTACGGCGCGATCGGCAGTGAAATGGACGACGAGTTCACGTGATCGCGATAAATCTTCACCGTCGGCTGGTCGATGTTTGGCAGGAAGAACGGATAATCGCGGCTGGTAATGAGCAGGCTGATCTGGCCGCCCTCCTGGAAAACGTGGTTCATCGCGAAGAGCGAAAAGCTGATCGTGTGCGGTATGGATGGATCCGTCGCGTGGTCCTTGAACGCCCCGCGCGTGATCAATTGGGTCTTCCCCTTTTTAATGCGCTCGAGAATCTGCACGTAATAATACGCGTTTTTGTGATTGGCGGAGACGGTGAGATTCATTTGCGGGATGCCCACCACATGCAGGTCGCTTGGCAGCGTGCTGCTGAGGAAGCGCGCGTTGCGGGCGCCCGTGTCCTGTTTCGTGAACACCTTTTCATCGAGGATGTCGCCCACGTTGGAGTTGAAGATCGCGTTCACGGAGAATACTTCGTTGATGAAGCCGCTGTTGTCGGCTCCGACCGCGTGCAGGAGCGGGTCGAGCACGAACAGGAATCGAGTCGTCGGTGGCAGCTTTTTAAATTTGGCGGCGGTGGCGGGTTTTGTCGGTGACAACAGGACGCCGTTGAAGAAATAGGTGTTCGTGACGGTGCCAGCCATCGGGATGTCGTTGGTCTGGATAAGCGCGCCCAGCGACCATTCCTTGGTGTCTTCGGGCGCGATCGTCACGGGCGGTTCCGTCAGGATGCCGGTGTCGACGCCCTTTAGCCATTGATCGAACCAACGGACCGCCTGGCTGCGCAGGTAAACGCCTTCGTCCCCGGTGATATTCAGCGAAGCCGGGGGATGACCGAGGCCGCCGACATACAGTTTAAGGAACGGAATAGAATTATTTGTATGAGCGAGGTTGATGGCCTGCTCGGCCGGAAACAGGTCATCCTGCCAGCCTTGAATGATAAAGGTCGGCACATTGAGTTCCGATGCGTTGAAGATCACGGAACGCCAGTCGATGTTGTGTTCGGGATCACCGGTGCGGGTTTTCTCGGGCTCCCCTTTCAAGATGTCGCGCAGCCAGTCGAACATCACGGGGGAGTAGTTCGGGTTCGTCGGTTCATAACCACTGGCGAAGAGCCCAAGGGAATAGGTCAGCTTGGGGACATCGTTTGGTGCGAGCGCTTGGTAGAGGTCGGTCCAGCCGATGATCGGGAGCGCGGCGGTGACGCCATTCACGTGGGCCCGCAGGATTTCAAATGTATGTCCGCCGCCGTAGGACGGCCCCATCACCCCGAACTTGCTCGCGCTGGTCACGGGAATATCGATGGCCGGTGAATCGCCGATCGTTCCCGTCTGCATCGCGAGGATAATTGTCTTAAGGTCGTTCACCTCGTTCGGGCCGACCAGCGATACGGTGCCATCGGAATTGCCGAACCCGCGTACGGTGGGCGTGATCACGACATAGCCGGCCGTGGCGAAATCCGTCGCGAGCGTGGTGATGCGGCTATCGGACTTGGTCTCGCCGAAACCGTGGACAATCACAATCACGGGCGCGGGGCTCGCGAGCCCCTGGGGAACATAGACGTTGGCGTCGAGATGGATGAAATTGTTTCCCGTCACCACCGTATCGCCGTTGGTCGTGCCATCCGCCGAGGCGGGCACACGAATGCGGGTGGCCTGTTTGGAAAAGGAAGCGCCGAAGACTTGCATCGACAGCGCCATAAAAATCACGCACACCATGCCTGTTCGTTTCATAAATAACCCCCCGGTTGAAATGGACCTCAAGATCAAGGCTAGTCGAGATTCGACAATTTGCAAACGGAACTCCGTCGATCGATAATTTGCAGGAGAACATTTCCCGCGCTTGATTAACGTCCCGCTTCGGGGTACTGATTGCGAATCAGCGCGTGAAAACCTTCAACATACGCACCGCGATCACTTTGGGGTGGATCAATCAGGAGCAGGTGGCCGTTGTCATGCAGGCACTCAGCGAAGACCCGACGCTGGACACCTGCGCATTCATGCAACAACAGGGATGGCTGGATGTTCCCCACGTCGCGTGGCTGAAGCAGCAGGCGACGGTTCACATTCTGCAGGTGGCCGCCAATCGAGGCTGGCTGAACGCGGAACAGATCGAGGCCGCGACCCAGGCGGTGACCGGCGATCCGTCGTTGTCGATTTACGATTTTCTTTATTCACAGGGTTACGTCAACGACGAGCAGGTCGCCTGGCTCCAGCAGCAGGAAGCGGAACAAGATTCGCCACGGACAGAAGACGAGCCCGGGGCTGCGCCGGTCGCGGAATCCGCGCCAGCTCCTGCCGTCGTTGTAACCGGGGGCGAATCGGTCTTGATTCCCACGGATGTGACTTTTCCCGTGGAACTCGCCCCGGACAACACGCTCCGGCACCTGAACGATTACCTCAAGGTGGCGAAGCACTACGGCGCTTCGGACGTGCATATCGGCGTTGGCGCGCCCCCGATGATGCGCCGGCAGGGCGTGCTGCAGATCATGTGGCCGCGCGCGCCGAAGTTCACTGCCAAGCATACCGAACGGTTGCTGATTGAATTTTTAACCGAAGAACAACGCGCCCGGTTCAAGGAAATCGGGGACCTCGATTTTTGTTACAACGCCCCACCTCTCGGACGGTTCCGCACCAGCGTGGTCCGGCAACGACTCGGGATGGACGGCGTGTTCCGGATCATCAACAGTGTCGTCCGCACGATGGACGAGCTCGGCCTGCCGCCGCACCTGAAGGCGCTCACTAATTATCATAACGGGATGATCCTCGTCACCGGCGCGGTCGGCTCGGGCAAATCGACCACCCTGGCCGCGTTCATCGAGGAAGTGAACCGGACCCGGCACGATCACATCATCACGCTGGAAGACCCGGTTGAGTATGTGTTCGAGCCCAAGGGCTGCCACATCACCCAGCGCGAAGTCCATACCCACACCAAGTCGTTCGCCACCGCCCTGCGCGCGGCGTTGCGCGAAGACCCGGATGTGATCATGGTCGGTGAAATGCGCGACTTGGAAACCATTTCGCTCGCCATCACCGCGGCGGAAACCGGCCATTTGGTGCTGGGCACGCTGCACACCAGCACGGCCGCGCGCACGCTGGATCGTATTCTCGACGTTTTCCCGATCGATCAACAGGCCCAGATTCGCACGATGATTTCCGGCTCGTTGCGCGGCGTCGTCAGCCAGCAATTGATCACGCGCTCTGATGGCGAAGGCCGCGTCCTGGCACTGGAAATCCTGATCAACACACCGGCCGTCGGCGGATTGATTCGCGAAGGCAAGACCTTCATGCTGCCGGGCGTGATGCAGACGGGCAAGAAGGTCGGCAGCCGGTTGATGGACGATGCGCTTTTGGATTTGTTGCGGGAAAAGAAAATCACGGCCCAGGACGCCTATGAACGCGCGACCCAAAAGGCGCTCTTCAAGGAATATTTGTAACCACCATGGCGAGGATCGACGAGCTGTTTGAGACGATGATCGGCCGCAAGGCCTCCGATCTTCATCTCCACGAAGATCAGCCGCCGAAGGTCCGCGTCCATGGCGAGATACTCCCGCTCAGCGACAAGGCGCTCACGCAGGAAGAGCTGGTGGCCATTCTCTCCGGCGTGTCGGGCCCGCAGTTGTGGAATAAATTCCAGGAAACAGGCGATCTTGATTTCGCCTACGAATGGAATGCCCAATCGCGGTTCCGGACCAATTACATGAAACATGTCCACGGGATCGGGGCTTTGTTCCGGCTGATTCCGGCCCAGATACGGACGCTGGATGACCTTGGGATTCCCGAGGTCGTGAAAAGTTTTGTCACGCTTCGCGGCGGGATCGTCCTGGTGACCGGCCCGACGGGAAGCGGGAAATCCACGACCTTTCCAGCACAGTGGGATCCGAAGCTTGGAATTCACGTGACTTGAAGTCGCGGC
>JADMIO011135725.1_pt1 | contig 103198 bp, 100 predicted proteins | sample 8958161 | NCBI WGS metagenome assembly JADMIO01 (sample SAMN16585339, study PRJNA669376) | soil metagenome | isolation source: Crop rotation soil | place: USA: Cullars Rotation, Alabama | collected 2011
CCGTCACCGCCGATTGTCTTTCCGTTAAGCTGGCTCATGGAGCACGCGGCGGCCCCTATAAAGTTCCGCTCGATTACTGAAGTAGCGAAGCTACCGGGGTCCGTGAATGCGCTTGTCGCGTCACTCCCGTTTACGCATCGCCCTGCGCTGACGTTGGCGCTGGCGCAGCACCCCGATGGAACGTGGGGTCACGGAATGCTCACGGTTCCGTCCGCCCACGCCAAACATTTCGAAGGCGTCGGAACTATCAGTGCAGTTCGACGCTTGCTCGAGTATGGGTGGGACAAAGATTCGCCACCACTTACACACGCGCGGCGTGTGTTGTTCCGACTTCTCGCTGAAGACGACGATCCGGAGTATCTGTTCGAGTTCGGTGGTAAAGACGCGGCCGATGAAGACATGTCGCGTCGCGCGCGCGCGATTCTGCGCGAGGCGGCCGCGGCCGCGCTCGCACAAGCAGGCTACGAGGGAGATCCGCGATTACGCGGTGCTGCGCGGCGCATCATCGAGCGTGTCGCGGCGTACCTTCGCTCGCCGTTGGCACAGAAGCCATTCGTGCGAATCGGAAATCAGCACGTGCTGCCGCCTGAGGCAGCGCCGCCGTCGATTTATTGTTTACTCATGCTCGCGTACATGCCGCTGTTTCGCACCGAACATCACGATGCGGTCGCTTTGTTGTCCCGCCACCTCTCCGAGCCGCTGCCCCGACAGGAACCAATACAGCTCTGCGGTAAGAAGGTCGTTGCTCAGCCGCATCTCGTGCTTGGCGACATGCTGCCCAACCGCAACGTCGCCGACACCGACGTTGTGTTCGCCGTCACATGGCTCGAGCTCATGGCTCGACTTGGCTTCCTTCGTCGCAACGACAACTGGTGCAAGCTCTACGAGCGCTTTCTCGACGATCGCAACGCCGACGGCGTGTGGCACCCGCACAAGGGGCTCACTGCTGCACGAAGCCCGAATCCTTTTCTCTGGCCGATGTATCCCCTCGAGGATCATATGAGCGGCGACGAGCGATGGACCGACGTCACGTTCAGACTCGGGCTCATCGGCCGACTCATGGGGCGGGGAATCGACGTGGTGTGACGCGTGTCACTTTCTCCGAGCGAGATGTACCCCGCGTTCGCTCCGCACATCGCCGTTCGAACCCTCGCGCTAAAAACCGGAGTGAGTTTACGCATCGCCGAGTCGGGACCGAGCGATGGGCGTCCGGTGATGATGCTTCCCGGGTGGGGCGCGTCTCTCTACATGTACCGGCATGCGTTCGACCGCTTTCCGCGCGCCGGCATTCGCATCATCGCTGTCGACCTTCGCGGCTACGGACTGTCGGACAAGCCGCAAGCGGATGATTCGTATTCTCTAAAGGCGTATTGCGGTGACCTCGACGCGCTGCTCGAGGAGTTAGGGCTTCAAACGACGGCGCTCGTTGGTCAGTCGATGGGTGGCGGCCTTGCATTGCGCTACGCAATGGCGCGACCGGAGCGTTTGTCCAAGCTCGTGCTGATCAACCCCACTGGATTGGTGAGCGTTCCGTACGTCGAGGTGCTGCGCCACGCTCCGGCGGCGATCGTCGACGCGATCGGTTCTCGTCTCGTTCCGCGCTGGATCGTCGGATTCATTCTTCGGCGGCTTGCGTACGCCGATGCGTCAATCGTGACCGATCGCGACGTCGACGAGTATTGGGCGCCGACGCAGCTGCCCGGGTTCGTGCGCGCGGCGCGCGCGGCGCTCAGCGAATTTGATTGGAGTGCGGCGACGGATGCCGACGCCGCGAGCCTCGCGGTGTCGACGCTTGTCTTGTTGGGCCGACGCGATCGTCTGGTGCCGAATACCAACGCGGCCGTCTCGCGGCTTGCGAATAGCCGAATCGAGTGGGTGCCGGGAGGACATTGTGCGCACGAGGAGCATCCCGACCTCGCGTACGACATGATCGCGGACTTCGTTCGCTAGCCTGAAGAAACACAACGAGTTAAATTAGAGAATCATCTGTCGCGGCGGGGTCGCATATGCGACGCCAGGACGGTCGCGACCACGGGGGTCGGCACGCAGGAATGCGTGGGCCGCAACGTCCCCTCGTGCACGCGAGGCCGACGCCTCGCAATTCGCCGGTGAGCCCTTTGCCCACCGGCACTCGAGAGACACCGGTCCCAGGACGGTCCTGGGTGCGCGGCCCCGGTGCGCAGCGATGGGACACATGTCGACAGAGACAATTGAAGCAGGGCAGGACGTAGGGCAGGAGGCGGATCTCGAGAGCGCGACGTTCGATCAGCTTGGGCTCTCAGACGAATTGATGAAGGCGGTGCGCGACGCGGGGTACACAACTCCGACGCCGATTCAGGCTCAGGCAATCCCGCTCGTGCTCAAAGGCCGCGATGTCATGGGCCTCGCGCAGACCGGGACGGGCAAGACCGCCGCATTCACGCTTCCAATCGTCGATCGCTTGCTTGGCGGTCCGAAACGAACGCGCGCTCTCGTGTTGACTCCAACGCGCGAACTATGCGTTCAGGTCGAAGAGAGTGTGAGGAAGTACGCGATCCACGCACCGATTTCCGTTGTGTCCGTGTATGGCGGTGTTCCGCTCGAGCCGCAGGAGAAAAAGCTGCGCGCTGGAGTGGACATTGTCGTCGCGACTCCGGGCCGGCTGATCGACCATCTCGAGCGACAGAACGTGGTGTTCGACGACCTCGAGGTGCTCGTGCTCGACGAAGCGGATCGAATGCTCGACATGGGTTTCGCGCCGCAGATCAATCGCATCGTCGCGGATGTTCCGAACTACCGCCAAACGCTGCTGTTCAGCGCCACGATGCCGCCTGAAGTCGAAGCGCTCGCGCGCAAATATCTTCGCAAACCAGTCGTCGTGCAGGTGGGACGCCGATCCGCCGCTGCGAGCACGGTCACACACGCCGTCTATCCGGTGCCGCGCGACCGAAAGAGCGAGCTGTTGGCTCAACTACTTCGCGCCGAGACACTGGACTCCGTGTTGGTGTTCACGCGCACGAAGCATGGCGCAGATCGCGTCGTCCGTCATCTCGAGCGAGCGAACATCGAAGCGACGGCAATGCACGCCGACAAGACGCAAGTCCAGCGCACACGCGCACTCGAGGATTTCAAAAGTGGAAAGGTGCGTGTTCTCGTTGCGACGGACATCGCGCAGCGCGGTCTCGATATCTCGGGCATCACGCACGTGGTCAACTATGACGTTCCGCAGCAGGCCGAAGACTACGTGCACCGTATCGGTCGCACCGGTCGTGCGGCGAAAGAAGGCGACGCATTCACGTTTATGGCGCCGGACGAAATCGCGATGGTTCGGCAGATCGAGCGCGTCATCGGGCAGCCGATTCCACGAATCTCAGTTCCTGGATTCGATTTCGGGACGGTTGCGGCGGACTAGCGGGGTACTGGCCTACAACGGCTAACAGGCTCCACGCGGAAACGAAACTACAGCAAACAAACTACGGCAAAAACTACAGCTTCACGCGGAGACGCGGAGACGCGGAGAGGGCCCGGAGAACAGCACCACAGGTCGCCCAAACAAGTTCATTTGCAGACTCTCCGCGTCTCCGCGTGTTCAATTTCGAATTCTCTAACTCAGTACTAGGAGATTCCCAGTGCCATCGTTCCAAACGCGCGCCGTATTCGCGCTGAGCATTCTCGCGCTGTCGTCCGCTCCAGCGATCTCCGCTCAGACCGAGAAGGTCGATCAGGCCGCGATGCAGAAGATCCGCGACGAAGGATTCAATCGGTCAAAGATCATGGAGACCGCGAGCTGGTTGACCGATGTCTACGGTCCGCGACTCACCGGCTCGCCGAACACGAAGAAGGCCGGCGATTGGGCGATCCAGGCGATGAAGTCGTGGGGCATCACGAACCCGCGCTATGAGCAGTGGCCGAACTTCGGTCACGGCTGGCAGGTCGAGGGATTTACGGCGCAGGTGATCGCTCCGCAGGCTTATCCGATCATCGCCTATCTGACGCCATGGTCGATGGGCACGGGCGGAATGAAGACGGGTGATGTCGTGTACGCGCGGCTCACGACAGAAGCGGATCTGGCGCCATTCGCCGGAAAGCTTCGCGGAAAATGGATCATGCTCGACACCGCGCAGGCGGCGGATCCGCACTTTTCCGGCGATGCGTGCCGCTTTGACGCCGATCAGTTGGCCGGCATGACGCGCACCGAAACCGAATTCAATTGCCGGACCCCGGCGGCGCGTCAAATCACCGTGGCCGATTCTGTGAGGCGCGTGCGTGACTCGCTCGCGAAGGCCGGTGTCGCACCTGGCGGGCGGGGTGGACGTGGCGGTGGTCGCGGCGGCTTTGGCGGTGGCCAGGCATTCCAACAGCAGCTTACGAAATTCCTCATCGACGAAGGTGCGTTAGGCACGCTGCGCTCTGGGGCCGGCCGCTATGGTGACGGAACCGTTGGCGTGTCGGGCGGCCGAGGTCCGAGCACGATTCCCACGACGGGTATTCCAAACATCACCATCGCGGCCGAGCACTACGGTCGGATCTATCGCACGATTCAGAAGGGCATTCCCGTCACGCTCGAGGTCAACGCAAAAGTCGCGTTCACTCCGGACACGGGCAGCTTCAACATCGTGGGAGAGATCCCCGGCTCCGACGCGCGCCTCAAGGACGAAGTCGTGATGCTCGGCGCACACTTCGATTCGTGGGCCGGCGGAACGGGCGCGACGGACAACGCCGCGGGCTCGGCGATCATGCTCGAAGCGATGCGTATTTTGAAAACTCTAAATCTTCCGATGAAGCGGACGGTTCGCATCGGATTGTGGACTGGAGAAGAACAAGGGCTGATCGGCTCCAACGCGTACGTTCGTCAGCACTTCGGCTCAGTCGACTCGACTGGACAGCATTTCACGCCCGACTGGCAGAAGCTGTCCGGGTATTTCAACGTGGACAATGGCACGGGCGCCATTCGCGGCATCTACGCCGAGCACAACGCGGCGGTTGCTCCGATCTTCAAGCAGTGGCTCGAGCCGTTCCGCGATCTCGGCGCGACAACCGTGACGCTGGCGCCGACGACGGGCACCGATCACCAAGCGTACGATCGCGTCGGACTGCCGGGATTCCAGTTCATTCAAGACGAGATCGACTACAACAGTCGGACGCACCACACGAACATGGATCTGTACGAGCGGCTCGTTCCGCGCGATCTGATGCAGAACGCTGTGATCGTTGCGGCGTTCGTGTATAACACCGCGAATCGGGACGAGAAGCTGCCGCGTAAGCCCGCGCCGACGGCGGGGAGAGGGGGCAGAGGGATCGTGCCCTGAGACCTGAAGACTGAGGCGTCAGATACTTCCTTTTCGATGCGCCGTGCATGCGTTGCGGCCGGGTAAGCGAGTCCAGCATCGAGCATAAAGCATCGCGGTTCGAGGCGTGAGTGATGAACGGCGAGTGATCAGATGCAACCGCGACCGGACGAGCGCGGCATGGCTTCGCGTCAACTGAAAACTCGCAGTGTGGTTTACTCAGGCCTCGCATCGCGATGCTTTATGCTCGATGCTGGACTCGCCTTCCCGGCCGAAACCTCAACACGGCGCAAGGAAAGGGCAGGATCTGAAGCCTCAAAACTCAGGTCTGAGGACTCTCAACTCGAAGCTCTCTTAGTGCGCGCTCTTGTCGGGACTGATGCTGATCAGCCCGACTTCGCCACCATACGCGTCGCGCATGGTCGGCATTCCCGGCGGCGCCATCCAGGCTCCGCGGTCGACGCGGACGTTGATCTGGTGCATGCCCGGTGACATCGGAACCGACAGCTCCCACAGGTCGCGACCGCGACGCTGGAGCATCAGAGGACTCCAATCACTGAAGTCGCCCATCACGTCGACCGTCTCAACGCCGCGCACGTGAATGATGATCTTGTGCATGCCCGGCGATGCCGGTCGCATCTCGAAACCCTTCACCAGCACTGCGCGCGGGAGTGAGACGGGCACCGACGTCTTGGACATCGGCCAGTAGGCCAACTCCAGGCCTGCCATTCCAAACGTGCGGGCAGGCAGACCGCGAAGGGGAAGCGCCGGTTGGCGTCCGCCGCCACCGACGATCGCGATACGATCGCTGAGCCAGATCGTCGCCATTGCCGTCGACCAGCGGCGGGAGTCAGACGTGACGTCGTATGAGTTTCCAAATCGGCGTCCCATCTGCGCCGTCAGCTCGATGGCGCCGAGCTCCCAGTGAAGCGACCCTTCGAGATCTCCAAAGCGGGACTGTCGCTCGCACGCGGTGCCACTCGAGGATTCTGTGAACCAACCTCGCATGGGACCGCGTTCGGCGAGGGTCGACGCGTTGTTCGCGCATGAGAGCTGCGCGCTTCCAGTGTCGTGTACCGACGCGATTTTACTGAATGCGAAATTCGTGAATGTCGCAGTAAGCGTTGCGCTGCCGAATTTCGACGTTGGGCTTCCGACCTTACCCCATCCTCCGGCGTCCATGACGTCGGCAGCGGAGAAAACAGCTACGCGCCATGGTCGTGCCACACCGCCGCCGAACCACAGTCCACCGTGCTCGTGGAAGCGGAAGTGGATTCGCGTCTGAACGTCGACTTGGTCTGTGCCCAACGACCGATCGTCGATTGCCCGGCTCGCGTTTCCGATCATCTCGGCGCGTACGCCGTACACAGTGGGAGACGTGAACGTGCCGGAGACGATGCCGTCGGCGAGTTGGAGCGATTGCTCAGATACAAACGCGGAGCCGCGGGCTTTGAGCGTCGCGTGCGGAAACTCGAATTGAACGGTTGGCGCGAATCGAATCGCGCTCAGAGGAAGGACGCCGTCCGTCACAGTGTACTGGCCCGCTTCGACCTTAGAAGCGAGTTGCGCCGCGACGTCCCGGGAACCGGGAATCAGCAGCGCTGCACAGAGTACTGTGATGGCGACCTTCGGCTCGTTCATATCATCTCGAGCTTTGGTTCTCCTGCAGCCCCTTCGGGCGGCTTGACCGGTAATGTCGAAGCGCGTCCCGGAGTCTCTCGTACCCGGTTCTGCAAAGCAGTGCCGGGATTCAACCCTTGAGAGATATCCGATTGGACGTTCATCCACAAGCTTCGGTAGGTTGCGTCGTCGGCGCCATCCGCCCACAGCTTCGTGATTGCGGAATAGGCCTCATCGCTGGGAATCCTTCGCTCGAGAAAATCAACCCAAACAACGAACGCCTGCAGATCGCTTCGTCCCTTCTTTCGTGCACGAAACACCTCGAGCTGTGCGGGTTGTGCACCCGCTCTCAGGACGGAAGCGCCGGCGGCCAATTCTTCATCGTCCACCGGACCCAACACCTCGCGTGCGGTGCGAAGAAAACCAAGCTCCTTTCGAACCGCTTGAACGATGGTTCGACCGTCGACGCGCTTCGCGATTCCTTGCAGCGCCATTAGGCGCAGCGGATTGGACGGCAGCTTTGCCATGTTCGCCGAATCGATCATCAAATCGATCGCGAACCGATCTTTTGTCTCCAGCTTGGCAAGCGGGTCGGACTCCTGCGCGACGAGGGGAAACGCGCTGATCAGCAGCAGCGCGCCCGCGCGGGCAAGAATTCCGAGACTACGCTGGAGCGAACCGTGTGTCACGACGACGATCCTCCGCGGACGAGCTTGACGGAATTCGCATGGCCGAACCCATCGTCGGGCGCGAGGGGTGCGTGCGGGTCGGCATTCCACGATCCGTCGACGACGAATGCATAGATGTGACGGCCAGCCGAAAGTGGCAAGGTCACTGACCACACACCGTCCTTAGACGTCCGAGACAGCGGAGTTTTGGTCGTATCCCAGCCGTTGAAATCGCCGACGACGTACACGGCGTTTGCTCGTGGCGCGACATAGACGAATCGAACCACGGTATCAGAAACCGGGCGCTGCTGCGCAACAGCGGCCGAGGGCCGCCCGGCCGTCGACTGGCCGTCCCGGTTAAGTGCGAAATTTCCGATGAGAACGCCGATTCCGACCAGCGCAGCGGCGAGCAACGCACCGCCTGCTGGAGAAAGGGCGAACGACCGAGGCGCGACCAGCCGGCTCCAAATCCCCGAACGGCGGACGGGCACCGGCTCGGCGCGAACCGCCGCCATGATGCGATCGCGAGCCGCCGGGTCAGTAACGACCGGACGACGCGCCTCGCGGGCGATCGATTCGACGAATGGATGTAGCTCCGAGTCAGTCATCCTTGATCCGCTCCCACCGGTCCCTCAACCGATCGCACGCTCGCTTCACTCGCATCTTCAACGCAGAGACGCCAACACCAGTCAACGCGGACATCTCTTCGTAACTCATTTCATCGATGTACTTCAGAAGGAAAGCTTCTCGCAACAACGGGTCCAGTTCGTTGAGTACTCGCTGAACAAACTCTTCGTCTTCACCGGACCAATTGGGTGTGCGATCGGGAGCGTTCAGCAGTAGAGCTTCTTCACGAACGAACACGCGATCGCGGTGGGCTCGTCGAGCAGCAACACTTCGGCACTGATTTACGAGAATTCTATAAAGCCACGCACTGAACCGATCTCGTTCCTGATACCGATTCAGCGCTCGATACGCGCGCAAGAACGTCGCTTGCAGCGCATCTTCCGCGTCATCGCGGTTTCCCAACATTCGAATCGCATACCGCGCGCATCGGTCGTAATACCGATCAACCAGTGCGGCGTAAGCGTCAACGTCGCCTGCCAGCACTCGTTGGACGTCGGCGGCATCGTCGCTCATGTCCTTTGCTATAACCCACCCCCTGGGAGCGGAGGTCACATTTGCCTGTGACGAGACGGAATTCGGTTTCCACCCGGAAACTGGCTGCCACGACACGTCCTGGGAAGAAACCGTCGCCGCTACCAAACAGTTCGGCCAAGCCGCGACATAGTCAACGTGTCAACGAATGATCCGCGACGTACTGTCAGGCTCAGATTCGTGAGACCAAAACCCAGCCCTCGAGCGTCGTACACCGCGGAATCTCGATTTGCGCCAATCGCGACGGAATAACTCGCGCGGACCGAACGGCGCAGGAGTGTCTCGCCCGCGGAGCTGACTCGAACGACGCCGGAAGCGGTGTCGAACACGACGGAGACCGATGTGCGCCGCGTCACAGCCGCCTGGCGCGCCAGGGCGAACGCCGCTCCGAGATCCGTCATTGCGGCGCGGACCGATGAAGCGTCTCGAAGTCGCACGAGCCGAGGGACTGCGAGCGAGGTAAGAATTCCCCCGACAATGAGAACGACGATCAGCTCGAGCTGAGTGAATCCGGAGCGCATGAATGAACGGAACCTCGACGCGGCCGTCGAGCGCCATCATTTTGCTGTCGCCAGAACCATTCACCTTCGTCCCCTACACGACATGCGCCCGCTGCGCCTAATTCTTTTTTCGAGCGTCGCAGTTATGAGTGCGGCGTGTGGCAATCCGCGCGCGGAGGCCGCGGTCGCACAGGCGCTCAACGATGCTGCGAACGAGATCGGGGGTTTGAAGAACGACATCGCTCAACTACAAACAGAGATTGATTCTTTGCGCTATATCGTTGCGAAGCAGGACACCGTGATCACCAAGATCTTGGCGGGTTTGCCGCGTTGAATCGTTGCTGGTTGCTGGTTGCTGGCTACTGGTAGCTCCTCGTGGGTTTGCGTAGCTACCGCGGTGACCAGAACCAGCAACCGCAACCAGCAACCAGCAACCAGCAACCAGCAACCAATGACAATCACCATCGAATTCTGCCAGATGTGAAACTACGAACCTCGGGCCACCAGTTTGGCGGCCGAGCTTCGCAAGCGATTTCCCGCGGCCTCCGTGACGCTGATCCCGTCGCGCGGTGGGCGCTTCGAGGTATCGCTCAACGGCCTTCCGATCTTTGAAAAGTCCAAGCTCGACCGTCACGCACGACCCGGCGAGATCATCGGACTCATCGAGGCGCAGTAGCCAAGGCCCGGCTAGTTTTTCCTCATAATGCGAATTGCAATTTCCACCGGCGGCGGCGACGCACCGGGACTCAATGCAGTCATCCGCGCCGCCGTACTCTCCGCAATCAATCGCGGTTGGGAAGTGCTCGGCATCAAGCGCGGGTTTGCTGGCCTCATGGGTGAAGACGAGGTCATTCCGCTGACGAAGCAATCCGTACGCGGAATCGCGCACCTCGGCGGCACAATTCTGCGAACGACCAATCGCGGAAACCCCTTTCACTATCCTCGCAAGCTCGATGACGGCAGCGTCGTCGAAGAAGATCGCTCCGACGAGCTTCTCGCGTCTGCGCGCGCGCTCGGCATCGACGCGCTGATCTCCATCGGCGGAGACGGTTCACTCACCATCGCAAAGCTGCTCTGCGACAAGGGCATGAAGATCGTCGGTGTTCCGAAGACCATCGACAACGACGTCTCCGGAACGATCACAACCTTCGGCTTCGACACTGCGGTGAACACGGCACTCGAAGCGATCGACAAGCTGCACACGACCGCCGAGAGCCACGATCGCGTTATTGTCCTCGAGGTCATGGGACGCGACGCGGGGTTCATCGCATTGCACTCCGGGCTCGCCGGAACTGCAGACGTCATTCTCATTCCCGAGATTCCGTACGACATCGAGCGCGTCTGCGACAAGATCATGGCGCGTGATCGCGCAGGTCGACACTTCTCCATTGTCGTCGTCGCCGAGGGCGCGTTCCCGAAAGGCGGGCGAGTCTCGTTGATCGGCGACTCGCTTCCCGGAGAATCACGCCGACTTGGCGGATTGTGCGAGCCGATTGCTCGCGAGATTCAAGCGATCACCGGCAAGGAAACGCGTTCGCTCGTACTCGGCCATCTGCAGCGCGGCGGCGTACCGACCGGATACGACAGACTGCTGGCGAGTCGATTCGGCGGCGCCGCGGTGCGCGCGGTCGCCGATGAGAAGTGGGGACATATGGTAGCTCTCCAGTCTCCGCACATCGTCACGATTCCGATCGAGGACGCTCTGCGCGAGCCGAAGCGCGTGGATCCGATGCATGACACGGTTCTGACGGCTCGGGCGACGGGAATAAGCTTTGGGGATTAGCTGATGGCTAATGGCTAATGGCTACGGCTACTGGCTACTGGCTACTGGCTACTGGTCATCAGCGATGAGGCCATTAGCCATCAGCCATCAGCCTTCAGCCTTCAGCCTTCAGCCATTAGCCACCAGCCATCAGCCATTAGCCACCAGCCATCAGCCATTAGCCATCAGCCCTGAGAGTCCCTTCCAAGGGACAGATCATTCCCCCGTCACGGACACCGACCGCGCGAAATGTATACAGTGTTTCCCGTAAGTAGTTGAAATCGTTAGTGTTCCGACTACGCATCGACGTTGGATGCGCGGCACTGGGCGTGCCTTACAGGACGATGACGCCCGGAGTGAGGGCAGCAGATGGAGGCGAGATGAAGCGGGTGAACGTCGTAGCAATCATTGGTCTTATTGTCGCGGCAGCAGCGCCTGCAATGGCGCAGCAGCCGGCGCAGAAGGATAGTGCGAAAAAGCCTGTAATTCCTGCCGACGCGCGGCCGCCGAAAGGCATGTGTCGCGTGTGGATCGATGGCGTGCCCGCCGCGCAGCAGCCCGCTGCGACGGACTGCGCGACTGCGGTGAAGAATCGCCCGAATAACGGGCGCGTCATTTTCGGCGACGACTATCCCGATTCGTCGAAGGCGAAACCGTCGGACAAGGGAAAGCTTCCGCCGGGCGTCAAAGGATTCACCGGGGTAAAACCACCGAATCCGTTACTTCCGAAGCGTCCGCCCGATTAACCTCCGGGCGTGATACGTAACGTCCGCGAGCCGACTCTCCCAGATCACGAAGCATTCGTTCAGGCGGAGCCGTCGACCGGCCGAGTCATCGTCATCGCGCCCACGCGCGCGGCGTGCGAGACCATCGAGCTCGCAGTCCAACTTCATATCGAGACGTATCTCGAGCTGCACCACGGCGCTCGAGTGCGCGAGCTCGCGCGCTCGGGCAAGGGTTTCGGCATTGTTGCTGGCACGGGCACCGGAAAGACGCTCGCCATTCGCCCGATCGCGGAAGAGATACTCGGCACCGAGAAGCTGATTGTCGGCGTCGTCAATCGCGAACGTGAAGCAACGCCTGAGACGCCGACGTGGAACGTCATCATCGTCACGACCGGAATCGCGCGCCGTTGGTTCGAGGAGGGCGACATTCTCGCGACCGACACCGTCGTCGTCGACGAAATCCACCAGACGTCGGCGGAACTGGAGTTGTGTCTGGCACTCGGCAAACGCGTCGGATGCCGATACGTCTGGCTCTCTGCGACCGTCAATCCGGACTTCTACGCGAAGTACCTCGATTCGGCCGACGTGCTCGAGGTGTACGACTTTGATCCCGAGAAGGCGGCTCACGTCAAAGTTGTACGGAAACAGGCATTAGAGTTCTTGGATGAAGGTTTTCTGCGGCAGTTGGCGAAGCAGCACCGCGGTGTCGCCTTGTTCGTGCCGACGCGACGCGGTGTCGAGGATGCGGCCGAACACGTGCGACGTTACGGCCCGCGCATCAACACCGCGTTCTACCACGGCGGCGAGCCGATTCGCATCATTCGCCCGTTTCTCGAGGGCGGTGAGAAGAAACCGTACTTCCTCGCGATGACCGCGGCGGGCCAGAGCGCGCTCAACGTGCGGGGCCTCGACACGGTGATCATCGACGACAAGAAGTTTTTCAACGTCATCGACCGCGGACGGAACGTGCTGTCGCAAGAGCACCTCGGCGCCAATGAGATTCTTCAAATGGCCGGTCGCGTGCACGGTCGCGTCGAGGGCGGTCGCGTGTTCATTCTGTCGGACCGCGACATTCAGTTCAGTGCACTACAGCCCACCGAGCCTGAATTCCAACTCGCCGGCGACTCCGAGCGCGTCGCCATGACGTGTGCGGCACTTGGCGTTCGCGCCGACGAGCTCGATCTCCCGGTGCCGCTCGACAAGGTCGCCTATCGTAACGCGCTCGAGCTGCTCGAGCGACGCGGCATCGTCGAGAAGGGAAAGCTCACCACGTACGGACGCGCCGTCGAAGCCTTGCCGGTGGAACGCGCGTGGGCGGAGCTACTGGTTCATGCGGACGACGAGCTCGTACCGCATCTCGCGATCATGAGCTCCGTCGAATCGCTGCACCGGATGACTCGCGACGAGCGCAACCTCGATGGACTGATTGTCCCGGGAAGCGATCATCTCACGGCGTACAATCTGTACGTCGAGGCGTTCGGAGCTGCGGGCAGCATGGGCAGCGTGTACGGCTTACCGAGGCACGTCTTCGACGAAGAACGCATCGAGCGATGGGCCGAGCGTCGCGGCGCGCTTGTGAAGTCGATCGAAGACGCCGCGCTCGGAATGGCGAGCGTGTATCGCGCTGTCGGCTCGCCGCTTCCCGAACGGATGACAAACGCCGGCGAGTCGACGCTGCGCATGTTTCAGCAGTTGCTCGCCGAGTTTATGCCGTTCACGCTGGTGATCGATGAACGCACCGCAACGGGTGACGACGCACGCGTGTCCAAGACGAGTGTGTGTGGCAGCTGGGGTCCGATCACTGGGGACTTGCGCTACTTCGCCGACAAGTTCGGCAATCCGCGGGCGTCGATCGAAGGGACGCAGGTCCCGTACGATTTGCTTCGTCAGTACGCGACAGTTACGGAAGGAGAGCTCGTCTACAATCCCGACAGTCGTCGTTCGCCGCTCGTGTTGCGACGCCGCGTCGAGTACCACGGATTTGAGCTCGAGCGCGAGATCGAAGCGATCGATGAATTTCCGCCGGAGCTCGTCGCGAAGGCGAGGCGAACGCTCGCCGAGGCGCTGGCACGTGGCGAGGCGCGACATCCTGGCGTGGCCGCGAATCAGGCTGCGATCGAATCGATTCGTGAGACGTACCGACGATCGGGCGGCACAACGCCGAGACTCAGTCTCGCCGACTTGACGTCGCTGTACGAATCACAGCTATCGGGTGTGAGGTCGGTTCAGGATTTTCGACACGCACGCGTGTCGATCGACGCTGACGCGATCGTGCCGGCTGCGGTGCGCGAACGCTATGCATCGTTGCCTTCCACCGTGTCCGTGCGTGGACGCGACGTCGAGATTCACTACGACGTCGAGGAATCACCGGAGGGGAATGTTGGCGTCGCACGTTTGCGATTGCCGGAAAAAATCGCGCGCAATCTGGCGGACGAAGAGTTGCCGCGGCTCGATCGTCCGCTGCGCTTCATCGTGACGCGCGGTGCGCGGGGCGCGGCTCGCGCCAAAACGCTGCGTGAGTTGCAGGTAGAATTGGATCGGCCATTCACTGAGAAGGAGATTGCCGATCTCGAGCGGCACCAGGACGAGCATCGTCGCGAGCGGCAAGAGCGTAAGCGAGAGCGGCGCGTGCGGGACTCAGGTGACAAGCTGAAAGAGCACCGCAAGCTGAACGAGGAAGGCGCGGATGGCCGTCGTCGAAAAGTTCAGCGCGGGCGGTTCAAACCGCCCGGTGGCGGTAAAGGGCGTGGGAAACGACGGCGTGGGTAGGCGATCCGCCCGAGGCGTGTCATCCTGATGCGACCCTGAGCGAAGCGATCAGCCCGGCGTGTCATCCCTCGGTCGCTGCGCGCCCTCAGGATGACAGCGGGGCGGTTACCTCAGGATGACACGACCTGGTTGTAGACCTCCTTACGAGTTTCCTCAAAACCACGGGCCAAGTAGTTGGGCAGCGCACGCGGCGAGTCCAGCGTGCAGGTGTGCAACCAGACACGCGACGGACCAAGCGCCCACGCTTCTTGCGCCGCTCGCGTGAGCATCGCTTTACCGATGCCACGTCCGATCGCGGCAGCAACGAGGCCGAAATACGCGATCTCGGCGGTGCCGTCGTGGTGCTTGACGAGCTCGAAGAAGCCGGCCGTTTCTTCGCCGACAAGAGCTTCCCAAACGCCGATGCTCGGCTTCGAGAGATGCGCCGCGAGTTGATCGTCGGACCACGCGTTGCGATCGTGCCAGTAATATCGGTCGCCGACAGATTGATAGAGCCGACGATAATGGTCGACTGCGATTGGATCGCGGAGTACGAACCGAAGCGCCGGGTCTGGACTGACTGCAGGCTTGAGCTGCTCCGGTGACCGAAGCTCGAGATACGTCCGAACGACCTCGACGACTCGGCTCAATGTGACTTCAACTTCTCCCGATGGCGCGCCGCCTTCGCGCGATTGCCGCACGTCGCCATGTCGCACCAGCGCCGGCGTCCATTCTTCGTGTTGTCGAAGAACACGCGCTGGCAGCGCGGATCAGCACAGCGGCGCACGCGAGACAACTCGCCGAGGATTAGTGCGTCGGCCGCTGACTCCACGACGGGGATGACGAGTCCAGCGAACGCGTCACCCACGGGAACGAACGATCGAATGAACGTTCCGTCAGGGCGCAGGTCGACACGTCTCGTGCCGGCGCTACGCCCGAGCACGCGATTGATCTCGATCAATCCTTCATTCCGTATGCGTTCGCTCATTGGCCCACGTTCGGCGAGCGCGCGCAATGCGGCGCGGACGCGTCGTCCGTCGACGAGCGCGACGGAAGCACCGGCTGGTTGCTGCTGGGCGCGTCGGCGAATTCCACTCGCGCGTTCAGCGTCGAGCACCGCGGCAGCCTCGAGCCATCGCACCATGCTCTCGAAGTCGCGAAGGGCGTCATAGCGGCGGAGCCCATGCTCGCAGTTCACGAAGTCCAGCCACAATCTCTCCCCGACGAACACGAAGGGAGATCGCTCGTTGCTTGTGCGCGGCGTGTATGCGGAAACCGTCGCGGAGTCGGATGATTGAGAGAGTGTGAGCATCGTCGGCATCATGGGACGACAAGCATATCCCGCCGCGCGGCAGGCAGCAAGCGACGCGCGTGCGATGCGGAAATTTTTCGGATGATCTAACGGCCCTCGAAAACGCTGCGTACATTTTGCGCGCTTCACCAGCGAATTGTGAACCGATCGATACTTATTCGTCGTGGCTTCTGACTCACCACTCGCAGCGACGCGCTCGATCGCCGTCGGCTCGACGAATCCAGTGAAGCTCGGTGCGGTGCGCGCGGTGCTTGGTGCGCTCGCGCCGTCTGCGACGATTGCGAGCGTCGCAGTTGCATCGACAGTTCCCGACCAACCGTTCGGCGACGAGGAAACGATTCGCGGCGCAGTGGCGCGTGCGTCTGCGGCGCGTGCGGCGTTGGGTGCCGAACTCGGAGTGGGCATCGAAGGCGGCGTCGTCGAGGAAGCCGATGGATCGATGCGTACGTGCGCATGGGCGGCGATCGTCGACGGCCAGGGTCGCTCGGGCGTTGGCGGCTCGCTCGTGATGACGCTGCCGACTGAAGTTGCCGCGATGATTCGCGACGGGATCGAGCTCGGCGTTGCGATGGACAGGCTCGTCGGCGCGAGCAACACGAAGCATGGGCGCGGTGCCGTAGGCATTCTCACCGGCGGTCTCGTCGACCGCCAGCGCGCGTATGAAGTCCTCGTCGCCTACGCGCTGGCACCGTTCATGGTGCCGAAGCACTACGACTCGGGAGGCGCACACAACTATAAATCTAGTTGACAACGGGGATTTCCCTGGGTATTGTCTACTAGAACAGTAGTTAATCGCGCGGCTAACGATCGCCTTCCGACGAACATGAACATCTCATTCACCGACCGAGAGCTGGACGTCATGGCCGTGCTGTGGCAGCAAGGTTCGGGCACCGTCACCGAGGTGAAGGACGGATTGAGCGACGACCTCGCGTACACGACCGTGCTGACGATTCTTCGCACGCTCGAGGAGAAGGGATTTGTGTCGCACATCGCTGAGGGCAAGGCGCACCGCTATCTGCCGGCGGTCTCCCAAGATCTCGCGGGGAAGAGCGCGGTATCTCGCCTCCTCGACAAGATCTTTGCCGGATCGTCCGAGATGCTCCTCACACAACTCGTGAGCGACCAGAATCTCGATGACGACGAATTGCGACGACTGCGCAAGCTGCTCGACGATCGCCTGAGTGCTCGACGGAGGAAACGCTGATGCTCCTCGCCTGGATGACCTACGCACTGGTGTTCACAATTCTCATATGGATCGCGGGGAGTGCCGCCGAGCGTGTGGCGGCGATCTGGGGGGCGCCGCGGCGATTCGTATGGTTGGCCGCACTCGCTGTTGCAGCAGTGGCGCCGGTCGTCATGGGACTGAGAACATCGCCCGTTGCCTCACCCGTTGTGGTTTCATCCGGCGCTGGCACATCGGTGCGTGCCGGGTTGAGCCTGATCGTGCCGGGTGCGGTCGCATCGTCCGCAATGGATCGGGCGCGCGACGTGGTCGCCTCGTTCGACAAGTATGCAGGGGTTGCGTGGAGTCTCGCATCATTGATCGCGCTCGCGTTCGTCGTCGCAGCGAGTATTCGTCTGGAGCGTCGGCGATCGAACTGGCGTGAGATCGAGCTCGATGGCGAGCGAGTGCTGTTGTCACCCGACGCGGGACCCGCAGTGGTCGGTGCGTTGCGGCCGACGATTGTCGTTCCGCGCTGGGCGCTGTCGCTCGACGCCGATGCACGCGGTCTCATGTTGCGCCATGAAGCCGAGCATATCTCGGCGCGCGATCCGCACTCGTTGGCGGTTGGGATGCTCGCGTTGATCGCCTTTCCGTGGAACGCAGCGCTGTGGCTGATCGTGCGTCGCCTGCGGCTGGCGATTGAAGTGGACTGCGATGCGCGCGTTGTGCGGGCATCCGAACGCGTGCGTGAGTACGGCATGTTGTTGCTTGCGGTCGGAGCGCGTCGCAGCTCGGTGCTTCCGTTCGCGGCGGCGTTGGCGGCGCGTCGGCCGTTGCTCGAACGGCGAATCAACGCGATGACGGCGTCGCGTCCGCGATCGCCACGAGCTGTCTCGGTTGGATTGGTGTTTGTCGTCGTCGCCGCGACGACAGGCGCATCGCGCGAGCCGCGTCCCGCGCCGCTGTTCATGCGGTCCGCGGCAATGCGTGTTGCTCCGGCAGACTCGGTGACGCGCGGGGCAGCACCGGTCGTCGCGCCGATCGAGCGGCCGGCTGAAGTTTCAGTTCCAGCGCGCCGATCGAGTCCGAAGGTGCGTCGGAGTGTATCGCCGACGAATACGGTGTCGCGTTCGGAGAACCGCGGTCGCGAGCTGCCGTTTTCGGCGATACGAGCAATGATTGCGGCGCATCATCCGTCGGCACTCGAGGGCGACACCACGATCAGCACCGTGGCGATCGTGCTCGACGGTAGCGGTGAGTATGTGCGCAGTTGGGCGGGATGGCTTCCGCCGTCCGACAGCGCCGGTACCGCGGCGCGCGGTGGAGTGCTCGACGCCAACGAGATGAGTCAAGCGCTGCGGCGCGGGATCGCGTCGATTGATCGCAACACGATAAACTCGGTCGATGTCATCAAGTATCGGGCAGGAGCGATACGAGCGGCGCCGCTCGCGGTGATTCTGATCGCTTTGAAGTAGGCCGCGCATGACATCTAACGCGACTCATCGCTTCGCTCAGGGTCGCATCAAGATGACACGCGGGGCTACTTCGCTCCTTCAGGATGACCACAGGGTACGTCCGCTACGCTTCGCCTCCTTCAGGATGACCCTCCGTGGCAGGAGCGATTAGAGCATCCTCACGATACACAATCCATCCCCGCTGCTCCTCCACGACCAGCTCCACCTCCGTCCCGAATGGAATCGTGAGATTCGGATTCTCATGGCCCGCAGGAAAGTCCATGAGGACGGGAACGTGGAGATCGGAAATGAGGTCGAGTAGAAAATCCTCAAACTCATCCTCTTCCGATCGGTCCAGTGAGAGTTGTCCAAAGATGATTCCGACAACTTTCTCGAGCAGACCCGCCGCACGCAGGTGAACGAGCCGCTCGTCCACGACCGACATCGGATCGCGCGTCTCCTCGACAAACAGAATTGCGCCGTCCATGTCGACTTGATACGACGTCCCGATCGTCTGCTGCACGAGCGACAGATTTCCGCCGACGATACGACCGCTCGCACGGCCAGGCACGACGCCGCGTGACAGCTCACGTCCGATCCGATTGTTCGGGCACGGCGTCGTCAGCGCGGTCAGCAGCGACGACATGGTTGGATCGCGAACGCTGGGAATCAGATCGTCGACCGTGGGGCCGTGAAAGCTGCGCAGGTTTGCGCGTCGCATCAGCCAGAGGTGCAGCGCGGTGATATCGGAGTAGCCAACGAGGGCCTTCGGGTTGTCGCGAAAAACATTGGGATCGAGATGTGGCAGCAATCGCACGGCGCCGTAGCCACCGGTGCTTGCGATCACGGCCTTCACGGCCGGATTGACCCACATGCTCATAAGACTTTGCGCGCGTCGTTCGTCTTCGGCTCGCGTGAAGCGTGGAAGACGTTCGATCTCGGGATCGAGCAGCATCGTGAACCCCGCGCGCTCTAGCGCGCGCACGCCACGCTGGAGCCATCCGAGCTTCGGTGCGTACGACGGCGAGACTACGCCGATCGTGTCACCTTTGACGATCGCCGGTGGGCGGAGAAGGGGAATGCGCGCGTCGCTCATTCGGCTGTGATCTGAATCCATCACTAGATTTAACGCCATGACGTCCCCCTCCCCGACAGATCCGTCGACATACTTTCGGAAGGGCTTCGGGCTGAAGTCGGAGGTGCAGGATGAGCTCGCGGCCGACTACGACGGACGGATCGTCGACTACCTCCGGTCGCACGACCACACACTCGTGTCCGGCGACGTCACAATCCGGCTTGCACGGGAATTCGGCTTCTGTTACGGCGTCGAGCGCGCGGTCGAGTACGCATATCAGACGCGCCGCAAGTTTCCCGACCGGCGTATTTTCCTTGTTGGCGAGATCATCCACAATCCGCACGTCAATGACAGGATGCGCGACATGGGAATCGAGATTCTCGCGCACCCAGATCCGACAGGCGCATTCGACTTCAGCGGGCTGACTCCGGAAGACGTCGTCATCATGCCCGCGTTCGGCGTCACGATCGACGACTTCTCGGCCCTACGCACGCTCGGCTGCATTCTCGTCGACACGACGTGCGGGTCGGTGCTCAACGTGTGGAAGCGCGTCGAGAGTTACGCGCGCGATGGATTCACGGCGCTCATCCACGGCAAGTACTACCACGAGGAGACGCGTGCGACTGCGTCGCAGGTCCGCAAGTATCCCGAGGGACATTATCTCATCGTCCGCAACATGGACGAGGCGCTGATGGTGTGCGACTTCATCGAGGGACGCAGCTCGGCGGATGCGCTGATGTCGTATTTCGCGAAGGCCGTGTCACCGGGATTTGATGCCGAGCGGCATTTGCAGCGCATTGGTGTGGCGAACCAGACGACGATGCTCGCGCGCGAATCGTTGGCGATCGCCGATGTGGTTGGCGAGTCGATCGCTCGTGCACGAGGCGAGGAGGCACGGCCGACGTCCTTCCGCAGCTTCGACACGATCTGCAGCGCGACCCAGGAGCGACAGGACGCGGTACGCGAGCTTCTCGATACGGGTGTCGACGTCATGGTCGTGATCGGCGGATTCAACTCGAGCAATACGATCTCGCTCGCTGCGCTCTGCGCCGATCAGATTCCGACGTACCATATCGAGACCTCAACGGCGATCAATCCGGACGTGCGATCCATCCACTTTCGTGAAGCGGCGATCAAGCACAACGAGTTGGAGACTGTGGACTGGCTCCCGTCGGGTCCCGTTCGCGTTGGCATCACGGCGGGAGCGAGTACGCCGAACAATAAGATCGGCGATGTGGTAACCAGAATTCTCGCAACGCGTGGGCTGAGAGCTGAGATCTGAATTCGGGTGACTGGTTGCTGGTGACTGGTTGCTCGCTACTGGTTGCTCCGTGTGGGTTCGAGGAGCTACTGCCGCGACCAGCGACCAGCGACCAGCGACCAGCGACCAGCGACCAGCGACCAGCGACCAGCGACCAGCGACCAGCGACCAGCGACCAGCAACCAGCAACCACCAACCAGCAACCAGCAACCAGCAACTATGTTCACTCGCTACATCGCCCTCGGCGACTCGATGTCGATCGACCTTTATCCCGCACTCGATGCGGGTGAGGTCGACGTCGCCGTCGCGCTCGAGCGAGTGAGCACGGCCGGTCGAGTTGCTCCGCTGGGCGCAGCGTCTTTGTTGTATAAGAACTCTGATGAGCACTGGCCGGAAGACGCGGGCAACGACATCTCGTCGCTGTACCCGGGAATCGATTCGCTTAACCTCGCGACCGACGGCGCAACGATCGGCGAAGTGTTCGGTGAACAGCTGCCGCAACTCGAGGACTCCGCCGAGCCGTTGCTCATCACGCTGACGATCGGCGGCAACGATCTCTTGAGCGCGTTCGGGAATCGTCCGCGAAAGGAGCTACTCGCTCGAATCGAAGCTGACGTTGCTGAGGCGTACGATTTTCTCGTCGACTTGATGCGCAGTCGATTTCCGAATGCGACAAGCATTCTCACGACTGTCTACGATCCCTCTGACGGTCTCGCGCGAATTCCCGGCGTGTTCGACGACGTACCCGAGTTGCCGATTCAGGTGCTCGCCCAGCTGAACGATCACATTCGCACGCTCGCGAACGGAACGCCGAACGTCTTGCTCGCGGATGTCTACCGACATTTTCTCGGGCACGGCATGTCGGTCGAGGAATCGGATCGTTGGTACTGGAAACGATCGCTCATCGAGCCGAGTGCCCGTGGCGCGAGCGAGATTCGTCACGTGTGGCTGGACGCGTTGAAGACCCTGGGCGAAACTTGATCAGCCTCGGAGACACGCCATGACGGACGGCCTCATCGATCAATCCGAACCACTTCTCTCGAACGAACCGTCGGTCGCGCTCGCGACGTTGGTTGCGGCCACTGGCAGCACGTCGAAGAAAGTCGGCACGAAGATGATCGTCGGAGAGAGCGGGCGGCTGATCGGCGGCGTCACCATCGGCGGCTGCGTGGACGCGCAAGTTGTCGAAGCAGCCGACGCGCTCCTCGAGACGGGCGGTCGGCGCGTATTGTCGATTTCGCTCGACGACGACGAGGCGTGGGAGATTGGACTCACGTGCGGCGGTACAGTCGATGTGCTGATCGAGCGCGTCGACGTGCATGATGTGGTCGACCCGGTTGCGGCTGCGCACGTTGCCGCGCGGGCGGCGTTGGCGCGCGGAGAGAGCGCTGTGATCGCGACGCCGCTCGATGGAGAGTCTGCCGCGCTCGTCTTGAACGAGAGCGGCGAGCGGCACGGAACACTCGGCGACACCGGCGTCGATGCGCTTGCCGTCTCGATCGCGAGCGAGGTGATGGTTGGCGGCTCTCGCATCGCGCCAATCGAGCACGGTGGCGCTTCGCGCCAGTATTTCTTTGACCGTCAAGCGCCGCCGACAACGGTTGTCATTGTGGGCGCTGGACAAATCGCAATGTCGCTCACGCGAATGGCGCGCGAGCTCGACATGCGGACGATCGTCATTGATGGACGCGAGCGATATGCAACGCGTGAGCGCTTTCCCGACGCCGACGAGATTCGCGTCGGCATGCCGTCGGAGATCGTCGCGTCAATCGCGCCGTCGAAACGCGTGGCGGTCGTCCTCATCGCACACGATTACAAGTACGAGCTGCCGGTGTTGCGTGCGCTGCTGAGATCGACCGTTGGGTATATCGGAATGCTCGGGAGTCGAAAGCGCGGCGATGCGGTTCGCGCTCTCCTGGCCGAGGAAGGTTTTACTGAAATAGAGTTGGCGCGCATTCACACACCGATCGGATTGGACATTGGCGGGAAGAGTCCACCCGAGGTGGCGGTGTCGATTCTCGGTGAGCTGGTCGCCGTGCGAAGTGGGAAGCGTGCGTGACGGCGTTTCGCGCCATCGTGCTCGAGCACTTTCGACATCCACGTAACCGCGGTCCGCTCGACGCAGCGACGGCGTCGGCCGAGGGGGCGAATCCGTTGTGCGGCGATCGCATTCGCGTGCAAGTGAGAGTTGTCGATGGCGTGGTCGACGATGCGCGGTTCACGGCGGACGCCTGCGCGATTTGCATTGCATCGGCGTCGGTGTTGACTGAGCACGTTCGCGGGATGCATGTGAGTGATGCGGTTCAGGTCAACGCGCGCTGGGTTCATGCGTCGCTCGAGGGCGAGCCGCCGGCGGGACGCCTGAAATGCTCGATGCTCGCGCTGGACACGTTGCATCGCGCGTTGAGCACGCCGGACGGTGCAGTATGATCGCTGGATTGCTCCTCGCTGCCGGAGGCGCGCGCCGATTCGGTTCGCAAAAGCTCGTGGCGACGCTGGACGATGCACCGCTCGTGCGCCACGCGGCGCTCGCGCTCGCGCAGGAGATGGACGAGCTGATTGTCGTCGTTGGAAGCGAAGCGGCCGCCGTCACGCGCGCGTTGGAAGGCATCGACGCTCGCATCGTCGAGAACGACGAGTGGGCGCGAGGATTGTCGACGTCGATTCGACGCGGCGTTCAGGCGGCGAGGCCAGAGACCGCCGCAATTATCATCGCATTGGGCGACGAGCCGCGCGTCGACACCACGGTCACTCGGGCGTTGATCTCAACGTGGCGCGAGACAGCACGGCCCATCGTCGTCGCACGATACGTAGGCGAGATCGGCCATCCAGTGCTGTTCGACGCGTCCGTCTTTTCCGAGCTCCTCTCGCTCGACGGCGATCGGGGCGCGCGTGGAATGATTCAACGGTCGCCGGACCGTGTTGCGTATGTCGACATGACGACCGCGCCGCCGCTCGACGTCGATGAGCCGAACGACTTGCGCCGACTCGCGGACGGGATATGGTATCCGCGGCGCGAAACCGCACCGTGATTTCTCTCGGCACTCCGGAGATGACTGATGTCGTATTTCCCCGCGCGGCGATCACTGCCCGCGCTTGCGCTGTTGTTCCTTTCGTCGACCGCGGTCAGTGCGCAGCGCGCACCCACAATGGCTGGTAGATCGCCCGTGTACGCGCCGAACGGCGCCGCGGCGACCAGCCAGCCCCTCGCGACAACGGCCGCGCTGGCCGTCTTGCAAAAGGGTGGCAACGCGGTCGACGCTGCGATCACCGCGGCCGCCGTGTTGTCGGTCGTCGAACCAATGATGACTGGCGTCGGCGGCGATATGTTCGCGCTGATGTGGAGCGCGAAAGAGAAAAAGCTTGTCGCGTTGAACGCGAGCGGTCGCGCCGGATCGCTGATGACGCGCGAGGAGCTCGTAAAGCGCGGACGCACGCGAATTCCACGTGGCATCGAGACGGTCACAGTTCCGGGTGCGGTCGCCGGATGGGACGCGCTGCTCAAGAAATACGGAACCATGACGCTCGCGCAAGTTCTCGAGCCTGCGATCGGCTACGCCGAGAATGGGTTTGTTGTCACTCCGGTGATCGCGGGAGATTGGGCAGGTCAGCGCGCGATTCTCGGACGGGACGAGGGAGCGAAAGCGACATTCCTGCCGAACGGTGAGCCACCCAAGGCTGGCGACTATTTCCGAAATCCCGACTACGCCGCCACGCTTCGACAGATTGCTAAAGAGGGTCCTTCAACGCTCTACGGCGGCGCTCTCGGCCAGAAGCTCGTCGCGCGCATTCAGCAACTCGGCGGCTTCCTCACGATCGATGATCTGAAGAAGAATCAGCCGACGTGGGTGACGCCCATTTCGACGATGTTCAAGGGCTACCGTGTGTGGGAGTTGCCGCCGAACAACCAGGGTATCGCCACGCTCGAGATGCTGCGCATTCTCGATCCGTACGATCTCAAGGGGATGGGCTTCAACTCGGCGACGTATCTGCACCATCTGATCGAAGCGAAGAAGCTCGCGTACGCCGATCTCACGCGCTTCGTCGGCGACGCTGATCACCTGACCATTCCGCCGAGCAAGATGCTCTCCGACGAGTTCATCGCTGAGCGTCGCAGCCACATCGACTCGAAGAAGGCGCAGACGCAGGTCGCGCCGGGTCCGGAGCGTACGGCGAGCGAGACGATCTATCTCTCTGTTGCCGACAAAGACGGCAACATGGTGTCATTCATCAACAGCTTATTCGACGAATTCGGATCGGGGATCGTCGTTCCGGGCACCGGCTTCGCGCTACACGATCGCGGATCCGGGTTCACGATGGAGCCCGGTTTGCCGAACACGGTTGCGCCAGGCAAGCGTCCGTTCCACACGCTGATTCCTGGTTTCGTCACGAAGCCAGGTCCCAATCCGGCGGCGGACGGCAGCGGCGACGAACCGTACATGACGTTCGGATTGATGGGTGGTGGAATGCAGGCGCAGGGGCATGCGCAATTCCTCATTAACATGCTGGTATTCGGGATGAACATTCAGGAGGCGATGGACGTCGGGCGCTTCCGACACGAATCCGCCTTGCGTGTCATCGTAGAATCGGCAGTACCCGATAGCGTCATCAATCAGCTCAAGACGATGGGCCACGAGGTGACCATCGCGCGTCCATCACAATTCGGCGGCAGCCAGGCGATCATCAAACTCTTAAAGGGGTACGTCGCCGGTTCGGATCCGCGGAAGGACGGACACGCGGCCGGTTACTAGCCAGCCGCGAACGTGACGTCAGCCGTTCTACCTGCCGCCGAGAAGGGCCACCGCGCGGCGGTCATCGCCAGCTTCCTCGGCTGGACGCTCGACGCGTTCGACTTCTTTCTCGTCACGTTCGCGCTGACGGCGATCGGAAAGGAATTCGGTCAGACAGACAAGGCGATGGCGTTCTCGATCACGCTGACGCTCGCGTTTCGCCCGGTCGGCGCGTTCATCTTTGGATTGATGGCCGATCGATGGGGACGGCGGATTCCCCTGATGATCGACCTCGTGTTCTACTCCGCGGTCGAAGTCGCAACAGGTTTCGCGAACAGTTATTGGAGTTTTCTCGTGCTGCGCGCGCTGTTCGGTATCGGCATGGGTGGTGAGTGGGGCGTCGGCGCGTCGCTGGCGATGGAAAAAGCGCCAGCGCACCGCCGCGGAATTCTTTCGGGATTCTTGCAAGAGGGTTACGCGCTCGGCAACCTGTTAGCGGCACTCTGTTTCTTTGTCGTGTTTCCGCGATGGGGATGGCGGCCGATGTTCTACATCGGCGGACTGCCTGCTTTACTCGCACTTTATGTGAGATCGCAAGTCACCGAGTCCGAGACGTGGGAGCGAGCGCGCAAGAGCGACGCGCACCGATCGTGGGGCGAGTATGTGAACGAGATCCTCTCGCACTGGAAGCTCTTCCTCTATCTCGTGTTTTTCCTTGCGATGATGGGGTTCGTGTCGCACGGAACGCAGGACATGTATCCGACGTTCTTGCAGCGCGATTGGAACATGGATCCGCGTACGCGCGCGATGATCACGATGGTCGGCAACGTGGGTGCGATCGTCGGCGGAATTACGTTCGGGCACTACTCGGATCGAATCGGACGTCGGCGTTCGATCATCACCGCTTTGATTCTGGCGATCGTGTGCATTCCACTGTGGGCGTTTGCTCCGACGATTCCGCTGTTGATCGTCGGCGCGTTCCTTCTGCAGTTCATGGTGCAGGGGGCGTGGGGCGTTGTCCCGGCGCACATCAACGAGCTCTCGCCGAACGCGGTTCGCGGCTTCCTACCGGGTTTCGCGTATCAGGTCGGCATCCTGATCGCGGGAAGTGTCGTGTACATCGAGCCGTTGCTCGCCGAGCACATGACCTACGCCAAGGCGATGGCCGTGACTGCGTTGATCGTGTTCGCGGGCGGTGCGTTCGCGACGTGGTTAGGGCGAGAGCGGCCCGGCGTGTTGTTCCACGAGATTTGAATCGATCAGAACTTGTACTGAAGCCAAGTCAGCAGCAATCGACTGAGAATCGGCGGCCAGAAATTCCGAACCGGAAATGAGTGATCTCATCACGATCACCGTCGCGAAGACGTTCGTCTTCACTGCGAAACTGCTCACGGATCACGCGCCAAAGACCTGCGCGGCTTTCGCTGCGTTGCTTCCCTATCGTCAGCGCGTCATTCACGCCCGCTGGAGTGGCGAGGCCTGCTGGATTCCGCTCGGCGACTATCAGCTTGGTGTCGGCTATGAGAACCACACGAGCCATCCGTCCCGCGGCGATCTGCTCTGGTATCCAGGCGGAATCAGCGAAACAGAGTTGCTGTTCGCGTATGGCTCGTCACGTTTCGCCAGCAAAGTCGGTCAGCTCGCCGGCAATCATTTTCTCGAGATCATCGAGGGCAACGACCGCCTTGAGGAGATGGGGCGATACGTGCTGTATCATGGCGCGCAGGATATCGTGTTCGAAGGAGCGTGATCCGCTCTGCGCGCAGTGAAGGGGAGTCGCCGAGGTTACGTGCCTTGCATGAATGCGCAGCCGGCATTCTGCGCGCGAATGAGCGCAAAGATGCCTGACGGGACGGCGATCGCGCCCGGGACCAGATTCTCGCGGAGCTCCTTCCTGACATCGTCGACCGCGCGGCCGGTCTTCTGCGCGAAACTGTAACCCATCGACGAGAGCGACACGTTGCACGCGAGGCAAATGAGTCCACGCCGCTGCAGCGATTCAATCGACTGACCCGTCTGCGCCGACCAAAACGGATTCCGACGTGCCGGCGCCTTGGTCACGGGGTCATTGACCTTTCGATCCTCGCCGATGGCGTAGCGCTCCCACATCGCGTCGTTGAGCGCCATCACGGTCCCGAGGCGGCGAAACACGATGACTGGGCGCGTGTCGGCGTCATGCGTGTCGTGGACCTCGTGATAGTGGTCGAAGAAGGTCGACGCGTAGTCGAGCGCGATGCCGTCGGCGATGTCGCTGCCATTGAAGACGACGCGATACTTCGCTTTCGCCAGACTGTCGATCCACGACGTATCCCAGGCACTGGACCTGGACTCTGCGAGAGCTTCGTCCTTGTCCAAGGCGATCGTCGCGGCAGCGAGAGTGAGACTGGTGATGAAATCCCGGCGTCTAGGCATTGTATCGGACGTGAGGGGTTCGTGAGGCTCAGGCGCGAATTTAGTGGTGGAGAGAGCGGCCGAGGCTGCCTTTCTGTGGGAGCGTTATAAGATGCTCATCGTGCTGCCGCCGCCGCCCGCGAGAGCACGTATGCTTGGATCGCTCGAACTTGCGAAGCGTTCAGTTTGTCGCCAAACGACGGCATGCCGAGCGACTTCCGCGCGCCGCCCAATACGATCGACTGGAATTGACGATGGACATCGGCCGTGGCGTAGCGAAGATCCGGCAACGGTCCGGCGATCGCGTTGAGCCCGTGGCAGAAACGACAGTAGGTGCGGTACAGGAGCTGGCCTTCACGAAGCGCGGCGGGAGTTGTGTCGAGTTTGATCGCGGGCACCGGCGGCGCGGAATGGCCGTAGGCCGTTGGTGTGAGCGTTGCCTTTCCGCCGAGCGCGAACGTTAGAATCCGGCCGACGCCGGGCTTGAGCGGACCAAAGGTCGGGGGATTCGCGAGGCCCATCGTGCCGCCCCATCCGACCATCAGCGTCACGTACTGTTTACCGCCCGCGAGATACGTGACCGGTGGCGCCATGACTCCGGTTCCCGCATCGAATTCCCACAGCGGTGTGCCGTCGGCCGCACGATACGCGATGAAGTGTCCGTCGGAGCGGCCCTGAAAGACGAGATTCCCAGCCGTCGCGAGCACCCCGCCGCTCTGCAGCGTTGGGAGCGGAACGCGCCACACCGCGCGACGCTCCGCCGGGCTCCACGCTACTAACTCGCCGCGAGCCCTCGGCGCTGCCGCTGCTTTCGCGTTGAGCTCTCCTTCGTAGCGCGGATCGTCACCCATGTTGCGATCGCTGATGTCGGAAATCCATTCGGCATTCGGCGCATGCACGCGCTGCGTTCCGTTTCGCACGCCGAGGTAGAGAATCCCTTTCTTCGCGTCGAATGACATCGGTTGCCAGTTGTGCCCACCTTCGACGTCGGGAGACACGAGAACCGGCTTCATTCCGGCGTACGCAGACGGTGATTCGACCGGACGACCGCTGACTGAATCGATGTGCGTCGCCCAGGAAACGCCGTCCACATACCGCGTCGCGGAGATGAACTTTCCGTTGGTGCGATCCAGGACGTAGAAGAACCCGTTCTTCGACGCCTGCATGATCACCTTGCGCGAGCTTCCACCGACCGAGAGCTCGGCGAGCATCAACGGTTGAGTCGCGTCGTAATCCCAGTTGTCTCCGGGCGTGACCTGATAGTGCCAGACGTACTCGCCGGTCGTGCCACGGACGGCGAGAATCGACGCGAGGAAGAGATTGTCGCCGCCGCCAGGGCTGCGCAGGTCGCGATACCACGCCGTGCCATTGCCGGTGCCGAAATACACGAGGTCGAGCTCAGGATCGTACACGATCGGATCCCACGTCGTCCCGCCGCCTCCTGTCTTCCAATACTCACCGTGCCAGGTTTTGGCAGCATCCTCGAGCGCCTTCGATTCGAACCCTTGCTTTGGATCGCCGGGCACCGCAAACGCGCGCCACACCAGCTTTCCGGTTTCGGCGTCGAATGCTGACACGTAACCACGCACGCCGAACTCCGCACCCGCGTTGCCGATGAGGACTCGTCCGCGCGCGATGCGAGGAGCGCCCGTGATGGCGTATGGCTTCAACGGGTCGATTGTTGTCACGTCCCAGATGGGAGTTCCAGTTCGCGCGTCGATCGCGACAAGGCGCCCATCGAGCGTGGCGAGGTACAGCTTTCCCCGGTAGAGCGCGAGCCCGCGGTTCACGACGTCGCAACAGATTGTGCGCGCGCGCGTGCGGTCGACTTTGGGATCATACGTCCAGAGCTGTCGTCCGCTGACAGCGTCGAATGCGTATGCGACACTCCACGCGCTCGTGGTGTATATCACGCCGTCGACGACAATGGGCGTCGCTTCGACGCCGCGCGTAGTGGGCAGCTCGTGACTCCATACGAGTCCCAGTCCTGCAACGGTCGACTCGTTGATTTGCGCGAGAGGACTAAAGCGCTGCTCGCTGTACGTGCGACCGTACGTGAGCCAGTTTGCCGAATCGAGGTCCGCGGCGATCAAGCGCGCGTCATCGACGCTCTCGATCGAGGGGCGCGTGCTGCAGGCAATGGCTACGACGACCGCGGCCGCAGCCGCAACACGAGTCATCACAAACCGCCTCTTGATCACCGCGTCGCCGAGGCGACCAGAGCTTTCAGCGCCGCCCAGTCGAGCTCGCGGTACATCTGACGATTTAGCTCGATCAGCGCCTTGTAATTGTGCGCCAAGCGTACGACGACCAGGCGTGGCTCCAGTGGTGACGTGCGTGCCCGATAAAAGGCCGGATTCTCGCGCACGACTGCAAGCGCATTCGGTGTGTTCCTTTCGACGAAGTCGAGGCCCACGAGGTACGCCGGTGCGGCCCTCTCTTGCGGGGTCATCGCTGCCAACTGAGCACGGAGCTTGTCTCCAAACTTGGCCACGCCTTTGGATCCCTGTTCGTCGCTCTGACGAATGAGCGCCCCATTGTCTTGCTCAGCCTTTTCGAGACTTTTTCTGAGCTGCTCCGCTTTTGCGGGATCCGATTTCGCAATTATCGCGACAGTTTCGTCCCTCGCTTTCTTTCGGTCTGGCGCGGCATCCAGGTACTCCTGATAGGCTGACTTCTTCTTCGCGTTGGGGTTTCCTTCTACCTCGAAGATCAACATGCGCAGGTACTCCTCGCGAGACACGGGCAACGTCGGCGACTCATCGCCAGCCGTGAACAGAACCCAGGCGCCCTCGCTCGTGATCCCTTCGAGGTTCAAGTCCCCGAACATCGCCGTCGATCCGAATTGATTGGCTGTCCGGACGCGGTTGAGGTAAATCGCATCGCCATTCACGTCGCGGCGTGGCCGATCGCTTTCGCTCCACAGCTGCGGATCGGGATTGATGGCGACGTTGATGGCCATCGCCCCATCTCCGCCCGTGGCCTTCACCGTCGGACACCAGATAGCAAGGTTGAATGAGTACCGGCTCAAGCGAGTGCGGTTCAGCGGAGCGGAGTAGTTCCACCCCGGTGCTGCCTCATATCCTTGTGGCGTGCCAAACACTGTCTTGCGAACAAGACCCTCGATGCTGGCCAACCTCGATTCGATGAACGCGCGATCCGCCGCGGAAACGGGGTCGGGACCCTTGATCACTCCGCGCGGGAACCATTCGGTGCGCGCCCCCGGCACGGGCTTTCCGGTGCAGGACTGCGCACGGAGCGACGAGGACGTGGCTCCGGCCAGGAGCACGGCCGCCACAACGAGTGGGACTCCCGAGGTGCTCATGGTGGTCAACTCCGTCGCCAGGGAAGGATTCAGTGACTCGAATCTTCAGGCGAGGGCTTATTCGCGCCAGATTCACAAGTCGTTGAAACTGCGAACCATCATGCCCAACCCGACGACGGAGTGGACGCGAAGGTGTCGCGGAGATATGCTGAATAGCACGGAAATTCGAGGGTCCAATGTCCGAGCCTGAGCGGCGGTTCAACGAAGTGGAAATCGCCGCGATCATCGAGAGAGCAACACAGTGGAAGGAGCCACCGGAACCCGTTCCGCCTGGCGCCGGGCTGACGTTGGGTCAACTCCAAGACATCGGCCGCGAGATCGGAATTGCGCCGAAAGTCATGGCAGATGCGGCCGACGTGCTCAAAGACGGCGGAACGACGGTAATTCGCCGTTTTCTCGGGCTTCCAGTGCGCGTCGAACGCAACGTGAAACTGCGCCGTCGCTTTTCTGAGGACGAGTGGGAAGAGGTAGTAGCTGATCTGCGAGAGATCTTTAATGCCGCCGGTGTTGTCGAGGAAGACGGCTCACTTCGTCGGTGGTCGAACGGAAATTTCCAGGTCGTCCTCGAGGTAAACGCGATCACGCAGCGCATTCGACTCCGTACGTTCAAAACAAACGCATTGGTGTTGGTCGGCGCGGGCTCTGGCATCTGCGGTGCCGCCAGCGGCGCACTTATGGCGACGCTTTGGAATACGACGGCAGCCGACGCGAGACTCGTAACTATTCTCGCCGTGATGGCCGCAGCGGGCGCACTGATTGTCGGCCTAACTGCGCTCAGCCTCGGCCCCTGGGTACGGCGTCGACACCAGCAGATGGCAGAAGTTGCAGCGCGGGCTATCGCGCTCGACCGATCCGAGCCAGCGAACAACGTGGGAGCACTGGCGCCAAGCCTCTCGCACTGAGACAGAAACGGCAAAAGACTTTCACGCGGAGACGCGGAGACGCGGAGACCTGCGCGAGGAACCGCCGAAACCTCGCGCGGATTCGCGGAAGGATACAATAAAATCCCTGGGGTTCAGTAAGCGGTTCTCCGCGTCTCCGCGTGAAATGTTCTGCCATTCCACCTCTGGAAATGGAAATGCTGACCCGCGCTCTCGCCCTCGCGCTCGTCGTCGTCAGCGGCCGCGCGCCCGCCCAGGCCAGGCCGAACATCCTCTTTATCATGACCGACGATCACGCGGCCCATGCGATCTCCGCGTATGGATCGCGCGTGAACCAAACGCCCAACCTCGATCGCCTCGCGAAAGAAGGCGCGCTGTTTCGCAACGTGTTCGCCACGAACTCGATCTGCACGCCGAGTCGCGCCGTCATTCTCACGGGCCAGTACTCGCATCTAAACGGCGTCACGATGTTCAACCGCTTCGACAGCTCTCGGCCGACCGTCGCCGCGGCGCTGCAGCGAGGCGGCTACTACACAGGCATGATCGGCAAGTGGCACCTCGGCAGCGATCCAGTCGGGTTCGATCGGTGGGAGATACTGCCCGGCCAGGGCGTGTACATGAATCCTGTTTTTTACACCGCGACGAGCGAGACCACGTACACTGGCCGCTACGCTACCGACGTCATCACAGATCTCGGAATTGACTTCATCAAGCGTCGTCCGAAGAACAAGCCGTTTTTCCTGATGCTGCACCACAAGGCGCCGCATCGGCCGTGGGAGCCGGACGACCCACATCGGTCGGCATTCGCTGACAAGTGGATTCCCGAGCCATCGACGCTATGGGACGATTACACGACGCGCACTGACGCTCTGCACGAGAACGAGCAGCGCGTCGCAAAGGACATGACCCGCCGCGACCTGAAGCTCGTTCCGCCGCCAGGACTCGACGCCACGCAGCGCACCGCCTGGCTCGGCGTGAAGCCGGACACCGTCGTAGTCGCGCGTGGCGGCGCAAACGTCACGCTCACCGGCGAAGCGCTCTCGCGCTGGAAATACCAGCGATACATGCAGGATTATCTCGCGACGGTGCAGTCGGTCGATGACAACGTCGGTCGCGTGCTCGCATATCTCGACAGTGCCGGTCTCGCGCGCAACACCATCGTCATCTATACGAGCGATCAGGGCTTCTTCCTCGGTGACCACGGCCTGTTCGACAAGCGATTCATGTACGAGGAATCGCTCCGCATGCCCTTCCTTGTTCGCTGGCCGGCGGTGATCAAGCCCGGCACGCGCATCGATGCGATGGCGCTCAATCTCGACTTCGCGCCGACCTTTCTCGACGCCGCCGGACTGTCTGCCGATTCATCGATGCAGGGCCGCAGCCTCGTGCCGCTGTTGCGCGGTCGTCGCCCGACTGCTTGGCGGACGTCGATGTACTACCGCTATTACCACGATCCGGGCGATCACAACACGCGCGCGCACTACGGCGTTCGCACGATGACGCACAAGCTGATTTACTTCTGGAAGAAGGATCAGTGGGAGCTTTTCGATCTGCGCGATGACCCGTTCGAGTTACACAACCTGTACGGTCAGCCGGGACACGAGGGCATCACGGCTGAATTGAAATCGGAGCTCGCACGACTGAAGCGCTCGGTTCGCGACGACGACCAATTGGCGAACGAACAGTTGCCCAACGGTGTGGACGGCCCAGTCGCGCGGCTGCGTGGCAAATAGGCTAGGACGGGAGTAAACGGTCCCGCTGCGGATCTCGTCTCATGGACGTGTTCACGCAATCATCGGTGATGGTGGGGAAGGGCGACGACGGCGATCTGCCGTCGCTCGTCGAGGGAGCTCGCTCGGGACGACCGGCCTCGGTAGAACGGCTCGTCGCGCGCGTGCAGGATCGCGTGCGCGCATGGGCGGCGCGATTCACCGATGACAGCGATGCCGCGGACGACGTCACACAAGAAGTCCTGATCGGACTCGAGCGCCGAGTCAAGCGATTCGACGGCGCTAGCCGGTTCTCGACGTGGTTGTTTGCGGTGACGCGAAACGTGGCTCTATCGCAGCGGCGGCGTGATCAACGGCGGGCGATGTTGCTCGAGCGACGGTTTGAAGGTGAAGGCGTCGTCGTTGGGACGACTGAACACGATCCCGACGCGGTGCGGCTGGCCGAACTCGTCGTGCAGTACTACGACGCGCTTCCGAGACGACAGCGCTCGATCTTCGAGATGGTCGACTTGCGCGGCATGGCACCCGCCGAAGTGGCGCGAGAGCTGGGAATGGAGCAGGTGACAGTCCGCGCGCATTTGTTCAAGGCGCGCCGCGCGATCCGAGCGCGCATGCTGGAGCAGCATGAGAGAATGCTCAAGGAGTACGGATCATGAATTGCATTCAGGCACGTGAAGCGATGCTTGTCGGCGAACCGGCGGAGCTGACGGGAGCGATGGCCACGCCGCTGGCGCTGCACATCCGCGGTTGCGCTGACTGCGCGCGGGTCGCGGGAACGATTGCCGGTGCCACTTTCCAACTCGGCGGGATGATCGCCCGTCGAGCAGAAGTTTCGCGGCGACGGATCTCGCGTCGCGCGATCGGCGTCACGATGGTTCCCGTCGCCGCGGCGGCGGTGTTTGCCGTCGTGCTGTTCGGCCGAAGCACTCGGCGCGTCGAGCCGCGCGTGTCGCGGACACCGCTGCCCGTGGCGCGAACGGTGTCGCTCGAGGTTGGTCGTGGACAGCAAGCGACTGTGTTGAAGACTGCTGATCCCAAAGTCACCGTCATCTGGCTCTCGTCCGGAGAAGGCAAATGAAGCGCGTTCGAATCGCAGTCATCGTGATCGTCGCGCTCGCGACGACGGCGGCTGCTCAGCAGGTCGACACGAGGAACACGGTGATGCACGGTGACTTCATCGTGAAGACCGTGCCGCTGCACCACCTCACATCGGCGGAGGCCGTAAAGCTGCTCATGCCGTACTCGCAGACCTCTGGAGGCGGCGTGTTCGAGGTATCTCCGAACGTTCGTGCCGTAACCATTCGCGAAGTACCGAAAGTATTCGCCGAGATGATGATGGTGTTGCAGCAGTATGATCGCGATCCGGCGTCGGTGACTTTGAACTTTCAGCTCATCGCGGCCGAGAATAGCAACACGCGCGATCCGGGCGTCGCGGGGCTCGACTCACTCTTGCGAGGCGTGCTGAAATACACAGGCTATCGGCTGTTGACGACATCAGTCGCCAGCGCAGGCGAGCGCGATCGGGTGACGCAAACGTTGTCGGCGGACGGCGAAACCTTCACGCTGGAAGTGATTGTCAGTGACATGCGCGTCGACGGCAGCGGGGCCAGCGTCCATCTCAGTGTGAGCCTGATGCGAAACGGCGTTCCATCGAAGGGACAGGCAGCCAGTCAGGTGCTCTCGACGGGCGTCACGGTTCCGGTTGGGCAGACGGTCGTGTTGGGCACATCGGCCACGGACATTGGGCAGCGTGCGCTAATACTGACTGTGCGGCCGCAGTTGGTTCCGGTGAAGAAGTAGAGTAACCGCGCGATCTGATTTCACGTCCGATTCTGAGCTGCTTCAACACGGATTACACGGACTATACGGAACGGCACGGATACGGCCTCGGTCAGCTAATACGACAGCCCTTTTTTGAAGTCTTTGAAAAAAGAAGAAAAAACCTGTCTTCTTCGACGAACTCGGATCGAACGAGCCCAGAGCCGGATCGAGGCTTTTCTCCATGCCGTTCCGCGTATTCCGTGAATTCCGTGGTAAGGCAGTTTTTGGTAAGCAGTTGTGGTAAAGCAGTTGTCGCAATGCAATCAGTCCGACCGAAGCGCCACCATCGGATCCACACGACTAGCTCGCCGCGCCGGCAGAAAACACGCAAGCATCGCGACGCCAGCGAGAATCGCCGTCACCACGCTGAACGTGAGCACATCCGTCGGCCCGACTCCGAACAACTGACTCCGAAGCAAACGCGTCGCGGCGAATGAGCCGAGCAAGCCAATCGCCACCGCGATCGCGACAATTCGCATCCCCTCGAAAACAACCATTCGAACGACCTGACGCGACTCCGCGCCGAGTGCGATGCGAATTCCCACCTCGTGCGAGCGCTGAGACATCGTGTAGCTCAACATGCCATAAATGCCGATCGCACCGAGCAAGAGTGCCACAATCGCGAATCCGACTGTAAGACGAACGATGAGCTTCGGCGAGCCAACGGCACTGTCGAGCAGCTGATCCATCGAGCGAACGGCCCACACGGGCTGGTCGCGATCGACGCGCCAGATCGCTTCGCGGATGGAGCGCGAGAGGAGAAGCGGATCGCTCGACGCACGCAGCGCAACGGTCGTGAAGATCTGCGGACGCTGCGCGTGCGGAATGTACGCTTGCATCAGCTGACGCTCATTGAGCGCGAAATGCTTGGTGTCGCCCACAACGCCGACGATCGTCCACCAGCGCGGATCGCCGGCCATCTGGACTCGCTTGCCGATCGCCGATTCGTTCGGCCACATCTTCGTCGCGAAATCGTTGTTCACGACGATGACGGGTGGCGAATCCTTCGTGTCGGACGTCGCGAAGTCGCGCCCGAGCAGCTGCGGGATGCCCATCGTCGCGAAGTATTGCGGCGTGATCGTGTTGATCTGCACTTGTGGCGCATCGGAGGGTTTCACCGGCTGGCGTCCTTCGACCGTCACGGGATACGACTCGCCGTTTCCCGTGAACGGAAACGCGCGCACGAGTGCGGCCGACTGCACTCCCGGCACGGCACGAATCTCCGCGACCGTGCGCTCAAACATCGCCCAGATTTTGTCTGGCGTGTCGTACTTCACCGCTGGTAGCCGAAACTGCATCGTCATGAGATTGTCCGTGGCAAATCCCGTCTTGACGCGCTGAAGCTCGATCAGTGAGCGCGTGAGCAGACCGGCGCACGACAGCAGCGCCAACGACAGCGCGAGTTGCACGACGACCAGCGTATTACGAGTTCTCGCATGACCATGACCCGCCCCGCCCGAACGGCTGCGCAGCATGCCTTGCACATCGGTTCTCGACGCCTTCCATGCGGGAACCATTCCGAAGAGGATGCCGGAGAGAACGGACACGGCGAACGCGAACGCCAAGGCCATTCCGTCAACGCGAATTCCTGGGTCGATCGGCAGATTGTTCGCGAGAATGGTCGCAAGCCATTTCGTTCCGAACACAGCGATGCCGAGACCCGCCACTCCTCCCATCATCGAGAGGAGCACACTCTCGGTCAGCAGCTGCTGCGCGATTCGTCTGCGCCCGGCGCCGAGTGCGGAGCGGACTGACAGTTCGCGATAGCGAGCGGCGCCGCGTGCCAGCTGAAGGTTCGCGACATTTGCGCAGGCGATCAGCAGGACCATCCCGACTGCAGCGAAGACGATGAAGATCGGCGTTCGTGTCGGTCCGACGATCTGGTCCTTCAGCGGCTGCAGCTCGACTCCGAAGCCCTTGTTCGTGGTGGGGTACGCCGTCTCTTGTTGCGCGGCGAGAGTTTTCAGATCGCCGAGTGCGTTCGCGAACGTCACGCCGGGTTTGATCGTGCCGATCGCGCTGACTCCGCGATTACCGCGCTGAAGTCCGCTCGCGTTCGGATAGTAGCCAATCGGCAAATACGCGTCCGGTGTGCCGAAGGGAGTTGGGATTCGCGGGCGCGAAATGCCCACGACCGTGTGCGGCTGACCATTGAGAATTACGGTCTTTCCCAGGATGGCGGGATCCGACCCGAAGCGCGTTTCCCACGTCTCGTGCGAGAGAACGGCGACGGGCGCCTTCGTCGCGACTTCCGTCTCCGCGTCAGTGAACACGCGTCCCTGCTCGGCCGTCGCACCGATGAGTCGCATGAAGCTCGCCGATACGAACATTCCAAACAGCCGATCCGGTGTATCTCGGCCGGTCAGGTTCACGCTCTGACCGCGAAAGACTCCCATGTCTTCGAATGTGCGGTTCTGCGCGCGCCAATCGACGTAATCTTGATAGACGATGCCTTGTTGGCCCTGCGTTCCCTGGACGCCGAACATCATGACCATGCGGTCGGCGTTCGGATATGGGAGCGGCCGAATCAGGAGCGCGTTGACGACTGAGAAGATCGCCGTATTCGCGCCGATCCCGAGTGCCAACGTGAGCGCCGCGACAATCGTGAACGCGGGTTTGCGCAGCAGTCCACGAATCGCGAATCGGAGATCTTGAATCAGAATATCCATGTTGTCTCTCGGGTGGTCATCGGACGGGACGTCCGGGTAGTCGGCATCGGGGTGCGGCCGGACCGCCGCGATCCACTGCGCAGGCGCAGATCGAATCATGTCGGCGACGAGCGCGAGGAATTCGCTCGCGACGGCAGCGGGCGACCGACGTCGCGCGTCGGACAAGCGCTGGCTCGCAAACGCGATCATCTCTTCGCCGAATCGCGCTCGGAACGAAGGCGGATAAATCAGCATACCGAGCCGGTAGCTTCGCTCGAGCAAAGATTTGTCGCTCATCTACGCAACCCCGGGATCGCGCAGGAGGTGCTTGGTGCGAGCGAGGCGCACGACTCGCGAGAGTCGTTGAAGCTCAGACTCGAGCGCGCGCTTGCCGAGCGCGGTGATCCGGTAGTAGCGGCGACGCTCATCATCGTCGGCGGCGCGCCGGCGTTGGGACGTCTCTTCGATTAACGACGCGCTGAGCATCCGTTGGATGGACCCGTAGAGAGTGCCTGGTCCCATACGGATTTGTCCGTCTGTCGTTTCCTCGACTTCTTGCGCGATGGCGTACCCATGGCGCTCGCCGTCGGCGAGCGTGAGGAGAATGTGCAGTACGACAGGCGTCAGAGGGGTGAGGCCGTTCTGGTCAGCGGATGCCATGACCGACTATATCCGTTGCGGATATAGTCGGCAAGGGGGTTGGGATGAGACGGTCCAATCCGAGCTTCGTCGACCTGATGAACTGCTTTATCACGGACGTGGTTGGCAGTTTCGAGTTGGTGAAGCAGTTCACGTTGGTGAAGCGGTTCAAGATCACCGCCCACCCGCAATACGCTCATCGAGCTCCGCACGAAGCCGCTCGAGCTCTGCTTTCGTCAGACGCTGATCACGCACGAAATGCATGATCAATGACTCTGCCGATCCAGCGAAGACGGTGTCCACCAATCGCGTGAATGCGCTGCGTCCGGCCTCCTCGCGCCCGACGAGCGCTCTGAAGCGAAACGCGCGTCCTTCCTCGACGTGCGCGACGTGTCCTTTGTTTTCGAGAATCGTGAGAATCGTCGCGACCGTATTATGGCTCGGCGCATCAGCCAGCTTTGCGCGAACCTCGGCGACCGTCGATGGACCGTGCTCCCAGAGAACGGCCATGAGATCGAGCTCTCGTTCGGTGAACACGACCGGCATGCTCGTCTCCAACATTTGTCGGATAGAGTAAGGCCGCTGCGCGCGATGTCAAACCGGCGGTTCTTTCTTGGACTTCTTCCGGCGCGCGATAAGTCCTACGGCAACCAGCCCTGCGCCCACCATCACGATCGTCGTCGGCTCCGGCGTCACGTTGACGGACGCGCCTGGTGTCAACGGCAGAGCCGGATCGTTGTGACCCGTCCGTCCCAGCGGAATCGGGATCGGGATGGGGAAAAACAAATCGCGGCAGTCCTTCGTCGTATCAACCCGCATCAACGTATCGATGCGCGGCGGGAGCGGCGTCTCGAGCAGTGAGGCGGGAGCGAGACGCACGGTGTCGATACGCGTGACCGTCACGGTGTCGTGCACCCAAACGGTGTCGACGCGGCGACCGGGTTCTTTCTTCAGAGGAATGCGGCGCTGCGACGCTACTTGTGCGCCACTGCTCGAAGCGCAAAGGCACACGAGCGCACAAACCGACAGCGTTCGCCCAAAGCCGGACCCGAGGTTCAGGCCAATTCTTGCCTTCGGACCGTTACCGCTCCTCACAGACGTTACGCTCCTGGCGCTCTAGGAACGTCACCGGGCGAACAGTGCGTGGAACTCGAATCACGTCGACCGGCGACACGACTTCGTTGAGACAACCGCAGCGCGATCCATGATGCCGTTCTCTTACGACTGCATAGATCCGTTTATCACGATCTCTAAAGACAGTATCGATATTGATCTGGTAGCCCATGCACGGCGCTTGGCCCATGCCGACGACGAGGAGCATCTCACGCGAGAAATCCACGTTTGGAACTGGCGCCAACGAACCGTTCCCGACAATGCGCTTCCAAATTGCTGCCCAGTCCGCCGTGTCCAGAATGGCGAGCCGAACGCCTGTTGGCAACTGGCTCTTTGCGTTCTTGTAGAGGTGGTCGACCGCATCGTACGGCTCGAGGCCGATGTCGCGTGCGTGGGCTTCAGTCGCCACTTGTTTGATTGGTGCTGCGTTGCCGAGCTCGTCGGGGAGGTGCGATGGATGCGCGGCCCGACGGCAGCCGTAGCTGAGTCCTGCGGCCGCTACGAGAATCGCGACTCCGATCGTTGTCTTGCGCATGAGATAACTCACCTTACGAGTGGTCCCGGCAGCCGCCGGAAGGGACTTCCCGTTGATGAGTATCGGGCAGCGAAACCGTGGACTTTAGCGTTGACGTTGCATGGACAGCTATCTGACCGATGGGTAGCTTGCTCCTTCACGCCACCCTGCAGCACCGTCTCATCCCGACGGGAGTTTCCATGTCATTCTCCACCGCCCGGCGACCGCAATTAGCCGTCGCCTTCGTCGCGCTTATTGTCGCGGCCGCACCGCTCGTTCACGCACAGCAGGCGACCGCGACGCGCGGTCCGACTCGGCCGATGCAACCGGCCGATCTCAAGGCCTGGAAGAACATTCGCCAGTCGGTTTTGTCGAACGACGGAAAGTGGTTCGCCTATATCCTCGCGCCGAATGAGGGCGACGCGTCGGTGATCATCCGGTCCACGGGAGCCGACGCGAAGGAGATGAAGTTCCCGATCGGGGATCCGGGCGGAGCAGGCGGCGGCCGCGGTGGCGCGCCCGGCGGCGCGCCGGGAGCGGCTGGCCCGCTGGCGATTAGCGGCGACTCGCGCTGGGTTGCATTCACGGTCTATCCGCCCGCGGCTGCAGCAGGAGCACGTGGCGGTCGAGGAGGTCGCGGCGGAGGTGGTGGCGGCGGCGCTGCGGCACAGGGCGCGACGCCGACTGCGCCGGCACAAAACAAGATGGCGCTGGTCAATCTCGCGACCGGCGAGAAGAAGGAATTCGACAAAGTTCGAAGCTTCTCGTTCAACGGCGACAAGCCGACCTACATCGCCATGCAGAGCTTCCCGGAGCAGCCGGCGGCGACGACGGCGGCGAATGGCGCGCCCGCGGGTGGCGCGCCGGGCCGAGGTGGAGCGGGCGGCGGGGCAGGCGCGGCGGCCGGTCGAGTCGACGGCACCGACCTTGTTCTCTACAGCCTCGCGACCGGCGACGCGATCAACGTCGGAAATGTCGCGGAGTTTGGGTTTGACGACTCCGGCGAATACCTCGCGTACACGATCGACGCGCGCGATCAGATTGGGAACGGCGTGCAACTCCGCAATCTTCGCACGGACGTCGTTCGCGCGATCGATTCGGACCGCGCGCTGTATCGCCGGCTTGCTTGGGCGGACAGCGGACTGGCGGTCACCGTGTTGCGCGGCAAGATCGACACGCTCTCGCGGGACACGCTGTTCTCAGTTCTCAGTTTCACAAACTTGAATCTTCCTGCGCCGAAGAAAGTTGTATTCGATGCGGCGGGCCGTTCAGATTTTCCGGCGGGAATGACGGTGGCCTCCGAGCGAGCACCGCGAATCTCGGACGATTTCACCACGGTGTTCTTCGGGATTCGGGAAGCGAAGAAGCCGGGCGCGAACGGCCGCATCGTTGTCGATGGTGGTCGGGCGAACAATGTGATTCAGGCTGGCGCGCCGGGCGCGGGCGGAACGATCAACCAACCGCGCGTCGTCGACACACCTGACGACAATCCGTCGCTCGTCCTGTGGCACGGGAAGGATCCTCGCCTTCAATCGCAGCAGATCGTGCAAGAGGCGCAAGATCGCGCGTTCAACTATCTGTCCGAGTATCGCATCGTCGACAACAAGTTTGTACAGCTGTCGAACGACGCGCTTCGCAACGTAAACGTGGTTGGCCACGACCACTTCGCGTACGGCACGGACTCGCGCGAGTACGACGTGAACGCGAGCTACAGCGGTCGGCGCTATGAGGATTTGTACAGCGTCGATCTCAAGACCGGCGAGCGAAAGCTGTTCCTCAAGAAGCACATTCCGTCGGCTCAGGTCGCGTCTCCCGACGGCCGAAGTCTGCTCTACTGGGGTGACGACGCGCAGTGGTGGATCGCGGACCTCGCGACGGGTGAGAAACGCTCGATCACGAAGGGCGTACCCGCTATGTTCGCGGACACCTCGGACGATCACAACAATCTCGTCGTGCCACCGAACGCCCCACTCGGCTGGTCGAAAGACGGAAGCGCGGTGATTCTGTCCGACGGTTTCGACATCTGGAAAGTGCCGGTGAAGGGCGGCACGGCGGTGAACCTCACCGTCGATGGAAAGAAGAATCAAGTTCGCTACCAGCGGCTGTATGCATTCGACCAATCGGGTCGCGCTCGCGCAGCAGCAGGCGGTGGCGGCCGAGGCGGACGTGGCGGCGGCGGTGCAGTGGATGGAATCGATCTGGCGCAGCCGATGTATTTCGCGACGTACGGCGAATGGACGAAGAAGGAGGGACTGTCGAAGGTCGATCCGTCCAAGCCGGGCGCGCAGCGCCTCGCGTGGGAGGACGCGAAGCTGACTTTCCAGAAAGCGAAAGATGCTGACGTCTACGTTTACACGAAGCAAACGGCGTCCGATTACCCGAACTTCTACGTCGCAGGCTCAGATTTGATGTCGGGCGCGGCCGGTCCGCTCAAACCTGCGCGTCAGCTCACTGATGCGAATCCACAGCAGAAGGATTTTGCGTGGACGAGCGGCGTGAAGCTCATCAACTACACGAGTGCCAAGGGCGACAAGCTGCAGGGCGCGCTGTATCTGCCGGCGAACTATGAGCCGGGCAAGAAGTATCCGATGCTCGTCACGATTTACGAGAAGCGCTCGAATCTGGCGAACAGCTACGTGACGCCGAATGAAACGAGCACGCCGAACCGCAGCATCTACACGAGCCGCGGGTATGCCGTGTTCGATCCGGACATCGTGTATCGCGTCAACGATCCTGGCATGTCGGCGGTGTGGTGCGTGATTCCGGCGGTGAAGGCGGCGATCGCGACCGGAATGATCGACTCGACGAACGTCGGTCTGTGGGGCCACTCGTGGGGCGGATACCAGACGGCGTTCCTCGTCACGCAGACGAACATCTTCAAATCGGCGATCGCGGGCGCGCCGCTCACAGACATGGTGAGCATGTACGGCTCGATTTACTGGAACACAGGTGGCGCCGATCAGGCGATCTTCGAATCCAGTCAGGGCCGCTTCAAGGGCAACTACTCGGATAACTACGACGCGTACATTCGCAACTCGCCGAACTTCCACGCGAAGAACGTGAAGACGCCATTGATCATTTTGGCGAACGACAAGGACGGCGCCGTCGATTTCAATCAGGGCATCACGTACTTCAACACGCTGCGGCAGATGAACAAGGACGTGATTCTGCTCGAGTATGTCGGCGAGAATCACGGACTCGCGCGTCCGGTGAACATGAAGGACTATGCGATGCGCCAGAAAGACTGGTTCGATCACTACCTCAAGGGCGCGCCGGCTCCTGAGTGGATGACAAACGGCATTCCGCGCATCAAGATGGACGAATACTGGCAGCAGCTGAAAGCGCAGCAGAGTGGGACGATAGTACCTTGAGATCGGTTGCTGGTTGCTAGCTGCTGGCAACTGCCCGTTGTCCGTCGCGCGGGGGGCCAACAACCAGCAACCAGCAACCAGCAACCAGTAACCATCCAGTGTCCGTCCCCGATATCACGCCCGCCGAAGAGCCTAAAGATCTCGGGTTTGGTTCCGTCGTTGGCGGAGCGAATGAAAAGCGGCTGCTCAATCGCGACGGGAGCTTCAATCCCCGCCGAGTGGGGCTGCCGCTTCTTCGTTCACTGAGCTTTTATCACTATTTTCTAACAATCAGCTGGCCGAAGTTTTTCGCGATTGTCGTCGCGGGGTACATGGCCGCGAACACGCTGTTCGCATTTCTGTATCTCGCGTGCGGCGTCGACTCGCTCGCCGGGGCCGAGCCAGCGCGGATGGGCGGTCCCTTCTGGCGGGCGTTTTTCTTCAGCGTCGAGACGATCGGCACGGTTGGATACGGCAACGTCGCGCCCAACAATTTCCCGGCGCACATCGTCATGACCGCGGAGTCGCTCGTCGGCCTGCTGATGTTCGCGCTGGGGACGGGAATTCTCTTTTCACGATTCTCGCGACCCACCGCGGCGTTGGTGTTCAGTTCCCGAGCGGTGGTTGCGCCGTATCGCAATCGACAGGCGTTCATGTTTCGCGTGACGAATGCGCGGAGCAATCAGCTCGTCGAGCTCGAGGCCAAGGTGCTGTTCTCGCGAATCGAGGGACAACACCGCAAATACGATCAGCTGAGCCTCGAGCGCAGCCGCGTCACGTTCTTTCCGTTGAGCTGGACGGTTGTCCATCCGATCGACGAAAAGAGTCCGATGTTCGGCATGACGTCGGCCGAATTCTTGGCGAAGGACGCCGAGGTGATGATTCTGTTGACGGGAACGGACGAAACGTTTTCGACGGTCGTCCACGGCCGCTCGTCATACAAGCCCGAGGAAATCCTGTTCGGCCATAAGTTCGTCAACTTGTACAATCCGATCGACGAGAAAGGCGTCGTCAGTATCGACGTGCGAAAGTTGAGCGAGACCGAGTTGGCGGAGGAGGACGATTGGTCGCACACGTCCACCTGGCACCACACAGGGCATTTCGCCGGGTATGCGCCGCCCACGAAAAAGCCGCGCGTCTAGCGCGCGGCCGATTCGAAAACGCTAAACCCCGCCGGCAGCGGACTCGCCGCCGCTTTCCATTGCAGGCGCGACCTCGGGCCGAACTTTCGGTCCTTTTGCCAACACCTCTTTGCAGCAAGCGAGCAGAACGGCCTCGAGCGCTTCGATGCCGTCGTCGGTCGCCTCGAGAAAGAGATCCTTTACAACGGACTCAGCTCGCTCGAGTTGGGTGACGAGCATTTTCGCATGAATGCGGGTCGGCATTACGCCGCAAATCTTGGCGGTTGCCCGATTTCCGATGGGCTTTCGTAACACGACCACCGAGCCGCGTTTGCCCGGTTGCGTGAAGTAGTCAGATGAAGACGTCCGTTTTGCGACGGATGGTCTGGGCCGTCGTCCCTGTCGTCCTTGCCGTCCTTGTCGCGCCATGTTGCTCCGCTCTCGCCGCGGTTGCCGTCTAAGAATACATCAGGTGGCTGAAATGCGCGCCACTTTCTTTGATGGAATTGTAGCTAATGATTGTCGACACGCACATTTGTAGACGCGGGCGAATTGGAGAAGCAACTACCTATAGTAGCTATAGGGTTACACGTCGGGTTCGAGTGAGATTCGACCGTTAAAATTCATGAAAGCTTCATGTATTTGGCTGATGATTTTCCGAGGCAGTCCCAACGATTTTGATCGCCCGTTAGTGTCAGCTTGCGGTTTCCGTTTGTGTCCGCGTCAGATTCGTTGATGCGTCCCGAGGTAGTCCCAACGAAACAATTCGCCTCCCATTCCTCGCGAGAGAGCCGGACCAACAATTAGCTTATAGAACTACGTCGCTCACCCCTGAGGGAGTCGAGGCATGGACGAAAAGCAACTCGCTAAGCTCGTGAAGAAAACAGTCGCGAAGGCATCGAAGCCGAAGGCGCCGCAGCGTCGCACGTACGATTCGACGCTCGACGTGACGCGACGGCCACCGACGGAGCAAGACACCGAGGCGGCCGAGCTGTTCGAGCAGATGAAAAAGCGAGACTTCTAGCGCTCCGTTTTACGGAACGGCGGCTTTCGAATCGGAGCTTCGCCGATCGTTCGCGCCAGACACGACGCCGTTCTTGACGATAATCGTGTGTCCGTCACCCTGCGTGGTGCCGAACTTGACGGCGTGTCCCATCGCCTTGAGCCGCTCCGTCGTTGAATCCGGAAGCGCGTTCTTCTCGAAGGTGATCGAGTCGGGCATCCACTGGTGGTGAAAGCGAGGCGTCGCCACCGCCTGACGCGCGTCCATCCCGAAATCAATCGCGTTGAGCACGATCTCCATCACGGTGTTGATGATCGTGCGTCCGCCCGGCGAGCCAGTCACCATAAACAGTGCGCCGTTTTTCGTGACGATCGTCGGACTCATCGAGCTCAGCATGCGCTTTCCGGGAACGATCAGATTCGGAGGCGTTCCAATATCACCGCGAGAATTGGTCTCGCCTGGCTTCTTGTTGAAGTCGCCCATCTCGTTGTTGAGAAGGAACCCCGCACCGCTCACGACGACATGCGAGCCGAAGCCACCCTCGAGCGTATACGTGTTGGATACCGCGTTGCCGTTCTTGTCGACGATCGAGAACTGTGTCGTCTCCTCCTCTTCTGTCGCCGACGCGATCTGCGTCAGAATGTCCTTGCCGAGCTCGGCGCTGCTCGTGGCATGATTTGGATCGATCGACGACGCTAGAGTTTTCGCATACGCCTTCGACGTCAGGCGATCGAGCGGCATCTTCACGAAGTCCGGGTCGCCGAGGAAGCGTGCGCGGTCGAGGTAGCCGCGTCGCATGGCTTCGATCTCGTAGTGCAGCGCTTGAGGCGAGAGCGCGCCCAGCTTCGGAAGATCGAAGTTCTCGAGAATGTTCAGCATCTCGATCATCACCGCGCCGCCGCTCGTCGGTGGCGGCATCGTGATCAGCTCGTAGCCGTGATACTTACCGCGAAGCGGGGTGCGGAATTTCGCCTGATACTGCGCAAGATCTTTCTTCGAGATGAGGCCGCCATTCGCGCGCATCGAGGCCGCGATGCTGTCGGCGATCCATCCGCTGTAGAACGCCTCGGGACCCTGAGTCGCGATCGCGCGAAGTGAGCGTCCCAAGTCGCGAAGGACGATGGTGTCGCCCGCTTTCCACTCACCACCGCCAGGCTTGCCGTACGCCGCGACAGACGCAGGGTACTTCGCCATTTGGTTGGCCAATTCGCGATTCAGCGAGCGCGCCAATCCCTCAGAAAGCGGAAACCCCTTCTCGGCCAGGAGCACCGCAGGCATGACATCAGTGCGCCACGACAGCTTTCCCCATTTCTTGTGCGCGGCCGCCATGCCGCGAACAGTTCCAGGAACGCCTGGCGCGAGATAGCCGGTCGCAGTGAGTTGTCGGTTGATCTTTCCCGCTGAGTCGAGATACATCGTTGGCGTCGATGCGAGCGGGGCCTTCTCGCGATAGTCGATCGTCATCGCGGTACCCTTCGCAGGACGATAGACCATGAACCCGCCCCCACCGATGTTGCCGGCGCTCGGATGAGTGACTGCGAGCGCGAACGCGGTGGCGACTGCAGCGTCCACTGCGTTTCCGCCTTTCGCGAGGACGGATGCGCCGGCGTCCGACGCGATCGACGATGTGCTGATCACCATCCCCGTTTTTGAAACGATGACGCTGTCGGGCTGTTGAGCGGCGACTGGAGCGGCGAAGGCAAATAGGATGGCAAACCAGCGATGACGCATGGCGGACCTCGAGGCGAACTGCGGTGAATGGCTGTCTAACTGAAGCTATGCCGGCAAACGAGGGATGCCAGACGCGCGACCAACACAATCTGTACATTGCCAAGACGGTAGCCGGGCTGTCGGAGGCTAGGCTCACTGGTCATGTTTTGCGAATCGTCCCAATCCACCACTGCTTCGGAGAATCAGGCTGTGTCCATAAGTCGTCGCGGATTTCTCAAGGCAACGGCCGCCATGGGTGGCGCCGTTGGTCTCGGCGCGATTCCCAAACTGGGATTTGCCGAACGGCCGGTCGAGCGAGCTCGCAAACCGCTCAACATCCTCATTCTCGGTGGTACCGGGTTCACCGGACCAGAACAGGTCGAGTACGCGATCGCGCGCGGACACAAGGTCACGTTGATCAATCGCAACAGGACGCGTCCGGACTTTTTCAAAGGTCGCGTCGAGCAGTTGATCGGCGACATGAACGGCGACATGAGCGCGCTCAAGGGCCTCAAGTTCGATGTCGTGATCGACAACCCGACGACGCAGCCGGCGTGGGTGCGCAACGTCGGCCAATACATGAAGGACAACACCGATCACTACATCTTCATCTCGACGATCTCCGTGTATCCGGACAACAGCAAGCCGGACGCGGACGAGTCGGCGCCATTGACGCCCATGCCCGAGGGCATCGACCCGTACAACGTTCCGCCAGATCAAGTCGGCCGGCTGTATGGAGCGCTCAAAACGTTCTCCGAGGGCGAAGTCGAGAGAACGTATCCGGGAAAGAACACGATCATCCGTCCGGGGCTGATCGTTGGCCCGCTCGACCGCAGCGATCGATTCACTTACTGGCCATGGCGCATTGATCAAGGCGGCGAGGTGTTGGCGCCGGGCACGCCGAACGATCCCGTGCAATTCATCGACGCACGCGACATCGCCGAGTTCACGATCCGCATGGCGGAGAACAAGACGACGGGCATCTACAACACGACGGGCCCGAATCCGCCAATGACGATAGGGAAAATGCTCGAGGGCATCAAAACAGCGATCGGTTCGAATGCGACGTTTACCTGGGTGCCGGCGGATTTTCTTCAGGAACAAAAGGTGAGAGGATGGGCCGGACCGAACAGCCTCCCGGTCTGGCTTCCGCCAACCGGCCCGACCGCAGGCTTCATGCGCCGCAATATCTCGAAAGCGTTGAGCAAGGGTCTCACGTTCCGTCCACTCGCCGTCACAGCCAAGGACACACTCGCCTGGAACAAGACGCGCCCACAAGAGCAGCTGGATGCCCTCGCGAAGGGAACCGGAGGCGCTGGCATGTCGCGCCAACGTGAGAAGGAGTTGCTCGACGCGTGGAAGGCGAAGAAGGCCGGTCATTAAAAAATTCTCATTCTCGATCGAGGCGATCGCGTGTCCACGAATCGACGAAATTTCCTCAAGCTCACCGCGACGGCCGCCGGTGCTGTCGGCCTCGGCGCGTTTCCCGACTTCGCATGGCCGGCCGTAACCGGACGCGCCCGCAAGCCGCTCAACATTCTCATCCTCGGCGGCACGGGCTTCACCGGTCCCGAGCAAGTGGAGTACGCGATCGCGCGCGGGCATAGGGTCACACTGATCAACCGCAACAAAACTCGGCCAGACTTCTTTAAAGGCAGAGTCGAGCAGCTGATCGGCGACTTGAACGACGATATGAGTGCGCTCAAGGGCCTCAAGTTCGATGTGGTGATCGACAACCCCACGACGCTGCCCGCATGGGTGCGGAACGTCGCGCAGTACATGAAAGGGAATACCGATCACTACATCTTCATCTCCACAGTCTCGGCGTACGCAAGCGATAAGAACACGTGGGCCGACGAGACCGACACGCTCGCAGCGCTCCCGGCAGGGCTCGATCCATACGCTGTCCCTGTTGCGGAGGCGAGAAGGAACTACGGGCCGCTCAAGGCATTCTCGGAGAAGGAAGTCGAGACGCACTATCCGGGAAAGAATACGATCATTCGTCCGGGGCTCATCGTTGGTCCGCTCGACATGTCGGACCGGTTCACATACTGGCCGTATCGCATCGACAAGGGCGGCGAAGTGCTCGCTCCAGGCGATGGGAACGATCCAGTGCAGATCATCGATGTTCGCGACATCGCCGAATGGACGATTCGCATGGCCGAGAACAAGACGTTTGGAACGTTCAACGCCACTGGGCCAACCAAGCCATACACGATGTCCGAGATGCTCAACGGCATCAAAACGGCGATCGGTTCGAAGGCCACGTTCACCTGGGTGCCGTCGGATTTTCTCGCGGAGCAAAAGGTTCGTCCGTGGAGCAACATGCCGGTGTTCATGCCCGATCGCTCCGACAACGGTGCATTCTCGCGGCGCAAAATCGACAAGGCCCTGAAGGCTGGCCTGACATTTCGCCCGCTGGCGGTCACGGCGAAGGACACGTTGGAGTGGAACAAGAAACGACCTGAGGCCGAGCTTCAGGCGCTGGCCGAGGGACGTCGAGCCGGAATCTCGGCGCAGCGCGAGGCGGAAGTGCTGGCAGCTTGGAAGGCGAAGAAGGGCGCGAAATAATCGTGACGGGGCAACCAGGCGAGGAGACAACAAGGCCGAGCGGAGCACTTCACGCGTTGTTGCGTCGGGCAGTCGACGTACGCCCCGATGAAGTTCGCGCACTGCTGACGTCGTTTTTCTTTTTCTTTTTTCTGCTCAGCAGCTACTTCGTCTTGCGGCCGATTCGCGATTCGGTCGCCGCTGCATCGGGCGCGCGGAATCTGTCCTGGTTGTTCGCGGGCACCCTCACGGTCACGCTGATTTTCAACCCGCTCTTTTCGGGACTCGTCGTCCGATTTCCGATTCGCCGCGTGATCCCGATCTCGTATCACTTCTTCGTCGCGAACCTCATCGCGTTCTACGTGGTTCTCCGGTCTTTAGGGAATGCTCAAGGTTCACCGGCGGAAGTGTGGATTGGCCGAACGTTTTTCATCTGGACGACGGTCTTCGCGCTGTTCAACACTTCGATCTTCTGGTCGCTGATGGCCGATGCCTTTCGCAGCGACCAGGCGAAGCGGTTGTTCGGCTTCATCGGCGTCGGTGGAACACTCGGTTCGATCGCCGGCTCCGCGGCGACTGCGGGGCTCGCGAAAACAATCGGTGCCGTGAATCTGTTGCTCGTGTCGGCTACCCTGCTCGAACTGGCGATCTTCACGGTCGTCAGATTCCCATTGCAGGCCCAAGGTGGGGGGACGGCCACGCGTCGAAGGAAACGAGGCGGCACAGCCCGAACGTCGGAATTCCGAGCGAAGGCGCAAAGCGGCGAAGAGAGAAACCACGTAGATGAAGACAGTGATGTCATCGGCGGAAGCGTCTGGGCCGGCTTCACACAAGTGGCGCGTTCACCATATCTACTTGGGATCTGCGCCTTTCTGATTCTCTATACCGTCGGCTCGACAATTCTGTATTTCGCCCAATCGGATATCGTCGGCCGTACGTATACGGACACCGCCGCGCGTACGGAGATCTTGGCCAGGCTCGAGCTCGCGGCCCAAGTGCTCACGGTGATCACGCAAATATTTTTCACCGGGCGAATCATCCGCTGGCTCGGGCTTGCGGTCACGCTCGCGCTGCTGCCTGCCATGAGCATTCTTGGATTCGGCGCGCTTGGCGCGGTCCCGACCTTCGCAACGTTGGCGGTTTTCACCGTACTGCGACGGGCCAGCAACTTCGCACTGACCAATCCCGCCATGGAAGTGTTGTTTACGGTCGTCCCGCGGGAAGACAAGTACAAAGCGAAGAACATCATCGAGACCTTCGTGTACCGCGGTGGCGATCAACTCGGAGCGTGGTACTACGCTGGCTTGGCCGCCATCGGGTTGAGCCTGGCTGGCATCTCGTTCGTCGCAGTGCCGCTTGGCGCAATCTGGCTGTTCCTCGGGCTGTGGCTGGGAAAGCGACAAGCCGCCCTGGCGGGCGCAGCGGAGGGACGAAGCGCGAAAGTCGCAGGCGAACCAGCGGTTGCCGTGACCTGAGGGCCACACCGTGGGTTGGTATGTACGCAAGTGATGAGTGGCGTTGACACTGGCGAAACGTCGCCGATTATCCAATTAGGCTCGGTTTCGAGCGTTTTGGCGTCAATTCCAACCACTCATCAATGTCCACGACTACGATCGGGCGGCCGGCAGCCGACGAGCATGCCCAGTTTTACGCCAAGTATGTCACGCGCGTCCCGGAAGGGGATCTCGTCGGGCAGCTGCGCGAGCAATTGATGGAGACGGCGACGATGCTGCGCGCCGTTCCCACGGACCGAGCGGATTTCGCATACGCGCCCGGCAAGTGGAGCATCAAAGAAGTGATAGGGCACATGATCGACGTCGAACGCGTCATGGCATATCGGGCCGTTCGCTTCGCAAGAAATGACAAGACCGAGCTTCCTGGCTTTGACGAGAATCTGTGGGCCGCAAACGCGAATTTCGCCGCGCGTTCGATCGATGACTTGGTCGACGAGCTCGAGGTGGTTCGCGCCGCGACGATTCATTTCGCCAAGCATCTCAGTGTCGAAGAACAGACGCGCCGGGGAAAAGCGAACGGTCAGGAAGTCAGCGTCCGAGCGCTCATATACATCATCGCGGGGCACGAACGGCATCACACCGCGCTGCTCCGCGAACGATATTTGTCATAGCGGTCGAAAGGCAGTTCGCGCATCGAGCTGCGAGGAGGTGGGGGGCCTATGATGCGCTTGTGGGTGAACTCATACGCGAAGTCGACGCCGGTGATGACCAGCGCCACGCTGAGTATCGTGGCGCATTCAGTCATCATCGCGGCGTGGGTCGTCGCGACGATGCCATCAGCGGGATTGCCGGCGGACAGTTTCGCGAACCGCGTGATTTATGTTCCGCCCCCCGACCGTGTGGCTGGCACGAGCGGATCTCGCGAGACCGTGCACTACGTCGACCTCAAGAAGGAAGGCCCAGGCATCGGCGACGGTCCGCGTACCATTGGCGATGAACGTCCCGCAGCGCCAATCGTCGACGAAACAGTCGGTCGCAAGGCGGCGGATACGACGACAACCCCCGCGGTCGAACCAGTCGCTGGACCGCCTGATTCAGTGTTCTCCGTTCTCGAGGTAGACACCGCGGTGGTGCGCTCCGCGAGCAGCGCGGCGCCGGCGTATCCGCTCAAGCTTCTCGCGGCGCGCATTATGGGCTCCGTCTCGGCGCGCTATGTCGTCGACACCACTGGGTTCGCCGACACGACATCGTTCGAGGTGATCAAGGCGACGAATCCGGAATTCGTCGAGGCAGTGCGAGAGGCGCTGCCGTATATGCGATTCACGCCGGCGAAGATTGGGAGCTTGAAGGTGCGTCAGCTCGTCGAGCAGCAATTCAGCTTCAAGATCACCGACACCGCCGTCGTTGCCCCGAAGCGAAAGCCGTAGCGCTGTCGCCGCGCGCCGAGTCGCGTAAATTCTTCGGCATGCGTCATACTGTTCGTCTGCACGGCGTGATCGTCGGTCACTCTGAGCTCGAGCATTTCGATCCGGACGTCGATCGAGCGTGGGGTTTGTTCCGCCCGGGGCTCGGCTACGATCTCGTTCAGCCGGTCTTCCTCTTGTACGCGCAAGCGGTTCCGCTCAACGGATCGCCGAAGGACACCGCGCTGCTCGATCGGTATCATCAGTCGCGCGACGCACTGAACCTCGAGCTTCACGATGAGGAGAATCGCACGATCAAGACGTCGGCGATTCACATCGTGGATTACAGCCAGTCCGGAGGGCCGGCAACGCTCGAGCTCGACGTGTTGATCCCAGACGAAGCGTACTGGAGACGGCGCGCGTCGGCGTAGCGCCCATTCATCCTGAGTGCCGCAGATCTTGCACACGGTGGTCCGTGACAGCCTGAACTACACGGAGCCACAATGCAAAGAATTCTCGCGCGTTGCCTCGTCTTACTCAGCGGATCAGCCTCGGTACTTGCTGCGCAATCGCGAAGTGACGCCGCGGCGCGCGCCGCGCTCGTGCTCACGCCAGTGGGTGCGCTACCGCCGTTCGTGACGAGCACGATTCAAGGCGATACGCAGAACGGAGCCGCGCTTGGACTACGCTATGGGTACTTGTCTGGCCCGAGCGATTTCTTGAACGAGAACAACGTTGGCATTTCGGCGATTCTCCCGTTCGGCCTTGGGAGCACTGTCACACTCACCGGCGGATTTTTCTCTCAGTCGTGCGACGAATGCGATCTCGGATTGATGCTCGGCATCGGCGCGGACAAATCGCTCGGCGACATGGCGATGAGCGGCGGAAGAGACGCGTCGCGACTGCACTTTGCGCTGAACGGCGAGTTCGGGTACGGACAGCCACATGACGCAACCTTCAGCCGTGGATCTTTCATGAGCGGGGAAGTTGGACTTCCGATCAGTCTCGTGTCGGGTTCGCGAGCGCGCGATGAAATGCGCATTGTCCCATTCATCACGCCGGCGTTTGGGTTCGGTGGAACTCGCGGACCCAATTCCAGCAGCGGCACAGCGTTGATGCTTGGTGGCGGAGTTGGGATCTACAATCGATCGAGCAGTGTTGCGTTGAGCTTTGGATTCCAACACGTCGCGGTAGAGAATTCAGGAACGTTGATCGGGCTGGCGTTAGTGCTCGGCGGGCGCTGATTTCTAAGTCGTTTGTGGCCGGGCCTTTGTTTGACGCAGAGGACGCCGAGGAACGCAGAGGCCCGCTTCAAAAAACAAGAACTTTTTCTTGACGGCTGTCGCAGATTCAGGCCGTGAGTCGCATATTCATTCATCCGCCCGCTCCTTCCAGCTTTTATCCCTGCCTGATGCTTCGAGTCCGTTTCCTTTCCGGTATTTTCTGCGCGCTCGCACTTTCCGCATGTGGTTCCGATTCGACAACGGCACCGGCGCCGACCATCGAAACGGCGACATTCGCACCAGCGCTCGGCGTCAATCTCGCCTCGTCGACGAAGACGACATCTGGCGTTTATTACCGCGACCTCGTTGTCGGAACCGGCGCAGTCGTGGCCGCGGGACAAACGCTGTCCGCGCACTACACCGGGTGGTTGGCGAACGGCACGCAGTTCGACACGAACGGGCCGACGGATCCGCCGTATCCGTTCGTGCTCGGGACCGGAAACGTGATTGTCGGATGGCACGTCGGCATTCCGGGCATGCGGGTTGGTGGACAGCGGCAACTGATCATTCCACCGAGCCTCGGGTACGGGGCTCAGGCGAATGGAAAGATTCCTGGCAATTCCATCCTAGTGTTCAACGTCACCATCGTGAGCGCGAAGTAGCGCTCCGTCCGTCGTTGGAGATACCGCTGTGATTCACGATACATGGCGGTCATTCACATTCTTGCATCATTCCTGATGCGGAACTTCGTTTTCTCGATGTTCGCCGGCGGCCTCTTTTGTGCCTGCACGCCGAGTCATCCGAGCACAGCGCCTGCGCCAACCGACGCTGACGCGGCGGCACGCGCCGCAATTGCGTCAGAGCGCACGATCGATCCGGCGCGAATTCCGGAAAGCGCCATTGGCGTCCCGCCGATGTCGATCACGTCGAATGACACTACGCTTGCGCCGCTCGCGTATGGACTTGCCGAGCTGCTGTCGAACGATCTTGCACGAAGCTCGCGACTCACCGTCGTCGAGCGTTTGCGAATCGACGCGGTGCTACGCGAGCTGAGACTCTCGACGAGCGGCGCCGTCGACTCCGCGTCGGCAGCGCGCGTGGGACGTTTGATCGGCGCGCGTCGTCTCGTGGTCGGGGGTGTGCGACAACTGCCGGGCGGCGATTTACAGATCACGGCGCAGGTGGCCGACGTCGCGACTCGCGGTGTCACCACCGCCGTGAGTGCGCGCGCACCGCTCGCGCGAATCATCGATGCCGAGGCGCAGCTGGCATTACAGATCTTTAATGCGCTTCGAATCACGTTGACGCCGGCCGAGCGTGCGGCCATCGAGGCGGCGCCGACGCGAAACGTCGCAGCGCTTCTTGCCTACAGTCGCGGTGTGCGAGACGAGTCGTTCGGTCGCTACGGCGCTGCGGCGCAACAGTATCGAGCTGCGCTTCAAGCAGACCCCGGGTTCGTCGACGCGAGCGTTCGAATGAGCGGCGTCGAGAGTCGCGCGGGCAACACGGTAGTCGCGAATCGTCGCTCGACGCGTACGACGTCGTCGGGGAACCGAGCCGCTGCCGTCGCAGCGGGTAATGTGAACTCGAGCCTTGCCGATCTTATGGACGGAGGCGCCGCGGGAGCGGTGGCGATGGGAGTTGCGTCGAACATCACGCCGGTTCAGCAACGGCTGCTCGTCACGATCACAATCTTCATACAGCCCACGCCATGAGCGCCGCGCCAAGAAGTTGCCTCTTGGGGCTCGCTTTCACGTTGTTGACGACGGGCGTTGCGCAATCGCAGCAGCGGCTCGTCGACGTTCGTACGCTCAGCTCGGGTGTGGTCGCCGAAAATTGGAGTTTTGGAAAACCGGTGCCGAGCGGCGGTGCGGGCTCGGTCGTCAGCGCGTCGCAGTTCACGGTCCCATTCACGGCGGTGCTTCCGCTGGTGTCGAACTGGGCGCTCGACACGTACGTCGCGTACGCGCACGGGACGGTGACCGTCGATCGCGGCGGCTCCGTGGGGCGACAACAGCTGTCGCTCTCCGGAGTGAATGACGCCAAGCTGCGACTCGTCGGAAAGCTGCGTGGTGACAACGTGCTGTTGACCCTCGGGGCCTCGCTGCCGAGTGGGACGACGGCACTCGATGCGCCGGCGCTCGAGGCGCTGAGCGTTCTCGCTGCACCCGCATTACGGTTTCGGACGCCAACGCTCGGCAGCGGACCGAGTGGAACTGGCGGATTGGTGATTGCGGGGCAGAACGGCGCGTGGTCGTACGCATTGGGTGGCGCGTTCGAGATGCGTGGCGATTACGCACCGTCGGAAGCGCTGACGTCGGGACTTGGTCGTCCCGCACTGAAGTCGGGCGACGCGGTGCATCTCTCCGTTGGCGCAGATCGCGTGCTCGACGCGTCGCGACAATCGGTCAGTCTCATCGCGGATTTCTATATGAGCGGCCGCCTCAGTGATCCGTCGGCTGCCGTTTCCCTGGTGAATTTCCGGCTCGGGCCTACGATCACCGGGACGTATCAAGTGCAAGCGACATTCAACGACGTCGAATCGATGCTGTATATCGTCGAACGATTCCGCGGGAACTATTCCGTTGGCGGAACGACGGTCGACGGAACGTGGCGGACGGAGAGCGAGATCGGGCTCGTGAATTCACTGCTGCTGAATCCACAGGCATCGCTGCGCTTTGGAGTCGACTCGCGCTTTCACACGGCGGCGTTTGAAGCGACGGCTGACAAGACTATCGCTAGCTTTGCGACGTCGGGAATACTCGCCGGCGGTGCGACGGTCGGTCTGCAGTATTCGATGAGCGGTGGCTCGTTCGCGCTCGAGCCGTATGTGCGCGGCCAGATCGGACAGCTCGATCTCGGCGGCCCGACGCGTCGCGCGACAGGCGCTTCGGCCGGTCTCACGCTCAGCGCGCGGTTTTGACCATGAATTCCAATTCTCTAATTAGCATGCGCGCGATCCTGCGTTGTCTCGCGGCAACATCGTTTGCGACGCTCGTCGCGTGTAGCGATCGTGGCGCGACCCAGCCTCAGGGACTCGTTCCAAGCGCCGTACGCCTTTCGCTGGCGATGGCCGTTGGACCAGCTGGAAAAACACTCAGAGTGAACGTCACGTATCGGCGCGGAGAGAACAGCACAGTTTCGCTGCTCGACCAAGTGATCGACGTCGGTGTGCAGGCGCGCGCCGTCCCGCTCGTCCTCGATATCGGTCCGTGTCTCGCCGATCCGGAGCGCGAACCGGCCGGCCAGTCTACAAGCACCGCGCCAGCGTGCGTGCTGCACATCTCGGTCACGCTGTTTGGCGTGTCTAACGAGCAGCTCGATCAATCGGTACTTCCACCGATGACCGTTCGTCTGGGCGACAACGCAGAGGCGTCGCTTGCTGTTGGTTCGCGGACATCGTTCGTGTCGCTGGCACTCGGTCTCGATCACACATGCCGCGCGATGACCGTGAGTGGTGGGGGAACGACGTGTTGGGGAAGCAATCGCGTCAATCAGCTAGGTCGATCGCCCAGTCCGGACTTTTTGCAGATCTCTGCTGGACTGTCGTACACGTGCGGACTCACGCGTGCAGGCGAGGCGTGGTGTTGGGGCGACAACGCAGCGGGGCAGCTCGGCGACAATCTCGCGCCGTCGAGAGCCGCGGCGACGCTCGTCAAATCGCCCGTCGTGTTTACGCAGCTTGCAACGGGAGCTGACTTCGCGTGCGGATTGTCGACAGCCGGCGCGGCATACTGCTGGGGCGAAAATGCCTGGGCGACGCTCGGCGATGGAACGAAGAGTCGACACTCGACGCCTGCTCTGGTGAAAGGTGGTTTGACATTTAGGCGTCTCATTGCAGGCGGACATTTCGCGTGCGGTCTGACCGATGGGCCAGTGTATTGCTGGGGCGCGATTGGCAACACCATTCCCACCGACGCGCAAGCGGCGCTCGGTCCGGTCACACTCGGCGGGAATGCTTCGGCTGTGTTGGCGTCGCTGACCGCGGGCTTCACGCACGCGTGCGGACTCACGGTCGACGGCATCGCACTGTGCGCCGGAACAAACGGCAACGGACAACTCGGCGACGGAACGACGACTGATCGAACGTCGCCGGTTCAGGTGACTGGCGGATTGCGATTCACTACGCTGACGGCGGGAAACAATTTCACCTGCGGGATCGCGACGGACGGCTTCGCGTACTGCTGGGGCGCAAACGGATTCGGTCAACTCGGCACGACGGGAACGCCGAACGGGAGGTCGACGCCGGCGCGGGTTTCGGGAACACTTGCCTTTGCCACGTTGGTGGCAGGACAGAATCATGCGTGCGGGTCGTTGAACGACGGGCGGACTTACTGTTGGGGATTGAATGCGAACGGGCAGCTTGGGGATGGAACCACCGTCAACCGATCAACGCCAACCGTTGTAACCAGATAGCCGATCCCGCGCGTCACCTGAGGCCTGAGCCCTCAGAGCTGAGGGTTGAGGCATGAGATCGTGCCTTTTCCGTGCGCCACGTCGAGGTTGCGGCCGGGAAAGCGAGTCCAGCATCGAGCATAAAGCATCGCGATGCGAGGCGTGAGTGATGAAAAGATGAGGGATGAGATTGGCGGTTCCAGGAACGAACTCACGTCTCGCCGTTCCCCACTCACGCCTCGAGCCGCGATGCTCTCACCTCGATGCTGGACTCGCTTTCCCGGCCGAGATGGTGATGCGGCGCAGCGAGAAGGAAGGATCTGAGACCTCAGTCCCGAGGCCTGAGATCTCCAACCTCACCGAAGGCATATTTACGGCGCGCCGACGATCGCCTCTAATCGTGCGATGAGCTCCGCCTGTGCGGGGTTCATCTTCTCTCGCGCAGTTCGGGGGTCGAACCACGCACACCGGTCGACCTCCGCGAATGTGAGAAACTTCCCCGATCCTCGCGGCCACTCTGTCTTTGTCTCATTACTCACAACTTTCGCGGCGTCGGCGTCGCCTTCCCAGGCCCAGGCGTGAACCGTCTTTCCCGCTTTTTGTTTGACGGAACCGAGCGGAAGAAACGGACCGACAGCCACAATACCAGTTTCCTCACGAAACTCGCGCTGCGCGGCGTCGATCAAATCTTCGCCATCTTCGACGACCCCCTTGGGAATCGTCCATGCACCGGAGTCGCGGTTGGACCAAAACGGTCCACCGGGGTGCGCAAGAAAAATCTCGAGGCCGCGTTCCGGAGAGCGGCGAAACAACACCAACCCGGCGCTGATGGCGCTGCGTCGGCTCACAGATTCCGCAGACCCAAACCTCCAGCGACCGCGTCGGCAATCTCGTCGACGACATCCAGCGTGCGTGTGAGCAGTCGACGAATGGCGTTCGGATCGTGGAGGCTCCGCGCGTAACGCGGCTGCCGGTTAGGCGGAAGCGGTGCGGCGGTAGCGATCGCCGTACCGGGTGGCTTGTTCGGCGGCACGAGCGCGCCGGATGGCTGGGTTTCGGGAATGAAGTCGTCCATGAACATTCAGTACGTTGTCGCCCTGCCGTTGGTGTCCGCTAGGCTGTGGACTGCGTACTGCGTTCGAACGGTAGCTCTAGCGTATCCCCCGGCGGAAGCGCTCTCCAAAGTGCAAACGCTTTTGCCCGTTCCTCGCGGATTCTTAGGAGTTGTTCGTCGGTCAAACGGAACTCGGGCATTGCACGCCCGTTCTGTGCGTACCGGCTTGCCACCTTCTCGTTGAACTCCTCAGCGGTGCCAAGGATCCCGGTTGCGCGCTCGAGGTCGAAAAAACCGACGATCAGTTCGGCGATGTGGGCATCTTCTGGCAACGGTCCTTTGGCCCATGGCTTCCCAAAGTCAGACAGATCCCAACCTTCGGCGAGGAGACCGTAAAACGCGCGCGGCAATTCGAGAACGCGCTCCACGACGTAGTGCGTGAGATCGTGCAACGGAAAGAATGCGCCGAGCTGGCCGTCCTGGCGCTGCCACGTGACGCTGCCGTCGGCGCGCATACAGGACAGCGCGGCCGCGCCGTCGGTTTTTTTCTTGATGCGAATTAAGAGATCAGGCATTGCGTACTCCTCTACCCGCGCGACGACGGCGATGTTGCGCTTCCCAGACATGTCCGGCGGCGAGGCCGAGCACGGCACCGATCACCCCGCCGGCGAGCGCGCCCATGAGCGCGGCCACGAGAAAATCAAACAGGCCACGCGTGACAACCCCGCGCTCCATGCCCGTGAACACGACGGCCCACGTCGCCGCTGCCCACCACAGTGAGCAGAGCACTCCCACGGCGACGGCGCCGCCGTTGACGAGTGCCTCACGACGCGGCTCGTAGAAGTTATTCGCGAGCGTCCCGAGCCGAGCTTGCTCTTCGACCCACCGGGTGTCGCGTCCCCAGCCGGAGCGGAGGATCACCACGCCGAGAATCGTCGCGATTTCGGCGGCCCACACCACCGGCGTCTGCTTGGCGGGAAGCAGCGCCTGTTTCGTCTTCTGTAATACAAGAACTATCGTCACAGCAGCGACGACGAGCAGCAGCAACCAATCAGGCCGCGACTCGGTCGTCGCCGCGTCCTTTTTCATTTCGGACTACTGGTGGTCGTCATGACCGGAGGGGTTTGTCGATCCCAGACGAATCGACGGAGGAAATCGCTGCTGCGGCCAAAGATGTCCATCCAGCGGCTGTGGAGCAGCGATTCGTGGACATCGTCGGGGATCACCGTGAGGTCATAGTAGATGCCGTGAGCACGCAACAAGTTCACGAGCCCGATCGTCTGGCCGAAATCGACATTGCGGTCGTCGTCGCCATGCACGAGGAACACGGGCGATTTCCACGTGTCGATGTGCGCGGCGGCCGATGACTGAAACGCCAGATCGGTCGAGTCGAGCGAGCTACCGTACGTGTGCACTCCCGCCATGTCGACACCGGCGACGAAGATGTCGGAGTTGCGGGCCAAGGCCTGTGCCGTGAGCAAGCCGCCGTACGATAGCCCCCAGATGCCCACGCGTGCGGGATCGACGTCAGCGCGCGACTGCAAGTACTTCGCCCCAGCCACGACGTCCTGGTATTCCGAGTTTCCGCGCCCCTGCGTGTTCGGCGCGCGTTGGAACGAGCGACCGTAGCCGACGCCCGCGCGATAGTTGACCGACAGCACGATGTAGCCCTGCGTCTGCAACCACTGATTGTATGCGTACGACCAATGGTAGAACTGCATGTAGTGATACGCCGGCAGCATCTGGCGCGACGGACCACCGTGCACGAACACGATCGCCGGACGCTTCTCGCCTGGTTTGAGATCTTTGGGTAGGAAAAGCTGATTATGAACCTCTAAACCATCCGCTGCGTGCGTGATGACGATCTCCGGCGTCACGTGCGCCGCCTTCGGAAACTCTTTGCCAAGTGACGGATAGACCAGCTTCGTAGCGCCGCCGGCCGTGGGAACGATTCCGACCGAGGCCGGCTGGCTCGCACCGAAATACAACACCGCGAGGTTCTTGCCCGACGCGAGTGGCGTCGGAGAGACCTCGACGCCATCGTCGGTCGAGATTTGCACGGGCGTACCGCCCGCGGTCGGCACGGCCCAAATGTGCCGCTTCTCGATGTCCTTGGCGTTCGTGCAGTAGTAGAGTGTCTTGCCGTCGCGCGAGAATGCCGTCGTCACGAAAGTGCGGTCAGCGACACTGTCGTTGATCAAACCGTCCGTCGTCGTCAGCAGCGTCGGCGTGGTCTGCGAGCCGTCGACTGCCACAGAGAAAAACCGATCCCATTCGTCATTCGGGACCTGTGCGCCGAACACGACGTGATCGCCGGCCCACGTGATCGAATTGATGTTGATGAACGTCCGTTCGTTCGGCTGGTTGTGCCAGAACTCTTGCGCCTTGCCTGTTGCGACGTCGGCAATCATGAACGCCAGCGTCGAACCGCCCGGGAACGCGGCGCGATACATCCCGTCGATCCGCTGCGGCGTGGTGTCCGCCGCCGCACCACGACCTCCGCGTCCGCCGCCACCGCCACGTCCACCGCGACCCGCAGCCTGCGCCGCGCCGGCGCCACCAGGATTGCCGATGCCGCCGGTGCCCTGCTGCGTTTGCATTCCGAACGGATTGCCCGGACGTCGGATGAATGCGATCCGCTTGCTATCCGCTGACCACGTCGGACTCGCATCGAAATCCACGCTCGGCGACATGAAGTCGACCTTGCGAGTTTTCATATCGTACACGCCGATGAACGAGTGATTCTCGCGCGTGCTTACGAAGGCGAGCTTGCTTCCGTCGGGCGACCACTGCGCGTTGCTCTGACGTCCCCACTCCTTGATGAACGGAACGCCGCCGGTGTCCATCGCAGTGGCGGGGCCACGTGCGGTACGCGCGCGATAGAGCTGTCCGTCCTTTGCGAAGACGACGTACTTCCCGTCGGGCGAGAGCTCCGGACCGCCGCCACGTCCACCGCCACCGGGTTCGTTACCGGTCAGAACCGCGAGGCGCCACGCGCCGCCGCCGTCGGTGCGCGCCGCCCAAACCGCGCGTTCACCACCGTCTGGATTGTGCGACGGATTCGCGACCCAACCCACGCGATTCTGACCCGAGCCGCGAACGAACACCGCCATCGTGCCGTCGTCCGAAAGACGCACGGAGCTGACGTCCACTCCGTCGTCATCCATGAACTTCGTGATGCGCAGGGGCTTGAAGTCAGGCGCGGAGGCGACGTAGACGTTGCGCAGTCCTTTCTCGTACGTGACCCACGCAATCTTGTCGGCTTTCCGCGCCGCGCTGACCTCGAGCGGCGACGCGGGCGACATGAATTGATCGATCGTGTAGGTCGTCGCGTATTTCGCGGGCGACGACTGCGGGAAGCGCGGCGGGTTTGTCGGCCGGAGCTGGGCGCCGAGGGACGCGGCGGAAACCGCGATCGTTGTCGCGGCGAGGGAGGTGCGAAGGCTGGGCATGAAAGACCTCAGGAGTGTCTCGAGTCGGGGGCGAGTAGGCCGCCGATACTGCAACGTTCGCCGCCTGCCAGGCGTTGCGCCAGGCCGTGAAATAGCGGTCATCCAGAGGGAGCGCAGCGACCGAGGGATCGCTGTCCAGCCAAGGCCGTTGCAGTTTTCAGAACTCAGACAAAGCCTTGGCGCGAGAGCGATCCTATGCGACTCTTCGCTACGCTCAGCGTCGCATCAGGATGACGCGCCAGAGGATGACACCCAAGGCCTCGCTACGCTCGGAGAAGCATCCGGATGACCACCCAACACAGCTATGGCGGACCGCCTCTCCCCGGCCTGCCAGGCCCGAATGGCGGCGGACCTCCACGCCCGCGCCCACCGCGCCCAAACGCATCCGGCATACGGTCGACCTCGGCGGAGAGTCGCTCGCGCTGAGCCGCGTCGAGCATTGGCGTCAGCGTGACGCGCATCGAGTCGAGCGCGGCGCGAAGACGCACGTTCAGATCGCGAATCGCCTGATTGTTCTGGCGCGCAACGCGCTCGAGGATCGGTCGAATCGAATCGCGTTGCGCACCGCTGCGCGGTTGAATGACGTCCTCCATGTGCGCGACGAAGCCCGGCGGACGACGCAGCTCTTGAATTCGATCGTGTCTGCCGCGGACGAGTGATGCGTCGGCGAACAGTCCGAGCGAAAAGCCCGTGATCAGCGTCAGCGCGAGCAGCAGCATCGACTTCGTGTTCGCTGTCATGGCGTGCCCAGCGGAATGTTCGTCGCCTCGACCAGCGTTGACGTCGAATAGGCGGACGACAGAGAGAGCCCGGGCAGATTGAGCATCGCGTCGAGGGGTGATGCCGCGGAGTCGCGGCCGCCCCACCAGTTATATGCGGCGAGCATCAGCGACGCAGCGGCGGCAATCGGTACAACCCGGCGGAACTGTCGCTCGAGCGCGATGGACAGCGACGGCTCGCGACGTCCGCCAAGCCGCGCTGCGACTCGCGTGCTGAATCCTTCATCGAAGCTCGACGGCGCGGCCTCGCGCACAATCGATTCGATGTCGCCGCGTCGATCAGTCATCGTACGACCGCGGGCAGCGCCGCTCCAGACTGCACGTATGGCTTCAACTGCACCTCAAGTTCTTTCATGGCGCGCGACAGACGCGACAGCACCGTTCCCTCAGGCACACCAAGGAGCTCGGCAGTTTCACGAGTTGAGCAATCGTTAAACAGTCGGAGCACTACGACAGCGCGATGCTTCTCGTTGAGCCGAGCGACCGCGGCACGGACGAGAGCTTGGAGCTCGCCGGCATCGATTTCACCGCCTGGACCAGCACGCGGTTCCGGCAGACTCGCGATTTCATCATTCGAATCTTCGCGACTGACGAATCGCAGCAACGATCGACGGCGGCGCTTGAGCGCGTTGAGCGACAGGTTCATCGCGATGTGCACGAGATAGGTTTTGAGCGACGACTCGCCGCGGAAATTCCCGAGTGCTCGATGAAATCTGATGAATGTTTCTTGGCCGACGTCGTCGGCGTCGTCGCCACGTCCCAGCATACCGATGACGGTTGCGGCCACGGCGCTCTCATACCGATCGACGAGAACCGCGAATGCCCGGTCGTCTCCGCTTTGGGCGAGCGCGATGAGGTCGGCGTCGGATGTTGAATTCGCCATGGCACGGGATATGGACAACGCGATGTTCGCGGGGATTCCTTTGCGGATGCGGGATGCGGGAAGCGGGAAGCGGGAAGCGGGAGGCGGGAGGCGGGAAGCGGGAGGCGGGGAGCGGGGAGCGGGAGGCGGGAGGCGGGAAGCGGGAAGCGGGAAGCGGGAAGCGGGAAGCGGGACGCGAGATGCGAGATGTGGGATTGAGTGCCAACGGACGACCGCTTTCCGCAGTCTCTTCCTGCAAACCGTTTCCTGCAAACCGCTTCCTGCAAATCGTTTCCTGCAAACCGCTTCCGGAAAACCGCTTCTCGCAAACCGCTTCTCGCAAACCACTTCCCGCGCCCCGCTTCCCGCAAACCGCTTCCCGCAAACCGCTTCCCGCTTCCCGCAACCCGCTCCCGCAAAAGACCCTCAACCTCGCCGATGACCCTGCTTGCCCTCGCTGAACGCGGCCTGTACTGCGAAGCCGGCGATTTCTTCATCGACCCGTGGCAACCCGTCGAGCACGCGGTCATCACGCATGCGCACGGCGACCACGCGCGATGGGGATCGTCAGCGTACGCGTGCTCGCGCGAATGCGAAGGCGTGTTGCGAACGCGGCTCGGGCCTCAGGCGTCCATCCGCGCGCTGGACTGGGGCGAAGTCGTCGACATGAATGGCGTTCGCGTGTCACTCCACCCGGCGGGGCACATACTCGGCTCCGCGCAAATTCGGGTAGAGCACCGCGGCGAAGTGTGGGTCGCATCGGGAGACTACAAGACCGATCCGGACCCAACCTGCACGCCGTTCGAGCTCGTGCGCTGTGACACGTTTATCACCGAGAGCACGTTCGGACTGCCCATCTATCGCTGGACGCCAGAGGCCCAGGTCTTCGCCGAGATTCGCGCGTGGTGGACGGCGAATCGCGATGCGGGACGGGCATCGCTGCTGTTCGCGTACGCACTCGGCAAAGCACAACGACTTCTCGCCGGTCTCGCCGACGCCGACATCGGGCCGATTTACACGCACGGCGCGGTCGAGCGACTGAACCGCGATTACCGCGCAGCTGGAATTCGACTCGCCGAGACGCGCTATGCGAGTGATCTACCCCGCAAACATGATTTCACCGGGAGTATGATCGTCGCGCCGCCGTCCGCGGCGGGGAGTACTTGGCTCCGACGTTTTGGCGATCTGTCAACGGGTTTCGCGTCGGGCTGGATGCGGATTCGCGGCGCTCGGCGACGGCGTGCGCTCGATCGCGGATTCGTGCTTTCCGATCACGTCGATTGGCCGTCATTGCTCGCGACCGTCGACGCCACGGGAGCGCAGCGCGTATGGGTCACGCACGGCACGCGTGAACCACTCGTCCGTTTGCTGAACGATCGCGGGATCGAAGCGCTCGCTGTCGCGAGCCAGTGGAAGGGTGAGGAAGACACCGACCCTGTCGAGGTGGCCGGAGAGGAGATTCCCGCGTGAGAAAGTTCGCGCGGCTCTTCACGGCGATCGACGAAACGATGCGAACCAACGAGAAGGTGGACGCGATCGCCGAGTATTTCGCGTCGGCCGATCCGCGCGATGCCGCCTGGGCCGTCTACTTTCTCAGCGGCGGCCGACCGAAACGTCTCATTCCGGTTCGCCGTCTGGCGCAATGGGCAATGGAGGAAGCGAACATTCCAGATTGGTTATTCGAGGAGTGTTATGACGCTGTCGGCGATCTCGCCGAAACAATGTCGCTGCTGCTTCCCGACCATCTCGAGTCGCCGGACATCCCGCTTCATCGGCTGATCGAGGAGCGTGTTCTTCCGCTCGCGAAACAAAGCGAAGAAGCGCAGCGCACGTCGATCGTCAAATCCTGGCGTGAGCTGGCCGGCACGGAGCGTTTTCTCTGGAACAAGTTGATCACTGGGGGATTCCGGATCGGCGTGTCACAGCAACTCGTCGTGCGCGCACTCTCGCGCGCGAGTGGAGTGGACGAAGGCACCATCGCACATCGCCTGAGCGGGCACTGGGAGCCGCGCGGCGATTCGTTCAGTGCGTTGATCGCTGTCGAGACAGCCGATGCCGACACGTCCAAGCCATATCCATTTTATCTCGCCTACGCGATTGAGAACGAGCTCGAGGAGCTCGGTGATCCGACTGAGTGGCAAGCGGAATGGAAATGGGACGGAATCCGCGCGCAGCTGATTCGACGAAATGGGCAGACGTACCTCTGGTCGCGCGGCGAAGAGTTGGTGACGGATCGCTTTCCAGAAATTGCTGATGCCGCAGCGTTTCTACCCGACGGCACGGTACTCGACGGCGAAGTCATGCCGTGGGCCGGCGGACATCCGTTGCCGTTCGCACAACTCCAACGTCGCATTGGCCGCAAAACGCTCGGCGCGAAGATTTTGAGCGAGGTGCCGGTGGTGCTCGTTGTTTATGATCTGCTCGAGATCGACGGCCGCGACGTACGCGCCGAGCCGTTGGCGTGGCGGCGCGCGCGGATGGAGGAGCGGATCGACATCGCGCGCAGCACTGCGTTCGTGCCATCGCCGATCGTGTCGCTATCCTCGTGGACCGACGCGCGCGAAGCGCATCAACGGTCGCGCGACATGAGCGCCGAAGGTTTGATGTTAAAGCGACGCGACGGCGGCTACGGTGTCGGACGTCGAAAAGGCGGGTGGTGGAAGTGGAAAGTGCAACCGTTTACGGTGGACGCCGTGATGATTTACGCGCAGCCGGGCCACGGTCGCCGCGCATCGCTGCACACCGACTATACGTTCGCCGTTTGGAAAGACGGCGTGCTCGTTCCGTTCGCGAAGGCGTATTCCGGCCTTACGGATGTCGAAATTCGGGAGCTCGACGCGTGGATTCGACGAAACACGGTAGAGAAATTCGGACCGGTGCGACACGTGAAACCCGAGCACGTGTTCGAGCTCGGGTTCGAGGGAATTCAGGCGTCACCGCGACACAAGTCGGGAGTTGCAGTGCGATTTCCGCGAATTCTGCGCTGGCGAACCGATAAGAAGCCGGAGGATGCGGACACGATTGAGACGCTGCATGCGTTGATGTCATCCTGATTTGGGCGAAGCGCGCTATCCCGCCATTCTGGCTACTGCGTCGGGACGATGGAGGGAACGCGAATTGGGCGAATCAACCGAGATTGGACGAATTTGCTCCGTGCGCAGGTCAGGTGGTTGCCACCTCTATGATGACAGAATTTTGGGAACTGCCGCTCGGGATGCCAATCGAAATGTCCCGAGCGGCGGTTTCCAAAGAAAAATCTCTTTTGGTTGTTTGCCCGTGATCTCTCAGCAGACGGAATGATTCGCCCAATCTCAGTTGATTCGTCACATTCGCGTTCCTTCACTCGTCCCGACGCAGTAGCCAGAATGGTGAGAGGAGGTCGGCTCCCTTAGGGCACAATCACCGCATCATTCGCCACCCCCTTTTGCAGGAACGGCACGCCGTCCGTGATCCACTTCGGCGCCGGAGCACCTTTGAGATAGTGATCAAAGAACTGGAAATAACGAACTGTGAGATCCTTGCGGTTCGCCAGCCCGCGCAGTCCGTGGCCCTCGCCGGTATACGCGAGCAACACCGCGTTCTTCCCGTTGTAGCGAAGCGCGTTGTAGAAACCGAGTCCGTTTTGAAACGCGACAGTCGGATCCGAAGTCCCGTGCATGATGAGGAACGGCGCGACAACATCCGGCGCGTGCGTCAACGCCGACTCCGACATATAGACGTCCGGCTTTTCCCACGGCGAGAAACCCCACCGGCCCTGTCCATAGAGGTAGTAGTCGTTGCCATTCGCGCCGCTGCCACCCGGCACCGTGTAGCCCCAGCCCCAGTTCTGACTAAAGTCCTGATAGAGATCCGTGACGCCGGCGCCCATGCCGACTGCCGCGAATAACTTCGAGCGCGTACCAATGAAGGCCGCGCCTTCGCCGCCGTAGCTGTGGCCATTGATGCCGATCTTCTTTGGGTCCACATAGCCCATCGCGATGACCTTTTTCACCGCCGCTTCCACGGCGTTCAGCATGTCGCTGTGCGACGAGCCGGTGTGGAAGTACACGTCCGGCAGCATGGTGATATAGCCTTCGCTCACCGCCTGAATCGGCGATGAGCCCATGCCTGTGAGATACGACGGCGCCGTGTAGCGGTGTAGGTTCTGCGAATTCTTCTCATAGAAGTTCACTAACATCGGCCGCTTCTCTCCCGGCTTGTAATCGTCGGGAATCGCGAGAATGCCCTGTAGCCTGTGCCCGTCTTTATCCTTGAAATCGAACAGCTCGCGGTGTCCCCACATATACTCGGCCTGCTGTGGGTTGGCATTGCTGATCTTTTTAGAGTCCTTGAAACCAGGACCTGAGACGCGTAGGTCGGGGAACTCGGTGAAGGTCTGTCGTGTGAACAGATAAACGTCGGCCTTCGCGGCACGCGTCGGGTTGGTGAACGACGCGTCCTCATACACGAGCTCTTTCAGTTGGCCGTTCGCCAGCTCGTAGAATCCGGCTTTCTTCGTCCACTGACCGTACGCCGCGAGCGTCACCGGCTTCGAGAGATCGATCTTCGGGGCGGCACGACCGCCGCCGCGGCCGCCCCCGAACGCACCGACGGGAGCCACGCCCGGAGCCTCCGTGTCGGGCTCGACTTGCAGGTAACGAAACTCGGTCTCATTCTTCGCGCCGACGCCTTTCGTGATGTTCGTCGGTGCTGATCCGTCGAGGGGCACGAGGTAGAGATCGTAGCGCTGCATCGCGATTGCGGCCTTGCCATCCGTAGTAAAGCCCGCGATCCCATACGACGGCTTCGGACCGGGGTGATCGTACTCGGCGTTGACGAACGAAACGGTGCTTGCGCCGCCGAGCGTCTTGGTGGTGCCTGCGTCGAAGTTGTACGCCTGGAACTTGTTGTCCTTCCAGAAGAGGAAGTAGTTCCCGTCGGGCGAGATGCCGAGCGAGCTCGCCCCGATCAACTGCCCTTTCGCGATGAGAGTTCTCTCACCAGTCGCGGTGTTGACGCGATAGAGATCGGCGGCCGGACGCTTGTAGTCAGAGATGTAGCCGCGAATATCGCGGCCCACGGCCCAGCGTCCGTCCTGACTCACATCGACTTCTCGCATCGTCGAATCCGCGAGCTTGACGAACTTCGCGCCGCCGATGTCGAACGACTCGCGGTAAGTGAAATTCCGATCCGCATCAGCGCGCGTCATCTGCACAGACTGAATGCGCTCGTCCTTCGTGTTCCAGACGTCGACGTCGGCCACCTCGTCGGTGTTCCGTCGGCGAGCAGACGTGTCCGGCGCGGGAACCTGCTCCTTCATGCCGAAGAAGACGCGGCGATTGTCGCCGCTCCAATCAATCGGCGCGCGATCGCTGACGACAAAACCCTTCGGAAACCCGGCCGCCTTCGACGCGTCGAGCGACTTTGGCGACGCGTGAGCTTCGCCGAGAGCGGTCTGCACGTTCGGGTAGACCAGCAGGATGTTGTCGCGCTCGCGCATCTTCTCGACGTCCGTGCCCTTGAGCACGGCGAGACCAGTCCCACCGTCGTTCCACGTCAAGCGACTGTACACACGCGCGTCGTTGTCGAGCGGTGTAACTCGGCCCGCACTTAGGTCGAGCACGAAGAGGCCGTTGCCGTCGCGAGGCGACACGTCAACGGTGTAAGCGAGCAGGTCGCCTTTCTTGTTGAACGAAATCTCACCGACGCTCCCGAGCAGCTGGTCGCGTCCCGTCACGAGGTCGTGGACGATGACGTCGGAACCGCGCGGACTATTCGCGTTGTCCGACGCAGCAGCGCCGCCAGGAGCTGCACCAGGTGCGGGCCCGGCGCCACGTCCGCCGTTAGCGCCGGCGGCAATCGGAGCTCGGCGGCGCAAAATGAGATGACCCGACGTTGCCGCAAACGTGAAAGACTGCATGTCTTGCCACGACTGAACCGCGCCGGTCTCGAGGTTGCGCAACTCCACGCGACGAGGGATAGCTGGGGCGGTACCCTGTCCGCCTCGAGTGCCCTGTGCGTTTGGGGCAGGAGCGCCCGCCGGCGCACCACCGCCACGTCCACCGCGACCGCCGCGTCCGCCTGAGTTCGGATCGATCTGATACGCGATCCAACGCGAGTCCGCGGAAAACGCCGGCGCCGTCGCGTTCGCAACTTCGGTATCCTGATTGTCGCTCAGACGAACGAGGTGCATGACGGGCTTGGAGTCGGTTGGCGCAGTGTTGGTGAGGGCCAGCACGTACGTCACCCACTTGCCGTCGCCGGAGATCGACGAGCCGTTGATGGCCCGCCACTTTGCGTAATCGTCGACCGTGAGAACTTTCTTGGCCGCGCTCTGCGCGCTGGCGCTTCTGAGAACACCGACCGACAGAAAGGCCGAAACGAACAATGTTGCTACACCGAGGCGGCGACGGTGCGAATTCTGGGAAGTAAGCTTCACGTGCGAGTCTCCTGGGGCGGCCGGCGAGGCGGCCAGTTGGCGGCAGCGATCCGTCCTTCTATACGGATGAGGGACGGCAACCGCTACAATTGGTTCGCGGCCGAGGCTCGCAAAGCCTTTTGGGTGCCTGTCGGAGCCGCATGACGTTCGAAGAGTGGTTCGCATCGCGCGGATGGTCACCGTTTGCGTTCCAACGCGACGTTTGGGCGGCATATCGAGCGGGTGAGAGCGGCTTGATCCACGCGGCAACAGGCACCGGTAAAACGCTCGCGGCGTGGGGCGGGCCAGTGAGCGAATGGATCGATGAGCAAATGCTCATGAGTGTTCCGCCAGCGGCGAAACGACCCCGTCGGAGCACCGCACCGCCGCTGCGCGTGTTGTGGATCACGCCTCTTCGCGCGCTCGCCGCCGACACTGAGGAGGCGCTCCGTCAACCGCTCGTCGACCTCGGCATGCCCTGGACACTCGAGTCGCGCACCGGCGACACGTCGGCGGCGATGCGCGCGCGCCAATCGCGACGGCTGCCGACGGCGCTCGTCACGACGCCGGAATCGTTGTCGATCATGCTGTCGCGCGAGCACTCCCGCGAGATGTTCGCCGACTTGCGTGCTGTTGTCGTCGACGAATGGCATGAGCTGATGGGCACCAAGCGTGGCGTGCTCGTCGAGCTCACGCTGGCGCGGCTTCGCTCCTATCGGCCGAACGTTCGTATTTGGGGACTCTCGGCGACGATCGGCAATCTGCAGGACGCGCTGGATGCGCTCCTCGGCCGAGGCGATGAGAACACTTCGCTCGCGACGCACAGAAAAATCATCCGCGGCGTCGAGCCAAAAGATGTTGTGATCGATGCGCTCATTCCACCGGTCGTCGAACGATTTCCGTGGGCAGGACACCTCGGCACCCAGATGCTGCCGCAGGTCATCGAGGCAATCGACGAAGGCGACAGCGCGATCGTCTTCACGAACACGCGGTCGCAAACAGAAATCTGGTATCAAGCCATCCTCGCGGCGCGTCCGGATTGGGCGGGTATCATCGCGCTGCATCACGGCTCGCTCGACCGCGCGCGCCGCGAGTGGGTCGAGGACGGATTGCGCGCCGGAAAACTGCGCTGCGTTGTGGCAACTTCGTCTCTCGACCTCGGCGTGGACTTCTCGCCAGTCGATCGCGTGCTGCAGATCGGAAGTCCGAAGGGCGTCGCGCGGTTGCTGCAGCGTGCGGGTCGCAGCGGGCACAGACCGGGCGCGGTGAGCCGCGTGACCTGTGTGCCCACGAACGCGCTCGAGCTGATCGAGGTAGCCGCTGCGCGGGACGGAGCAGAGCAGGGCGCGATCGAATCGCGTCTACCGATTGACCGTCCGCTCGATGTGTTGGCGCAACATGTCGTGACCGTGGCACTGGGTGGTGGTTTTGAGGAGCGACAACTTCTTGCCGAAGTGAGAACGACGCGCGCGTATGCTGGTCTGCGAGACGACGAGTGGCGGTGGGTGATCGGTTTTCTCACGTCGGGTGGGGACGCCCTTCGCGCATATCCTGAGTATTCTCGCATCGTTGAAGTCGAGGGACGATTCGTCGTCGAAAGCGCCGAGATTGCGCGGCGGCATCGTATGTCGATCGGCACGATTGTCGGCGACGCGCAGATCGGCGTTGTCTACATGCGCGGCTCACCGCTCGGTTCCGTCGAGGAATCGTTCATCGCGCGACTCAAGCCGGGCGATCGATTCGTGTTCGCCGGCACACCGCTCGAATTCGTGCGCGTGCGCGACATGAAGGCATGGGTCAAGCGCGCACCGAACGCCAAGGGGGCGATTCCGCGATGGGCGGGCAGTCGCTTGCCACTCTCCGGTGAACTAGCGGCGATGCTACGTGCGCGATTCGGTGAGGCCGCGGCAGGCATGTTTCGGGGCGTTGAGATGCAAGCGATGCGTCCGTTGCTCGAGGTCCAACGAAAATGGTCGCGCATTCCGGCGGCGGACGAGCTGCTCATCGAACGCGTGAAGACACGCGAGGGTTGGCATCTGTTCGTCTATCCGTTCGAAGGCAGGCTTGTTCACGAAGGCCTCGCCGCGCTGATCGGCTATCGGCTGTCGAGAATTGCGCCGATCACGTTCTCGATGGCGTCGAACGACTATGGGTTCGAGCTGCTCTCGCCGGTCGAGCCGCCGCTGCAAGCGGGACTCGACACTGGTCTGTTTTCTCCAGACCATTTGCTCGACGACATCACGTCAGCGCTCAATGCAGCAGAGATGGCAAAACGACAGTTTCGCGAACTCGCACGGATCGCGGGACTTGTGTTCCCAGGACTTCCACGGTCGGGAAAAACCGCGCGGCAACTTCAGGTGTCGAGTGGATTGTTCTTTGATGTGTTGAGGCGCTATGACCCGGAGAATCTCCTGTTGTCACAAGCAGCGCGCGAGGTCTTGGAGCGGCAACTCGAGAGTACGCGTTTGGGAAAGACGCTCGACCGCATCGCGCGCGCGAGCGTGGTTGTGACCGAGCCGAAGCGACCGACGCCATTGGCGTTTCCGCTGATCGTCGATCGCAACCGCGAGCGAGTCTCGTCCGAATCGCTTGGCGATCGTGTGCGTCGAATGCAGATGGCGCTCGAGCGCGCGGCCGGATGAGCGAACGCGACGCAACGGCATCCGTCGCCGGCGAGCAGTTGCGCTTGCTCAGCGAGCGCGCGGTTTACTGGGAGCGAACGCGAACGCTATTCGTCGCCGATCCGCATTTCGGAAAGGCGGCAGCGTTTCGCGCGGCCGGCGTTCTCGTGCCGCGCGGCACTACGGGGGAAACGCTGAGTCGACTCGACGCAGCGCTCGAGCGCACTGGCGCCCGGCGAATCGTTTTCCTCGGCGACTTTCTTCATGCGCGCGAAGGTCGAGCGCCCGAGACGCTCGGCGCGATCAACGAGTGGCGTGCACGTCGAGCGCAGGTGGAGATGCTACTGGTACGTGGCAATCATGACAAACGCGCCGGCGACCCTCCGCGTGAGTTGCAAATGCGCTGCGAGAACGCACCGATTCTGGAACCACCATTCGTGTTTGCTCATCATCCCGTGCGATCCGACGTCGGTTACGTGCTGTGTGGTCACGTTCATCCGAGCGCGCGATTGTCTGGTCCGGCGCGACAGCACAGCCGGTTGCCATGCTTCTGGTTCGGCGGTGGGATCGCGGTGTTGCCGGCGTTTGGAGAGTTCACGGGACTCGCGGACATCGATGTCATGCCCGGCGATCAGGTGTGGGTTGTCGCCGACGGCGAAGTGATTGCGGTTCGCGCGAGTGCGTAGCACTACTTGGTTACGTAGAACACGTCCGGAGCCTGAGGGAAGACCTCGAATCCGTCGAGCAGTCGTCGCAATTCATCCTCTTCATTGGTGCTCGTGATGACGATGAACGGTCCGCTTTTCCGAAGCTCGGACACGTTGATCAGCCGATATTCGGGGTAGTACCGGTTCACTTTGCGCGCCATTTCGCGCTCGAAAAGCGTTCGTCGCATCAGCGATGAGTCTGGAGTTCCATCGAAGTCCAGCAGGGCGACTGATCGCGAGAGATTCGGACGCTCGTGAATAACGGGGTACTGCTCGAACCGACGAGCGAACACGACGGGAAGGCGTTTCCCGTGGGCGATGATTCGTTCCGTGGTGGCGACGGCGTTTCTAATACGCCAATCGGTGATCGCGCTCAAGCGCATGTTCGTGCGCATTTCAAGCCCGAGTGCGATCGTGAGCCCCAGAACCGCGAACGCTCCGAGTGCTCTTCCTCCACGCATCGGTGAAGGCAACGCCGCGGCGGCCACGAGCGCGCCGAACGGAGCGACAACAACGATTACGTATCGCTCGAGCAGCGCCGGCTGAACCACGAATGAGAAGACTGTGATGACCACGGGGAACAGTAAGAGCGACAGGATAGGACTCAACGCTAGAAGGCGGATGGGCTCATGACGTTCGTGGGACATTCGAGCCACTAACCTCCACATCGCAAACGCCACCAAGGCGAGCAGGGACGGATTGACGAGAATGCGATAAAGCATCCGGACGATCGTAAGCGGCGTTACCGGGTCGATCCAGGTGATGACGTTTAGTCCCGATCGTTGTCCAAGTAGGAAAGGCAGACACAGAAGCACCGCCAAAGCGGCGGCAGCGAACGGAAGGAGTTTCACGAGTCGCTGCTTTGGGTGAGCAGCTGAGAAAACCAGATCCGTTGCGACGACCAATGCGACCGCGGCTATCCCGAACCAATGGATTGTCGCTACGATGGCGGCGAGCACGCAACGAATGACTATAAGGGCGACCGGCGGTTTGTCCGCTGGCTCGATGAGCATCGAATACGTAAACCAAATGGTCGCGGCGAGCCACGCTCCGTAGAAGCGCGCCTCGAGCATCTGTGCGACGACCATCGGATGACTCGCCACGGCCAACGTGCCGATCGTCGCTTGAAGACGCGTGAAATAAACGCGACACACGCAGTACATCCCAACCAGGCCGACCACCATCGACAGCCCTGAGAACACACGAAGACCGACGGTGTCCAGTCCGCCAAACAATCGTGCTACAGGCCAAAGAACTACGTAGAAGGTCGGCGGATTATTCTCGACGCCGCCCCGGATGGCGCTGAGCATGTGGCGGAAGCTCTGATCGTTCGCGAGCAAGGCCGCGAAACATTCGTCGAGCCACATCGGGTGCGACAGTCGCGACTGCGCGCCGGAAAGCAGTACGACTGCGCTTATCAGAACGACTAACGCGACGCCAGCGACCGCCGCCTCGATCATGAGTCGATGCGCAGCGGTCAGTCGAAGGCGCGACTGCGCCGCGCTGGACACCCTTAGTCAATAAAGAGCATCCCCTAATGCATGAACTCACACGACCCGGCGCAATCTTTTAGGGACGAACGGGCGATTGGGTGAGTCGGTACATCACGAGAGCGGCTCGCTTTGTCTGGGGAGCGAGCATGCGGAGGTCGGCCGTCTCCTTGTCGGTATGATCGTCGTGTCCTGAGAGACCGATCCCATCGATGATCATCGGGACGATGCTCGCGACGAACGAGACATCCGCAGCCCCTGCGCGCGACGGATCGACGGCGACGACTCCGCCAGCGCCGATGTCGCGACTCGCCCGATCGTACATCGCCAACAGCCGCTTGTTGCCGGCGGTCGGCGCCATCGGCGGGTAGCCGTCGTCGAACGTGATCGTTGCCGACGTCTTCGGCAGATGACGCGACACGATCTCGAGCATCGTCTTCTTCGCTTTCGCGTGCTGAGCCGGCGACAACGTCCTCAAGTCGCCCGTGACCTCCATGTGCTCAGCGACGACGTTTCGCTTTCCAGCGCCCGAGCCTTCGACGCCCGTTGTGTCGACCTTCACCAGCGTTCCGCCGACCGCCAGCCCGGGATTGAACGTCAGGTACTGCTCGTTCGAGAGCCGAGTGTAGAACTCGTGCAGGATGCGCGACGCTTCGTAGACGGCACCGGCGCCCACCTCGGGCTTGAAGATTTGCCCCGAGTGCGCAGGCGTTCCGGTTGTACGCAGGGTCCACGATCCCGCGCTTCGTCGTGAGACGACTGCGGTCTTCGGATCGCCCGCGCCGTCCTCGAAGCCTAGTGCAGCGCTGGCACCCTTTGCGGCGTCAATCAGTGTTTTGCGCGCGGCGTCGATGGGCTCTCCCGCTTCCTCTTCGTCGCCATTGAACACGACGGTGACGTTCATCTTCTCGAGCATGCCAGCGTCCTTGAGCGCACGCAACGCGAACAGAAGGATGACGTCGCCGCCTTTCATGTCGATGATGCCCGGTCCGCGCGCGGTCGAATCGTTGATGCGTTGGAATTTCTGAAAGGGATTGTTTGGCTCGAACACCGTATCGAGGTGTCCGATGAGGAGTATCTTTTGTCCAGGGCCCGGATGTTCGGCGACGAGATGTCCGGCACGCCGGAACGCTGCGCCATCGACCCATCGGGTCGTGAACCCAAGCGCGTCGAACTGAGCGCGCAGCACATCGCCCACTTGCCGAACACCCGCGAAGTTCAGCGTTCCGCTATTGATGTTGACGAGACGCTCGAGCAACGCGAGTGCTTCGGCGTTGTGCGAATCGACCGCTCCGGTGATGGAGCGCTCGACCGAGGTGAGCGTCGCAGACGATTGTGACTGCAGCGTGACTGGAACGAGGGCGAGGTTGACGAGAAACGCGAGGCGCAGTGGGTGAGATCGAAGGATTGGCATGAGCGAGAATCTATTCGGCGTCGCGCGCATGCGCCTGGCCGCGACTGTGCTCGTGGTATGCTGCTCCTCGGCATGTGAACGCGCGCAGCCCAATGCTCGCTCCGCGCGCGCAACGCCGGATGTGCCGCCGGAGTCGATGGGCGCGCTACTGCAAAACGTCGTGTCGGTGCCAATCCATGGACGCCGCGAGCTCGTGGAGAATTCCGCGGCGGCGATGAGCGTTCACCAGCCAGGCGTTCTCTTCACGATCAACGATTCTGGAAACGACCCGCTGTTGTTTGCGATCGACACGACCGGCGCAAACCGCGGGATGTGGCGCGTGTCCGGCGTCGCGAATGCAGACTGGGAAGCGGCATCGATCGGTCCGTGTGACGCGCAACGGCCATCTGGTTGTGTGTACATCGGCGACACCGGAGAGAACACTGGCCCGAACCCATCGCGCGCGATTTATCGCGTCGTCGAGCCGACGGCGGATGGCGGACGCGGCTTCGTTCAGCCAGAGGTGCTGCAGTACACGTATCCGGACCAGCGGCACGACGTCGAGTCGATGTATGTCGCGGTCAATGGTGACATTTTCTTGATCACCAAACGTCCGCTGCTTCGCGGCAGTCGGTTGCGTCCGGCGCTCGTGTTTAGAATTTCAGCATCGGCATGGGGAGCGAGCGGTCGCGTTGTCGCGGAGTTTGTCGACAGTTTGCCGATCGTACCGGGATCGGTGCCGTTCCGATTGATCACCGACGCGTCACTCGCGCCTGACGGGCATCACGTCGCGGTGCGGACGTACTCGCAGGTTTTCATTTTCGCGACCGACTCGATCACGGGCGCAGTGAATCACGCCGTCGCGCCGAGCGTGTGTGATCTCGCGCCGCTCGGCGAGGGGCAGGGGGAAGGCGTGGCGTGGGTGAACACTCGCGGGCGACTTGCATTCACGAGTGAAGGTCGCCGAGCACCGCTCAATCTCGGCGACTGTCCACTTCCGTAGTCGCGTGCGCATGTCATCCTGAGGGGTCGCCAGTCGCGTGCGCGTGTCATCCTGAGGGAGCGCCAGCGACCGAGGGATCGCTGTCCATCCATGGCTGTTACGCAGTTCGAGTGATCACACAGCAAAAGCCTTGGCGTGAAAGCGATCCCTCGGTCGGCGGTCGCTACGCTCCGCCTTCCTCAGGATGACACGCCGGAGCCGGCGCTACGCTCTCGGTTCCTCAGGATGACACGCACCTCAGGATGACACGCACCTCAGCCGATGGCGTGCCTCGTCGTCATCCCTCATCCCCTTAATGCCACGGCTCATCCGCGGTCGGCCCGTAGATCGACGGAACCTTTCCGCCCGCCATGCGGAGATACACGCTCAACTGCCCACGATGATGGATCTGATCGTGAAGAATGAACCAGACGAATTCATCGAGCGGAATGTCGCCCATCTGCTTTGGGCCTGTGAAGAACGCGACCGCGCCATCGAGGTTCGGATTTCCAAGATCGTGAAGTTGCTCGAGCACCTCATCGCGTCCCTTCTCGTACGTCTCGATAATCGTCGCCCAGTCCTCGGGCGGCTTCGGAAATCCGCCTCCGGAGAGCACCGCCTCTCCCTTCAACGCCTTCACGATCAACATCTGCTCCATCACGAACGTCCACGCGAGACTCAGCGCCGTGTTGGACCGCTCGTGCGGCTTGAGCCCACATTCGGCCTCCGGGTACGCGCGCAGCACTTTCAGGGTCGTTGCCGCTTCCTTCTCGAACGTCTTCAGAAAACGCTCTTTCTCCGACAACGAAGGACGGGTGGCGGGAGAGCTTGGTGGAGTGACGGTGGGCGCTGTCATTGTCGGTACCGGTTGAAGGTGAGCGAACGAGAAAACGAGAATCCGAGATCTTTAACGGACTATGACTTCGTCCATGCGCCGATCAAACGGCGGACGGCGAGAATTTGCCCACTGTGATATGACGCGTGGTCGATCGCGACGAGAATGGTGCGCAGGTATGTCTGCCCCGTGCCGTGCGGAATCTTCAGCGCAAGATCCTTGTCGAACGTCTCGGTGAACTCTTTGAGCCCGTTCATGTCGCGCCGAATTTGCGCGAGACACTCGTCCCACTCGGCGTCGCTAGCCGGCGCGGGGCTCTTCGGCCAGTAATCGTCCGGCCACTTGAGCGTCTCCTCATAGTCCGGATTGCGGCAGAACTCGAGTAGATCGTGCTGCGTGCGTCGAATGTGATCGACGAGCATCCAGACGGAGTGCGGAAAATTGTCCGGCTTTATGCCGCGCTTCTCTGGGGCGAGGCCCTCGACGGACGAATCGAGGTTCGCGTGCGCCTGCTCCCAGTCCAACGCCGATGCGATGATGGTGCGCCATTCGTCGTGCGACGCCATGTGGTCTCCGGTGAGCGATCAATCCAACGCAGACCAGATACGCTATCGCCGCCCAGGCAGGATTGGTAAGGGCGGCTAGACCACGTTGTATTCGCCCGCGCCGACCCCAGACTCGAAGCGGCTCCAGCGGAGCGAGTCGATGTCGATCGTTTCGGCCCTACCATCCAGGATCTCCTCTGCCATCAGCAAGCCGGCGGCTGGACCGTGCATGAGCCCGTGTCCGCTGAATCCTGCGCATGCGAGAAGCCCATTGACATGCGGTATGCGTCCGAGAATCGGCTGGTCGTCGGGCGTTACCTCGTACAGTCCGGCCCATTCGGCGGCGATCTCGGCGTCGGCGAGCATCGGAAGTCGTTCCATCGCGTTCTCGACGTGATGCAACCGCCAGTCCTGATCGACGCTCGTGTCGAATCCCGGTGGCTCATGGCGGTTGGACATTCCCGTGAGAATGCCACTGCCCTCGCGGTGGAAGTACAGTGCTCGTGAGAAATCTATAACAAAAGGAAAATCGGGTCGCAGACCGGGAATTGGTGCCGTGACTGCGATCTGCCTACGGATCGGCTGAATCGGCAAATCGATTCCTGCCATCGCGCCGACTTGTCCCGACCATGGCCCCGCGGCGATGACGACGGTCGGTGTCTCGATCGATCCCGCGTTCGTGACGACGCTACGAACGCTGCCCTCCGAGACGTCGATGCCGGTTACGGGCGTCCCGCTCAGCAGAGTTGCGCCGAGCTTTCGCGCGTTGGACACGTAGCCCTGTAGAAGTCCGTGCGGATCGACAAGGCCATCGAGCGGACACCACGTACCGCCGATGATTCCGCTGACGTCCACCTCCGGGGCGAGTGCTGCGATCTCTGCGGCATTGACGACGCGACTCGGGACGCCGAGCGAATTCTGAAGCGCGACGTTGGTTCTGAATTGCGCGAGATCAGCCTCGCGATCGAGCATGAAGAGGTAGCCGCAGCGACGGAGACCAACCTCCTGGTCCATCTCGTCCGCGAACCGCTCCATCATTCCGATGCTCAGCTTCGACAGCTCGACGTTCACTTTCGTCGCGAACTGATAGCGAATGCCACCAGCGTTCAGGCCAGTGGAGCCAAGTCCGAACATTTCGCCGGCTTCGAGGACGACGACGTTGGTGCAGCCGCGGCGCGCGAGATGATAGGCAGTGCTCGCACCCATGATTCCACCGCCGATCACGACGACGTCGGCAGTCGTCTTCATAGTTCTCTCATTGCGCGCAACTCAGCCGGCCGCTTTCGCGGGATCAAATGCTGGTCCGTCGAGCAACACCATCTGCGTTCGCGCACACGACTGACGCAGCGCCTTGGCATCGGCGTACTCGGGCGAGTTCCACCACTGGCGCGCGGTTTCCGCGTCGCGAAACTCGAGGATGACGAAGCGCTTCGGGGCCCAGTCGCCTTCGAGCGTCGTGACCGTTCCGCCGCGAGCGAGATACCTACCGCCGTATTTCGCGATCGAAGGCGGCGCGAGGAGCTTGTACCGCTCGTAGGTCTGCGGGTCGTCGATGGTGATGTCGACGGCGATGTACGCGGACATGGTGAGTGGGGGAAGAGAGTTCGTCGAGCGACTACGTGGCGGGAATATAGAGCGTGGTCACAGTGAATGGCGCTCGACGTTCACGGGTCAGCGCATAAGCGTCGCGCGTCAACTCGTACTGAATTGCGTCCGGCTCACCGGCGTCGGCGTGAGGCCCGACATACGTGAATTCGGCGGACGTCAACACGGCGATCGATGGCGCGAGATGGGTCAACGTGTGCGCGATCACGCGAGAAACGCGGTCGTCCTCGAATGCCCACCCAACGAATCCATCGACTGCCTCGCGCGCATACCCTCGTCGTCGAAACTCAGGCACAACGCCGTATCCGATCTCCACAGTTCCGTCGTCCGTCGGTCCGCCTTTGAATCCGCCGACGCCAATCAAGATTGCCCGCCTCGGTGGGTCGGCGTATTCAGCGAAATAATAGAGACACCAATCCGGAGGACACGCGCCGCTTTCGAGTGAGCTCAATGTCCATCGCACGGCGTCCGCGTCATACAACTCGGGCGGCCAACTCGGCGCGACATCAACGCCGAGCGATTCGCCGAGCGCCGAGGGGCTCACGAGCTCGGCGGAGAGTGTGGCGGGTGTGGCCGGAATCAGGAGTAGGTGAGGTGTGCGGAGAACGGGCATGTGATTGTAGCGAATCGCTCCGTGTTGAATCGAGGTCGTTTCCGCTTGGTGGAAATGATGATGTTTCTTCAGAGAATGTAGTTCTAGTTCCGAGGAATCTCTTCCGGATACGGCGGCGTAGGATTCGTCTCCGCCGAGTGCACGTCGTACCGCCGTCCCGGGGGCGTCGTCAACGAGGACGAATTCGACGGATGCCACGAATGGGGCAGGGCTGCATACCAGCTTCTATTCACAATCCGGCCGCAACCAAAAGAATCAGTTGTGCCTTGGAGGTAGGAGCTTGCGCTCCCACTGCCCCATTCGTCCAATTTGTGACATTGGTTCGCCCAATTCGAAACATCCGCCAAATTCGCGTTCCCTCAATCGTCCCTTCCGCAGGAATCAAAACGGCGAGGGGAAGAACAGGTCCTCCGCTCGCTGCGCTCGCATCAGGATGACTGTCTCCGTGTCAACCAACTCGGCGGCCCAGGTCGCGCGGGCCGCGGTGTTGGCACGATCGACAGGTCTGCGAACGCACGCGGCGGTTTGAGCCGCTTCCACAGAAACGCCGAGTACGCAGCGCGTCGTCGTCGACGCGCGTCGGGTTCGCCAAGTTCGAGAAACGCATCCGGAACTTCTGCGACCGCACCTTCGAGGATGTCGCGTGTGAGACGCGCCGCGAAGACATCGTCCCATTCACGCATTGCGTCCGTGAACACCGCCGTCGAGAAAAGATGCGGGTCGACTTCGACACTTTGATTGCGAGTCGAGCTTTCACTGACCGACGACCAGTTGTACTGAAATCCTAACGCCGCGCCGTGATCGATAAGCCACAATCGATCTTCCCACCACAGCAGATTCGTGTTACGCGCGGTCCGATCCGGATTCATCACGAATCGGTCGAGCCAGAGGATTGCCGCGCGATCGTCCGCGCTGACGTCCTCGACCTCCGTCGGAACGAAGTCGCGAGCGCCCGCGAGATAGGCGAACCCAAGATTCACTCCGACGCTCGCCGCCATCAGATCGCGCAGCTCGGCGTCGCGCTCGGGGACTTCAACGTGAGCGCCAAGCTCGATGAGGGAGCGCGCCGGAACCGAGAGACCGAGCGCCTCGGCGATCTCGGCGACGATGATCTCGGCAACGAGAGGTCCGGTCCCTTGTGCGGCGCCTCGGAGTTTGACGAGACACGCACCGGCTTCCGTTTCGACGACGATCGGCCGCGAGCTTCCGCGTCGTCCACCTTCGACGGCGCGCAGCGCGGGCAGCACGTTCACTGGCGCTCCGGAAGCACCTTGCGAAAGCCGACGACTCTGTCGCCCTCGATATATCCGCTTGCCTTGTGCGCTTTGTGGCTCGTGATGTTGTCGATCAGGGCATCGGACGCCATCTCGCGATAGCCCTGTTCGACCGCCCACTGTTCGGCCGCGGCCAGAAGTGCACGGCCATACCCATGTCGACGGACGTCGGGGTCGACATACCATGCTTCGATGTACCCAACGGGACTCGTGTCGCAACCGTCGGCGATCGATCTCGTGCCAGCTTCGACGTATCCGCAGACCGATCCATCAGGGCGCTGGGCGATGAATACTGCGGCATCGTCGCGGGCGAGAAACCGCGTCATATCGACAGTGTGATCGTCGTCCGAGGGCGTCGGAAATAACGCTTGCGACATACGGAGCCACTCGGACCAGTCGCTGTCGCGGTATCGTCGCACCGTCATCGTTGTCCTCGACGACTAGAGCCCGAGCGCGCGTTTGAGCAGCGCGATTTGTCCGCCGTGGTACGTGCCGTGTTCGATGACGCCGTGCAACAGTGTCGACACGGTGTATCGCGGTTTGGGCACAGGGACGACCGCGACGAGTGCATCGGCGGACAGTGCTTTCGTTGCTCGAGCCAGCGCTTGATGACTCTCTAATAGGCGCGTCTTCGCATCCGTCCACGCCTTGTCCGTCGGCGCAGGAACCGGGGGAAAGTCCACCTCAGTCGGAACTGACTCGAGCGAGCGATTACTCAGGCGCTCGCGCGCGATATCAGACCATGTCGTGATGTGGAGAACCAACTCCCAAATCGAGTGAGCGCCGGCGATTGGGTGTGCCGCGGCGTGCTCGAACGTCACGCCATTCAACAATTCGTTGAGCGACGAGCCGTGCCACATCGGGCCGGTCACTGTACGCTCGATGTGGTTGGCGATAAGGGCTTGTGGTTCCATGATCTGTTACTTCGCGTCCATCACAGAATAGTAAATACCATTGAAGAGGAACTTGAACGTTCCGTGTGGCTGTGCGCGCTGCAGAATCTCCGGTCCGAACAGCAGCACTTTCCCGTTGCCCAGGCGCGCTTCGGCCGCGACGACTCCATTCTCGAGGTAGTTTTGTCCCCACGCCCATCCACTGCGCAGCGGCGTCTTGCTGTCGAACCATGCGATCGTCCGCACACGTTGCGAGGCCGCGTCGGCGCCGAGCTTGAACACCGGGCTGTCGTCGAAGAAGACGTCGGTGTGCTCGGTCATTCCGTTCGCGACCGGATTCGCGACGTCGACGCGCGACGACAGCACTGATCCCGGGATGTACAGTTTTGTGCGCGGCAACGGAGCGCCATTCTCGACGAGCTGACTCTCGATCGGCAAACGCAAGAACGCTGCGAGGTTGGTCGCTGAGCTGCCGATCGCGATGACCGTTCCACCTTTCTCGATGAACTCACGCACTTTCGGCAGCGTACGCTCAGCCGTCACGCGGCCGACTTGTCCCTGATACTCCGCAGGGAGATTCGGAATCTCTAAATCGGCGCCCCCGCCCCCGCCGCCGCCGCCACGCCGTCCGCCGCCCGCACCAGGAATCGCGCCATCGACGAAGACAAGTACGTCGAACTTTTGCTCGAGATTTCCGGCGTCGAGCGCAGGCGCGAACACGCGCTCGAATGGAAACTCGAATTGCTCGAGAATCCAGCGCGTCCATCCGGCAGTCATCGAGCCGCCGTACATATCCCACAAACCAACGCGCGGCGAGCGAAGCTTGATGGCATCGGACGGCGGCGGTGCAGACGTCGCCTCGAACGTCACGCCGAGTTGCGTTGCGATCGGCGCGAGCGTCGTGGCGCTGTTTGGCTTTCCTCGCAGGTAGAGCGAACCGACCGGAAACGTTTTGCCATTCACGGAGAGCGGTGTCGTCAGACGCAACACCTCATCGTTCGACTTCAGCAGACGATTGAGGGCGATGAACGAGTTGTTGACGCGATTGCTCGTCACCCAACCCGTTGCATTCGACGCCGCGATGACTTTCCCTGGCGGCATGGGAATGTCCCACGGTCCAATCGTTTCGAACGGGCCGGTGAACGCATCGAGAATTCGGTCGAACTGCACACCCATCTGGAACGCGAACGTCCAACCTGCGTTGTCATACGGCGGCGTTGGCGGCCCGCCGGGAATTGGAAAGACGTCCGGATGTACTTGCGGCTCGAACATGTCCATCACGTGCGGTCGAAATGCTTGCGCCGTTTGAACGACGTACGATCCCGCCGGATACTGCTTGCTCCCGACAGAGAAGTCGCGCGTCGCACGCTTCACGGTGATTCCAGTCTCGAGCAGCGCGTTGACGAACTTCGTCGCCGTTGGGAAGTCTGCTTGATCCGAGAGGATGATGTAGCCACGCGGATCGCGAAGCTCGGGCGCATGCATCGCCGACCACAGCGCCATGTCCTGTTCCGGTGTTGCGTTCCCGCCGCGCCCACCGCGGCCGTCTGTCGCTGCCGGTGTTGCGCTGGCACTCGACGCCAAACGTGCTGTGATCGCAGCATCGCGACGGGGGTTCGCTGTCCACGTGTCTTTACTGCCACGCTCGATCGAATGCTTCCCCATTGCGTAAATGTTGAAGAGCAAGTTCTCGCGCATGCGCGACGCGTAGTCGAGCACGGCCTTGTCGAGCGAGACCGAGTAGTCGATCGATTGGCGGAAGTGCCACTCTTGCGGCGCCACCGGCAACGCGAGATCGCCCGACGGTATCTGACGTTGCGCAACGAGCGGAATGCGCGCCGGCGTTGGACTGCCGATCATCTCAGTCAGCATCGCGATGATGTTGTGGAACGTCGCAGTGTTTCGAATGCCGCCGTTCCACCAACCATCATAGGGACCGCCGGACCGCATCGTCGCCCCAGGTTTGTTCTCGATCGCGAGTCGCGTATGCATCGCCGCGCCGAGGGACTGGAGTCCGAGAATGAGCGCGGGATCGAGATTGTAGTTGTACGGATCGCGCAGTGGCGGAGAGTAGACGACGGTGCCGGCAGGTCCGCTCTGATGATGATTGTATAAAATCTGCGGAAACCACTCGTGATACAGCACGCGATTCGAGTTCTTCGTCTCGGCTTGTGTCGACGCGAAGAAGTCGCGGTTGTCGTCGTGGCCGATGTACTTCTGATAGAGCCGTGGCAGGCCGTTCATCGTCCGCTGCTTGGGATCTTGAGTGCGCATGTACCAGTCGGCGACGAGATCGTTGCCGTCGGGATTCACGTGCACGAAGAGAATGACGACATCGTTGAGAATGCGGCGCGTTTCGTCGTCGTTGCCGCTGACCATCTGATACACGATCTCACCGAGCTGCTGCGCGCCGAGTACTTCGGTGGCGTGCAGTCCGCCGTCGATCCAGACGACCGCTTTGCCTTCCTTCGCGAGCGCGCGTGCTTGCGCGTCGGTCAAGCCTTCGGCGTGCGCGAGCTGCGCCGAAATTTGTTTGTAGCGCGCGAGTTTCTTGTGGTTCTCCGGCGACGTCACGATGGCCATGAGTTGCGACCGGCCTTCGGCCGTCTTGCCGATTTCCTGCACGACCATGCGGTCAGATTGGCGGTCGAGCTTGTGCCAGTACGCGGCGATCTGCTTGTAGTTCGCGAGGAAATAGTCGTCCCCGAAGTTTGCGCCGAACTCTTCCTTAGGTGTGGTGATGTGCGTCTGAGCCGCCGCACGATGCGTCGCGCTCGCGAACATCGCGATCGACGCGACGGCGGCGATAGCGGTTCGGCGAAGAGTCCGGGTCATGATGATGTTCCTCGTGAAAGACGAATTACTTCGTCACCGCCGCGATGCACTCGATCTCGACTTTCGCCGCGGCGCTGACGAGTGCGGCGACGACTACGGTCGAGCGAGCCGGCGGTTCTTTCGGAAAGAACGTGGTGTAGACGGAGTTCATCCCGGCGAAGTCCTTCACGTCCGTGAGAAACACCGTGCATTTCAGAACGTTCGCCATCGTGCTGCCGCCGGCTTCGACGACGGCTTTGACGTTCTCCATCGCCTTCTTGGTCTGCGTTTGAATCGTGCTGTCAGGCATGTCGCGTGACATGCCCAGCTGCCCGGACGTGTAGACGATGTCGCCAACGCGAATGCCCGGCGTGAGCGTGGCGGATGCGTTCATTCCCTGCGGGACGACGGTCGTCCGCTGCGCGGCGGCGACTGACGGAAGCATGAGAGCTGCGGCGACGACGAGAAGTTTTTTCATGTGAAGAGTCCTCTTGGGTGGAAAGAAAATTCTGGTCATCCCGAGGAACGAAGTGACGAGGGATCTTGCCCTGGCGAATTGAACTGACCTGGGCGAGGCGGTTTCTTCCCGCCTGTGCGAGATCCCTCGCTTCGCTCGGGATGACAACTTCGCTCGGGATGACAACTTCGCTCGGGATGACAACTTCGCTCGGGATGACAGCCGCTCGGAATGACCAATCATTCGATCTTCAGACCCAACACCGACGGATCCGCTTCCGGATACTCCGGCTTGAGCCGCTTCAGTGTATCCGCAATCGTGCGCGCGACGAGGTAGTCGCGAACGGATTTGTCGTCCGCCGGAACGACATACCACGGCGCCCACTTCGTGCTCGTGCGCTGGAGCAGCCCACGATACGCCTTGGTGAAGTCGTCCCACTGCTTACGGTCGTCGAGATCGCCCGCGCGGAATTTCCAATTCTTTGATTCGTCCGTCAGTCGATCCATCAACCGTTTCTTTTGCTCATCGCGCGAGATGTGCAACATGAACTTCAGAATCACCACGCCGTTCATCGACAACATCCGCTCGAAGTCGTTGATCTGCTCGTAGCGTTCCTGCCAGGTCTTTTTGTCGATCCAGCCGTGTACGCGCGGGACGATGACGTCCTCATAGTGCGATCGATTGAAGATGCCGATCATCCCGCGCGGCGGAATTTGCTGATGCACGCGCCACAGGTAGTCATGATGCAGCTCGGTGTCCGTCGGCGCCTTGAATGCCGACACGCTGCACCCTTGCGGATTGACCGCGGTGAACACTTTTCGAATCGTACCGTCCTTTCCCGCTGCGTCGCGACCTTGAAGCACGATGAGCAGCGCATGACGCGCGTCGGCGTAGAACACGCGCTGCAAGTTCGAGATCCGCGCCGTCTCCTTCTGAGACGCTCGCTCGAGTGCGGCACCTGACTTCACATCGCCGCGCACGCGCGCATCGCGGTCGGCGAGCCGAGTCGAACGTTTGGACGATATCGGTTTGAGTTTCATGATGGAGAGTTAGCGAAGTCCGAAACCGATCCGTGGACCTTCGACGGCTTCCGTGGGCGTAATGACGATCTGCGAGATGCTGTCGTACGACACGATCACGTGGTGAAGCTCAGTGCCTCGAGCGCTTGCTTCCTTCTCGCCCTGCCAACGACCTTTCGTGCCCGTGATCTCTGCGCGACGCTGATAGGTCTCGAGCACGAGATAGCCGTCGGCCGTCTCGAGAATGGACCGCACACGATGGCCCTGTCCGTTCACGAGATGAATCTCGACGGTCGGCTCAGCTCCGGCCGCTTGGATGTGCTGCTCGAGCATAGACTCGAAGTACGATTTATCGAACACGTAGCAATTGCCTCGGCGAAGATGAATCGGGACGGTGACGCACCTAATGATGTCGCCAAGGCCATCGTCTCGACAGGGAACACGGGCAACGCGCAGAGGATGCAGGCCCGGCGTTACCACGAGTGCGGCGCGGCCGTAGCTTATGGCCCATGCGCGTTCTGCTTGCTGAAGACGATGCCCAGCTTCGAGCGTCGGTCATGCGGGGGCTTCGTGAGGCCTCGTTTGCCGTCGATCCCGCGGGAACGGGTCCGCAGGCTCTTTCGCTTGCTGCCGCGAACGAGTACGACGCAATCATTCTCGACGTACTGCTTCCGGGAAAGAGCGGCATCATCGTCTGTCGTGCGATTCGCGACCGCGGAAACCGAGTGCCGATTCTGATGTTGACCGCGCTCGACGCGGTCGAGCACCGAATCGCCGGTTTGGATTCGGGAGCCGACGACTACCTCACAAAGCCCTTCGACTTCGGCGAACTGCTCGCCCGCTTGAGAGCGCTGACGAGACGGCGCGGTGAAGTCATGGCGCCGACGATTGTCGTTGGCGATCTGGTCATCGACACCTTGCGACACACGGTGAATCGAAACGGTCGCGACATCACCCTGACGGCGAAGGAGTTCGCGTTTCTCTTGCACCTCGCGCGCAGCGCTGGCCGCGTTGTGAGTCGAGCCGAGCTGATGGCGCACGTTTGGGACGACACTCGCAACACGTACTCGAACATCATCGACGTGTACGCGAGTCGCCTGCGCCGCAAGATTGACGAAGGCGAGAAGGTCGCATTGTTTACCACGTTGCGCGGAAGCGGCTTCGTCCTCGAGGCTCCGGCGTCGCTGACGCCGAGTGTGAAGGTCGCGGACCAGTCCGCCCGGAGAAGACGCGCACCGCGCCGCGGATAACACAATGCGTGCATGGCCTTCGTCGCTTCGCGCGCGGCTGACGGTCTGGTATGCCGCATTGCTCGCGCTGCCGCTCATCGCATTCGCGCTGCTCTCGTATTTCATACTCGCGAGAACGCTGCTGAATCGTACGGATCATTTCATTGGGGACGCACTGTCGGCGTTCTCTCGCGAGCTCGTCGCCGAGCGTCGGTCAGCAGGATCTGTCGACGCAGCGATGCGGACGACCGTCGACGAAGTGCGCTTTCGCGACCTCGAGATTGTCATTCTCGATTCGACGCGGCATGTCGTCGCCATGACAGCGGTGACCGACGATCCGATTGATCCAGGCCGCCCGACGCCTGTCTCGAGAATTGGAAGCACGATCGTCACGTCGATTCAGAGTTATGACATGACGAAGCCGCTGGCGGTGAGCGTGGCGGGCGAGAACGGAACGTACCGCGCGATCTCGCGTCCGCTGACGCTTCGCGGCCAAACATTCGGACTGACCGCGACGTACTCGCTTGCGGACAACGAGGATGTGCTCGCGCGCATCCGGCAGATGTTCGCCATCGCCATTCCGCTGCTCATTCTCTCGGCGGCGACCGGCGGGTACATGCTCGCGAAACGAAGTCTCGCGCCTGTCTCGGCGATGACCTCGCGTGCCGCGGCGATCAGTGCGACGAATCTGCACGAACGCCTTCCGGTGAGCGGCGGTGACGAGCTTGTCGGGCTAGCGCGCGTGGTGAACGATTTACTCGACCGTCTCGAGAGCTCGTTCGAGCAGCAGCGACGATTCATGCAGGACGCGTCGCACGAGCTGCGCACGCCAGCCGCAATTCTGCGCGCGGAGACTGACGTTACGTTGTCGAGAGCGCATCGCGATGAGGCGGAGTATCGCGCGTCGATTTCAGTAATGCAGGACGCGGCGCGCCGGCTGACTCGCATCGTGGACGACTTGTTCTTATTGGCGCGAGCAGACGCAGGTCATCTCGTGATGCATCGAGAGCCGCTCTACCTCGAGGAGCTCGTGCACGATGCAACGCGTGGTGTTCGTCAGGTAGCCGACCAACGCGGGGTGCGGGTCGCGCTCGCGCATGTGACGGAAGCGCCCTTCGAGGGCGACGCGGATTTGCTCGGCCGGTTGCTTCTCAACTTGCTCGATAACGCGATCAAGTATTCACCGGAGAACGGGACTGTCGACGTCGCAATGGCGAATCGCGACAGTCGATATGAGATCTCTGTTGTTGACGCAGGACCGGGAATTCCGGCGGAGGCGCAGCAGCGTGTGTTCGAGCGATTCTTCCGGGCCGAGCCGGGCCGTTCTCGCGCGGAGAACGGCGCGACGAGTGGCGCTGGACTCGGCTTGGCGATCGCTCGCCGCATCGCCGAGCTGCATGGTGGCCAGCTCGATCTCACGGAATCGCGTCCGGGGCGGACCGAGTTTCGAGTTACGCTTCCCGTATCAGTGTCATCGTGAGAGAGCCCTAAGTCGCTTGCGCTACTCAGGGCAGGCTCCGCGACTGAGGGATCGCGGAAAACGACGGAAACGACGGAAACGACGGAAACGACGGAAACGACGGAAACGACGGAAACGACAGAACAATGGAAACTGCTCGACGCAGAGGACGCAGAGGAAACGCAGAGCCGCAGAGAACTGCAATAGCTTTTGACTCTCGCGGTTCCCGCAGTCCTCTGCGGCTCTGCGGCCCCTCTGCGTCCTCTGCGTCAAGCTTTTTGCTTTTGACGATTTTTTTTTGACGTTTGTTTTGACGTTTGCTTTGAAGTTTTGCCTCCATCCAAGCCTGTTGCAGTTCTCAGAACGTAGAAAGGCCCGGCGCGAAAGCGGTCCTCCGCTCGCTGCGCTCGCATCAGGATGACATGCTCCGCTCGCTGCGCTCGGATCAGGATGACATGCTCCGCTCGCTGCGCTCGCATCAGGATGACCGCAACGGTATACGCGAGATCACGAAGCATTCGGATCAATGGCCAACTCGCGCGCGGGCTCCGCTGGACGCGTGACGATCCATCGTGCCGCGGCCGCGCGATCTGGAAACGCGGTCTCGTAGTCCGCGCGCCACTGCTGAATGAACGCGTTCGACGATTCATCGCGGATCATCGCCCACACCGCGCCGCCGAAGCCCGCGCCGAAGGCCGAGGCCGCGATGGCTCCGCGGTCGCGTGCGCTGCGAACGAGAGCCCCGGTCTCGGGTACCTGATTCCCAAGCGCACTAGTGGCTAATGCGTGCGATCGCTCCACAAGGCGACCCAGCGAATGCCAGTCGCGGTCACGAAGCGCGTCACCCACGCCTGGCACGATCACGTCCACCTCCTCGCGGAATTGATCGAGTCTCGGCACGAGATATTCGGCACCGACGTCCGCCGCGCTCCTCGGCGTGCGCGCGACACGTCTCAACCGGTCGGCTGCATCCGGTCCGCTGGAAAGTGCTTCGGCAACCGTTTCGTCGCGACGTCCCGTTTCCGAATTCCATCGTGCAACGAGCGTGCGCAGCGCCTCGGCGGCTCGGTTGTATTGGCGCTGCGCGTTGCCAGTTTTGATCGCGTGCACGCCACTCACGCCGATTGCCAACACAAATTCTGACGGCCACGGAATTCTGCGCTCGAGTCGAGCCGGCAAATATGAGAATTGACTCATCGTACCGGCTTGGCCGCAGATGATGGCGATCGGGTCCTGCGCACCACCGCGGACTCCAACGCCGGCTTCGCCGGCGAACTCGCCGTACGGTGCGCCGGTCTCGATGGCCGCGAAATACTCGGCACGCGCCAGCGCATTCGGTATCGCGCGACTCCACCGATCATCGTTTGATGCATCGTTCGCGTCGGCCAGAGCGGTGCCTAGTGCGACGATCAGCGCGCTCGAGCTGCTGAGACCTGCGCCTTCCGGTAGGTCACCGCCAATGCGCACGCTCACGCCGCGGCGAAAATGCGGAAAGTCTCGCGCGAACCGTCGAGCGACAGCGGCGACATACACGCTCCACGATGCGTCTGTCGGCGCGGCGGCTGCGTCGAGCGGCATCACAACGCCGGCGCGCTCCGGGCCGGCATCGGCACGCAGTACCGGCTCGCGCAGCGCCTCCGCATCGATACGCAACGCAAGGTCGACGGCGCACGTGAGGGAACGTCCTCCGCCGTAGTCGACGTGCTTTCCGACGAGCTCGACGCGCCCCGGGACGACGTAGCGTCGGATCGCGGACGGCGTCACGGGCGCGGCGCGATCGACGCGAGACGCTGGCCCACGAACGCGACGTCCGCGCGACTCGAGAGATCGAGCACTGCGCCGCTCATGCGTATCACGCGAAAACGTTCTCCAAAGTCTCGCATCGCTATCGTCACGGCGTCCTGTAGCTCGAGCTCTCCTCGCGCCGACGGCACCACGCGCGCGCATGCGTCGAAAATTCGCGGTGTGAACGACCAGAGGTTCATCGACACCCAACGCTCCGCCGATTGCGCGAGCGGATGGTCGGCATCTGGCTTTTCGTGGATCGCACGCAGCCAGCCATTGCTATCGGTGTCGATCAACGCGTAGCGCAGCACGCGTTCGGCTTCGATTCCACTTTCGCGTACGAGCGTGTCGGCATCGAACGCGACGAGCCCGGCGCCGCCAATTGCCGCCAACGCGTCGCACGCATCGAGCGGGTAGTAATTGTCGGAGTTGAGCATGAGAAACGGTGCGGCCCGCACGACATCGCGTGCCGCGTAAAGCGCGTCGGCTGTTCCACGCGGCTCGCGTTGAACGGCATAGCGAATCGACACACGCCGTCCTGTTTCCGTCGCGGCGAAGTATTCACGAATCGCGGCGTCCTCGGGCGGCGGGCCAATCACTAGGACTGCTTCGATTATTCCGGCATCCGCGAGCACGGACAACACATAGTCGAGGAACGGACGCGCGAACGGCATCATCCCTTTTGCACCCGCGGCCGCCGCACTTGCCTGATCGCCGTCGAGCGCTGCGCCCGTGGCCCGACGCATTCGCGTTCCGAGTCCACGCGCGAGAATGACCGCCTGCGTAGTCCGTGTCGCCGAAGCGACAGTCGTCATCGCTCAGCTTCCCAGAATCCGCGCAACACCCACGCGACACCGGCGCCGCTCAGCACGAATATCACGAGCCACGCGAAAAATTGAGGCAGATGGCCGTAGAGGAAGCTCCCGGTGCCGAACAGTGCCGCGTACACGAACGCGCAGCCCATCACCCATCCGAGGAGCGCGCGGGCAATCCCGTCCGTCGCGGCGGGCAGGCCAGCGTCCGCGGCGATCGGCTTCCATCCGGGCCCCGACGGCCGAACCAATGAGAAAAATCTAACGAGCGTCGCGCGGTCTTCGGTGGGGCCGAGCAACGCTGTCGCAACCCAAACGACCGTGGTCGACGCAACTGTGATCAACAGCGACACATGGGCCGGCACGTCGTGCCCCATCTTTCGCGCGACAAAAAATCCAAGCGCGACGACGAACGAGCTCACCATCGCCGCGATCTCACTCCACGCGCTCACCCGCCACCAGAACCAGCGCAGCAGATAGAGAAGTCCAGTGCCGGCGCCGACGGACAAGATGAGATCGAACGCTTCTTTCGCGGTGCCGAGTGCGTACGTCATCAACGCCGCGCAGATCATCAATCCGGCGGTGGTGAGGCGGCCCGCGAGGATGTAATGCTTCTCCGTCTCACCCGGTCGCAAAAACCGGCGATAAAAATCGTGAACGAGGTACGATGTTCCCCAGTTCAGATGCGTCTCGATCGTCGATCGGTACGCGGCCAACGTCCCGGCGACGACGAGTCCGAGAAATCCCGCCGGCAAAAAACGCATCATCGCCGGATACGCCATGTCATTGCCGATCAACGACCGGCTCACGTAGGGAAGCGCGGCCGAAATATCGTTCAGGGTTGGATAGACAAGCGTGGACGCGAGCGCGACGATTATCCACGGCCACGGCCGCAGCGCGTAGTGCATGACATTGAACAACAGCGTGCCAACGACCGCGTCTTTCTCCGTGCGCGACGCGAGCATCCGCTGCGCGATGTAGCTGCCGCCGCCGGGCTCCGCTCCGGGATACCACACCGACCACCATTGAACTGTCAGCGGAATGACGAACACCGTCGCCGCGACCGTCCAGTCTCCGAAGTCGGGAAGAAGCGCGAGGGTTCGCGGCGGCACCTTCGCGAGCAGACCGGCCAGTCCTCCGACTTCCGGCTGACGTAACGCAAAGTACGCGACCGCAAACGTGCCGGTCATCGTGATGCAGAACTGAATGCTGTCGGTGACCAGCACGCCCCACAGTCCCGATACCGACGCAAAGAAGATCGTCATCACAGCGCACACGATCAGTGTGCGCTCCATCGGCCATCCGAGCACCACATTGCCGATCTTCGCCGCGGCGAGATTCACCGTGGCCATGATCACGCAATTGAAAAACAGGCCGAGGTAGACAGCACGGAACCCGCGGAGCGCGCGAGCAGCGCGACCGGAATACCGAATCTCATAAAACTCGAGATCGGTGAGGACACCCGACCGGCGCCAGAGACGGGCGTAGAAGAACACCGTCATCATGCCGGTCAGCAAGAACGACCACCACAGCCAGTTTTCGGACACGCCGCGCTCGCGCACCAAATTGGTGACGAGGTTTGGCGTGTCGGTACTGAACGTTGTCGCGACCATCGAGATGCCGACCAACCACCACGGCGCCGAGCGTCCCGATGTGAAAAACTCGGTGGTGCTGGAGCTGGCTCGACGCCAGAAAAACAGCGCGGGAAGAAAGGAGATGCAAATGCTGGCGACGATGATGACCCAGTCGATCGTCGCGAACGGAAAACCGTTCATCGACGCGCCACCGGCGGAATTCTCAGGGCGTCCGTCACGCTGATCGAGGTGTACTCCAGTTGCCGCGCGTAAAGTCGGGGAACTTCATCGGCGCGCTTCCCTTAGCGACCGACATCTCGGTCAGCGGCATCGGCGCACTCCACGTCGCGGCGTCGTACACGTCGTAGTCCGGCGGTAGTCCCTGACGCATGCACTCGATGAGACGGTACGCCATCACGAAGTCCATTCCTCCATGTCCACCGCTGCGCGCTTGCGCACCGAGCTTGGTCCACAACGGATGCTCGAACTTCGCCTTCCAACTATCGATCGGGCTCCACGACTCGGGGACACCTGGACCTTCGACGTAGATCCGCGGCGGATAATCCTCGAACGTCCCCTTCGTGCCCATCACGCGATTGTGCCGAGTATACGGCCGAGCGTTCGAGACGTCGTGCTGCAGCATGACGGTCTTGCCTTTGACCGTCTTGAGAATCGACGTGTTGAGATCGCCGGTGATATAGCGCTCGCGCCATTTGGGGTCGGACTTGTCCTTTACAGTTTCCTCACGGTGACGCGAGAGTCCGACTTCGGGCGTGCTCGCGCTCACCAAATAGTCGAACCGATCGCCCGCGTGGATGTCGAGATACCAGCTCACGGGGCCGAGGCCGTGCGTCGGATACAAGTTCGAGTTGGATCGCGTGTGCCATGCGCGACGCCACAAACCTTCATCACGATTCTCAAATAGTATCTCGCGCAGGTCGTGCAGATACGCCGCCTCCGCGTGCAGCACCTCGCCGAACACGCCTTCGTGGACCATGCGGTTCACGAGCATCTCGTTGTAGCCGTAGTTGCAGTTCTCCATATGGATGCAGTGGCGACGCGCCTTCTCGCTCGCGTCGACCAACGCCCACAGATCTTTCAACGTGGTTCCGATTGGACACTCGCTGCCGCCGTGCTTCCCGTGTGCGAGCGCGGCGAGCATGACCGGTACATGGTATTCCCACGGCGTCGCGGTGTAGACCAGATCGATGTCGTCGCGCGCCACGAGTTGCTCGAACGCGTGGTCGCCGGACGTGTATACCGCCGGCGCCGTCTGCCCTTTATCGGTGACCATCTTCGATGCGCGCTGCGCTTTGTCCGCGACGACGTCACATAGCGCGACGATCCGCACGCCTTCGATGCCGAGGAATTCGTTGAGCACGGAGCGTCCGCGCAGACCAGTCCCGACAATGCCGACGCGCACCGTCTCGTGCCTTGCGAATGGAACCGCGCGCATCGTTACGCGAGCCGCCGGTGCCGGTGGCGCGAGGTCGGGCTGAGCGATCGCGCTGATATTCTCGGCGATGGCGGGCGACCACAGGCCGGCCGTTCCCGCAGCGACGCCGGCCAGCGCCGCGGATTTGAGGAGATCGCGCCGGCTGAGCGCAGCGCGATCGTCGGAGAGGTCGGACATGTGTGAGTCCTGTGCGGCAAGAATGAGGCAAAACTTGCCGCGACGTCACCGCACGCACAATGCGTCGAGCTTCAGAAAGCGCGTCAGACGCTGGTGCGGGAAAGCCCGCCGCGTTGTTCGGGCTGTTCGCGATGTTCGTCAAGAATCCGCGGAACATGCTTTGCGCGGAGAATGTGTAGGACGCCGTGTTGCCCCAGGTTGCGCCGTTCACCACGGGCCGTTCCACACCCGCCGAGATGTTCACTCGGTTCTCGTTGACGTAGGCGTCCTTCGGATTGTAGTTCGCATCGAGCGGCACCGCGCTTAACAGCGAAGCGCCTTGCCGCGGATGAGGGCTGGCCGGATCCTGCTGCAAGATGTTGACGTCGACGGACAGCCAGGTGGCGCCGACGCACGTATCATGAACTTCTCATGAACGCCGCAAGGTAGGAGCGACTGACAGTTCGGGCAAGTCAGCGAAAGCTCTCGACCTATCCGCTTTGCGTCGAGAAACGCCAACAAAATCTTTCACGCGGAGGCGCGGAGCCGCGGAGAAGCCATCAAATCTCAATGGGTTGGACGAAGTTCTCCGCGTCTCCGCGCGAAAAAGGAAGTCGGGAAGTTGCCGTCGTTGCCCGTGATCCGTTCACTGCCGTTGCCCGAAGCTGTTGTCGTTCTGACCGGCTACCCACGCCCGATTGTCGCATAGAGTCGCAGGTCGGCCCGCAATATTGGTTGTTCGCGTTTCAATCGCTCGAGTCCGGCCTTATACTCGTCATCACTGATCACCATCAGCTGCGACGTCGACCGCCGATCGAGGTGGCCACGTTCTACCGCCAGCGCGAATGGAACCGCCGCGGGCATATGTTGCGCGAGGCTCGTGTGGAGATCCACGAAGCCCGCGCTCTCGAAGATTCCCCGGATCGTTTGACTTAGCAGATAACGCGCGCGATCAGCTGCGAGCGCACTCGGGAAATAGTCGTAGATCCACCACTGATCGAGCTCTGTGTGCGGATCAAGCCCGACGGTCATCAACGATCCGTTCGATCGCAAAAGGCGTCGTGCCTCACGCGCGAACGCCCCCGTATCAGTAAAGTGGTGAAGCGCGTTCATGCAGAACACGCGGTCGACGCTCGCATTCGCCAACGGAAGCTGCTCGGCGCGCGCTTGAACGAGTAGCGCATCGCTTGCATCCGCCGAGGCGGTGCGGAGCATCTCCCACGACGCGTCGATCCCAATCGCCGAGCAAACGAGCGTCGCGATGTCAGCGAGCCAATGTCCGGTCCCGCATCCGACTTCCACGACGTCGGCGTTCTTGGCGTCTCCCAAAAACTCGTGGAGCGCCGCTCGAATTCCTTCGAACCGGTTTCGCTCGTATCGTCGGTTGTACGTCGACGCAACTTCGTCGTAGTCCACGCGGCGCATCAATTCCGGTTTCGCCGCGCGGCCTCGCGATCAACGGCTTCCTGCCGGCGTTGCGCCTCTGCCCAGTCGATTCGCGGAGCGACGTCCTGGTCGGACAGCTCGAGACTCGCGATCGCGCGCTCGATCACCGGCGCGCCGAGATCCAGTGGCAGTGCTTGACCAAACTCTAACTCCGCTCGTCGACACAGCCGCTCTTCGCGAGCGCTATCGCGCGTGTCGGCGCGTACACCCATCCCGTGCACACGCGCGTGAATTCCTTCATGGACGATGGATGACGCGACTGGCGCGGCGGTAATGTCAGTGCGCGCGAGGAACGTGAGCTCCGTCATGCACGTTCGCGTCTGCGGAAAAAACGCACCGCGACAGGCATACCGCACGATCCAGAATTGCGCGAGATCGCGTCGGAGATGTGCCAGTCGCCACGGCTGATAACGCTCGATGAGACCAAGCGATTCGTCGAGCCGTGCGAGGACTGTGGGCGTCTCGATGTCCGGTCGCGAATTCTCGACGACAACACGAAACCCGCGAATCTGGTGGAGCTCAGCGTCACCTTGCTGGCCGTCCGGCCGAAGGAATGCTGTGAGTCGATCGAAGAATCCTGCCATGCCACACCTCCGTTACGTCATCCTGATCCTGATTGGTAACGCGGCGAAGGGGAAGGGTTCTTTGGGAACAGCCGCTCGGCATGCGAATCGAATTATCCGGAGCGGCAGTCCAAGGAGAATGGAATTCAGATTCGATCGCGCGAGCGTTCTCGGCGCACGGAGTAATTCGTCAAATCTCGGTTGATTCGCCACATTCGCGATTCCCTCAATCGTCCCGGCGCAGTAGCTGGAAGTGCAGGTCCTCCGCTCCACTTCGCTGCACTCAGGGTCGCATCAAGATGACGTGGTCTACACCCAGCGCCTCACCCGCTGCCGATACGCCTCATACTTTGGCCCGAACGCCTCGGCGAGGTACGCCTCCTCGCGGCGGATGACAAGCAGATACAACAAGAGAAGCACGAGCGGCAGCAAGAGGAGCGGCCACACCGAGTTCATGATGAACGCGCCGCCGATGTACACGAGCGTGAATCCGGAATACATCGGATTGCGCATAAATCGGTATGGCCCATCCATGACCAGCTCGCTCGCCGGCTGGTTAGGGAAGATCGCCGTCATCACGCGTCGGAACGCAGCGATCCCCGAGATCATCAGATAAAAGCCGGCGATCGCCGCCACTGCACCTACAACCTTGCCCACGATCGGATTGATACCGGGAAACGGTAGCGTTCGCACGCCACTGTCGAGCATCCACGCGCCGCCGAAGGCGATCACAAACAGAACTGGCGGTGGAAACCGGACGCCAGGATTCGTCAGCGGCGCGCGTTTTTTCATTTAAGAATGCTCATCCACCATCCTGCTACGGAGTGACCGCCTTCGGCTCCGAGGCCGGATGCTTCACGTAGATATCGAACCACGCGAACCAACGCGCCCAGAGATCGAGATCGCTCGCGTACGTCGCATCGCTGTGGTCCTCGTACGGATACATGTACAGCGCCGCGGGCTTGCCCAGCCCTTGAAGCGCGTGGAACATGCGCACGGAGCTGATGGGTGCCGTGCCGACATTCTGATCCTCTAATGCGTGATACATGAGCAGCGCACCAGAGATCTTGTCCGCACGATAGAATGGCGACATGTCGAGATACGTGTCCTGCGCTTGGAAGAAGTCACGTCGCTCGCTCTGAAAGCCGAACGGCGTCAGCGACCGGTTGTACATGCCGTCGCCCGCGATGCCCGCCTTGAAATACGGAACGAGCGTCAGCGCGTTCACCGTGCTGAACGCACCGTAGCTATGTCCGCCGAGTCCCATCTTGTTGCGATCGACGTAGCCTGCTTCGACGGCCGCATCGATCACCGCGTCGAGATTTTCGCGCAGATCGCGCGTGTAGTTGTCGTTCATCTTTCCCGAGTCGCCGAGCACTGGCGCGTCTGGCTCGATGAGCGCATAGCCCTGCGTCACCCAGAGCTTTACCGACGACGCCGGTCGCGCAGGAGCGAGATCCGGATACTTATTGATGTTCGTGTTGAACTTCGAGCGATCGTAATCCGCCTGCGACGTGTACTCGCGCGGATAGAACCAGATGATGCCCGGGAGCCGAGTGCCGGGACGCCAGTCCTTCGGCATCGTCACGTCGACCCAGAACTTCAGGCCGTCGCGCGGACGCGTGACCTGCATGCGCTTGTGTTGCGCGCCGGTGACCTCAGGCGCGACATCCTTGTTGTTGGTCAGCTTCACATTTCGGTTCGCGCGCGTATCGCGGAGATACGCATCGGGAATCATCGTCGGCGATTCGTGCGTGTAGATGAATTGCGAGTAATCGTCATCGAGAGCGGTCACGAACTCGTCGTACGCGTCGGCCGGACTCTCGAAAATGCGCGAGCGCTGCGCGGTCTCGATGTCGAGCTTGTCGACCCACGGACGCGGCGCCTGCGTCGCCCAGCTTGCGCCGGGCATGCGTGTGCCCGACACGTAGACCGTCTTGTTGTCGCTGGCGAGGACGACGTACTGCTCGCCGTTCGCGCCGCGCTTCATTGCGAGCGCACCACCGCTCGCCGATGTGTCACCACCTCCGCCGAACCCCGCGCCGCCTCGGCCACCGCCGAACCCGCCGCCTCCGCCAGCTGGAAGCGTCACGCCGCGACCGAGATTGAACCGCTTCGACGGATCAGCAGTGCGCGACGCGAACACAGTGCCGCTGTCAGCCACGAACATCGTCTTTCCATCGGCACCGTATGCGACGGACGTCAAACGCGAGCTGCCTTCTGTGATGACTTTCGTATCGCCGGCACCGAACGGCGGCGACCAGCTCATGTACCGAACGCTCGTCGGCTGCGGACGTTGCGCGGGACCACCGCGACCAGCACCACGCCCTGCGCGACCGCCATCAGCATTTCCTGAAAACACGGATTGCAAGAAGACGAGTCCGGGTCCCACCGGATTCCATTGAATGTTTCGCTTGCCTGTATCAGAGGCTGTCTGCTGCTGTCCGCCGCGACCAGTTGGCGCGTCCGCATCACCCGTGCGTTCGCCTTCGCGCAGCGGTGTCTTCGCCAAGGTTGTGATCATCTTGCCGCTCGCGTCCCACAATTCCTGCACGGATCCGAAATTCGAAACCGGCACGAGATACGAGAACGGCTCCGTCATCTTCGTCACGCGGAGATACTGGCCGTCAGGCGACACGTCGACGCTCCGAATCATCGCCGGCTCGCCGAGCTTGCGCGCCGTCTTCGCCTTGACGTCGATGAGCGCCAGCTGGCCTGTCGTGTAGTACTTGAGCATTGCCTTATCGTGCGGATCCTCGAGCAGGCTCGGATGAATGACCTGCGGAATCGCGCGCGATTCGGTGAGGCGAACCGCCGGTCCGTCTTCGACGCCATTCTTACCGTGCGTCGGCGCTGGTCCGCGTCCGTCGGGAACAAGCACCGCGACGATATTCTTGCCGTCCGGCGTCCAATCGATTCCCGTGACGAGCGTGGCGAGAAGCGGCGTCTTCGTCACCTGAACTGACTTCGCACTCGCGACGTCGCCGACGAATACGTGCGACGCGTCGTCGAAGTTCGCAATGAATGCGACCTGGCTTCCGTTCGGCGACCACGTCTGCGCAGAGATGCTTGCGCCCTTCGGCGTTTCAATGCTCTTCGTCGCTTGAGTGCGCGGATCGACGAGCGTCAGGCCGGTCTTCGTGCTCGTTGTCAACGATCGGGCTCGGTTCGCCTTGGTGTCGATCTGCACGCCACCCAAGTAGATGTGCGGCTTTCCGTAATCTTCGATGTCGCCGCGATCCATGCCTGGCGCGCGCAGGAACCAACGGCGGTCGGGGCTGGGCGTCGTGAACGAAATGTCGACGCGCGGCGCCATGATGATTCGCTCGACCTCGGCCGGCGGCTTGACGTAGGTCTCGGTTCGCAGGATTTGCTGAGGATTCCAGTTGCCGGCGTTGTTCTGGGCGGCGAGCGGTGTCGCGAACGCAAGCACGCCCGCGGCCAGGCCGATGGGTATACGGATCGAGCCGATCATCTAAGAACTCCGAGTGGGATGCGGACACGGAGAATATGTGGCCCGAGGACGGTCGTGTCATCCTGTGCCGGCCCATGTTCGTCGGGACATGTTCGCCGAGGGCGAGTTCGCCGGGGGCAAATCTCGCCGGGGCCATATTCGCCGAGGCCATATTCGCCGGGGCTATTCTTGACGCAGAGACGCAGAGAGACGCAGAGACGCAGAGGTACTACAACTGGTTCACCTTGCGGACGATTCCGTCTTTGAGTTGAACCACATTGAAATTGATCATCAAGCCCACGCGGTAGTCGCCGAGCTTGAGTTGCGACAACAGTTGCGCCTCGTGAACGGCGATGATTTTTGCGACGGACTTTGTCTCGACCACAACGCATTCCTCGACGAGTAGATCGATCCGATAAGCGACGTCGAGCTCGATACCGTCGTATCGAACAGGCATCAATACTTCGCGCCGAACCGCGATTCCGCGCGACCCGAGCTCGTGCGCGAGACAAATCTGATATGCTTTCTCGAGCAGTCCTGGGCCGAGGATTGAATGGACCTTGATCGCCGCGTCAACAACCTGCCCAGTTAGTTCGTTGATCCGCATTCGGAACCGTTAAAACCACTGAGTCATGCATTCGTCATGGCACTCGGTTGTTCTCTGCGTCTCTGCGTCTCTCTGCGTCTCTGCGTCAAGAATGGCCCCGGCGAGAATGGCCCCGGCGAGAATGGCCCCGGCGAGAATGGCCCCGGCGA
>JADMIO010814453.1_pt1 | contig 103165 bp, 75 predicted proteins | sample 8958161 | NCBI WGS metagenome assembly JADMIO01 (sample SAMN16585339, study PRJNA669376) | soil metagenome | isolation source: Crop rotation soil | place: USA: Cullars Rotation, Alabama | collected 2011
CGCGACAACTTGTCCACGTGGAATTCTAAGCTTAGGATCCCAATGTGCTGGAAAGCCTCCACTGACTTCAGCAAATTGCACCGAAGTCGGCGTCGAGTCGCCTAGTGCCTTGCGTATCGGCGCCGCCAGTTCCGGCAGACTCTTCAGGATGTCCTGCTTGTTCGAGACCGAGACTTCAGATCTCGCGATCTCTTTCCCGCTCACCGCATCCAGCGCGGTAGCCGAAATCTGATACGCGTCCCCTCGCAGGCTGATCTCGCCCGTGATCACCGTATTCACATCCTGATTCACAGCGATCAGCCGAGCCGACTGCTCATCCAGCTTCTCCGTGGGATGCGGAAGCTTCTCGGCCTGCTTGCGCGCATCTCCGCGGCTGTACGCGTTGATGAAGCTCGCCCCCTCCAGCGCAACGCCAAGCATCTGCTCCAGCGAATTATCCAGCAGCGGATCGCCGGTGTGATTTGCGAAATCGCCTACCAGCACCGACACCGGCCCATGCGCGATCGGACTCGCCGCCCTCTGCCTGCGGATGACAAACCACGAAATTCCCGCCGCAATCGCAACAATCAGAACACCCGCAATCGCAAGTCTCGGCCAGGGAACCTCTCGTAGCCGGTTCATCTTCAGCCGGACTGACGAAGCCTTAACCTTCCCTGTCGATTTCCACGAACGAAGATCGGCCTCAAGCTCTGCGGTCTTCTGGTATCGATGCGCAGGATCTTTCTCCAGACACTTCGCGATGATATTGCTCAGCGTTCCCGGAATCTTCTTGTCGACCTCTGACAGCGGCACCGCGCGTTGCTGCGTTCGCTTCAACAAGCTCGCAACCATGCTCTCCGCTCGAAACGGCATCGAGCCGGTCAGCATCTCGTATCCGATCAGCCCCAACGCGAAAATGTCGGATCGCTGATCCAGATCCTTGCCCAGTGCCTGCTCGGGCGACATGTAGTCCAGCGTTCCCACCAGCGCGCCCGTCTGCGTCATTCCATCGCTGCTGTCGATCATGCGCGCCAGCCCGAAATCCATCACCACAACGCGCCCCGTCGCATCCTCCCGCATCACATTCTGCGGCTTCAAATCGCGATGAAGAATGCCCGCTCCATGCGCCGTCTCCAGAGCCATGCAGATCTGATGGAAGATATCCACTGCCTCATCCGCTGGCAGCTTTCCGCGCTCCTCCAGGATGCTGCGCAGATCGTTTCCTTCCACCAGCTCCATCGTGACGAAGCGCATTCCGGCGTCTTCTGACAGATCGTAGAGGCGAACGACGTTTCGGTGCGTCACCTTATGCGAAAGGCGCAGCTCCTGTTTAAACCGATCGACAATCGCCGTGATGCGCGCCAGCTCCGGACGAATTACTTTCAGTGCGACCAGGCGATCCAGTTCCAGATCCTTCGCCTTGTAAACCGAACCCATTCCTCCCGTGCCAAGCACGTTCAGAATTTCGTAACGGTTCGCAAGTACGGTTCCCGGCTGCAGCTCAGGCTCTGCATCGCTCCATCCCCGATTCACCTGCGTCGGAGTCGCTGCCCTCGTCCGACCCGAACCTTCTCCTCCGGCAGTCCTATCCGAGTGAGACGGAGGCACCATGGTCATGCCCTCGTCGAAACGGGAAGGCGGAACCATCGTCTGATCGGAAGGTGAGCCAGGCACCAGCGTGTCCCGCAGGCGCGCATCATCCGCAGAGTCGCTGAAGCCTACAGGCGAGCCTGGCTGAGTCGGCTTGTCACTTGCGGGGCGCTTCGGGGTCTCTTCCATACCGGTACGATCAGAATCGTATACAGACGGGCGAACTTCGACGTCAAGGGGTCGACCCGGGGTAACTCCCTTAGAGTATTACGATCTGCAGACCAAATGGACCCTAATTGACCAGCAACCACTCAAAGCAGGGACATGCCGATACAACAATCCTTCACGACTGTTGAGCGCCCACAGGCACCGAATCCTGGCAAAAACCAAACCTGAACGTGGCAACCCGACGCATCATCCCGCACAGATCGGATCTATGCAGCACCACCCAGAATCGCCAGGTATCGAAGCGATCAGGTGTTACAGGTTGGAGGATTGGAGGCGCGGGCCGGGATCGAACCGGCGCATAAAGGTTTTGCAGACCTCTCCCTTACCACTTGGGTACCGCGCCTTGGCAGGGCTGTCTTTACTGTTCGCTCCGAATCGCCGTAGCCAACCCGGCTGGCGCCGGAGGGCGATTGGAGCGGGAGACGAGATTTGAACTCGCGACCCTCGCCTTGGCAAGGCGATGCTCTACCACTGAGCTACTCCCGCTTACTGCAAACTTGAGTATACCGGGCGGCCTAAACAGGGTCAAACTGTTGAAACGCCACCGCCAGCGGTCGCTTGAGGAACACCAGCCGATTCCCCTGAATGCCCCGCTCCGGCTTCCACTTTGATGATCTCCCCGTCGCGCATATGCAAAATACGCCCGGCGATCGCCGCCGCTTCAGGATTGTGCGTGATCATCAGCGTGGTCTGTCCCAGTTCCCGGTTCGACCTTACCAGCATCTTCAGAACCGCATCTGAATTCTTGGTATCCAGGTTGCCGGTTGGTTCGTCTGCCAGCACAATCGCCGGCCGGGTAATCAGTGCCCGTGCAATCGCCACCCGTTGCTGTTCGCCGCCGCTCAACTCCGACGGTCGATGCTCCAGCCGACCCCGAATCGACAGCAGATCCGTCAGGTGTTCCAGATACGCCCTGTCCATCGGCTCCTTGCGTCCGCTGATTTGATAAGCAATCTCGATGTTGCCCATCGCCGAGAGCGTCGGCAGCAAATTGAACTTCTGAAAAACAAACCCGATCCGATGGCGCCTCAGTCGCGTTCGCTCTGCGTCCGTAAGCGTCGCAAAGTCCACTCCATCAATCAGGACCCGCCCCTCGCTTGCCCTGGTCAGCCCGCCAAGCAGGTAGAACAGGGTTGATTTGCCCGACCCCGATGGACCCACGATCGCAACGAACTCACCCGGCTTCACTTCGAATGAGACTTCGCGCACGGCCGCAACCATGATTCGGCCTGCCGCATAGACCTTGCTCAGATTGTCGGCATGGATGATGGGTCTCGACGCTTCTGCCTGCACAGCACTCATTGTAAATGTCACATCGGGCCGAGAGCTTCCTGCCTGGCATACTTCAGCAGTTCCACCCTGAACCCCATCGGCGACCGAAATCCAACATACCCATCCGGCCTCAGCACAAAAATCTTCCCATCGTCACCCAACAGCCGCTTCCCCTCATACCCCAGATCCGCAGTCGCCAGTGCAACAACGTCAGCATTCGGCAAGTCCGCCCTCATCGACTGCATGTCATCCTGATCCAGGTTCAACCCGAAAACTCTATGGCGCGGCACAGTCCACCCTTCCAGCAGAGAGGTCTGCCTGTTCGATCCACGCAACGCAAGATCCGGCAATCGATCCCCTGCCCGTAGATGACCGTCTCCTCCGTAGTCACGAACGATCGAAGAAGACCGATACTCGATGGCCGTCTCGGAGATAAACCCCACGGCCCGGTGTTGAACCGGATCCAGCATTGTCAGAAGCGGGGCAAGAATGTCGCGAGCTTTCTCCAGGATCGGACTTGTCGTGGTCGCCAGCTTCAATCCCCGCTCCGTAAACCGCAGCAGCGCCCTTCCTACTTCCGCGCGTTCTTCTTCATAACTGTCCAGCAGCGTATCGCTAGCCCCACGCGCAACGGCCGCAATCTTCCACGCCAGGTTCGCGACATCCTGCATCCCCGTATTCATCCCTTGCCCGCCAACAGGCGAGTGAATATGAGACGCGTCTCCCGCCAGGAAAACGTTGCCCATCCGATAGTGCTTCGCTTGTCGGTCGTTCACGTGAAACGGTGTCAGCCACTCAGCAGACCTGATCTTCACCCTTGCTCCAACTCGATCCACCGCTCCCTGCAGATCCTCGATCGTGATCTCGCGCTTCTCCGCCGATTGCTGTTCATGCGTCGCCACAATCAATCGAACGATCCGGTCGCTAAGCCGTCCCATGAAAACCACGTCACCGTGATGCACATGCAGCGAGAGCTCATCCCCGGGAACGTCAGGCCCTTCAATCTCACAGTCTCCCAGGAAAAACGACAGCCCCACACCCCCACCCTCGAAGGCAACACCCATCTTCTCGCGAATAGTGCTGTGTGCTCCGTCGGCTCCAACCACCCATCGCGGCGTGATCTCTTCCGTCTTGCCGTCCGGGTGCCGCAAGGTCGCATGCAGATGAGGATCTCGCTTCAACTCCAGCAACTCCACTCCGCGCTCCGTTCTCACGCCCAGCGATTCCATGCACCCATTCAGCAATTTCTCGGTCTCCGACTGCGGCAGAAACAAAGCGAACGGATACCGCCCATCCATATGATCCAGCTTGAAATCAACGATCAGTTTTCCTTCGCTGTAGAACCTCGCTTCATTCAGCTTTCGTCCCCGCGCAATCGCTTCGTCGGCCAATCCGTATCGCTGCAGTTGCTCAAGTGTGCGCGCCTGCAGCACCAGCGCTTGTGAGTACCGCGCCATGTGGTCGGACTTGTCGATTACGCGCACATCCATCCCCAGGCGCTTCAGTTCGATTGCAGCTGTCATCCCTGTCGGTCCAGCGCCTGCGATGAGAACCTGCGGATCCGCCATCTACTTCACTCCTCAAGAGATCTCGGTGTTCTAGGATGCGCACCTCTGGTGCGAGGTGGGCTTTTGCTCCCGCATCTCTCTACGGACATCGCCTTCGTCCGGTTACACGGATGCTCTAAAATTGAACTTGCATTGATTTCAAAGCAGGTTCCCGCATGACAACGAAAGCATCCCTCGTCACTTCCATCGAAGCGGCCGCCGCCAAAGCCGGTCTCAAACTCGTCTCAGCCTCTGAAGCCGAGCTGAACGGCCAGCCAACGCAGGTCTTCTCCCTCGGACTCGCGGGCAACGACGAACGCCGACTCCAACTCGAACTGACCGAGGCCTTCGACTTCGATAAGCCGAACCTGCTACCGGAGATGACCGCTCATCTCCAGACCGAAGCCAAACGCCTGCGCAATCCGCGTCCCGATTGCTACGTCACCCTCGGGGGCCTGCCCCTCGCCTTCGGCAAATTTCAGTGGCCCTTTCACCGGTCCACCTCCGGCGCCGACACCTACATCGTTCACGGCGAAATCCGTCTCGAAGACGGCGGCGCGCACAATCTGCACGCCAAGATTGCTGCATCCGTCACCGTAACCTTTGCCGAGATCGTTCCAGCAATGGAACAGCCCTACGCCGAGTCCTTCGTCTACAACGCCATCCGCAAAACCATCGACTTCGGCCAGCTCGAGTTCCTCAAGTCCGGCAACCGCCAGCCCGTTCCCGTCACAACCCGCTTCTACAGCCGCTGGCAGAAGAAGTTCGTCTTCACTGAAACCGACGACAAGGAGCGCCTGCGCTTCCTCCTCAGCAAGGTCTACTGGCTCTCCGGCGTTCTCGGCAACAGCAAGCCCGTCTGGGTTGCCGACCCGCGCGACGCGCAATACCTCAATACGACGGAAGCCGACCTGCTCCGCATGGCGAACCACGAAGCCGGCGAAGGTCTCATGACCCTCGACGGTGAATACGCCGCTGCGACGCCGGCTCTCATGGCGCGCGCAGCCGAATACGAAGCCCTTCGCGACTCGGCCCTCAACTTCACCAAGCCCCAATTCAACGAGTCCATGCGCTCCGGCCACGCCAATATGTAGTTATTCCTGGGATAGAAGAGATTACCGACCCACGCTGCGGATCAGCTCGGGCACACGTCGAAAGCGGTTGCATGCGAAAGCCCGCGAAGAGTCGCGGGCATCTTCAGCTCTTCTGATCCCTGACCACTGAACCCCGATCCCTGCCTACAGCGCGTTCCCGCACCCCGAGCAGAACTTCGCTCCCACCGGATTCGCCCTCTGGCATTTGCTGCACGCCACCAGAGTACCGGCCTGGATGGCCGTGCTCACGGGATTGTAGGGAGGCGCGGGCGGATAGTTCGGAGCTGCTGCCGGTGCACCCGCAGGAACATTGACCGTGACATTCACCGGAGGCGCATACGTCGGAATCGCGATCCCCAGCGCTGCCGCAATCCCCGCCGCTTGGATCGCATTGAACTCCCTCACCCTTCCGGGCATGAAAAAGCACTCAATGAATCCCAGCACCCACGGGAACGGCGTCCAGCAGAAGCAGGCATACAGGATTCCCAACCCCGTCCGCCGCAGATAAAAGTGGTGAATTCCGAACCCGCCCAGAAACAACGCCAGCAATATTCCCACGACCTCATCGCGCCTTACCTGCTCGTATTGCTGGTAAAAGACTGCTTGCGAGTTCACATAAGGCATGGTGGCCATGGCGGCTTCTCCTCGAGTTCCTTGCATTAAACCATACGCACCCCTTCCCCCCCGGGTTCCCCTCCCATCGAGCCCTCCTCTATTCCCTATTCCCTATTCCCTCATTCCCTGTTCCTCGTCCCCTTGTCCCCTCATCCCCTGTCTTCTAGCATCTGAGCCATCATGACCGTGACTTCCGCTTCGTCCTCCGGCGTCTTCAATATCGGCGGCAACCTCCCCGTCCACCGCCTCGGCTACGGAACGATGCGTCTTGTCGGCGAAGGCGCCTGGGGCGAACCCAACAACCCGGAAGAATGCCGGCGCGTCCTCCGTCGCGCGGTCGAACTCGGCGTAAACCTCATCGACACCGCCGACGCCTACGGCCCCGAGATCGCCGAGCGCCTCATCTGCGAAGCCCTGCACCCGTACCCCGCCGGCCTCGTCATTGCCACAAAAGGCGGCATCACCCGCCAGGGACCCGCAAAGACCGAATACGTCGGACGCGCCGGCTACCTGATCCAATGTGTAGAAATGAGCCTGCGTCGTCTAAAGCTCGAACGCATCGACCTGTACCAGCTGCATCGAATCGACCCCCGCACTCCGCTCGAAGAATCTCTCGGCGCTTTCCGTCGCATGCAGGAACAAGGCAAGATCCGCCACATCGGCCTCAGCGAAGTCGCTCCAGCCGAAATCGAAGAAGCTCAGAAAATCGTTCCCATCGTTAGCGTGCAGAACCGCTACTCGCTGGCCGACCGCCGGCACGAAGAGACTCTCACCTGGTGCGAGCAGCGCGGCATCGCTTTCCTGCCCTGGTATCCCATGGCTGCAGGCAAGCTCCTCAAGCCCGACCATCCGTTTTCGCAGTCACTCGATCAACTCGCCAGGCGATACAACGCCACACCCGCGCAACTCTCCCTCGCCTGGCTGCTTTACCGATCTCCAGCGATGCTGCCCATTCCCGGCACTTCAAAGGTGGCTCATCTGGAAGAGAACATCGCCGCCGCATCCCTCCAGATCGCACTCGACGAGTGGGCCCAAATTGAAGCCGCCTCCCAACAAGCCTGATCGACGCCGCAGCTGCGCCCCGTTCATCGCAGCTTCTCGCGATGAGCGGGTCGTCACTCTATGCCACAATGGAATTCACACCCCAAAAAACAACCCGCAACCATATGGTTGCGGGCTGCTTTAGTACACCCTGACCTAAACCACAGCGTTCGCCGCAATCGTCTGCTTGTACCACTGCGCGCTCAACTTTGGATACCGCTTCAGCGTCTTGAAATCCACGTAGTGAATTCCAAACCGCTTCGAATACCCATCCGCCCACTCAAAGTTGTCCAGCAGACTCCACAAGAAGTATCCCTTCACCGGATACTCTTCCTTCACAGCCCGGTGCAGCATCGTCAGGTGGTTGCGTAGATACATCACGCGATCCGTATCCTCCACGTGCCCGTCAGCCGTGAGCACATCATCCGACGACGTCCCGTTCTCCGTGATGTAAATCTCCTTTGGCTTCCACAAGTCGCACACATTCCGCACGGCCCAGTAGATGCACTCCGGACTCAGCTGAATCCATGGCGAGAACATTTTCGGATATGACGACGGCACCTGCTCCAGTTCGAATCCCTCCGGCTTGTCCGAGGCCCGAACATACGACGGCGTATAAACATTCAGCCCGACGAAATCCAGCGGGCTCGAGATCTTCTCGAGATCTCCGGCTTCCACCTTGGGAGCGTTAGCTCCTTCCTTCGCCAGGTACTCTGCCGGATACTTGCCCTCCATCAGCACCGCCAGGAACGGCGCATTCATCAGCCGCGTCGCTTTCCGCGCAGCTGCGATGTGCTCCTCCGTCTCCATCACCGGCACGTAGACGCTTGCATTCTCCGCGAGACCAACCTTTGCATCCGCCGGCAGATTCGCGCGCAGCGCCTGCACTCCGATTCCATGCGCAAGAATCCCATGATGCCGCACTTGGTTCACCTGTGCTGGCGGCAACTTCAGCCCCGGAGCAAACTGCCCAATCTGATATCCAAGGTCCGTAAAGCAGACAAACTCATTCGTCGTCATCCAGTGCTTCACGCGATCGCCCAGATGCTTGCCCATGAACGCCGCATAGTCCCCAAACGCCTTCGACGTGTCGCGATTCGTCCATCCGCCCTCAAGCCCCGCCGGTGTATCCCAGTGGAATAGCGTGATGTACGGCGTAATGTTGTTCGCAAGCAGCTCATCGACAACTTTTTTGTAGTAGTCCAGCCCCTTCGGATTCACCGGAGCCTTGCCTGTCGGGAACACGCGCGACCACGAGATCGACATCCGGTATCCCTGCACGCCCAGGTTCTTCAGCAGCTGCACATCCTCTTTGTAGAGGTGATACGAGTCATCCGCCACATCGCCCGTATCGCCCTGGTGCGTCTTGCCCGGCGTGTGCGAGAACACATCCCAGGTCGAAGGCCCACGGCCATCATCCTTCGCGCCGCCTTCAATCTGATACGAAGCCGTCGCGCAGCCCCACAGAAAACCCTTCGGAAACTCAACATGCCCCGGCTGCGGCTGTCCAAACGCAAACCGCGGAAGCGAAACACCTGCATACGCAACGGCAGCCGCTGCCGCCACACCCTTGCCAAACTGACGGCGGGAAATCCTCTTCATTTCGTACTCCTTGCAACTACCAAAACGTTTTAGCAGAGGACTTCGGCACATGGCAAGCAGAATTCCACGAGTGGGATCCCTCAGCTTCGAACGAAGGTCCATACACGGAATTCCATCCAAAACAAAAGCCGCAGCCTTTCGGCTACGGCTCCTGTTGCTCCCGCTCCACGTACATTCTGCGATAGATCCAATGGATCCGAAGGCGCCAAAGGCGCGGTCAGCCCCACCGCAGGTGGCCGGGGTCCCCATCGACAGGTCTTCGTCGATGGGGTGAACTTACATTTCTTTCACGCCGTCCACGAACGCCTTCAGCTTCCTTGACCGCGACGGATGCCGCAGCTTGCGCAGCGCCTTCGCTTCGATCTGCCGGATGCGTTCACGCGTGACCTGGAAGCTCTGTCCAACCTCTTCCAGCGTGTGCTCCGAGCCATCTTCCAGCCCGAAGCGCATCTTGATTACGCGCTCCTCGCGCGGCGTCAGCGTGCGCAGAACCTGCGAGGTGTATTCCTTCAGGTTCACGCTGATGACAGCCTCGCTCGGCGAAACCGCCTGACGGTCTTCGATGAAATCGCCGAGGTGCGAATCTTCCTCTTCGCCGATCGGTGTCTCCAGCGAAATAGGCTCCTGCGCGATCTTGAGCACCTTGCGCACCTTTGCGACTGGGATGTCCATGCGGCGCGCGATCTCTTCGCTGCTGGGCTCACGGCCAAGCTCCTGGACCAATTGCCGGCTCGTGCGGATCAGCTTGTTGATCGTCTCGATCATGTGCACTGGGATACGGATGGTTCTCGCCTGGTCCGCGATAGCGCGGGTAATCGCCTGGCGAATCCACCACGTCGCATACGTCGAGAACTTGTAGCCGCGGCGGTATTCGAACTTGTCCACCGCCTTCATCAGGCCGATATTGCCTTCCTGAATCAGGTCCAGAAACTGCAGTCCGCGATTGGTGTACTTCTTCGCGATCGAAACCACCAGTCGAAGGTTCGCCTCAATCAGCTCCCGCTTCGCCTGCTCCGCGTCCATGTCGCCCTGGATCATTTCGCGCTGGGTGCGCTTCAGTTCGGCAATAGAAACGCCTGCGTCCCCCTCGATCTTCTCCAAGTCGATCTTGCAGTTCTTCTGCTGCCGGCGGTACTCCTTCTTCAACTCCTCGCTCTTGCTCGCTTCGTACTTCTGATCGAGTGAACGAATCTGCCGCTCCAGCGTGCGCATGGTGTCGACAGTCTTGTTCACCTTGTCGAGCAGCCGCTTCCGCTCCAGAGCCGTGTACTTCAGCTCGCGCACAATCCGCGATACATACACCTTCTCGCGCGCAATCAGCCAGCGCGTCTTGCGCAGTTCCCGCTGGCTCGTCTTGCTGTTCGCAGCAGCCAGCTTCTCTTCAAGCTGTGCGATCTTCTTCTGGTGCTTGACGAGCGCATCGATGCGCGCAACCGTCGAGCGTACCCGGGACTGAACAACGTCTTCGGTAAGCTCTTCCTCGTCAAAAATCACTACTTCTTTTACGTTGCGAACGCCGCGCTTCAGGTCCTCACCAAGCGCCACGATCTCGCGAATCACGATCGACGAACGCGAAATCGCCTTCAGCACGCGAAGCTGCCCGCGCTCGATGCGCTTTGCAATTTCTACTTCGCCTTCGCGCGTCAGCAGCGGAACGGTGCCCATCTCGCGCAGGTACATGCGAACGGGGTCGTTGGTTTTCTCCAGCGTTCCAGGCGTGAGATCGAGCTCGACGTCCTCACCCTCTTCGAGCTCAAAATCCTTGTCCGCGCCGAACTTCGGCGCGTCCAGCAGATCGATCCCTTGGCCGCTGATGGTTGTCAGCAGATCGTCCATGTCGTCGGGTGAGGTGCTCATGTCTTCCGGCATCATCTCGTTCACATCGCCGTAAGTGAGATATCCCTTCTCCTTACCCGTGTCGATCAGCTTCTCAATGTCGTCTTCAAATTTGTCGTTGATGGCCAAAACGATTCCTACTCTCTCCAGCGCGATCAAGTTTCGGCACCGGTTCGCGCAACAGTGCCTGGGCCCAATCCGCGCGCAACATGTTTTTGATGCCCTGCGTGCGCGTACGGACACGAACTCGCGGTTTCCCGCAAAAAAAGAAGCGGACGTAATAGGTTCGCTCGGAGCAGGATGTTCGCGCTTCAGGTTTCGCCTGTGTCGCCCGCGAGCCGAAGCTCATGTGTGGGGCAGAAGGGGCGCGCATCCTCACAGAGATCAATAGATTAACACAGCTCAATTCACCGATGAACGGTGAAATTGCGGCCTGGCTCTTCCCGCTGGTAACGTCGCAGCTGTCCCGTTTCGAGAACCCGCCCCGGACAGTCCGCCATCCCCGTCCGCTGCTCTGTACATTTAGACGATCTCCAGAGTTAAAGCGACTCAAAGAAATCAGGGTTTTTGCTAGGAAACTGCCCCGTTTCCCGCACTGCGCAACTGCCGCAATGCCCGGTCAAGGTCCAGCTTTCGCTGTGTTAGCACCGCAAGCTCGGCGAAGTCCCCTCGGCGTTCTGCTTCTGCGATCTGGCTTCTCAGCTCCCTCAACTCTGCTTCAATCTTCCTTCGCTGAAGGCTGACAATCGTGCTGATCACTGTGTCCGGCGACGGCGGTTCGTTTTCAGCCAGCAGCGCTTCGGCCAGCAAAGCTTTCTGGGCCGCATCCTCCACCGCATCCATCGGATCTCGAGACCCCCGCTCCGCCAGCGCGACTAAAGAGGGAGCCGCTCCAAGCCCCTCAAACCATTGCGATTGCCTCAGGACTGCATCCGCCGCCGTACGCCGCGCCTCCTCGTGCTCCGGTTCCGTAATCGCCAGCGCCCGCAGCAACACGCGCTCAACCTCGGTCAGCGTCGTCGTCCGAACATCGATACGCTCCCGCCGTTTTAGCGCCGCCTGTCTCAATTCCTCCCGAAGCACCGCCGAGTCGATCCCCAGCTTCTGAGCAGCATCCATCGCAAACTGATCCCGAATCAGCTTCTGCGGAATCCGCCGGATATGCGGCAGCAGATAGTTCATGGCCTTCACCTTCTGCTCCGCCGAGGCTCCTGGAAACATCTGCCGCGCCCGCTCGATCAGGTAGTCCGATTGCCTTCGTGCCCCCATCACCGCCTGCGTGTACGCCTCAACCCCCCGTTCCCGGATAAACCGGTCCGGATCGAGCCCGCCATCCAGCGTCACAAGCTTCAGGTTGAATCCCTCTTCCGTCAGCAGCGCAATCGACTTCTCCGCCGCATTCGCCCCCGCCGCGTCCGGATCGAAATTCACCACCACGTTCTGGGTATGCCGCTTGAGAGTGTTCACCTGCTGCTCGGTAAAAGCCGTTCCGCTGGTCGCAATCACGTGCTGAATCCCACGCAGAAACAGTGAGATACAATCCATCTGCCCTTCAACCAGCAGCGCGTACCCCGCCTGCCTGATCGCGCTCTTCGCCTTATCGAGGTTAAACAGCACCTCGCCCTTCCGATACAGCGGCGTCTCCGGCGAATTCACGTACTTCGGCCCAGCCTTTTCTCCCGACTCCAGCGTCCGCGCCGTAAACGCGATCACCCTCCCGCTCTCGTTGCAGATCGGGAACGTCACTCGCTTTCGGAACCGGTCGTAGATCGGCCCCTGCGAACCGTCCCCCTGCTCTTTCGAACTGAACAGCCCCGAAGCACGTAGCGTCGCCTCGTCCGCCATCCCGCTCAACCGATCCCGAAGCGCCCCAAAGCTGTCCGGCGCATACCCAATCCGGAACGTCCTGATCCCCTCCGGTGTCATTCCGCGTCCCGCCAGGTACTCCCGCGCCACGGCCCCCTCTCCCCCCCGTAGCTGCTCCTCAAAGTACCCAGCCGCCACCTCGTGCAGATCCAGCAGCTTCCCCCGCATCCGCGCCTCGGCCGCTTCTTCCGGTGACGAGAACTCCCGCTTAGGCAGCGGAATCCCCGCCTTCTGCGCCACGATCTTTACCGCTTCCAGGAAGCTCACGTTCTCGATCTTCTCGACAAACGTGAACACGTCCCCCGACACGCCGCACCCAAAGCAGTGAAAGAACTGCCTCACCGCATGCACGTTGAACGATGGCGATTTCTCTTTATGAAACGGGCACAACCCCGAGTAGTTCGTTGCCCCAGCTTTGCGCAGACGAATATACCCCTCGACGATCTTGACGATATCGACCTGTTGCTTCACGCTCTGGGCAAAATCAGACACAGGAGTTGTGTCTCAAGCATACGTCCGCAGTCATGCGCCCAGTGTGGAAGCCGTGGAAACTCAGTTGCGCATCATCGCTTGTCGTCAGCATTCCCTTTGGCCGCAACGGTCATATGCACGATCGCTGAGTTGCTCGTCGGTGCCCCCGACGTACTCGCAACCACCACGATCACATCGTCCCCAACTCCCGCCTGTGTACCCGCCGGAACTGCGATCCCTACACGAACCTTCCGGCTCTCGTTTGCACCGAGAGAGAGCTCCTGCGGCTCGACCTTCGTCACGAACTTGTGCGCATCCACCACCGTCACTTTGAACGTTTGCGCCGGACCGAGATTCTTCACCTCGAACTCGCCCGTCCTCTTCTCTCCCGGCGCGATCTCATCGAAGTTGAACGTCGGCACCACCTGCACACGCTCCGCATGAAACAGAGTTGCGTAAAACCGCTGATACGGCATCTCCTTTTCATCGCGCCCGGTCACAGCGATACGAAACGGCACGTTTGGCAACACCACATCGCCAGCCAGATCCAAAAAGTCCCTGTCGGCGCTCGCCCTGTGCAGATGCAGTTTCTCCAGCACCTCGCCCTTCGCGTCAACCAATGCAAACTCCGTCGACCTCGTCTCCCCGGCCGACATCGAAACCTGCAGCGTCGCCGTCTTCCCCGCGACCGGCTGTCCCTGAATCCGGAACAGTCCCTCATGTCCCGGCCGCCCGCCCACCTCCACAAACTCCGCCTTGATGAAGTAGATATCGCTCTGCGCCTGTGCTTCCAGCCAGAACGTCCCGCTCCCGCTCACCTCCGCCTTCCACTTACCCGCCCGCGGCTTCACCGCCGTAATGAGACGCCCGCAGTTCAGCTCCGTATCCTCCACGCCGGCAGATCCGGCGCCCACTTCCTTGCCGTTCGGCTCACGCAGAGTCAGCTTCGTCCCTTTCGTATCCACGGAAAAAGTGAACGTGATCCGCTCCGTCACCGAGTCCACCGGAATCTCAAATTTCTGCCCCACACCCGCTAGCTTGGCCGAAGCCCACAAAACAGTCGAAACATTCTCGCGCGTTGACTCCCGCATCAACTGCATCGCCTTGCCCGCTTCGCTGCGCTGCAGGAACAGCGGCACACCACCCGTCTCATTTGCCGTCTTGATGTACGAAGGGTCCGCGGGCCCGCACTGATCCGGCCCGAAAGAATGCGATCGGTTTACCGGCGGAAATTGCTGCCCATTCGAGACTGCGATACACAGACAAATTGCCGCACCCAGCGCCATCCACTCGGACACCTGTAACCAGCCCAGCTTCGGAATCATTGCCAAAAGTCTAACCGCATTTCCCCGCTCAACATCCCGCCTGGTCGCCAATGGTCACAAAACAGATCACAGCCGAATCCATCCCCGCTCCACCAAACCCTCTGGCACCCCGGCCCGCCAATCTGGTCTAATCCCCTCGATAACTTCTTCCTCCTGGGGGTCGCTTGAACCGTCTCGCCCGAGTCTGCCCGCTCATTCTCGTACTTTCCGCTTGCGCAACCCTTCGCGCCGCCGATTGCAGTTCAATCAAATCCCTTCAGCTCGAGAACACCACCATCACCCTCGCCGAGCAAGTCGCCTCCGGCACGATCACCATCATCGAATCCCGCCCTTCCTTCACTGGACTCCCGCCATTCTGCCGCGTCACCGGTATCATCCGACCCACAAGCGACTCCGCCATTCGCTTTGAAATCTGGCTGCCCTTACAGAATTGGAATGGCCGACTTCTCGGCGCAGGCAACGGAGGCTTCGCCGGTTCCATCGGCTACGATGAGCTGTCCGCATACCTCAAGCGCAACTTCGCGGTTGCAGGTTCTGACGCCGGTCACCAGGCCAACGCCACCGACGCCACATGGGCCTACGGACATCCCGAAAAAGTAAAAGACTTCGGCTGGCGCGCCGTCCACCTCACTCGACTCCGAGCCGGCGAAATCATCTCCGCCTACTACGGCAAGCACGAAAACAAAGCCTACTTCGACTCCTGCTCCGACGGCGGACGCGAAGCCCTTGTAGAAGCTCAGCGCTTCCCCACCGACTACGATGGCATCCTCGCCGGCGCGCCCGCCAATGCCTGGTCCACCATGGTCGGCGCTGGTGTGCTGACCATACAGTCAAGGCAGTCCGACCCGCGCGCCTACTTCTCCGATCTCAAGCTGCCTGCGATCCAGAAAGCATCGCTCGCCGCCTGCGACGCGCTCGATGGGGTGAAGGACGGCATCATCAACGACCCTTCAAAGTGCCACTTCGATCCCCAGGTCCTCCTCTGCAAGGGTGAAGAGACGCTTGACTGCCTCACGCAACCGCAAATCGCTACCCTGAATTCCATCTACACGGGACCGCGCGACGCCTCCGGGAAGACCGTCTTCCCCGGCTTCACTCCCGGCGATGAGTGGGGTTGGCGCGAGTGGGTCATCGGCCAGGATCCCACCAGCGCATCCGGTCTCCACTACGTCGACAATTACTTCCGCTACATGGTCACCGGCGATCCCAGGTGGAACGCGCTCACCGCCGATCCTGAAGCATCTCTACGCCAGTCACGCGAGAAGGAAGCGGTCGATCTCGATTCAACCGATCCTGACCTCGGCAAATTCTCATCCCGCGGAGGCAAACTCATCCTCTATCACGGCTGGAATGATCAGGCCATCTCTCCCTGGAACACCATCGACTATTACAAAAGCGTCCAGCAGAAGATGGGAGACACCAGCTCTTTCCTCCGCCTCTACATGGCTCCTGGCGTCGAGCACTGCGCCGGCGGCCCCGGTCCAAGCTTCTTCGGGCAGTTCGGCCTCCAAACAGCTAAAGGCCCCACCTATGGCCTCTTCGATTCACTTGTGAACTGGGTTGAGAAAGGCGCGCCCGAAGACAACATCACCGCCACAAAATATGGCCCCGGCGACAACGGCGCACCTAAGGTCCTCATGACACGCCCGCTCTGCGCGTACCCAAAAGTGGCAAAGTATTCAGGCTCCGGCGACACCAGCGACGCCGCGAACTTCACCTGCGCAGCGCCGTGATTCGCTTCACTTGTCCTTTTCCAAAAAGATCTGGCGGAACTGTGTTCCATCGGGCAGTTTGAGATCGCCCTCCATCTTTCCGCCTTCCATCTTCAGCCGAAACACTCCGTGTGGAAACTCATACGTCAGAACATGCGCGCTCGCATCGTACTTCCACTCCCCGGTACCCATCACTTCCTCTTTGCCGTCCACGATCTTGTTTCCGGAGACGAAGTAAATTCCCGGCTTCCCCGCAATAGCCGAAATGCGATAAACATTCATCTCGTCGTGGCACGGACTGTCCTTCACCATGCACACCGAGTGTCCGCGCCAAACCCCCGCAACCATGTCAGTAGCGCGGGCATCATTCTGCGCCATACTTCCGGCACAGCCCACGAATAGAGAAATAAATAAGAGCCCGCGCATCACTTTCATGCTGAACTCCTCAGCGCAGTTGCGTCGCCACTACGTTCGTTTTTCCCCGGTTGTACTCGAACAGCAGCATCCAGTAGCTCGCTCGCGGTTGCCCATCACTGATCGGCGGCTTGAACTTCCACTCCTCTGCGGCCTGCTGCGAGATCTTCGCCCAGTAGTTCCCCTTCCTCTGCGTGACGCAAAGCGCGCTTGAAACTGAACCGTTGCTGCTCACCGAGACGCGCACATCCACCTGCACCGGCCTTCGCATACTCTGCACGGCCCCGGGTGCAACATTCGGCAGAACTCGTTTCTCTACCGCGCCCTTCGCATAAATCACCCGTGGCGCTGGCGTCGTATGCTTCGGCTCCGGCGGAACGGGCTTCACTTCCGCCTTTGTTTCCGCCTTTGTTTCCGCCTTCGCTAGCCCCTCCGAATCCGGAGTTTTTTGCTCATCCGTCGCCGTCTGCGCAGGCGGCTTCGCTGTGTCACCCGGCGGCGCAACTGGCTGGCTCTGCGCTGCCGGTTGCGATCCCGCCGTTTGATTCTGCGCCGGCGCAGCTTGTGGCGGACTCCCCGCCGGCTGCTGATCGGGCTTTGCCGCTCCGGCTGGATTTTCCGGTGCTTCCGCCGGCGGCGTTTGCTGAATCGAAGCCGGTGCGTTCCGTTTCGCGATCAGAGGCAAAATTCTGTCCCGGTATCGCACCCCCAGCACAACGCCAATCACCAGCAGCACAAGAATCCCAAACAGCACTGCCCCAGTATGGCTTTCGTGTTCGTCCTCGTCTGCAATATCGGCGAAGAGACGTGACCGGGGAGTAAGTTCATCCGTCTGTGGCTCAAACAAATTTCTCGCAGCCGGTCGCAGTTCTCCCGGCTCCTCAGCACGAACTGCTGCAACCCGCTCCGACAAGGTCGAAACCGCCGGTTCCGTTGCAACTGCTGCTCCTGCCGTCGCGTGATGCCGTTCAGATTCGCGGGACCGAGCCGCGTCAGTCGATTTCGCCCGCACAGGTATTCGCGCCAGCAAATCTTTCACCTCTACGATTGAGATCCGCTTCGTCGAATCCCACCGCAAGCACCCGCGCGCAATCTCCCGGAAAGGTTGCGGCAGCCAGTCCGGCACGCCAAGGTCCCCGGCCGTCTCGCGGTCCCATACAGGAGTTCTCTGGCTGCACGCCTCCACCACAATCATGCCCAGAGACCACATATCGGAGGCCGACGTCACCGTTCCCGAACCCACCTCCGGCGCATCGTAAGTGTCGAGATCCCGATTCAATCTCAAAGCATCGCCCGCGCGGGCCATCTCGTCCGACGAAAGTTTCCACTCAGCATCCACCAGCGCAATGCTCGACGGCTTCACGCTCCCGTGCACAAAACCTTTCTCATGCACAAACGAAAGCGCATCCACAACGGGAACGAAAATTTCAGCCAGTTCCGTCGGGCTTAGCGCCTTTCGCGGAACGATCCCTGAAAGAAAAGTTTCGGCCTTCTCCGTTACCACGTACGCAACGTCGGTATCATTCAGCCGATATCGCCCCGTCTCCATCGTTCCAACCAGACAAGGATGCGAGAGCTCTTTCGCCGCTTCCCATTTGGCGATGCATGCATCCGCATCAGCTCCGCTCGCCTGGATCAGCTTGATATTCGCGGTGTGCGTCGATTGCCGCACCGTGAGAAAGACGCAGCGATCAGCCCACCCGCCAAGCCACTCCAGCAGCGGGAACTTTCCATCGACTGTGAGTCCTTCCCATCCCTCGCAGATCATTGCCCGATTCTACCAACGCACATCTCACCTTGGATGCGCGCCGCCAATCCAGCTGGCCGAAGCTTCAAGCGCCATTGCAGCGAAAGAGCTTGTCCCCTCGTTCCCTCGTTCCCTCGTCCCCTTGTTCCCTGTCCCTTGTCCCCTCGTCCCCTCGTCCCTCGTTTCCCCTGTCCTCACTCGTCGCGCAGAGCCTGCATCGGCTGGATCGTCGCTGCCCGCCGCGCCGGAATCAACGCCGCAACCAGACCGATCCCCGTCAGCACTACCGCCACCGCGACATACGTGCTCGCATCCAGCGGCTTCACTTCATACAGAAATCCCTTGATAAGCCGCCCCGACGCCAGCGACAGCACAAGTCCGCCAACGAGCCCCGCCCCAATCAGAATTGACCCTTGACGCAACACCAGCTTCGCCACGCTCGCCCGCGTGGCACCCAGCGCCATTCGCACGCCAATTTCGCGCCGCCTGTAGCTCACCAGTTGCGACAGCACCCCATACAATCCGGCAATCACCATCGCAATCGCCAGTCCCGCGAACGATCCAACGAGGTAGAGCCCAAGCCGTTGGCTGAACGTGTTCTTGTCCACCGCCTCCTGCATCGTCTGGAAGTTATCCAGCGCGAACCCCGGCGCCAGTTGATGGAACACTGTCCGCATCTGCTGCGCCACAGGGATACTCCCCCGTGTCTTCACTACAAACGTCACTACCGTCTTCAGCAGCGCCTGATAAAACAGTGACGTCGTCGGAATCTGCTGTTGTGGCAACAACACCAGCGGCTGAATCGATCCACCCACGCTCGAATCCACCTGGTCTGCCAGCACGCCCACAATCGTGTACGGCTTGATCATGCCCGTGTCTTTGCCGCCAAGATTGATCTGCTTCCCCAGCGGCTCTTTCCCCGCGAAATACTTTTTCGCCAGCGATTCATTCACCACCGCCACAAACGGGGTGGTCAGCGCATCCGAATCGCTGATCATGCGCCCCCGCACAATCGGCGTCCCCATCGCTCTCGCGTAATCGCCGCTCGCCGCCGACACCCGTGCCTGCGGCTGGTCTGATCGATTTGCAGGCTGGCCCAGGATGTCAAAACTCGAGTGCAGATCCATCCCCGACAACGGTGGCGACGTCGCCATCGCCGCCGCTTCAAATCCGGGCAGTTGCCTTATCCGCTCCAGAACCGGCCCATACGCGATCGTTGCCACTGAAGTCGGCGCATGTTCCGTATCCTCAGAAACTGCCATCCCCGAAAATCCCGCCGCATCCGCTGGCATCGCGGTAAATGTCGTCACATGCTCCGTCGCAAACCCCAGATGCGACTGCTCCAGATTCCAAAGTGTCCGGAACAGCAGCCCCGTTCCCACCAGCAGTAGCGTCGAAAGCGCCACCTCTCCCGCCACCAGCCAGCCGCTCAGTTTACCTCCCGTCGATTTCGATCCCAGGCCGCGCGAAGACGCCTGCAGAGCGACTTGGGGATTCGCTTTCGCCACCAGCAGCGCAGGCAGAAGCGACGACAGCACGGTCGTCAACGCGGCGATCCCCGCCAGCACCAGCAGCACCATCCAGTGAATCCCGATCGAATCGGCCAACGGGATCGTCCCATCCGGCAATTTGCGAATGCCCATCATTGCCGTTTCCGCCAGCAGCACTCCCACGCCGCATCCCAGCACACTCAGCAACAAGCCCTCTGACAGCATCTGCCCGATCAGCCGCGACCGACCCGCGCCCAGCGCCGCGCGAACCGCAAACTCCTGCTGCCTCCCGAGTGCCCGCGCGATCAGCAGATTCGAAACGTTTGCGCACGCGATCAGCAGCACCAATCCCAACGCCCCGAACAGCGCAAACAGCACTGGCCGCACCGGTCCCGTTAACACCTCCTGGTACGGATCCACACGGAACGTCACTGGCTCATGCTCGTAGGGAATATGATTCGCAATCGCGCTCACCTCCTGCTGCAACTGATGCAATGTCACGCCCTGCTTCATCACGCCGGCAACATTGAAGAAGTGGTATCCACGATCTTTCAGCATGGTTGGAGTCGGCTGAATCGGCAGCCACACACCCTTCTGCAGATCCGCCCCCATGTTGTCGGGAAAGCGGAAGCTCGCGGGCATCACGCCCACAACCATGTCCGGCTTCCCGCCAATCTTTACCACCTGTCCAACGATGTTCGGATCAGAGTGGAACGTCTCCCGCCACAGCCCTTCAGAAAGCAGCACCACCGGAGCCCCATTCGACTGTCCCTCTGCTTCCGAGAACGTTCTGCCTAACTTCGCCTGCACACCCAGCATCGTGAAGAGATTCGGCGTAACCCGCGGCGCCACCACGCTGACCGATGTGTCCTTGGTCTCCAGCACGCTGACATCTTCGGCGTATCCCGCCACGCTCTCCATCAGCTTCGATTGCGCCTGCACATCCTTGTAGTTCAGCCATGAAGTCGATCCAAAGCTCGGCTTGTCCCCGCCCGGCCCAATAAACACCAGCCGGTCAGAATGCGAATACGGAAGCGGCCGCAGCAGCACGCTATCGATCACCGTGAAGATGGCTGTGTTCGCACCCACCCCCAGTGCCAGCGTCAAAATAGCCAGCAGCGCCATCCCCGGCGTTTTGCGCAATTGCCGAATCGCATAACGCAAGTCATACAGCAGGTTCCGCATTCCAACCCTCCGAATCAATCGCATTGCAAGGACACAACTCTGACGCTGACTCAGCAGGTCAGGTTCCAAACCCGCCCTCATTTTTGGTCAATCGATACTTGGATTTCGCCGTCGCCGCCAACTGCAGACCGCACGCCAGCCGTTCATATTCACGTTCACCCGTTCGATATCGGACACTGCTCATCCCCACACCATAGAGCAAGAAACGCTTATTGCCTCACCGCGATCGCCAAAGCTCTGGTGCCCGAGCGCTGACTTCGTCCTGCCGCCCCCTCCCTTTTGCCCACTCGAATCTCCAGCCCGTACCATGCTCTGGGAGCGTTTGACCTACATGCGCGTGTATCCAACCCTTCTCGCCATCGCCCTCCTCTTCCCGGTCGCCGCCGCTTCGCAGCAGGTGGAATTCAAAAACCCGCCAGACATAAGCAAGCCCAACGGCTACACCCACGTAGTCGTCGTGAACCAGGGCAAACTCGTCTTCATCTCCGGCCAGGTCGGGATGGATAAGGACGGCAAAGTCAGCACCGACTTCGCGGCACAAGCCCGTCAGGCATTCTCAAACATCCATGCAGCTCTCGCCGCAGCCGGAGCCAGGCCTTCCAACCTCGTCAAACTCAACTACTACGTAGTCGGCCTCAATCACGACAAGCTCCTCGCCATCCGCGAAGCCCGCGACAAGATCATCGACAAAGACCACGCGCCCGCAAGCACCCTCGCCGGTGTCCAGGCCCTCTTCCGCGACGACGTGCAGCTCGAGATCGAAGCCGAAGCAGTGCTGCCCTGAAGCCACCTCCAAATACGCACAAACTCACTGCAGCATCGAACTTCAACGCTTTACCATGCTCTCGGGGGACTTTGAACGATGCGCCTGTATCCAGCTCTCCTTGCCCTTTCCTTGCTACTTCCCTTCACCATCACAGCGCAGCAGCCCACTCAATCTCCCGCCCCCGCGCCCACCAGCGAGCAGATCAAAGCCGCGGCAGCCATGTCGTTCCGAAATCCCTCTCTCCCCATCGACAAACGCGTCGACGACCTCGTCGGCCGTCTCACGCTCGAAGAAAAAGTCGAGCAGCTCATTGATCGCGCCCCCGCCATCCCCCGCCTCGACATCCCCGCATACAACTGGTGGAACGAAGGCCTGCACGGGGTCGCCCGCTCCGGCTTCGCCACGCTCTTCCCTCAAGCCATCGGCAACGCCGCCACTTGGGACGCACCCCTCATCCACTCCATCGGCGAAGCCATCTCCACCGAGGCCCGCGCCAAGTACAACGACGCCATCGCCCACAACAACCACGACCGCTACTTCGGCCTCACCATCTGGTCGCCCAACATCAACATCTTTCGCGATCCCCGCTGGGGCCGCGGCCAGGAAACCTACGGCGAAGACCCCTTCCTCACCGCCCATCTCGGCACTGCATTCGTAGAAGGCATCCAGGGCACAGACTCCAAATACTTTCGCGCCATCGCCACCCCCAAGCACTACGCCGTCCACAGCGGACCCGAATCCACCCGCCACAAGGCCGATGTCGATCCCACTCCCCACGATCTCTGGGATACCTACCTACCCGCCTTCCGCGCCACCATCGTTGACGCCCACGCGGACTCCATCATGTGCGCCTACAACCGCGTTGACAACGTCCCCGCCTGCGCCAGCAAAATGCTCCTCGGCGACATCCTTCGCGGCGACTGGCATTTCAACGGCTTCGTAACCTCTGACTGCGGCGCCATCGGCGACTTCTACGAGTCCTACGGCCATCACTACTCGCCCGACGCCCCCGCAGGATCAGCCGCCGGCATCCTCGCCGGAACCGACACTGACTGCGGCACCGAATACCGCGCTCTCACCGACGCCATCCACAAAGGCCTCCTCACTGAAGCTCAGCTTGACGTCTCCCTCAAGCGCCTCTTCACCGCGCGCATGAAGCTCGGCATGTTCGATCCCCCTGCGCAGGTCCCCTTCTCCAAACTTCAGATGTCGCTCGTGAACTCCCCCGAACACGCCGCCCTCGCACTGCGTGCCGCGCGCGAATCCATGGTCCTGCTCAAAAACGAAAATCACTTTCTCCCGCTCGATCCCGCAAAGCACCAGACCATTGCCGTCATCGGCCCCCTCGCCGGATCGCGCGTCGCCCTCGAAGGCAACTACAACGCGATTCCCCTTCACCCCATCCTCCCCATCGACGGCATCGAGTCCGAATTCGGCCACGACCACGTCCTCTACGCACAAGGCTCCACGTACATCGCCAACGGCGAACTTCCCGTCCCGCGCACCATGCTTCGCGCCGCCACTGACTCCACCGTTGACGGCCTCGAAGGCCAATACTTCTCCAAGCCCAGCTTTGACGGCGCTCCCGCTATGGTCCGCATCGACAAAGAAATCGACTTCGACTGGGCCTTCGCCAATCCCGTCGAGCCCTCCGACACCTCCGCCCAGGCGTTCGCCGTCCGCTGGGTCGGAGCACTTCGCTCCCCCACAACCGAGACCCTCAACTTCCAGTTCCGCCTGCCCATCTGCTACCCCTGCCAGGACAAGCTGAAATTCGCCGTCTATCTCGACGGCAAAAAGCTCGAACCAACTGCCCCGCCCACGCCCACCGCCACCAAATTACCGCCCTCCGGCCGCAACTACGGCGCGATCCAGCACTTTGCAATTCCCTTCTCTGACACCCGCCCCCACGAGCTCCGCATCGAGTACATTCAATCCGCCCGCATCACCGGCGCCGGTCTCTCCTTCGAGTGGACCCCCTCGCCCGAACTCCTCCTAAAACAAGCCGTCGAAGCCGCATCCAACGCCGACACCGTCATCGCCTTCGTCGGCCTCACCGCGCGACTCGAAGGTGAAGAAATGAAGGTGGACGCCAAGGGTTTCTCCGGCGGCGACCGCTCTGACATCGACCTTCCCGAAGTTCAGCAGCAGCTCCTCGAAGCCCTCGCAAAAACCGGCAAACCCATCACTGTCGTTCTCCTCAACGGCAGCGCTCTCGCCATGAACTGGGCCCAGCAGAACGCCCGGGCGCTCCTCGAAGCCTGGTACCCCGGCCAGTCCGGCGGCCAGGCGATTGCCGAAACCCTCAGCGGCAAGAACAATCCCTCCGGTCGTCTCCCCGTCACCTTCTACACAGGGGTCGACCAGCTACCCCCCTTCGACGACTACTCCATGGCCAACCGTACCTACCGCTACTTCAAAGGCAAGCCCCTCTACGCCTTCGGCGACGGGCTGAGCTACACCACCTTCGCCTACTCCGGCCTCAAACTTTCAACCAAAAGCCTCAAAGCCGGCGACCCCCTCACCGTCGAAGCCGACGTGAGAAACACCGGTTCCCTCGCCGGAGATGAAGTCGCCCAGCTCTATCTCATACCGCCGCAATCCGCGCTCTCTCCCAAACAAGCCCTCTCCGGCTTCCAGCGCCTTCACCTCAACCCCGGCGAGACAAAGCACATAACCTTCAAACTCGATCCCCCCACCCTCTCCCAGGTCGACGACAAAGGCACCCGTGCCGTAACCCCAGGCCAATACAAGCTTTCCCTCGGCAGTTCCCTGCCCGACGGCGCTCTCGGCTCCTCCACCATCTCCGCCCCCTTCACCATCACCGGCACCCGGCAACTCCCTCACTAATCAACAATCCCGGACGCATTCCCCGGTCCGGAAAACCTGATCCGAGCGGCCGATGAGAAACTCTGGGGACGCCTGTTCTTTGTTCCCTCCTTCCCTGTCACCTTGTCCCCTTGTCACCTTATCCCCTGCGCTTAGATTATTTGTTGCAACAACTATCTCCTTCCCGCATCCAAGACTTGACAGCACTTCTGAAAGGAGCCACTCCATGGCAACCACCACCGCAAATCCCGCAGCCCTCACCACCTGGAAACTCGATCCCGCTCACTCCCACGCCGAGTTCAAGGTCAAGCACATGATGATCTCCAACGTAAAAGGCAGCTTCAACGGACTTTCCGGAACCCTCACCGAGCACGCCACCGACAAGACCCTCTCCACCATCGAAGCGTCCATCGACGTGAATTCCATCAGCACCGGCGATGCCCAGCGCGACGCCCACCTCAAAAGCGCCGACTTCTTTGACGCCGCCCAGTTCGGCGCCATGACCTTCCGTTCCACCAAGGTCCAGCCCAACGGCGACGGCGGCTACAACGTCACCGGCGACCTCACCATCCACGGCCAGACCCGCCAGCAGATTTTCGTCGTCGACGGCCCCTCCGCTCCCGGCAAAGACCCCTGGGGCAATACCCGCATCGGCCTCTCCGCCACCACAAAGATCAACCGCAAAGACTACGGCCTCAGCTGGAACGCGGCCCTCGAAACCGGCGGCATCCTTGTCGGAGACGATGTGAACATCACCATCGAAGCCCAATTCATCAAAGCCTGAGCGCTCAAGATTCGAAACCAACGCCCCAGCGGCACGGCCTCCCGTGCCGCTTTACCATTTCCAATCCCCCCAGAACCCCGTCTCTCGTTCTCTCGTCCCCTCGTCCCTTTTCCCCTTGTCATCTCGTCCCTGTTCCTCGTCCCCTTGTCACCTTGTCACCTTGTCCCCTGTTCCTCGTCCCCTCGTCCCCTTGTCCCCTGCTTTTCCGTCCCCTCGTCCCCTGCTTCTCCGTCCCCTGTCTCAAACTACTTGTTGCAACGAATATCTCCCTCGCGCATCTACTACCTGTACGCTAAGAAACACCCAGTCGGAGGTCCACCATGTCGCTTCGCGCGGTCAAAGAAATACTCGAAACCAAATCCACCATCGAGGGAGCAGGCGTTAAGCTTCAGCGCGCCTTCGGATTCGGCAAAACCAAGGAATTCGATCCGTTCCTGCTCTTCGACGACTTCCGCAATGAGAAGCCTGCCGACTACATCGCCGGTTTCCCCTGGCACCCGCACCGCGGCATCGAGACCATCACCTACGTCCTCGCTGGCGAAGTCGCTCACGGCGACTCCCTGGGCAACAAGGGCCGTATGACCGCAGGCGACGTCCAGTGGATGACTGCCGGCAGCGGCATCCTCCATCAGGAAATGCCCAAAGGCGATGAGAACGGCCGCATGCACGGATTCCAGCTCTGGGCCAACCTGCCCGCCTCGCTCAAGATGACCGAGCCGCGCTATCAGGACATTCCTTCGGCGCAGATCCCCGAGGTCACCGAGGATGACGGCACAAAAGCTCGTATCATCGTCGGCGAATTCTGGGGCAAACGCGGACCCGTCGAAGGAGTAGCGGCCGATCCGAACTACGTCGACATCTCGGTGCCGCCCAACAAACTGCGGCGCATCAAGGTCGACGTCACGCGCAACGCCTTCGCCTATGTCTTCGCGGGCAGCGGCACATTTCGCGATGCCTCCGATCCGCAGGCGGTACTTACCGAGTCAGCCGTGGATCCCAACGCTCCGGCCAAGTACGACGCGAAGAACCATTCGCTCGTCCTCTTCGACCGTGGCGACGAGATCGCCGTGCAAGCCGGCCCGGAAGGCATCCGATTCCTGCTCGTCTCCGGCAAACCACTCGAAGAGCCAGTCGCGTGGTACGGGCCCATCGTGATGAACACTCAAGCCGAGTTGCAAACCGCCATGCGCGAACTCCAAACCGGCAAGTTCATCAAACACCAGTAAGCAGGCCTGACCACAAATGCGGGTGCCCCATCCTACCCAACAGCTTCATCGTTGGGTAGGGTGGGATACGAAAAAGTCACCCTTGGTTTATCAGAGCCCAACTCATACGTGGGCGCCCCGGAACCTGTCCTGAGCTCGCCGAAGGGGCTCGATTCTGAGACCTGGGTTAAGAGATCTCGGGTGCCCCATTCTGAATTGGCCGTCAAGCCAATTCAGGGTGGGAACGGAGCGGGTGCCCCATCCTACCCAACAGCTTCATCGTTGGGTAGGGTGGGATACGAACAAGCCGGCACACAATTCACTCTCACTTCGCCGCCAGCGCCCTCTCCACAATCTCCCGCGCCTGCGGCACTTTCATCCATGCCCCGGCCACTTGCTTCGTCGCCACATTCAGCCGGTTCCACATATTCGTGGTCGTGATGCACAGCAGCAGGGCCGACAGCGCCATTTCATCGAAGTGCCGCGCAGCCTCATCCCACACCGCATCCGGAACCGGATCCTGCCGGTCGCTCAATCGCGTAACCGCCTCTGTTAACGCCAGCGCTGCCCGTTCCGCATCCGTGAAGTACGGTGCATCTCGCCAAGCTGCCACTGCAAATGTCCGCTTGTCGATGCCTCCGTTCTTCTGCTGTCCGTGCCAATCCATGTCGACGCACACACTGCATCCATTGATCTGGCTCGCGCGCAGGTGAACAATTTCCCGCACTTCCTTGGAAAGTCCACAGCACTCGGCCAGCTTGCCTACGGCCTGCAATGCCTCCATCGCTCCGGGAACAATCATGGCTGGATGATTCATTCTGGGTTGCATCTGATCTCCTTCTCGCTTCATCGGTTTCGCTTTCACCACCCTGACGAAACCCATCCGCCAAATGTGACAGGAATCGAAAAAGCTAAGTCCTCCAGCACTAACGCCGTGTCACCCCTTCCGGCAACGTGGCAAACGCCGCCGCCACCATCGCTCCAGCAATCAACAACGAAACCCACCAAGCCGCCCCGCGCAATTTCGCTCCCGTTCCGCTCACCATCAACTTCCGTCCCGCCGGCCGCAACCCCCACGAACCCACCGAGACTCCCGCGAAAACCAATGGTGCTACCCACTCCACCACCGGCCTTCCACTCAGCAGCAGCGAAGCCCCCGCCCCCAGATAATTGATGACTGCACCCGCATAGGCCCACTCCTTGAGTCGCGGAAAACGCGGCACCAGCAATGCCATCGCACACAAGATCTTCGGTGGCCCCAGGATGTACAAAAGATAGAGCGGATACCCGAGCCTGTTCAGGGACACCCGGACAAACTCGATGCGCAGCAAATCCCAGATCCCTCCCGCAACCATCTCAAACGAAACAACAATCGTAAGTACCCAGTACGCAATCGTCCGCGCCCACTCCCTGCGCGTCTTCGGCCTGCTTGCGCCCTCCATTCGTTCCGCGAAAATGGAAGCAACAACCGCCGCCACCATCACCATCCCCACCAGCATCGCGAAAATCAACCTCCGCGTGTCACACGTATCCCACTTCGTTCGTCAACAAGATGACGGCTACCCGCGAAGGAATGTGACTGATGAGTGAATCTCAGTTTCTCGCTGAACGCTTCGAACAGAACCGCGATCACCTGCGCGCTGTCGCCTACCGCATTCTCGGATCCGCCAGCGAAGCCGAGGATGCCGTGCAGGAAGCCTGGCTGCGCCTCAGTCGGACCCAATCCGGCTCCATCGACAACCTCGGCGGTTGGCTCACTACCGTCGTCGCCCGCGTCTGCCTCGACATGCTTCGTGCCCGCAATTCACGGCGCGAAGACGAGCTGGACGATCAAACCCCCAGCCTGCCGGCCCACCACCACACCAGCCCCGGTCCGGAACAGGACGCGCTGCTCGCTGACTCTGTCGGCCTCGCCGTCATGGTGGTGCTCGATCGCCTCGCTCCGGCCGAGCGCCTCGCCTTCGTTCTTCACGATATGTTCGATCTCTCGTTCGACGAGATCGCCTCCATCATCGGCCGTTCTCCGGTCGCTGCGCGCCAGCTTGCAAGCCGTGCCCGCAAACGCGTACGCGGCGGACAGGCTCCGAGTCCCGGCGTCTCCACTCAACGAAGAGTGGTCGACGCATTCCTAGCCGCCCTTCGTGCAGGCGATTTCAACGCCCTTGTCTCAGTGCTCGATCCCGATCTCGTCGTCCGCGCCGACGCAGCTTCCGCCACGCCCGCGCTTCCCACCGAAGTTCGCGGTGCGGAGTTCTGGGCGCACCATGCCATCAAAACCGCCCAGGGCGCACGAGCCGCACGCCCGGTTCTCATCAACGGAAACGTCGGCCTGGTGATCGCTCCGCGCGGACACCTCTTCCGCGTCCTGCGCTTCACCTTCGCCGACGAAAAAATCCGCGAGATCCACGTAATCGGCGACCGCACAACCCTCGCCAATCTCGACCTCGCGTTGATGGATCAATAATTCGGTGGGTGCCCCATGTCTCCCGCTGTTGGAGACATGGGATACGAAGAACCAATACTCTGGTTCGCCAAATCCACAACCACTCCGGGTGCTCCATGTCTCCCGCCGTTGGAGACATGGGATACCACCAACTCGGAACTATTTCAGCGACCGCGGATCCGATCTGTTCACCGGCGACTTCGTGTTCAACAGCGATACCAGTTCGCGCGCTCCCGCCGGAACTCCCACTCGTCCCCCGCGAATGATCTCCTTCGCCGTAAGCTTCTTGCCGTAGAGATTCTCGTTCGCTCCGCCATCCGACCGCAGTGTCGATCCCTCCAGCGACACACCCGCAAACAGCCCCTTGTTCCGCGAGTACGACAGAATCTCTGCATTCATCACGATGTCTGTCGCGCCTTCCGCCGTCCGTCCCTTCGGACCAGCCGCCGCCGAAGCGTCCGCTCCCAGCTTCACCTTGCTCGACAGCAATGATTCCGCGCCCTTCTGGTTCATCACCAGCAGCACAAAGTCCGTCGCCTGCCCGCCAAGCTGGAACCCGATGCTCAGTCCCTCCAGCGCATACATCGCCGGAGCACCCCATCTCCCCGTGAAGTGCGCTCCGCCGCGGCACACCATCACCCCGCGTCCGTAGCTCCCACCCACACCAAACGCCGCCTTCTTCACAGACGGCAAGATCACCACGCACTCCGCCTTATTCAAAAGGTCCTGCGGAATATCATCGGGAACATTCAATATCTCCTTCAACACCGTCCCCGCTTCTTTCACGCGATCTTCTTCCTTCTCATCCTTCGCGGCAAAAACCGGCGCCGCCATCAGCAACACAACCGTGCACACAAGAAACTTCTTCATGGAGAAACCTCCTCGATACAAATCACACGACTTCTTATGCAGCCAGGGAACGCCTCCATTGTAAGCTGCCGTGCGATTCGAATCACGATCGGCTATCGCCCCAACAATTTCCAGCTATCCCAGGCGTCTTCAATCCTATGCACCTCGAAGCCTCCATCCACATCCGCCGCTCGCCCGAAGAGGTCTGGGCCTACCTCGGCGATGTCTCCAACGTCGCCGTATGGGACCGCGGCGTATCGCGTACCCAACCTGTCGCAGGCTCGCTCCCAGGTCTCGGCTTCCAGTTCGACACCTTCGCTCATCCGCGCGGCAAATCCACCGATGGCTCCTGGGGCAAAATGTCCTACCGCGTCTCAGATATCGATCCCGTCCGCGGCTGCACCATTCAACTCACCAGCACTACCGGCAACGCACGCTACTTCAAGTCAGCCGAGTGGCGCTTCCGTGTCGAACCCGAACAGGACGGAAGCCGCGTCTTTTGCGCCGCCATCTTTATGCTCAAGTTCCGATACCTTGCACTCGCTCCTGTCTTCCTCGCCATGAAGCGCGCCATCCACACCGACCTCGAACAGCTGAAAGCAAAGCTCGAAACCCAAAGCCGCTAGGCCAGCTCTTCTGATGCCATTGTGTTTTCGCGCGACAATCCGAAGGCCGGAGTCAATCCCGGTCTCCCTCACGCCTCCGCGATGCTCTTCTGCTCTCCCCCATCCGGATTGTTCTTGAGCTCCGTCTTGTTGTCGAAGATCATCGTCGGCACCGTCTCCGGTGAAAACGGCATCCACTTCGGAATCCCCGGATGGCTCGGATCGCCCGTTCGCGCGAAAGCTATCCACGCATCGCTCACCTTCGCCGCAAGTGCTCGCGCATCCGCTCCGCCGCCCGTCATGTTCTCGCAGCGCTCCACATTATCAAACGCAAACGCAATCTCCGCGCAATGGAACGCCCGTGGCCTCCCATCCAGAATCGGCGTCTGCCACGTAAACCAGTAGAGATACGCCGGAGCCTTCCCCAGCGCAGCCTTCGCCTTGCACTGCTTGATCGCATTCTCTCGTACAGTCGACGCCGCAATGTGCGACCAGATATCGAACGGCTTTGCATTCGGCGTGCGCTGCTTGAACGCAACCACGATGTTCGCCGACTTGCCCGGGAATAGCGCCTCTACCTTCTGCACCATCTCTTCGTCCGTCATCTGCTCGTATTCCGGATGATTGATCGCCGAGACAAACTCATTCAGCGTCGTACCCACAATCATCGGAACATCCGCGGAAATCTCTGAAGCCTGCGGATCAAAAGGATGCGCCGGCAGCACCTGTTCATCCACCACCGGAGCGAAGCCGAGCATGTCCGCCATACGTCTGAAATTCGGCACCCCTCCTGCTGGCCGCGGATTATTCTTCCGCATCACGCTCGTACTGGCCTCCAGCAGTTGTGCGTACGGCATCGTCTGCAGCTTGTCGATCGACGAAGCATCCACTCCAAGCTCCGCCACAATCAGCTCCGCCAGCTTGCGCGAGCGCTCCTGCGTCCCAATCTTCAGCATCGAACCGCTCTCGACAATGGCGCGATGAAACAGGCCCTTCGCGCTCGGCATGCCCATCAGCGCGCTCACCTTCCCGCCTCCACCCGACTGTCCGAAGATCGTCACCGTTTTTGCATCGCCGCCGAATGCCGCGATATTGTCCCGCACCCACTCGAGCGCCGCCACAATATCCAGCATGCCCGCGTTTGCAGAGTGCGCATACTTCTCGCCGAATCCCGCAAGGTTCAAATACCCGAGAAGATTCAGCCGGTGATTCAGCGTGACAACCACCACATCCCCGCGCCGCGCCAGATTCTCGCCGTCATACGACCGCAGCTCCTGCCCCGATCCCGCCGTGAACCCGCCACCATGCAGCCACACCATCACCGGCCGCTTCTTCCCATCTCCCAGCCCCGGCGTCCACACATTCACGCGCAGGCAGTCTTCTCCCTGGATTCCGTCGTCCCACGAAAACATGAACGCCTCTTCGTCATTCGCCCACCCGGTGCGCGCTCCCTGCGGCGACACGTGCCCGAATTGTCGCGAACTTTACACCCGGCCACGGCTTCGCCTTCACCGGGGGCATAAAGCGATTCGCACCCTCCGTCGTGTCGCCGTACGGAATCCCTTTGAACGTGTAGATTCCGTTGCGAACATATCCCGCAACCTTCCCGGCCTCCGTCGTCGCAATCGCATCCTTCGAAGAAGCAATCAGCGGATTCCCTCCCACTGTCTTCTTCTCCTCACTCTTCCTCGGCGCTGCCACCGCAAACGACGGCGCCGCGGAAACTGCCGCTGCTCCGCCCAGCACCCCCGCAACGCCCTTCAGCAAAGACCGCCGCTCCATCGTCATCGCTTGCCCGCCAGCCTGATCCGTTCCATTTCCCGTCATGCGTTCATGCTCCTCCAAATTCCGCGAACTATCATAGTGCTTGCGCGCTGCCCCTCGTCGCCTCGATCAGCTGCTTGATCAGGTGTGCTTGATCAGCTGCTCTTGCCCGCTCGCCATCCCCGCGCAATCCGCCCTCATCGCCAACACCCTCTCTCTCATGCCGAATGTGCTACTCTCTCGGCGATCGCAGAAAGGTATTTCCGACCATGATCAAGCGGCTTGCCTTCATTTTCTCGCTCGTAATCCTTCTCGTCTCGACCTCCGCTGTCGCCCAGTTTCCAGGACTCTCCGCGCCCAAACATTACGCATGGTCCGACAAGTCACTCTCTCCTGACGCTCGTGCCGACATGGTCATCAAGGAGATGACCCTCGACGAGAAAATCCAGCTCCTCCACGGCCCCGGTTGGAATGCGATCTTTGCGCCGCCGGAATCTGGTCCTCTCACCCGCGCCATCGCCGTACTCGGCTTCATCCCGGGCATTCCTCGCCTCGGCGTTCCCGACCTCCAGATGACCGACTGCGTCGTCGGAGTATCCGGCGCTGGTGGAAAAGGCCGCTATGCCACAGCTCTCCCGTCCGCTGAAGCCATGGCCGCCGCATGGGATCCCGCGCTCTCCTATGAGATCGGCACCATGATCGGTCAGGAGGTTCGCGCTCTCGGCTTCAACATGTCCCTCGGCTCCGGCATCAATCTCATTCGCGAGCCGCGCAACGGCCGCACCTTCGAGTACAAGGGCGAAGACCCGCTCCTCGCTGGCACCCTCGCCGGGCAGGAACTCAAAGCCGAAAAAGCCCTCCACATCATCACCGACATCAAGCACTTTGCCGTCAACGATCAGGACGCCGGCCGCATCGTCGCCAACTCCATCATCAGCAAACGCGCCATGCGCGAAAGCGATCTCCTCGCTTTCCAGATCGCACTGCGTGACTCCGGAGCCGGCGCCATCATGTGCTCCTACAACCGGATCAACGGCACCTACGCCTGCGAGAATCCCTACACCCTCACCGACGTCCTCAAAAAAGACTTCGGCTTCAAAGGCTTCGTCGTCTCCGACTGGGGCGGAACCCAGAGCACCGTCAAAGCCGCCTTGGCCGGTCTCGATATCGAAATGCCCGGCAACGACTCCTTCGGCGCGCCTCTCAAGAAAGCCGTCGAAGGCGGCGAAGTTCCCATGGACCGCCTCAACGACATGGTTCATCGCATTCTCCGCACCGAGTTCGACTCCGGCATCTTCGATGATCCGCCGCACCCCGAATCCCCCGACGTCCTCCGCGGCCTTGAAGTCGCGCAGAAAACCGAAGAGCACGGCGCCGTTCTCCTCAAGAACGCTGGCAATCAACTTCCTCTCAACGCCGGTACCATCAAATCCATCGCCGTCATCGGTGGCCACGCAGACGCGGGCGTCCTCTCCGGCGGAGGCTCATCGCAAGTCTCGCCTGCTGGCGGTAACGCTGTGCCTCCGTCACCCGAATCCACCCGCAACCCGCTCGCCTTTTTCCTCGTCGAGACATACCAGCGTTCGGTTCCGCTCAAAGGCATCGAAGCCAAAGCGTCGCATGCCGTCGTGAAGTTCGATCCCGGCACCGACCCCGCCACAGCTGCCGCGCTCGCCAAGTCTTCCCAGGTCGCCATCGTCTTCGCTACCCAGCACGCCTCTGAAGGCATGGACCTGAAGAGCCTCTCGCTTCCCGATAAACAGGACGCCCTCATTGAAGCTGTCGCCGCCGCAAATCCTCACACCATCGTCGTTCTCGAAACCGGCGGCGCAGTCCTCATGCCCTGGCTCGACAAAGTCGCGGCCGTCGTAGAAGCCTGGTATCCCGGCATCCGCGGCTCTGAAGCCATAGCCAACATCCTCTTCGGCGACGTGAACCCATCCGGCAAACTCCCCATCACATTCCCGCGCTCCGAAGCGGACCTGCCTCATCCCACCCACGTTGATCCGCCCAAAGCCGACGCCACACACGTCATCCCAAAACTTCCCGGCGCGCCCGGCCCGATCGGCATGGCGATGGGCATCGCTCCGCCCTTCGACGTCAACTACGACGAGGGCCTGAAAGTCGGCTACAAGTGGTACGACGCCGAAAAGAAGCCCGTCCTCTTTCCGTTCGGCTTCGGCATCTCCTACACCACCTACGCCTACTCCGGCCTCAAAGTCACCCCCGGCGACTCCACAGAAATCTCCTTCACCGTCAAGAACACCGGCAAACGCGCAGGCAGCGAGACCGCCCAGGTTTATATCTCATTCCCCGACTCCGCTGGCGAACCACCAAACCGCCTCGTCGGCTGGACCAAAGTGAATCTGGCCCCAGGCGAATCCAAACAGGTCTCCGTCCCCGTCACCCGCGAACGCCTCCAGGTCTTCGACGAACCCTCCGACTCATGGAAACTCATCCCCGGTCAGTACATCGTCCACGTAGGCGCTTCCTCCCGCGATCTCCCGCTCCAGCAATCGGTCACCTTCTGACTTCGCCCGCAAAGCGGGTGGCCCACCCTGAATCGTCCGCCAGGACGGTTTAGGGTGGGATATATATGTAACCGCGACTGTGCCCCGGTCATCGCAGTCTTGTCGTGATGAGTGGGATTCTTATTACAATCGGTAACCTGCTCTGAGAGGTCTCGATGTCCGTTCTCGTCCTCGCCATCCTCATCGGCATCATCGCCGGTCTCCGCTCCATGACCGCCCCAGCCGTTGTCAGCTGGGCCGCCCGGCTTGGCTGGATCCACCTGAACTCCAGTTGGCTCGCCTTCCTCGGCTACTCCTGGACCCCATGGATCCTCAGCATCGCGGCACTCGGCGAACTCATCGCCGACAAGCTCCCCTCTACGCCCAGCCGGAAAATGCCCCCGTCCTTCGCTTTCCGCATCGTCTCCGGCGCAATTTCCGGCGCCGCAATCGGCATCTCGCATAGCTCCCTTCTCATCGCCCTGCTCGGCGGCGCAATCGGAGCCGTCATCGGGACCCTCGGCGGAGCCTCCGCACGATCCGCCCTCGCAAAGATGTTCGGTAAAGACCTCCCCGCCGCACTCCTCGAGGACGCCATCGCCATCATTGGCGCGATCCTCATCCTTAAAGCCGCGGCATAAGCAATGCAATACTCAATCCACTGCTGATTTTGGCATCAGATCCAGTTCACGAGAGTCTCAACCATCATGACCACCAGCTTCGACTCGATCATCATTGGCTCCGGACAGGCTGGACCCTTCCTCGCCGCCCGCCTGGCTGCCGCGGGAAAGCAGGTCGCACTCATCGAGCGCAACGTCCTCGGTGGAACCTGCGTAAACACCGGCTGCACTCCAACCAAAGCCATGGTCGCCTGCGCCACGGTCGCGCACGCCGCCCGCGAAGCAGCAAAGTTCGGCGTACATATTTCCGGCAATATCGAAGTCAACCTCGCCGAGATCAAAGCGCGCAATGATCAGATCGTTCAGAACTCCCGCAACAGCCTGCAAAAAATGCTCGACACCAAAGGCTGCACCGTCATCTATGGACAGGCAAAGTTCCTGTCGCCTCACGAAGTCCAGGTCGGCGATCAAACCCTCCACGGCGATCAGATCTTCATCAACGTCGGCGGCCGCGCAGCCACACCCAATCTTCCCGGCTTGAACGACATCAAGTTCCTCACCAACTCATCGCTGCTCCAGCTCACCGAGCTGCCGCGCCACCTCGTCGTCGTAGGCGGAGGCGCCGTCGGTGTCGAGTTCGCCCAGATCTTCCGCCGCCTCGGCAGCGAAGTCACCCTCGTCGAAATGAAATCTGCCCTCGTGCACCGCGAAGATGCCGCCGCTTCCAAACTGATGGGCGAACTCTTCCAGCAGGAAGGCATCCATCTTCGTCTCGATTCCGAATGCATTTCCTTCTCGCCCCTTCCCGACGGCGTCTGCGTTCACGTAAGCTGCAAGACCGACTCGCCTGAAGTCCACGGCTCCCACGTCCTCCTCGCCATGGGACGCATCCCCAACACCAGCGACCTCGGCCTCGACGCTGCCGGCGTCCACACTGACCCCCAGGGCTTCATCCCCGTCGACGACCAGCTCCGCACCAACATCTCGCACATATGGGCTCTGGGCGACTGCAATCGTCGCGGCGCATTCACCCACACCTCCTACAACGACTTCGAAATCGTTGCCGCCAACCTCCTGGATGGCGCTTCCCGTCGTGTCACCGACAGAATCCCAGTCCGCGCCACCTACTCCGATCCGCCTCTCGCGCAAGTCGGCCTCACCGAAGAAGAGGCCCGCGCCACAGGCCGTGAACTTCTCATCGCCAACCGCCCCATGCGCTCCGTAGCCCGTGCAATCGAAAAAGGCGAGACCTTCGGCTTCATGAAAGCCATCGTCGATGCCAAAACCAAACGCATCCTCGGCGCCACCATCTTCGGAGTCGGTGGCGACGAAGCCATCCACTGCATCCTCTCCACCATGTACGCCGACCAGCCCTACACGACCCTCACCCACGCCGTTCACATCCACCCCACCGTCGCCGAACTCATACCCACCCTCCTCGGCTCCCTCCAGCCCGCCTCCTGATTCCCGTCCCACATCACTCCCGGCTGCCAGGTGCCCCATGACCCGATTCTGGGACATGGGAGACCGTGCCGCCGGCCGTCAATACGTTACGATCATCGTGACGAGACTTCTCTATGCAAATTCGCAAAGCTGTTATCACCGCGGCAGGGCCCGGCCAGCGCACACTGCCTATGCAATTGCTTATCGATCAGCAGGGCGTCGAACGCTCCGTTCTCAGTCTCGTGGTTCGCGAAGCCTCCCGCGCAGGCATCAGCGATGTCTGCATCGTGGTCTCACCCGGGGATGAAGAACCCTACTCCAAGCTCGTCGTCGAAGACTCCGTCCGCCTCACCTTCGTTCCCCAGCGCGATCCCCGCGGTTACGCTCACGCCGTCTTCTGTGCGCGCGACTTCGTTGGCAACGAGCCCTTCCTTCACTTCGTCGGCGACCACATCTACATCGGCCCGGAATCCGGCGGCTCCGCCAAACGCCTCGTCGACGCCGCCACTTCCGCCGGATGCTCCATCTCCACCGTGCAGATCACGCGCGAGAATCTCCTCCCCTACTTCGGCACCATAGGCGGCCAGCCTGTGCCGGGAAAATCCGGCTTCTATCGCATCGACACCGTTCTCGAAAAGCCCACGCCCACTGAAGCCGAACAGCGCCTCATCGTTCCCGGGCTCCGCAGCGGTCAGTACCTCTGCTTCTACGGCATGCACGTACTCACCCCCGCTATCTTCAGCATCATCTCCGGCCTTCTTGCGGACACATCCCAAAAACGCCCCAGCCTCTCCTCTGCTCTTGCTCTTCTCGCCCAGCGCGAGCAGTACCTCGCCATGATCCACAAGGGTCAGCGCTTCGACGTCGGCGTCAAGTACGGCCTCTTTTCCGCGCAACTCGCCCTTGCCCTCCACGGCCGCGATCGCGACAAGGTCCTCACCGAAATCATTCAGGTCCTCGCCTCCCGCGAACAATCAGAAGGGAGCGGCGAGTGAGTGCGCTCTGGTCCATCATCACCGCAACCGATCCAGACGTTCGCAATCGCTCCCTCGACACCTTCTGCTCTGGCGCCACCACTGCAGAACTGATCGCCGAATCGGCTGACCTCGAATCCCGCCGTCACACCAGCGACAATCTCTACGACCGCGTCCGCGCCCTCTTTTTCCTCTACGCCATTCATCGCTTCCATCTCCCGCTCCTTCCAGAAAGCGCAACCTCCCGGTCGCACATCCCCTACGCCGGCGTCGAACGCCTTCTGACTCGCCGCTACGAAGAAGCCATCAATATCTTTCTCGCCGCCCAATCCGCGCACGGCCCTAGCGACGCTCTCTCCAGCGCTCTCGCCTCGGCATATCGCGGCCTCGCCTTCCAGACACTCGCCGATCAGGTCCGCCACAGCGTTCGTTCCGTTCGCGGCAATCAATGGATGTTCCGCACTGGCCATCCATCCGACTACGCCCTCCGTCTCCGTCGCGAACTCCTGCCTTCGGCTCCCGGCTCGCCCGCTCCGATCCTGCATGAATCCACCCCTGTCCGCATGGACCTCAGCCACAGCGGCTGGAGCGACATCTTCTTCCTCGGCATGGACCTCCCCGAGCAGGCCCGCGTCCTCAACGTCTCCATCAACCTCGCTCTGCATGGCTCGCAGCAGCCCAAGCCGCCCGTCGAAGCCTACATGCGCGTCATCGACCGCCCCATCATTCGCCTCGTCAGCGTCGACCTCGATGCCAGTGTCGAAATCCATGAGCTCCAGGAGATCTTCGACTTCGGCCGCGACTACCTCGGCCTCCTCAAAGCCGCCGTCATCGCTTCCGGCATCGTTCCCGCGGGCCTCGAAGGCTCCGACCAGCCCCTCTCCGATCTCCTTCGCCAACTCACCCAGCGCGACGGCCTCGGCCTCGAAATCGTAAGCCACGTCAACAACATCCCCAAGGGCTCGCGCCTCGCCGTCTCCACCAATCTCCTCGCTTCGCTCATCTCCGTCTGCATGCGCGCCACCGGTCAGGCCGCTTCACTCACCGGTGCGCTCACAGAACCTGAACGCCGTCTCGTCGCCGCGCGCGCCATCCTCGGCGAATGGCTCGGCGGTTCCGGCGGTGGCTGGCAAGACTCCGGCGGCGTATGGCCCGGCATCAAGCTCATCGAAGGCGTTCGCGCCTCGGAAGGCGACATCGAATTCGGCATCAGCCGTGGCCGCCTCCTCCCCAATCACCGCATCCTCAACTCCAGCGAAATCACTCCCCAAACTCGTCAGCGCCTCCACGACAGCCTCGTGCTCGTGCACGGTGGTATGGCACAGGATGTCGGACCCATCCTCGAAATGGTCACCGAGCGTTACCTCCTTCGCTCCAGCAAGGAATGGACCGCGCGCAAACATGCCGGAGAAATCCTCGATGAAATCGTCGCCGACCTTCGCACCGGCAACGTCGCCTCCATCGGAAGCGCCACGCAGCGTAACTTCGACGGTCCACTTCAGAGCATCATTCCCTGGGCCAGCAATCTCTACACTGAAACCCTCATCCGCGAGGTCCGAGCAGAATTCGGGGAGGCCTTCTGGGGCTTCTGGATGCTCGGCGGCATGTCCGGCGGCGGTATGGGCTTCATCTTCGACCCCGCCCGCAAGCCCGAAGCCCAGAACGCACTCGGCCCCCTCATGCGCGAAGTGAGTCAGCGTCTCTCCGGCGGCGTACCCTTCGCCATGCAGCCCGTGGTCTACGACTTCTCCATCAACGAAAACGGCACCTTCGCCGAACTCCTCACCGCCGACTCCGCAATTCTCCCTGACGGCTACTACAACCTCATGCTGCCGGCGATTCTCCGTAAAGAACAGCGCGTCCTCTCCGCAAGCGAGCGAACCGACCTCGAGCGCTTCAGCTTTCGCTGCCACGCCGCCGCCGGTGCTCAGGAACGAACGCGCGGCTTCTTGAACCGCCTCTTGCCCCACATTCAGGACGGCAGCGATCGGGTCGACACTCTCCAAACTCTTCTCGCACAGTATGGCTTCGACCCCATTCAGCACGATCGCATCCAGACCGAGCTCCGCGCCGGTCAGATCGGCCTCGCGCAGAATCGTATCCCCGCCTCAGTCACAATCGAAGACGTTCCGCCAGAAAAAGTCTTCGACTCAACGAAACTCTCCGACCTCAAGCTCCGTAAGCTCGGCGAAGACGCACTCGCCGCCGGTTCTGTCGCAGTCGTCACCCTTGCAGGTGGTGCCGGCTCTCGATGGACGCACGGCGCCGGCGTCGTCAAAGGACTCAGCCCCTTCTGTCGCCTCGCCGGAAATCACCGCACATTCCTCGAAGTGCATCTCGCCAAGAGCCGCCGCACCAGCCGGCTTTACAGTTCTCAAGTCCCGCACGTCGTCACCACCAGCTATCTCACCCACGACCCAACTGAGAAACTCCTTCGCCTCGAGAATAACTACGGCTATCAGGGTCCGCTCTATCTCTCGCCCAGCCGCAGCGTGGGCCTGCGCATGATCCCCATGGTCCGCGACCTCCGCTTCGCCTGGGAATCCGTGCCGCAGCAGATGCTCGACACCCAGGCACAAAAGGTTCGCGACAGCTCTCGCGCCGCGCTCATCTCCTGGGCGCAGCAAAGCGGAGAAGGCAGCGACTACATCGACAACCTTCCTCTCCAGTGCCTCCATCCCGTCGGCCACTGGTACGAAGTGCCCAACATCTTCCGCAACGGCGTGCTGCTCTCGCTCCTGGACGCCCAGCCCAACTTGCGTTATCTCATGGTCCACAACGTGGACACTGTGGGCGCCGACCTCGATCCGCAGATTCTCGGTCGTCACATCTCAACCGGCGCAACCATGACCGTCGAAGTCATGACGCGTCGCATTGAAGATCGCGGCGGCGGCCTGGCCAGTATCGACGGACGCATGCGCCTCGTCGAAGGCCTCGCGCTCCCGTCCGAAGACACGGAGTTCCGTCTTTCCTACTACAACTCCAATACTTGCTGGCTCTCCATCGACGCGCTGCTCGGCGTCTTCGGTCTCACCCGTGCCGACCTTGTCAACGAGCAAAAAGTCGCCGATGCCGTCCGCGCCATGTCCGCGCGCGTCCCCACTTACATCACCATCAAAGACGTAAAGAAGCGCTGGGGCGAAGGGCAGGAAGACATCTTCCCCGTCACGCAATTCGAGAAGCTCTGGGTCGACATGACAGCCCTCTCGCAGATGACCTGCGACTACGTCCTCGTCCCTCGCATGCGCGGCCAGCAACTCAAAGAGCCCGCCCAACTCGACGGCTGGCTCCGCGACGGATCAGCCGACTACGTAACCACCCTCTGCGACTTCGCCGACTGACCTCCGAGATGTGCTGTGCCCCGTTCATCCCTTCATGGGATGAGCGGGATGGCGGCTCATGATCACCAGAATGCGGGTGCCCCGTCCTTGGCGCGCCTTGTTTTTGCGCCAAGGTGGGAACGATGCAGAAAACTAAGATTCCTCAGCAATCTGCCGGGTGCCCAATTCTAATCGTTCGTCAGAACGATTTAGGGTGGGAAGACAAACAGCCACTCTGTGCCCCGTTCATCGCGGCTTCTTGCGATGAGCGGGATGGCGGCTCCATGATCACCAGAATGCGGGTGCCCCATCCTTGGCGTGCTTCTGTTTTTGCGCCAAGGGTGGGAACGATGACTCCACTCAACAAGAAAGCTGTGCCCCGTTCATCGCGGCTTCTTGCGATGAGCGGGATGACGGCTCATGGTCACCAGAATGCGAGTACCCCATCCTTGGCGCGCCTTTGTTTTTTGCGCCAGGGGTGGGAACGATGCAGAAAACAGCAATCAGCCGGGTGCCCCATTCTAAATCGTTCGTCAAAACGATTTAGGGTGGGAAGAAAAACAGCCAGTCTGTGCCCCGTTCATCGCGGCTTCTTGCGATGAGCGGGAAACGTGATCGACAGACCACGACCCTACTCGTTCCGCAGCGCCACCATCGGTTCCACTCCCACCGCACGTCTCACCGGCACCAGCGAAGCCACCATCGCCGCAGCCGCCAGCATTCCCGCAGCCGTCAGCAGCATCACCGGATTCCACGGCTGCACTCCGAACAACTGATCCTTCATCAGCTTCCCAGCCACGATCGCCAGCGGAATCCCGATCCCCAACCCAATCCCGATCTGCCAGAACGCACCGCGTAGCACCATCGAAATCACATCCTTGCGATTCGCTCCCAGCGCCATCCTCAACCCGATCTCATTCGTACGCTGCTCCACCGTGTACGCCATCACTCCATACAGCCCCACCGCCGCCAGCACCAGCCCCAGCAATCCAAACAGAGAAGTCAGAGTCGCAATCATGTTCTCCTGCTGGAAGTCAGCGCTGACCACCTCTTTGTAGGGATCAACCCCGTACAACACCATATTCGGATCAACATTTGCCAGCGCCTTCCGCACCTTCTCCTCCATGCCCGGAGGATCGCCCGGCGCCCAGATCACGATGTTGTACAGAAAATGCGAGTGCTTCTCGCCTTCCTCCATATCCGGGTCATCGAGGTGCGGGCTCTGCAGCTCCGATACCCACGCCATCGGTCCCACAGGATCCTTGTAGTCGTAGGTCATATACCGCATGTCTTTCACGACGCCGACAATCTCATACGTCGACGCGTACCTGATTCGCCCAAACCCGAAATGCTGTCCGATCGGACTCTTGTCTTTGAAGAACCGCTTCGCGAACGCCTCGTTCACCACCGCAACCGTACGCGTTGCCGCGGTATCGTCCTCATTCAGCGCTCGTCCCATCACCATCTTCGCGCCGATAGCATCAAAGAACCCCGGCATCACCCTCGACCACGCCGCACTCGTATTTTCTTTCTCACCCGGCTCCGGCTGGCCCTGCACGCGAACCCCGGAGTTCCAGCTGTCGCCTGTCATCGGTGCATACAGCGCCGGCACAACCATCCTCACGCCCGGCACCTTCATCAGCCCTTCATCAACGCGGCGATAAACCTGCTCCATCTGCTCCGGCTTGTAGTTCCCCAGCGTTGGATTGATCCATGCGATGTAACGCCCTTGCATCTCAAATCCGAAATCCTGATGCTTCAGGTTCCGCAGGCTCTGGATCAGCAGCGCAGCCGCCGACAGCAACACCAGCGACATCGCTGCCTGCGCAATCACCAGCGCCTTCTGCGCCCACGTCCTTCCCCGGCCCACTGACCGATTTGCCCCGCGCAGCGCCTCCACCGGGTCGGCATGCGATGCGATCCACGCCGGTGCCGTCCCGAAAATCACCCCCGTGACAATCGAAAGCCCCAGCGTAAACAGAAGCACTGTCCACGATGGTTCCGCACTCACCGGAACATAGTTGTTCGGCCCGCCAATCTGAAACGCAAGATGCAGAATCAGCCGCGTTCCCGCATACGCCACTCCAATCCCAAACGCGCCCCCAATCACCGCCAGCAGCACGCTCTCCACCAGCGCCCTGCGCACAAGCCTTAGCCGCGATGCTCCCATCGCCACGCGAACCGAGATCTGCGTCCGGTTCTTCAAACCGCGCGCCAGCATCAGGTTCGCCAGGTTTCCGCACGCCACCAGCAGCACGCAGCCCGCCGCAATCAGCAGCAGCTTCAGGCCATCCTGATACTGGTCGCGCATCACCGCAACACCAGACCCGCCCGGAGCCAGATGCAGCGTCTGCTTCTGCCAGACCTGCTTTTCAATCGGCTCCATATCCGCCACGTGACTCGCCAGCCAGTCATGCAGTTCCACGCGCAGCTTCGCTTCCAGCACCTTCGGATCAACGCCCGGTTTCACCCGACCAAGAATGTCCAGATAGTTTTCGTTCGCTCGCTTGATGCGCGACACCGGCCCCGCGAGTAGATCTTCCGTCGTGATCGGCAGCCAGAAATCCGGCATCCCGTTGCCCGCTAGCTTCGCCCCGTAGAACCCCGGCGGCGCCACTCCGATCACCGTGAACGCATGCCCATTCAGTTGGAAGCTCCCTCCCACCACCGATGGGTCCGAGCCGTACTTCATCTCCCACGTGCGGTAACTCATCACCGCCACCGGTGCCGCGCCAATCTGGTCATCGGAGTCCGTCATCATCCTTCCGATCCACGGCTGAACGCCGAGTGTCCGGAAGAAATTACCCGAAACCTCTTGCCCGTTGAACGTCTGCACCGCCGCCTGCGAACCCGCGCGTCTCACTCCCAGTGCAGCATTTCCCGCCTGCAGCGCCGCAAGGTCTGTAAACTCCGGCGTATGCTCGCGGAAGTTTTTGTATGCCTCCCAAGAGAACAGCGCGAAATCGCCATCGAATCCCTGCGAGTACCCGCCCCAGTTGCAGCAGCGAATCTTGTCGCCGATCCGCCACAGCTCCTCTGGCTTCGCCACCGGCAACGACTTCAGCATCACCTGATGCACCAGCGTGAAGATCGCCGTCGTGGCGCCAATCCCCAGCGCCAGGGTGATCACCACCGTGGCCGTGAACCCCGGTGCCTTTCGCAATTGCCTCAACGCGTCGCGCAAATCAGCCAGCATACCGTTCTCTTCCTGAGGTGAAATCGTAGACTCTCAGCAATCTGTCCCGTCATCGCGTTCCTGCGATAAGCAGACAGCAGCTACTGGGCCCCGTTCATCGCGTTCTATGCGATGAGCGGGATCCCCACACCCTTGAGAGCACGAGTCTCACCGTTCCCCAGAAGAGCTTCCGCCTCAAAACAGACGGTTTATGCAAGACCATGCACAAGCCTGCTGTCCGAATCTCACCATCTCTGTTCGGAAGCGAACACAGAATTCAGCCCTGCGCCTACTCCACCCGCAGCGCCTGCACCGGATCGATCGAGGCCGCCCGCCGCGCCGGGATCCACCCGGCCACCGTAGCCGCCAGCGTCAGCACCGCAACCGCCCCCGCCAGCACCCACCCATCCACTGACTTGATCTCGTACAGTTGCGAGCTCACATACTTCACGCAGAACATCGCCGTCGGCACTCCCAGTGCCAGACCCACAAGCGCCTGCACCAGCGCTCCGCGCATCACCATTGCCGTCACCTTTGTCCGCGCAGCGCCCAGCGCCATCCGGATCCCGATCTCCGCCGTCCGCCGCGCCACTCCATACGCCGTCACGCCATACAACCCCAGAGTCGCCAGCAGCAGCGCCAGCCCTCCAAACAGCATCGTCAACCGCGAAAGCAGCCGCGCCTGGCTGAACTGATCCGCAATCTGCGCCGAAAACGTCTGAAACTTCACAACGCTCAGATTCGGGTTGATCCCCGCCAGAGTCTTCCGCGCCAACTCCTCCATCTCTGCAACCGGCCTGCTCGTCTTCAGCACAACCGCGCCCGCATACATGTTTTCGTCTTCGTCAATCGAATCAGGAGTCGCGCTCAGCGGCCGCTGTAGCGTCGGCACGAAGTACATCATGTGATCCGTCCACGTAGCGCGCTGGTAGGCCGTGTCTTCCACCACCCCCACAATCTCCCAGTCGCCCGCCGACTTCATACTCCCGCCGAAATGCTGTCCGATCGGGTTCTCTCCGGGCTTGAACATCTGCCGCACAAACTCCTTGTTCACCACTGCAACATGCGGAGCATCCACTGTGTCTGTCGCCAAAATCCCACGCCCGCTCACCACGCGCGTTCCCACCGAATCGAAATACTCCGCATTGACCTTGATATACGAAGCAATCAAATTGTGTTCCGGCTTTCCCTGGACCTGCACCCCCCAACCGTTGTTGTTGTCCTCCATCGGCGTGTAGCTCGTGATCCCCACCTTCTCCACGCCGGGCAACGCATGAAAGCGCTCCTCGATCGCGCGATACAGTGCTCCCACTTGTCGCTGCGAATACCCGGCCGTCTGCGGATTGATATGCACAATGTACCGGTTCACAGGATCGAGCTTCAGGTCGATATGCTCCAGCTTGCTCAGGCTCTTTCCAAATAGACCCGCACACACCAGCAGCACCAGCGACAGCCCCGCCTGCAACACCACAAGGCTCCTCTGGAGCAGTGTTGCTCCCCCTGCAACCGATCGCGTCCCGCCTCGCAGCGCATCCGCGGGCGTTGCCTTTGACGCAACCCACGCCGGCGCCACGCCAAACAATACGCCCGTCAGTAGTGACAGCCCGAATGCGAAAGCCAGCACCATGAACGACGTGCTTGCATGGATCGGCACACTCTCAGCTCCCGGAAACGCCATCGCCAGCAGCATCTGCGTACCGCCATATGCCACCAGCAATCCCGCAACACCTCCTGCACCCGCCAGCAGCAAGCTCTCCGTCAGCAGCTGCCGCACGATTCTCCCGCGCCGCGCGCCCAGCGCCGTACGCACATTCATCTCTGCTTTCCGGCTCATCCCCCGCGCCAGCAGCAGATTCGCCAGGTTGGCGCACGCAATCAGCAGCACCAGTCCCGAAGCTGTCATCAGCATCTGCAGTTGCTTGTCGTACCCCTCCTGCATCGATTGGATTCCACCCCCGCCCGGTGATAGCACAACGTGGATCTTCTCCTTGAGTTGCTGTTGCCTCCGTTTCGAACTGAATAGATCTGTCGTCCCCAGTTGCTGTCGCAGTAGCGTGTTCACCTTCTCCTGCAACATCCCTTGTGAGACTCCTGGCTTCACCCGCCCAATCAAGTACAGCCATTGCATCGGCGAGTTGCGCACATAAGCCACGTTGGCCAACTCGGGCATGGACTGGATCGGCAGGTAATAATCCGGCGGGGTCGCCAGCAGTCGATCCCCGTAAAATCCCTTCGGTGCAATCCCAACCACAGTCACAGGCTTCGTATTCACGCGGAACGTGCTTCCCACGATGCTCGGATCGCTGTTGAATCGCGTCTTCCATGTCTCGTAGCTCATCACTGCCGTGAAGGGCGCGCCTGCAACATCATCCCGGTCTTGCAGCAATCTCCCGGCAGCCGCGTTCAGTCCAAACGTCCTGAAGTAGTTTCCTGAAACAAACTCCCCCATCACTGACCGCGGTGCTTCACTGCTGCCATCCTGTCGCACCACTACTGGCCGGTAGGCGAATCCGGCCTGCATCGCAGCCAGTTCCTCAAACTCCGGCACATTCTTGCGCAGGTATTCGTAACTGTCAGTCGAAAAGTACGAATACTCTCCGTTGTCCTTCCAGCTGATTCCAACGCAGCAGCCGTCATCGTTCCCGAGCCTCACCAGCGTCTTCGGATCAGCCACCGGCAGACTCTTCAGCATCAGCGCATTGATCAACGAAAAGATCGCCGCATTCGCCCCAATTCCCAGCGCCAGCGTCATCACCGCCACCGTCGTAAACACCGGCGACTTCCGCAGCATCCGCACCGCAAACCGCGCATCCTGCAACATGGTTTCTATCCACGGCAAGCCCTTCTCCGCGTGATACTGCTCCCGCACCGCCTCCGATGCACCCCACTTGATCAGCGCCTGTCGCCGCGCCTCGGCCGGACTCATCCCCGCGCGCCGATTCTCATCCGTCTGCATCGCGATATGCTCTTCCATCTCTTCACGCAGCCGTTGCTCCCCTCTTTCCCCGGTCACAAAATTCGACGTCTTGCTCCACATTCGCTTCACCGGTTTCATCACAGTTCCTCCGCCTTGGCCGTGAGAAACCGTGCCATGATCTCGGTGGTCTGCTGCCACTCCTGCACTTCGCTCTGCAGTTGTCGCCGTCCCGCCCTGGTCAGCTTGTAGTAACGCGCCCGCCGATTGTTCTCCGAAGCACCCCAGTCCGAATCGATCGAGCCCTCCTGCTCCAGCTTCAGCAGCAACGGATACAACGTCCCCTGATTCACCGACAAAAGATCCCCGCTGATCTGCTCGATCCTCCGCGCGATCCCCCACCCATGCAGCGGCCCCAGAACATCCAGTGTCTTCAGCACCATCAGCGCCAGCGTCCCCTGCATCACATCCGTCTTTTCGCCCATCGATCCCCACCTGTAGCTTTCCCAAAGAAGCCTTTCACAATTCCTTTAGGAAAACAACAGGGGCGCAGCGCAACTCGTCACAAATTGAGCCGAGCTTTTCTGTGAACAGCAGATCTGTGCAGCTCGACAAAACCCATCCCTCAAAACATCCGCTTGAACCACAACAACGACTGTCATCCCGAGCCCAGCCGAGGGACCCGCAGTTGTTGTTTTCCTTCCTTCCGCGTTAAAGCCGGGGTGAGGCATATCCCCTTCTTTTGGGGGCGTGGAATACGACAAACTCCATTCAACTGAGCGGTGTGCCCCACTGCCGTTCAGCGAAACGACAATCGGAATCAATCGCCACTGCACGACGTATTCGCAGGGGCGGTCGCCACCACCCGCTTTCGCCAGTGCTTCCTGACTAAAGCAACCCCGTCCCTCGTCTCTCAGTCTAAGTACCTCGTGCTACTCCGGACGCACGGTGGCTAGCCCGGTAGCCCTCGGTTGGCCTCCTTTTCCCCTTCCCCAAAAATCGAAGAGCGGGTCAATACATCTGATTGCAGGAGAACAATCATGTTGCCAGCATTCAGGGGTCTCGGCCTCGCCGTGTCCCTTGCGCTCGCTTCCAGCCTCGCGGCAGTTTCCCCCAGTTCAGCCCAGTCAACAGTGGCACACGTTTACGTGCAGTCAACCGGATCAGCTGGGCCGGTCTACGGCTACAGCGCATCCTCCGGCGGCCAGTTGACCGCAATCTCCGGCTCCCCCTTCAAGCCGGGAACCAAAATCGTTGGCGGAACAGGTTCAAAATTCTTCACCGTCGGCAAGACCCTTCTTCACAGCTATGCCGTCAGCGCGAATGGGGCGCTCGGCTCCCAACTATCGCAGATCGGTTTCTTCAACTACGCCGGCGCATCGTGCGGCAGCACGGGTGACCCGGTCGGTCCCCAGGGCGTACTCGATCACACGGGAAAAACCGTCTATGTGCTTTTGCAGGGCAATGGCGATCACCTGTGCAGCACCTACCAGACCTACAACGTGAACAGCGACGGCAGCTTCACCTTCAATGGAGACACGCAGGTGAGCGTCGAGTCGGGAGGCGGCACCACCCTTCCCTCCATTCTGGGCAACGAGAAGTTCGCATATGCTGACAACTTCTTCCGCTTCAACAATCAGGTGATTGGATTTCAGCGCGAAAGCTCGGGGACACTCCAATATTCCGGTTCTTTAAATCCCACCTTCAGCGGCAGCGACCAATACACGGCATATCGGCCTGACGCTTCTCCCACTGGGAACTACGTCGTTCTGCAGGAATATCTGAACGATAGCGGTTTTCCCCAGCTCGGCAGCTTCAGCGTAGGTTCCAATGGGACCCTTAGCAGCACAAATACTGCCGCCAATATGCCGCAGACAAACCTGAATACAACCGAATCGGCTTTCTCCCCAGATGGAGCCTTCTTCGCTATTGCGGGCAATTTGAACCCAGGCAGCGGACTGCAGATATACAAGTTCAACGGAGCCTCTCCTCTCACCCTCTTCTGGAACACCGTCAAGGATCCGATAGAACACCTGGCATGGGATAACAGCGGGCATCTCTACGCTACGTCTACATACGAGAATAAGCTTTGGGTCTTCACCGTGACCTCTCAGTCCGTGGTGCAGTCAGCGGTACTTTCGATCCCGAATCCTCTGAATCTGGTTGTGGTGAGCACCGCTGCGGGCGCATGCAGTGCGACCACTGCGAATACCGTGAACGTTTGTTCACCCTCGCAAAACTCCACCGTGTCATCGCCGGTGCAGATCAATGCAGCTGCAAACATAAGTGGCGGAGTGTATCGGTTTGAACTGTGGTCGGGAAGTACAAAACTGGCAAGCGTGAGCAACAGCGGAGTCATGAACCAGTCCGTTCCTCTCGCCTCTGGCACCTACCACCTGATCTTCGCCGCGCGTAATCTGGCCGGTCAGAAGATCACCGCAACCCGGGACATAACAGTGAAGTAGCTGTCATCCCTAATCCCGTTTGTGCGGCTGGCGATCAATACTCTTCGGCCAGCCGCACACCGACACCCAAATTCAGAATGTCGTCGTGAGTCGAACGAAGAAACTCCTGGGCGGCCCAATCGCATTCCCCGAAAACAACCCCCCGAAATCAATCACATCCAGCACATCGTTCAGGTTCTGCCCATCCGCCTGCAATCGCACATTTACCTTATCCCCACGGCGATACAAATCCGCCCCCGCCGACGCGCTCACCTGCAACGCCGGCCGGACACGCCCACGATCGAAATTGATTCGGTCCAGAACCTGCCTTCCATACTGCGCCAGCACCGTATCCGGATCTCCATCAAATTCAAACGGCAGCCCCGAGTCATACTGCATCCCCGCCGCCATCCAGAACCGCGAATGCATCTGGTATCGCACCTGTCCTCGAGCCGTGTTTCGCTGGTCCTGCGTAGAAGGAAAATGACCGGTTAGATTTGTCACCGCCTCTGTCGCGTTATCCCCAAGAAACAATCCCCCGGTCACCGGGTTCCACGAGTTGCCCACCTGGTACGAGTAGCTCAGAAATCCCGAAAACCTTCTCCACGACGGCACATCCAGCTTGCCCTCTGCCCCATACACAATCGACTTCCGGAAAGAAATTGGAAAGCTGATGCTCGTGTTCTCGATCTGATCGTCATCCGCAAAATTCCCCACCACTCGCCGGAAGTAGTTCACATCCAGCTTCGCCTTGCCGTGCACGCTTTGCGTCCATCCCCCCTCGAAATAATCTCCCACCGAAGGCTCAACCGGCAGCCTCAAAAACGCCGACGGATCCAACGTTTCGATCTTCGCCGAACTCGACAGCAAAATATTCTGCGACGATGGCGTCTGAAACACCCGGTCGTACGAAAAATGCACAATCGAACTCGTCGAATCGAAGTGTCGCGAGATCGCAAATCTTGGTTGCACACTCTGCCGGTTCACCAGCAGTTGATAGTGATCCCATCGCAACCCCGCATTGATCGACCACTTCCCCAGATGCACAAGATCCTGGACAAACACCGACTGTTCCAGGTCCGGCCTCCGCCCCGCAAACCCGAACGCCAGCGGCGTACCCTCATCAAACCGGCTCGGATCTGTAATCGCGTAGCTCGTCTTCTCATGCAGAAACGTATTGTCCGACTCAACCCCCATCTTCCATTCGTTCCGTCCGCGACTCGCCGTCAGCGTCGCCCTGAGATAGCCCTCGCGAAACCGGTTATGCTGAAACACCTTCACCGGCGTCGACTCCGCATTTGAATCGAAGTCATTCGCGTTATCTCGCACCATCCCCGCAAACCGCGCCAGCGTGCGCGCCGAAAACGTATGCTCATACGACGCGATCCCCATTGTCTCGATGTTGTCCGCCGTCTGCCGCTGCCCGGCCGCCTGCTGTATCTGCTCGTTCGGAATCTCGTACCGCGCCAGCTCATGCCGCACCGTCATGCTCATCCGGTCGTTGTTCGACACATCCCGCTCAAACCGCCCCGAAAAATCCCCCAGCGTCCCCTTGTTCGTGTAATTCTGTGGCACCACCGGGTTCAGGTAGTGATCCGTCCTGCTCCCGCTCGCGCTCCCTCCCACCGTGTTCTTGCCCGTTGTGTACTGCCCCTGCGCAAACGCGCCCTCACTCTCGAAGCTCCCTCCCAACAACCCAAAATCCCCATGGAGTCCCGCCTGCGCATTCTGCTCCGTATTCACCTCAACCACGCCGCCCAGTTTCCTGCCGTACTCCGCCGGGATCCCCGCCGTATAGATACTCAGCGACTGCACATCGTCCGCCTCAATCTCCGGCCCGAAACTCGGCGACCGGTTATCCGTCAGCGGAATCCCATCCACCACGAACTGCGTCTGGTTCTCCGACCCCCGCGGATGCAGCACCGCATTCCCCTCAAACAGCCACCCCGGCTGCGAATTCACCAGGTCCTGCAGCGACCTTCCCGGCACCGTCCCCACCCGCCGCTGAATAAACGTAGACCCCACCTGGTCCACATTCCCCGGCTGTTCCGGATCGATCAGCGTGTTCGCTGCTTGCACTTCGATCGTCTCTTCCACCGTCGCCAGTTTCAGCGCAATCGATCGCCGCAGCGGAATGCTCGATCGAATCGCAATCGTCTCCTTCACCGCCGCAAATCCCGCCTGATCCACCTCCAGCCGGTAGACCCCATACGGAAGCCTTGCCGCGTCCACCTTCCCCTGCCTGTCCGTCTCCAGATCCGCGCGATACTGGTTCGCCTCGCTCAGTAAATGAACAGTCGTCCTGACGCCGACACCCGCCGGATCCGTCACCTGCAGCCGCAGCTCCCCATGGTTCCCCTGGCCGAAAACCCCGAGAGAACCAACGCACAACAAAATTCCGCACAGCTTCAACAACTTCACCGGACAAACACTTAGTGTCTTGATCGCCATTCAGTAAACGTGCTCGGAGAAAACGAGGCCTGTACTTTAGTGGAGTGCTCTCAACGCAAAGAGGTTGTTCGCCTCTGGCTCCCGCCCAACTCTAAAGAGCGCAGACCCGCTAAACCCCGCCTCCCCAACCCCCAAAACACCCCAGCCCGCCCATGCCCTATCATGTTGGGGCAAGGAGACGCCCGGTCCATGTTCACCCGAATTAAAGCGATTTTCCTCCTCACCCTCATCTCCACCCCAGCCCTCTTCGCCGCCGACGTCGCCATGAAGGTGACCGACAAAAACTACCTCAACACCCAGGGCTTCAGCGTCTTCCTCTACGACAGCACCTACCATCCCGTCTTCGTCGACCAGAAAAACACCGCCATGGAGATGATCCTGCACGGCCAGCGCATCGCCACCAACGGTGACGTCCGCCTCATGCCGACGCCCGAGCAGTGGGATCTCGTCGCCACCCTCAAAGGCCGCCACGCCGATAAAGAGAACAACCGACTCACCGCCGACCTCGCCTTCCCCACCTTCGACCTCAGCTACACCCTCGAAGTCGCTGCCGAACCCGGCGGCGTCCGCGTCAGCATCAATCTCTCCAAGCCCCTGCCCGAGAAGCTCGCCGGCCGCGCTGGCTTCAACCTCGAGTTCCTCCCCTCCATCTACATGGGCAAGGCTTACCTCGTCGATGGCTCCAAAGCCGGCATCTTTCCCCGCACGCCCAACGACCCCATGGTCAAAGTTATGCCCCTCGCCGACGAACCCAAGAAGGCCTACTACCTCGAAGACTGGGACAAGGCCAAGGGCTACACGCAGCCTCTTCCCTTCGCTGAAGGCAAAAGCATCACCCTCGGCGTCGACGACTCCCTCGCCCGCATCAACGTCGTCTCCGACACCGCCAGCCTCATGCTCTTCGATGGCCGCGATCGCGCCCAGAACGGCTGGTTCGTTCTCCGCTCCCTTATCCCCTCCGGAAAAACCACCGGCGCCATCGTCTGGCACATCCACCCCGACGTCATCCCCAACTGGACGCGCCCGCCCATGATCGCCCACAGCCAGGTCGGTTACGCTCCCGCCTTCTCCAAGGTCGCCGTCCTCGAGCTCGACCCCAAATACGACGCCCCCAAAACCGCAAAAGTCCTCCGCCTCACCGAAGACGGATCCTACAAGCAGGTCTTTGAAGGCCCCCTCACACCTGCAACCCCCTGGTTGCGCTATGTCTACTCCAAGTTCGACTTCACCTCCGTCAAAGACCCCGGCCTCTACGTCATCGAGTACGCCGATCAGCGCACCGCGCCGTTCCCCATCTCCAACGACGCTTACTCCAACATCTGGCAAGACAGCCTCGACCACCACATCGCCGAGCAGATGGATCACGTCGCCGTTCGCGAAGGCTACCGCGTCTGGCACGGCGCTTCCCACCTCGACGATGCCCGCCTCGCCCCCGTCGTCGGTGAACAGTTCGACGGCTGGAACCAGGCCACCGCGACCGACGGCAAATACAAAGGCGGCGATCACATTCCCGGCATGAACGTCGGCGGCTGGTACGACGCCGGTGACTTCGACCTTGAAGAGCCCGCCCAGCTCAGCGTCATCCAGAGCCTCGCTCTCGCCTATCGCGAATTCAATCTCAAGTACGACGAGCTCACCGTCGACGAAAAAGCGCGCAGCGTCGAGATGCACCGTCCCGACGGCATCCCCGACACCGTCCAGCAGGTCGAGCACGGCGCGCTCTACATCCTCGCGCAGTTCCACAACATCGGCCACGCCATCCGCGGCACCCACGAGCCCGATCTCCGCCAGTACACCCACCTCGGCGATGCTGCATCCAAAACCGACGGCCGCCTCTACGACCCCAAACTCGGTCCCAACGAAGTCAAAGGCGACTACTCCGGCCGCCCCGACGATCGCTGGATCTTCTCCACCAACAATCCCTTCTTCCAGTGGAACGCCATCGCCGCTCTCGCTGCCTCAGCCGACGTGCTCAAGGGCTACAACGACGCGCTCGCAAAGGACTGCCTCGACACCGCCATCAAAGCCTGGAACGACGAGAAAGCGCACCCCACGCAGAATCCCAACGGCGGCGGCCTCGGCGGCTCGGCTCCAGCCGGTGCTCCCGGTGGTGGCGTACTCGCTGCCTCACAGGGTGTCGTCTCTCAGGGCGCCCACAACACGCATGCCACTTCACCCGCGCCGGCAACCCCGCCCGCCAGCACACCAGCTCCCCCCGCCGACTCCCCGCGTCGCAACTTTGGCATCGGAGTGGACTGGTCTGCGGCTCTCGAACTCACCATCGCCACCCACGGAGCCGAGCCTTACAAGTCCCGCCTCAAAGAACTGCTCCCAGAGATGATCACCCCGTCACAGATGCCCTTCCGCGGCTGGACCGCGGTCCGCGCTCTCCCGTATCTCGACGCGGCCGAAAAAGATCAGCTCCGCGCAGCCGTCAAAACCTACACCGCGGGACTCGACAAGCAGCTCGACGCCACTCCCTTCGGCGTGCCTCCCAGCATGGGCACATGGGGCGGATCAGGCGCAGTCGTCGACATGACCATCCGCATGTACTTCCTCCACAAGGCCTACCCCGATCTCGTCGGCCCCGAGTACACGCTTCGCGCCGTCAACTACATCCTTGGCACGCACCCTGTCTCCAGCACGTCGTATGTAGCCGGCGTCGGCACCGTCTCCAAGACCATGACCTACAGCAACAACCGCGCCGACAACGCCTACATCCCCGGCGCAGTCATTCCCGGCTACATCGTCATCAAGCCCGACTTCCCGGAGTGCATCGACAACTTCGGCTTCCTCTGGTTCGAAGACGAAGCCGTAGTCGCCGGCTCCGCCAGCTGGGTAGTAGCCGGCAACGCCGCCGAGGCCATCATCCACGAATCGAAGTAGCGCCAGCACCCGAACCCCGGATGCACCAGCGCGCCATCACTTCAATGCCAGGGCCGGCTCACCGGTCTTGGCATGGATCGTCAACGATCCATCGCCGAGCCCCTCGCTCCGCGCCGTCAGCTTGATCTGCCCTGGCTGCCGCGATGATCGGATGACTACCAATGCGCGCCCCTGGTACAGCTTTCTCTCGTTGCCGTGGTAGGAATCTGGATCCTGCGCGTCTCCATTCCCCACCGCCGCAATCACACCCGCTCCACTGATCTCGAACTGCACTGCTTGATTCGCACTCAGATCAGGTCGCCCATTCGCATCCACTGCCTCGACCGTAACGAATGACAGATCCTCGCCATTTGCGTCGATTGACGTCCGGTCCGCGGTGACGCGCAGCTTCGTCGCTTTCCCCGCTGTCGTCAGCACGCTCTGTGCAACCACCCGATCTCCCCGCACTCCCACGGCCTTCAACACACCCGGTGCGTACGGCACAGCAAAAACCGCCTTGAATTCCTGCTCGCGTCCTGTGGGCTTCTCTCCAATTAACTTGTCATTGAGATACAGCCGCACCTTCTCCGCGCCCGAGTACACCTCCACCTCCAGCGGCTTCCCCTCCTCGCCCGGCCACGTCCAGCTCGACAGGGTCGGGTAGCTCGCCCACATGATCGCGATAATCTTCTTCTCTTCCGTTTCGGGCAACCGTACGGTTGCATATACCCTATCCCCGCCATTCCAGATGATGTCGCGATAGTACGATTGCGGTTTCCTGAAGCCAGTCAAATCCAGATCACCGCACACGGCCGCATGCCATGGATAGGGATGAAAGAACAGCTCCATCATGGCTTTCGAAGCCGGGTCTGAGTTGTTTTTGGCCATGTCCTCCATCACGTCTTTTCCGTTGGCCATCCCCGTGAACATCTGGTCGATCATGCCCGTGCCCGACATCATTCCTTCCATTCCCTTGGCCGCCTTCGCCTGCTGCGGAGTGCCGTACTGCCACGCCCCGATCCCCGATTCCCCCAGGTAGTCCATCGCAGTCCAGGTCAGATCCCCCAGCACATACGCGTTGTCATGCGACGCCTCCCATAGCGGAAACGCCTTCGACGGCCAGGACTCCGTGGTCAGCATCATCCGCGAAGGCAACTGCTCATGGTCCTGCTTGTACGTGGGAAGAATGTTGTAGTTGTACCCCGTGATGTCCACTTGCGAGAACACTGCCTGCGCTGTGGGCTTGGTCGTAGTTCCCGGAAATGCCAGCGTCAGCGGCCGCGTGTTGTCGAGCGCGCGCACCTGCTCTACAAGCTGCTTTCCCAGCGCTGCTCCGCGCTCCACCTCAAGCTCAGGAATCTCATTCCCGATTCCCCAGATCACAATCGAGGGATGATTGCGGTCCCGCAGCACCATCGACGAAACATCCTGCTTCCACCACGCATCGAAATCGCTGCCGTAATCGAACTTGACCTTGTGCGCCTCCCACACGTCAAAAGGCTCATCCAGCACCAGCAGCCCGATCCGGTCGCACGCATCCAGAAACGCAGAGGACGGAGGATTGTGCGCCGTCCGCACCGCATTCATCCCGGCAGCCTTCATCAATTGAACCCGCCGCTCCTCGGCGCGATCGAACGCAGCCGCACCCAGCGGCCCGTTATCGTGGTGAACACTCCCGCCCGTCAGCTTCACCGGCTTGCCATTCAGCAGCAGTCCTTTTTCCGCAGACCATGAAAGTGATCGAATCCCGAATGGCGTAGTCACCTGGTCGATCACTTTGCCGTCCCTGCGAAGCGTCGTTCGCGCGCTGTACATCGCTGGCGACTCCGGCGACCACAGTGCCGGTTTCAATACGGTGAGTTCCTGCGCAATTTCTCCTTCTTTGCCCGCGTCAACGCTTTGCTTCGATTCCGTGCTCCCAACCTTCTTTCCACCCTTGTCCACCAATTCCGTTTCGATGGTCACCTCGCCGGAATCGCCAGACTCATTCGCCACCCGTGTCCTCACCGACACCTTGGCCGACTCGCTTGTCGCCTCCGGCGTTGTCACAAACACGCCCCAGTGCGCAACGTGCACCGGCTCCGTCACCACGACGCGCACATGCCGGTAAATACCCGATCCGCTGTACCAGCGGCTGTTTGGTTGCGCCGAGTTGTCCACCCGCACCGCGAGCACATTCGCGCCTTCAAAGTTCAGCCCGTCTGTCATGTTGAACGCGAACGCCGTGTACCCATAGGGGTGCGTCCCAAGCTTGCGCCCGTTTAGATACACCGTCGCGTCTCGATACACTCCGTCAAACTCAACGCTCACGCGCTTTTCTTTCCACTCCGCCGGCGCGTGAAACGTCTTGCGGTACCAGCCAACCCCGCCCGGAAAGAACCCCTCTCCGGAGCCGCTTGGATTGTCCTTCTCTGGCTTGCTCTCGATGCTCCAGTCATGCGGCAGATCAACATTTCGCCACGATCCGTTGCCAAACGAAGCCGCCTCCGCCCCGCTCGGATCGCCCAGCATGAACTTCCACCCGGCATCTGCCGCAAGCTCCTGCCTGCCTGGTACTGGCTTGTTTGCCCCCGCCGCCACTGGTACGCAGGCAGCGATCGTTGCCAATGAAAAAACGAATCTCCGAAGTTGCAGTTTCATAAAACCTTTCCTCTCGTTGCACGCTTCCTGGTGCTCCGTGCCTTTGAACTCTGGGGAACTCCCGGACCACCCAGTCCGAGCAGAAGCACCCTGATGCTTTCCCGCAGCAATTGATCCACCGGCTTCCCGTATTCCTTCTCCACCTTGCTTCCCAGCGCCGCCAGACGCCGCTGCGCACCAATCACCGCGTTGATCACCGCATGCATCGTCAAATCTGGATTCAGATCCGGCCGCAAAGAGCCATCCGCAATGCCCTCGCGGATCAGCTCGCTGAAATACTGAAAAGGTTTCGCATGAATCTGCGCCTCGAGCGAAAGAAGCCGTTCCACCGGCCAGTCCCGCGCGTAGATCGCATCGAACTGCGCCATGAAGCGCACCTTCGCCGGATTCTGCGCGAGATCGTCCGCCATCATCTCCAGCAGAGCAGTGATCCGCGCCAGCGCATTCGGCGCATCCTTCATCGTCTGTTTCGCGAGCCCGCTTCTCTCCTCCATCAGCTCGCCCACAATCGCCCAGACAATGTCGTCTTTGCTGGAAAAGTACTGGTACATCGTCGACGGCTGAACACCGCTGGCCGCCGTAACCTTCGCCATCGTTACGCCGTCGATCCCGCGCTCATCGAAAAGCCTCGAAGCCGCGTCCAGAATCCGCCGCCTCTGCCGCTCCCGGTGCGCCGTATACGCGCCCGCCGACTTTTTCGCTTTCGAAACCGCCATCAACTGAATCCGCAATACCTCATCAAATTCGAACTAGTACTTCGAATTTGTACGCCGAGAAAGTTGGATGGTCAATGAGTTTTCTCTGGGGATGGGCCGCCGGACCGATCCGCAGGCAGCCGATTCAGGTCAGACCCGGCTGATTGGCGACCGACACTTCCACCCAAACAACAAAACTCGTTCCGCGCTTGCAGGTTAATTCCAGCAGCCTGTCACAATTGGAATTGTCGAGTAGGGAACATAGATCGAGCCTTGCTCACGATCCGGGAGGCGCTGCGCGCCTTCGCGCCACTTAACTCTTTTGTTTTCCATTAGGCTCTGAATAATTTCTTTGTTTTCTATTATGTGCAAAAAACAGGGCCAAAGAAGGATTGGCACAAGGGCACACCGAAGCTCTGCCCGAAATCAGCCGACCCATAAGTCCTTTGGTTTCTATTACCGATTGTCTAAGTCTCTATTCATGTATTACGTAGCAAAAAATGCCGTAAAAATCACGAATGCTGGACTGCCGAAGCGCCCGTCGAGGCAACCGCGAGTCGAAAATCGATCCAGGCGCCGCCAAGTCGCAAGTCCTTTGTTTTCTACTACCGGCTTTCTAAGTCTTTATGCATGTATTACGTAGCAAAAAACGAGGAAAAAGAAATTCGCACGATGCTGGATGTGCCGAAGTGCACCCAAATTGACCCGGCACCCACCGTAGCTAAGTCGTTTGGTTTCTATTACCGATCTCCTAAGTCATTACCCCTGTATTACGTAGCAAAAACCGGGGGAGGAGGGGGACCCTAATCCCCGCCTACAGCACCCGAAGACCGGAGCCAAGGAGACTGATCTCCCTTTAAGTCTCCCCTTTTCAGGATCCTGCAAAAACAACGGGAGGAAGGCCCTGTCCCCTCGTCCCCTTGTCCCCTTGTCCCTTGCAGCACTACAGCAGTTCGCTCGGAGCCTTTCCCGACCGCCTCAGCTCCCGGATGCTCAGAGCATCGTGCCGCTTGGCCAGCCGTCGCCCCTGCTCATCCACCATCAGCTCGCAGTGGAACCAACCCGGATCCGGGTACCCAAGTGCCCGGTTCAGCAGCATCTGCCGCGCAGTCGACTTCAGCAGATCGGCCCCTCGCACCACCTCCGTGATCTCCATCGCAAAGTCGTCCGCCACGCACGCCAGCTGATAGCTCGGAACCCCATCCCGCCGCCACACCAGGAAGTCGCCGAAATCAACTCCAGCCGTGAACCGCTGCACGCCAAGGTTGCGATCCACGAACTCGATCGCCTCCCCATCCGGAACCCGGAACCGCCAGTTGAGCCCGCCCGACCCTTCAACCTCCGGAGAAAAATCGAGAACACCTTCCCCGGTGCGCGAAGGCCTGCAAGTCCCCGGATACACCGGCTCATCATCCGGATCATTCGCCCTGCCTTCATGCGGAGCACTGACCGCAGCCATCAAATCCTTCCGCGAACACCGGCACGGATAGATAAACCCGCCCTCCCGCAGTCTCTGCCAAGCCGCGCGATAGACCTCCAGCCGCCGGCTCTGTTCATAAGGCGCATGAGGTCCGCCAACATCCGGCCCTTCATCCCATTCCATCCCCAGCCACCGCAGATCCTCGAGCGCAGCCTCCGCATACTCCGCCCGGCTCCGATCCGGATCCAGATCCTCCATCCGCATCACCAGCACCCCACCCGCCTCGCGCGCCCGCGACCACGCCCGATGAAACGTGCGTGCATGCCCCACGTGAAGGTAACCGGTAGGCGAAGGCGCAAGCCTGCCTCGATAGATCTGCGAAGACATGATCAGAACCAGTGTAGAAGTACCCTAAAACTCGGTGACCTCTTACTTGCCACCTGAGTGACTGAAAGGACCTTACACATTCGTGCAATCGCGGCTAACATGGACGAGGTAAGAACAAAGAAGTTCATAGCTGTACCCGCCATTGGAACTGAGAACGAGACAGCAAGATATCCAGGCGAGGCACGCAGGACCTTCAACCCCAGGAGAGCCGCACCCATGTCTCAGGATCGGAAACCAAGTCTCTTTGCTTCCATGTTCGGTTCCAAAAAGAAAACCGAAGAAGAAATCCAGGCCGAGCAGGTATCCCGTCAGAAGCTCGAGGACCGAATCCGCGAAGTCCTCAACATAATCGATACTCCCAACCCCGATCACGCATAAGCACCTCCGCCTTCGCTCTTTTGAGAGGCGATGCGCACTGCAGTTGCGCATCGCCTCCGCACGCCTATTTGCGACTTGATCCGTCCAACTCTCATACGTTCTTGCGGTTCGCCGCTCCCGGCCCTGCCGGATACAATGGGAGTACGCGCGAAAACCGGCGTTTGACGACTTCTTTCTACGTTTGGAGCAGGTGCACGTGATTCGTATTTCCCGCCTCTGGGTTGCAGCCTACCTCTGTGCCATTGCAATTCCCGCGCTCGCAGCCCCAGCCGCAGTCCAGCAACAACCCACGCAAACCACGCTCCTCGTCGATACCCGCGACGTCAATGGACACACCCAGGCAAATGTCTTTGTTGCTGTCAGCGGAGCCGACGGACTCGGCGCCCCCGGCTCCATTACCCTTACTGATCGCGGCAAATCTATCGCAGGCTTCGTCCTCGATAACCAGGGCCAGGCCACTTCCACCGTCACCCTCCCCGGCGGCGCCCACTCCCTTCGCGCAATCTACTCCGGCGATTCGACGCACAGCACTTCGAATTCCGGGGTCTCCACCCTCGCAGCCACAGCAGGAACTACCCCGGACTTCTCTATCGCGATAGCTCCGGGGTCTCTCAACCTCAAGCAAGGCCAGTCCGGATCGGCAATCGTCACTGTGACCCCGATCAACGCGACATCGCTGGCCGCCCCCATGTTCGTCACCATCTCCTGCGCCGGCCTCCCCGACCAAACATCCTGCACGTTCACACCCGAGAACATTGAAATCCCGATCGGTGCCGCCAGTGGCATAGGTAGTTCAATGGTGATTGCCACGCAGGCACCGTCTCTAACCAAGGCAGAAGCCGCGAAGACCCGGGAACCGCATCCGGTCGCTTGGGCCATCCTCCTCCCCGGCACTCTCACACTCGGCGGTCTGGCCTTCACCTTCCGCCGTCGTCGCCTCCTTGGCCGCCTCATTCTGCTTGCACTTGTTGCATTTGTCGGCGTCCTGGGCTCCACAGCCTGCTCGCCCCTCTACAACTATCGCAATCACGGACCGCCGCAGAACCTCCCCACCCCGACCGGCACCTATAACGTGACCATCTCCGCTCAGTCCAGCAACGGTGTTACTGCGACAACTCACACGACAACAATAGCGCTCACGGTCACACAATAACCCGAGGCCGGATGCATGGTCCCCTGGCATCCACTGCCGCAGCCGATTTTCTCACTTGTTGAGCAAACGCCGGGCACGGTGCTTCTGCATACCTCCCGTCCCGATGACGGCTTTCTCAGCCGCCTTTTCACTTCCCCCTCCCGAATCGTTGAAGTCCGGAACCTGAATGAGTTGCCGGCCCTATTTTCTCGAATCGAAGAAGCAATTGAGCACGGCCATCTAGCTGCCGGCTACTTCACCTACGAGTGCGGCCAGCACTTCGAACCTCGCGCCGTCCTCAGACCCCACAGCAATTCAGACCTCCTCGCCTGGTTCGGCATCTACGACCGTTGTTTTACCTTCGACCACCGCGCCGGAAAGTTCGACAAAGATCTTTTGCCTGCATCCTTAGCCAGCTATTCCAGGGACCGCCAGATTCCCCAATCTCCAGCCGCCATCACCTTCGGCCTCGACGAAGTCCGATTCACAGACCATATTGCGCAGATTCACGAATGGATCCGAGCCGGAGATGTCTACCAGCTCAACTTCACCTTCCCGCTGCACGCTCATCTGACACAACCCTGTTCCGATCTGTACGCACGTCTCGCCCTCTCACAGCCAGTCGACTACAGTGCCTTCCTCCATACTCGGCCGGGACATCACATCCTTTCCTTCTCACCGGAACTCTTCTTCCGTGTTGAGGGCAAACGTCATATCACGACCCAACCCATGAAGGGCACCGCACCCCGCGGCCGAACAACTTCAGAAGATCGCACGATTGCAGAGTGGCTCGCCAACGACCCTAAGAATCGGGCTGAAAACGTGATGATCGTCGACCTCATTCGTAATGATCTCGGGCGCATCTGTTCATTCGGCTCCGTGCACGTCGAAAAGCTTTTTGAAGTCACCCGTTATCCTTCGTTGTGGCAGATGACCTCTCGAATCACCGGCGAGCTGGTGCCAGATGTCCGCTATGAGGACATCTTCCGCGCGCTCTTCCCCTGTGGATCCGTCACGGGCGCCCCGAAGGTCCGCGCCATGCAGCTACTCGCGCAAATAGAAGAGCATCCACGCGGCGTCTACACCGGAGCAATCGGCTACTTCTCACGCGAAAAGACGCTCTTCAACGTCGCCATTCGAACCCTGGAAGTTAAGAACGGAACCGCAGAGGGAGGCGTCGGCAGTGGCATTGTTGTCGATTCCCTACCTGCCGCCGAATTCCGCGAGTGCCAGCTTAAAGTCAGATTTCTGGCCGATTCCGCCGAACCATTTTCTCTGATCGAAACAATGCTTTGGGATGGCGACTTCCCACTTCTTGAGTTTCACCTCGATCGAATCGCGGACTCCGCAGGCTACTTCGCTTTCCCCTGTGACCGCGATGCGATCCGCACAGATCTTCGCGCGGCAGTTTCCCAGTTTCTAGACGACCAGCCCCGTAGAGTACGCCTCTTGCTCGACGCGGAAGGCGTGACACACATCGAATGCGATACTCTACTGGTCTCCACCGACAGTGACAATCCTCCGCGCGTCTGCATCGCCACACATCGCACCGATTCAGCCAATCGCTTTTTTTTTCACAAGACCACGCATCGAGAACTGTACAACCGCGCACACGCTACCGCACGATCCTTAGGCTTTGCTGACGTACTCTTCCTCAACCTCCGCGACCAGGTGACGGAGGCCGCAGTGCACAACGTATTCGTCGAGAACTCCGGCCGTTGGTACACCCCGCCGTTGGATTGCGGCGTTCTCCCCGGTGTCTACCGCCGCCATCTCCTCTCCTCCCGACCGAATATCGAGGAGAAGATCCTGACTCTGAACGATCTGAAGGCCGCGGATGGCGTCTACCTCTGCAACGCCGTCCGCGGCCTTCGTCGCGTAACAATCGATTGGAATGCCAGTTTAACTCTCGTTGAGAACTGATGACTGGCGACTGCTTTTCTAGAATGTTCTCGAAATCCCGGTAATAACCGTGTAATCCGCGAACGCAGCGTCGCCATGCGTATGGTTCCGAATATCCGTCACGCTGATTTTGCGGTTGCGCTCCATCGCCCAGGGCCCGCTGGCATAGAATCCCCACCGTCCGTGGCTGTACATCATGCCGGGCTCAATCGAGATCACATACCCAGGTCGACGGAATCCATTGCTCGCGCCGAATGCATCGCGCACCGGCACGCCTTCCATTCGACCGCCAAAACTGAGCGCCATCCCACGTAACAGCTTCACCCCCGTAACCGGGCGCGAAAATCCTCCGCGCCACAGATACTGATCAGTCGCGGAGATCACATTCTCTCCAGGTGCCGACCTGGCCTGTGCTACACCGGTCGTATCCTGCGGGCTGAACAGCCATGATCCGGTGAAGTAAGCCGACGTCCGCCAGTAGATTTCGCGATACGCCTCAGTGGCCAGGGCGAAACCGTACGTTCCGTCTCCCGGCTGTATCGACTCATCGAATGGCTGCGTCGATGACGTGCCGTTCCTTGCAACTGTGGTGCCCTTGGCATCGTTGATCCCGGTCGGCAGCTTCAACTGGGCTGAGATCGCCACGTTCCCATGGCTTTCTGTTGGCGGACGCCAAACCCACGCCTGCGCGCCGACTGTCACATCTCCGATCCCGCCTGAGCGATAGAAATTCGTCGCGCTCGATTGACCATGGCGCGTCGCCTCCATCGCCGGAATCGTCGCAATCACGCTCCACCGCGGTGTCAGCTGATAGTTCAAATCCAGCTCGAACAAGTTGACGTGGTTCACCACCGCGTTATGGAGTGCCTGCCGCTGGGCCTGGTAGTCCGTTCCGACATAGTGCCGATACGAGTTGTAGACGCGATACCCGGTCGAAATCGTCAGGCCATGCAGAAAATTGGTGCCCGCTGAATGCGCGATAGCGGCCTGGTTTGTTGGATCGAGGCCTGAAATGACAGGCTGCGGAGAGTGGGCAGCTACGCAGCCCTGCGCGTGCGCGATTGACTGCATGCAGGAAAGGGAAAGCGAGAGAGACGCGGCGGAAACCGCGCTCCGTAGCAGGAGCTTTTTCATCTTGTTGTCTCCAATCAAGGAAGGAAGAACTGACCTCAAAAATCAATCCCAAAGGAGTCGAACCACAGGTGCGGGAAAAACCCTGTGTACTTGATCCAGACGAAAGTACCAGCCAATTCCCCTGACTAGCGTCGCCTATCGTATTGAGCCCAACGTCCAACTTTCGGTTGACTCGGGCTCAGCGCTCTGCCGTTATCGTCAGTGATAATGCCCTCCCCCAATCATCGGATTCTGGCGCTTCTGATGTGCATCATCGTATTCCCCACAGCGCTACTGGCGAAGCGCGTTCCCGATCCCTCGTTCAAAACACTCGATGGTCAGGCGCAAAAGCTCTCCGCGCTTCGCGGCCGGATCGTCGTAGTAAACTTCTGGGCTACATGGTGCGGCCCCTGCCAGGAAGAACTTCCTCGCCTCTCACAGATTGCCGCATCCTACTCCGGCAAGCCCGTGAGCTTCGTCTTCATCTCCATCGATGAGCGCAAAGACCAGAGCAAAATCCCCTCCACTCTGGCGAGGCTGCACGTCGACTTCAACAGTTGGGTCAACGCCGACACCGACACCCTCGACAGCTTTGGCCTCGGGAACATCGTTCCCGGCACCATCATCCTCGACGAAACCGGCCAGCCCGTCGCGCGCGTGATGGGCGAGGCGCAAGAAGATGACGTCCGTAAAGCGGTCGACTGGCTCATCGACGGCAAGAGGGGCGATCCCCCACGGTCCCTGACAAAACGCTACTGAGTGCTCACGACATCTCTAGCCAAGCGAGGCCAAATCGCGGAATAGAATGGGTCCGTGAAACTCAGCCTGCACTCGAGACTGCTGCCTCTTTTCTCCGCCCTATTCTTCACCGCCCTTCCTCTCAGCGCGCAAACAGCAGATCAAGCCTGGCTGAATTACCCAAGAATGGGTGCACAGCCTCTCATTCCTCGGAACATCAGGCCTCTTGGCACCGGCGCTATTGAGCAATCTGCGATGCGAGAACTGACCCGCGCTCTGGGCGATCTTGCACTGGGATCACCAACTGCCTTGTCGCCCCGCATGAAGGAAGCAGTTTCTGGAGAGACGATCATTGGAACCGCCATAGAGTTTCGCAAAGAATTACCAGAAGTGCAGATACCGCCTGATCTGGAGCCGGGTGGCTACTGGTTCGATCGGAAGGACTCGAACGGCTCTCACCGACTGCTCATCGTGGGCGGAGATGAAGCGGGTGTTTTGTACGGCACGTTTGATCTTCTTCGTCCGCGCGATAGCGAAGGATTCACACTCGAGGTTCGCGGTGCTCCCGCCATGCCCATCCGCTGGACCGACGAATGGGATAACATCGACGGTTCCATTGAACGCGGCTACGCTGGCCGCAGCATCTTCTTCGAAGCCGGTCATGTTCGCACCGACCTCGGTCCGGTCAAGGAATACGCTCGCCTCCTTGCCTCCATCGGCATCAACGGATGCAATCTCAACAACGTCAACAATGCCTCATCTTTCTTCACGCCCGAAATGCTGAAGGAGATCGCCCGCATCGCTGATGTCATGCGTCCTTATGGCGTTCACATTTCTCTCTCTGCCGATATCGCCAGCCCGCAAAAGCTCGGCGGCCTTGCAACCTTTGATCCCCTCGATTCCACAGTCCAAAAATGGTGGAGCGACAAGGTCAATGAGATCTACTCCCACATCCCCGACTTCGGCGGCTTCACTGTAAAAGCCGACTCCGAAGGCCAGCCAGGTCCGGCGAGCTACGGCCGTTCCCCCGCCGATGCCGCCAACACCCTAGCCGCCGCCCTTGCTCCTCACGGTGGCGTCGTCCTTTATCGCGCCTTTGTCTACAATCACCACCTCGATTGGACCGATCCCAAGGCCGACCGCGCCCGCGCTGCGTACGATATCTTTCACCCACTCGACGGCAAGTTCGCGCCCAATGTCGTCATCCAAACCAAAGAGGGCCCAATTGATTTTCAGGCGCGCGAGCCTGTCTCTCCCCTCTTCGGCGCAATTCCGCATACCAGCCAGGCGATGGAGTTGCAGATTACCCAGGAGTACCTCGGTCAACAGCGTCATCTCGTCTACATCGCGCCCATGTGGAAAGAGGTCCTCGACTTCGACATGCGCGTAAGTGGAGCGTCAACTCCGGTCAAGCAGATCATCTCGGGACAAACTTTCCATCGGCAACTTGGCGGCATGATTGGAGTCGCATGTGTCGGCCGGAACGGCTGGCTTGGCTCTCCACTGGCCCTTGCCAATCTCTATGCATTCGGACGCCTGGCGTGGAATCCCGACCTCAAGCCCGAGGACATAGCCGCCGAATGGGCCCGGCAGACTATCTCCACCGATTCCAAGGTCGTTCGCACTGTCGTCAACATGCTGATGCAATCCTGGCCAGCCTACGAGAGCTACACCGGTCCGCTCGGGCTACAGACCCTCACCGACATTACGGGCAGCCACTACGGTCCAAACGTCGAAGCAAGCGAGCGCAACGGCTGGGGTCAATGGCACAAGGCCGATCACGACGGCGTTGGTTTCGATCGCACCGTTGCTACCGGAACTGGTTACGTCGGACAGTATTCACCGGAGGTAGCTAAGATCTACGAATCCGCCGCGACCACGCCGGACGACCTTTTACTCTTCTTTCATCACGTTCCTTACACTCACAAACTTCACGACGGCAAGACGGTCATTCAGTACATCTACGATTCTCACTACAACGGCGCCACGCAAGCCGCCCAGTTTGTCACAGACTGGGAATCCCTCAAGAACGAGATTGAACCCGCGCTTTACCGGGACGTGTTATCTCGCCTTGAATATCAGGCAGGCCACGCAATCGTCTGGCGCGATGCCATCACCCAATACTTCTCCAAACTCAGCGGAATTCCCGACGCAAACGGCCGCGCGAGCCGCTATCCCAACCGCTTCGAAGCTGAAGACTCACATCTGACGGGCTACAAGGTAATTAACGTGAATCCATGGGAAGACGCCAGCCACGGCCAAGCGGTCTCATGCGAGAGCCAGCAGCCCTGCTCCGCCGAAATCACCTACTCCGGGCAAACCGGCAGTTTTAATATTGCCGTCCAATATTTTGACTTGGCGGGTGGCGCCGCGAAGTTCAACATTTCGATAAACGGCAAGCCGGCAGGCGAATGGTCGGCCGACGATCACTTGCCTTCGCAACACCCAAACGGAGACAACTCGACCCGCCACATTGTGCACGAAATCAAACTGAAATCTGGTGATGTTATTCACATCGAGGGAACACCGGCTACCGAGGATCCCGCTGCCCTCGACTACATCGAACTGCTCCCGTCAACGACTGCACCATAGATGTTGGTACCCGATTTGTGTGGCCGCTGGTCGTGACGAGGGTGGAAACCACGTAGACGTCTTTCGTTGACATTTCTCCATGCGGCTTGTATTCCGGGTTTATGGTCCGCCTCAGTGTTCTCTATCCCGCAACGCCCGGCTCCACTTTTGACTGGAGTTACTATCTCGCAGACCACCTTGTGATCGCCCGCCGCCTGCTCGGAGCCCGCGGACTCGTCCGTATCGAAGTCGATCGCGGCATCGGCGCCTTCCCGCCCGGAACTCCGTCGCATTACCACGCCATCGGGCACCTCTACTTCGAGTCCATGCTCCACCTCGACACCGCACTAGCCGCCGCCGCTCCCGACCTCATCGCCGACCAGCGCAAATACTACAGCGGCGAGACCGTAGTTCAGGTCAGCGAAGTTGTGCCAGTCTGACCCAATCGGACTCTACTTCGCCGCGTGCGGCTTCTCTCCCGACCACGTCCACGCCCGTATCTTCCACGCGCCATCTTCTTTGTGAAGTACAGCCGTGATCTGGCCCTTTTCGTCCATCGCCTTTCCGCGTTCTTTGTACAAATACTCGGTAGGCAGAATCACGTACGCAAACTCGCCTTCACGCTCGATCCGTGTCGGCGCGCCATATTTCACCTGCCCATCGGATACTCCGGTCGCCTGCGCATGCTTGTCATAAGCCGCCGCCCAGTCCTGCGCGGCATGCGGTCCGGTCCAACGGTGTGGAGCGAACTCGTCCACAATCGTGATTTCACCTTTCGCATAAGTTGCATACGCCGACGCTGAATCGCCTTTGTTGAACGCGTCGATAAACTGCCGCAGCGGCGCAACCAGATCCTCACCACTCGCTGCATAGCTGACGGGACCCTGCCAAACGACAGCCAACAGGGCAATCAGTATCGCTCTCATCTCTCGTACCTCGTTTGAAACTCATTTTCAGTAGATTTCCTGAGAGCCTCGCACCAGATATCGCCCATGTCAACAGCAAAGCTTGAATATCGGACTTACAACGCCAGCCACCCACTTCTTTGATTCAGGCGCTACTCTTGAATCAGCCACGATCCCGATTCCCCATGGGAGGACCATGTCTCGTTCATTCGGCTTATCGCGCCGCCACTTCCTCAGCACTTCCGCTGTCGCGTTCGCCGCCTCTCAATTGCCGGCGCAGTCCATCCCAGCCTCGCACACTCCCGCGGCAATCCAGTCCCTCCCAAATCTCGCTGGCCAAGCCCGCCCCTTCACCAATATCGAACGCCACGCCCGCATCGAGCGTGCCCGCGAGTTGATGATCCAGAACAGAATCGATGCCATCGTCCTCGCCAACTCCACCAGTTCCTCCGTTTACTTCGCAAACCTGCATCTGTACGGTGGCGAACGCCTGTGGGCCCTCGTCCTTCCAGAGCGATCCAAACCTTTCCTCGTCTGCCCCGCCTTCGAAGAAGGCCGCGCCCGCGAACTTCTCGCTTCCGGCCCAATGGCGGATGATTGCGACATCTTCCCATGGCAGGAAGACGAAAGCCCGTTCACTCTCCTCGGTCGAGGTCTCGAGAACCGCCATCTCGCCGCCGGTACCATCGGCCTCGACGAACATATGGCCTTCGTGTTCTCCGAAAGCATCCGACGCGCCAACCCACATCTAAAGCTAGTCTCAGCCACTCCCATTACGGCCGGTTGCCGCATGATCAAGAGCGCGCACGAGATCGACTGCATGCGCCTGGCCTGCCGCGCCACCCTCCTTGTCTATCGTGCCGTCGCACAATCGCTCCATCCCGGCATGACCACGGTCGATGTCCATCAGCTAATTGCCGCCGCCTACCGTCGCGTCGGCTTTGAGGGCGAAGCCAGCCTCAACGTCGACGAGTTCACGGCGTTGCCGCACGGATCACGCCAGCCACAGACGCTTCGCGAAGGCTCCATCCTCATGCTCGACGACGGCTGCTCGGTCGAAGGCTATCAGTCTGACATCACCCGCACCTTCGTACTCGGCAAACCGACAGACAAAATGCTCTCCGTCTTCGACCTCGTCCACCGAGCTCAGACCGCAGCACTTCATGCCGCGCGCCCTGGCGTCCCCAGCGCCGACGTAGATGCCGCGGCGCGCAAAGTCATCGTGGACGGAGGATACGGCCCCACCTTCAAGTACTTCACTCATCGACTCGGTCATGGGATCGGCCTGGACGGCCACGAATGGCCATATTTCGTCCACAACAACATGTACGGTTGGGACCTGAACCCGAAGCTCCAGGCCGGCATGACCCTGAGTGACGAGCCCGGCATTTATATCCCGGGCGAATTCGGTATCCGCCTCGAAGACGATCTCGTCGTCACGGAAGGCGGCGCGGAACTCCTGACACCCCAATGCCCGTCACTCGAAGAGCCCTTCGCCAATGTCTCGTGAGGACACACGTGCGCTGCCAGCATTTACGATGGTCTGTTTTGAAAAGGAGTGTTCTTCATGCGGGCGAACGAAAACGGCAAGGTCGACCATTCAACGGCTGTCACCAGACGCGAAGCTCTGCAAGGCATCGCCGGTCTAACAGCAGTTTCTCTCCTTCCGGTCAGTTCCGCCGCAAAGCCCGCTTCGAAACACGCAGCCTCGTGGCCTTCTAATGTCGATTTCACCAATCTCCTCAAAGCGAGGCTGCTCCCCTTCAATGACGCATGGCGCTTTCACCGCGGCGACGTCACCGGGGCTGAAGCTGCCTCCTTCGACGATTCCGCTTGGCGCACCCTCGACGTTCCGCATGACTGGAGCATCGAGGATCTCCCGTCCGTCACTGATAGCAATGGAAGCATCTGGAGCGAGGGAACTGACTCGCTTCGCGTAGGCCCATTCGATGCCTATAAGAGCGAAGGCCAGATCTCGACTGGCTGGACGGTTGGCGGCATCGGCTGGTATCGTCGCGCGTTCGACAGGCCTGCGGTTCCGGAGAATGGAAGAGCGGAACTCCGGTTCGAAGGCGTCTATATGAATTGCGATGTCTGGCTCAATGGAACGCATCTTGGCAATCATCCCTACGGATACACGCCGTTCGCATTCGACATCACGCCCTATTTGAAAGATCGCGATAACAGGCTCGCGCTACGCGTCAACAATACCGGCCGCAACAGCCGCTGGTACTCCGGCTCCGGAATCTTCCGCAAAGTTTGGCTTGCGATCAACAGCGACCTCTACATTCCAGAGTACGGCGTCTCCGTTACTACCCCCGAAGTCTCAAAAGAGGCCGCGGTAGTCAGCATTGAGATCGCTGTCGAAAATGGAGCCGCAGCTGAAAGACACGTAAACGCCCGCGTTCGCCTGCTCGACGCCTCCGGCAAGATCGCAATCGATTCTTCATCCCCGCTCGTTGCACCGAAAAAAGGGCGCGCCACCGCAACCTGCATGTTGCATGTCGCAAACCCCCACCTTTGGTCCTTAAATGATCCGCATCTCTATCGCGCCGAGGTCCTGCTCGAATCCGACCGTAAGCCTGTCGATGCAACAGCCCTGAACGTGGGCATTCGCAAAATTGAAATCGATGCCGCACAGGGCTTGCGCGTCAACGGTGAACCGACCAAGCTTCAAGGTGGATGCGTTCACCATGACAACGGGCCACTCGGCTCTGCCTGCATCCCCCGTGCAGAAGAGCGCCGCGTCGAAATCCTGAAGGCGAACGGCTATAACGCGATCCGCACCAGCCACAACCCGCCTTCACGCGACTTTCTGGATGCATGCGACCGCCTCGGCATGCTTGTCATCGACGAAGCCTTCGATTGTTGGGAGGGCGGCAACAAAAATCCTCAGGATTACCACCTCTTCTTCAAGGAGTGGTGGCAACGCGATCTGGAAAGCATGGTCCTGCGTGATCGCAACCATCCATCCGTCATTCTCTGGAGCATCGGAAACGAGATTAATGAGCGCGCTGAACCCCAAGGCCTCGAGATTGGCAAGGCTTTGGCTGCTCTCGCCCACAAACTCGATCCCACACGCAAAGTCACAGCCGCCATCTGTCATGCATGGGATCACCCCGGCAAAACCTGGACCGATATGCAACCCGCCTTCACTTATCTCGACGTGGGCGGCTACAACTATCAGTGGCCTGAATACGAGAAGGACCATGTCAAATATCCGGACCGCATCATGGCCGGCACTGAATCCTTCCCCAACCAGGCTTACCAGAACTGGCGCGCCGTTGAGGCCAACAGCTACGTCCTCGGCGATTTCGTCTGGACCGCCATCGACTATCTCGGCGAGTCTGGCATTGGTCACGCCAGCATCGCGAGCGGTCAGGCTCACGACGTCTTCTCGCCGCCTTATCCCTGGTTCAATTCCTACTGCGGCGATATTGATCTCATCGGTAACAAAAAGCCTCAGTCGTACTTTCGCGATGTCGTGTGGCGTCGAAGCAAGATTGAAATGGCGGTTCAACGTCCCCTCCCCATCGGCTACATAGAACACATCAGCATGTGGGGATGGAGCGACGAACTGCGAAGCTGGACCTGGCCTGGATTCGAGAACACGCCGATGCATGTCCGCATCTACACCCGCGGAGATAAAGTGAGGCTCCTTCTGAACGACAAGGAAGTTGGCGCGAAAGACCTCACTGAAAAGGACGCGCTCAAAGCTGAGTTCACGGTTCCATACGCCCCCGGAGAACTCAGGGCTATCGCGTACAAGCACGGAAACGAGATTGGCAGAATCTCATTTACCACTGCAGGCAAGCCCCACAAACTCGTGCTGACTCCGGACCGGCCGAAGTTCAAAGCCTCCCGCGATGACCTGAGCTATGTAACGGTGAAAGTTGTCGACGAGCAGGACAGACCACTTCCGGATACCGTCGTTCCCGTCACCTTCGCGTTGACGGGCTCGGGCAAAATCGCTGCCGTGGGTAGCGCGAATCCCAAAGACGTCGCCAGCTTCCGACAGCCACATCACAGTACATTTCATGGCGAATGCCTGGTGATCGTCCGCCCGACAGGAATGCCGGGCTCTATCGAAATCCGCGCAGAATCGCCCGGCCTCGAATCAGCTTCTGCTCACTTGGAAATTACCGGCTGAGTCTCACCAGTGACGCAAGGAATTTTTGATCCGGTACTTGATCTGCAGTTCGGGAATCATAGAGAAACGACGTGAACCACAACCTGCGACCTGGCAAGCCTATTTTCCTGTTCCAGTAATCTTGGCACTACCGTCCCATGACGATCTTGCCCGCCCGCTCGTACGACCCTAGATTGAATACATTCTTGTATCCCATCTCTTCGAGTTTCTTTTTTGCCAGCCCGCTGCGCACACCCGTGGAACAATGTAGCAACAGCACCTTGTTCTTGTCCTTCACCGCGGAGGGAACGAGAACGTCTATCCGGTCTAGAGGCATATTGTAGGCCTGCAATATATGTCCCGATTCGAACTCGTTCAGGCTCCGTACGTCGATCAGCATGGCCCCGTTTCTCAAGTACTCGACGGCCTCCTTCGACGAGACCTGGCCCGAGCGCTTCATCAGCATGTAAGCAAGCGCCAGAACGAGAACGATGATAAAACCAAGCCACGATGACATAGAGTCAGTGTACCGCCTTTATCCAGAACTCCTTGTGTGGACACGCGGGCGCGTCTTCTTAGCCTCGCTGCCTCATTTTTCTGATTGAGTTCTGATCCTTATACCTTCTCGACTTCTACCAGGACCGAGTAGAACGTGGGTGCTGCCCCAATGTCCGTTAATCGTTCACTGGTCAGGGCATTAATGTTTACACCATCTGAGCTCAACTTGGCCCAATCGAGCCGAGCGGCAACTACCCCCTTCGGAACAGCTCCATTTACCATGGCGATCAGAGTGATCTCTCCACGATCGTTCCACACTCGCACCTTGTCGCCATCGGAAATGCCCCTGCCCGCCGCATCGTCAGAATGCATCTCCAGTCGCTGTCTAGTCCTAGCCTCCATCTTCCGGTGCCCCTCCAGATTCGCGAAGGTCGAGTTCATGTAGTTATCGGCCTTCCGCCCTAACAGCTCCAGCGGATAACGTTTTGCGCCCTCATTCCATCGTGATTCCAAAGGAGCCACATAAGAAGGAAGACCATCCTGCCCAGCCGCCGCCAGCGACTCCGAGTAAAACTCAACCTTTCCGGATGGAGTCGGCAAAACTCCCTCCGTATACGGCATGAAAGGCTGGCCATCCGGGTCGCGATGGAACTCCAACGGGATATGCCCCTTCTCTTCAAGGTCTTCGAGGCTGATGTGTTCCATGCCTCTATTCGTTGAATGACCATCCAGCCCGATCGCCAGGGCTTGCCGAATCATCTGTTCCTGATTGTCTCGGAAGCACTCCTCCTTGAAACCCATCCGCTGTCCCAGTTCGCCGAACAGCCAAACGTTCGGCCGCGATTCTCCCAATGGTTCGATTGCCTTTTTCGATAGCTGCACGAAGTAGTGCCCGTAAGCGCCCTGGATATCGGTGTGCTCCAGGAAGGTCGTCGCCGGCAGAACATAGTCCGCGTAATCGGTCGTGTCATTGAAGAACAGATCGTGAACAACGGTGAAAAGATCTGCCTTCGCCAACCCTCGCCGCACCGCGTTCTGATTCGGCGCCACCGCCCCCGGATTCGAATTGTAGACAAACAGCGCCTTCACTGCCGGGCCGCCGCTCAATACCTCGGCGTCCCCCAACTCAGCATTGAGCGCCTGCCCCAGCAGAGCCATATTTACAACGCGCGCAGGCCGGCCTATCGGCGAATCAAGCGCCAGATCCATCCTTTCCAACTCGCGCTTGTTCCACTGGAATGCGCCAGAGGTTGAAAGCGATCCACCCCCTCCGCGATGTTTCCAGGCACCGGTCAACGCCGGCAGCATCGCGATCGCCCGAGTCGCTGTTCCGCCGTTATCACATCTCTGCATTCCGTAGTTCAGTCGTATTGCCGCCGGCCGTGTCGTGGCATACTCGCGCGCCAGCTGTTCAACCTCTGCAGCTGTCATGCCGGTCAACGCTGCAACACGCTCCGGCGTGTACTCGCGCACTCTCTCGACCAAGCGATCGAACCCATGTGTCATCTCCGCGATGTACGCGCGATCTTCCAGCCCTTCGCGCAAAATCACGTGCATCATCCCCAGCGCCAGCGCCACATCGGTACCAGGCCTGATCGCGATGTGCCAGTCCGCCAATCCCGCCGTCCGCGTCCGGTACGGGTCAATCACGATGAGCCGCGCTCCATTGCGTCGCGCATGCTCCACCATCGGCCACAGGTGGATATTGTTGCCGTGGATGTTCGCACCCCACGCAATGATCAGCTTTGCCAGCTTGAAGTCCTCAGTTGGGGTCCCAAGCTTTTTCCCGTAGACGAGATTCCACGCCTGCCCACCCGCCTCCGCGCAGATAGTCCGGTCCAGCTGACTTCCCCCCAGCCGGTGAAAAAACCTCCGGTCCATCGACCCGTAGCCGAGTACGCCCATGGTCCCGGCATAGCTGTAAGGCAGAATGGACTCCGGCCCGAACTCGTCGCTGATCTGCTGCAGCCTCGCGGCAATCTCATCCAGCGCCTCATCCCAGCTGACGCGTTCAAAGGCTTCGTTCTCCCTTCCTTTGGCGAGAGCCCCTTTTGGCATTCCACGCTTTCGCCGCAGAGGAAACAGAATCCGATCTGAAGAATAAACGCGGTCCAGATACTTCGCCACTTTGCCGCACAGAAATCCCTGTGTCACCGGCTGGGTGGGATCGCCCTGTACCTTGACCGCCCTGCCATTTGCATCCACGGTCACCAGCACCGCGCAGGAATCCGGGCAATCGTGCGAACACACCGTATGCACAACATGAAATGGGGAAGTCTCAGCAACGGCTGCCATATCCGTCATTGTAAGCTGATTGCGTATTCCCCTTCCGGAGGCTCTCGATGAAACACGCCCTGCTGGCGATCTGGCTGATCCTATTCGTCTCAACAACTCAATCAGACGCCTGGGCACAAAAAATCTCGGGTGAGCAATCGGATGAAGCTGAGATTCGCGCGGCCATCCAGAGTCAGACAGACGCATGGAATCGAGCCGACATACCGGCCTTCATGCAAACCTATGAGGATTCACCTGATACGACTTTTATTGGTCAGAAGCTTCGTAAAGGCTACGAGCCGATTCTCCAACGGTACAAGCAGAGCTATACCTCGCGCGAGCAAATGGGAGCTCTGACCTTCTCCGATATCGACATACGCGTCCTGCCATCAGGCTGCGGCAAATCCGAAATCGCCCTCGTCACCGGCAAGTTCCACCTCGATCGAAGGGAACACGGTGAAGCCGCCAAAGACGACGGGATCTTTTCCCTGGTATGGCGCAAAGGCCCTCATGGATGGAAGATCATCCTCGACCACACGAGCTGAACGCGAGAGGTGATCGTGCCGGACAGCGCACGATTGAAACTCTAGCTGGAGACTAAGCTAGGTGCTCGCGCTTTTTGTAAATGGGACCAGCATGCCATTCGCGCGTGTCGAACATCCTTCGAGATGTGCACTTGTGACACGTCTGGTGCGAATCGAATCTGCCCAGACGCTCGTCTTTGTTTGCCCGCGGCCAGCTCCAAGCATGGAGTGGGCACCTCAAGGCAAGCCACAATCGGTCCAATCCTTCCACGATCTCGGTCCCGCCCATTGGCTGGGGATGCGCACTCCTGCGCGAAAGCCTGCGGGTGAGTTTGGCGTAAACGGGGAGAAGTTGAGTTGTTGCCACGATGAACCCTCAATGCGACCGCGCAATTTCGGCCGGCGCAGATGTCACGTTCGGTCCCGACTTCGCACGTCCGACATCAACGTTGTGAATCGTGCCTTCGTGCAACAGCGCTGAGCGGTTCGGAAACTGACACCATTCTATGCGCATGAGGCAGATTTGAAGCAAAGCAGCGAATCGGGCCCGGCAGTCGTTTCTACGGCCTCACGCACTTTAATTCTCACCAATCGGCCACTCTCGTGGAAGTGATTTACAGCACTCGGCAACAGGAGCGGTTTGCAGGCTGGCCCTCTGAACCGTCGCCTTTCTACGACCGCGAAAAGCCGGCCTCCCCGGCGGCTCTTTACGAATAAGTGCGCTCGACACCCGCCGATGCAGAATGCACCTGATCTCTGAAATAGCCATGGCACAGGTCAACCCTCAATCAATCGACAGCTCAACCGCTGCACGCTTGTGATTCATGCCTGCACTCAGCGGAAACCCGCAATGATCTACTTACATTAATGTAATCAGCAGCTTACATCACTGCATCAACCAACCAGTTCTGGCCCCATCGCATCTTTTCTGATGTGCGAAGAATGCAGATCGAATCATCTCTCGCCGGAAGTCACCCAATTGCTGAGGTGTCCAGTGAGTTCCGCCATTTCTCGAATCGTCATCAAATCCGATCATATCTTTAGTCGTTTTCCGAAACTCGGTCAGATCGTCGGTGTCTCCGGTACTCAAGGTTTATACGTAGTCATGGATATCGATCACACCAAACGAATCGCTCAATTGATGGAAAGATCGGGTAAGCACCGCCTCATCGAAGTGCCGTTCACGTCCCTGCGAAGCTTCAACCGCAGACTCTCTGAAGCGATACATCGCTTCCTCGAATCCCGCGACGATTCGAAAAAGCACCTGTAAACTCTTCATCATGAGTTGCGTCTTCTGCCAAATCATCGATGGAAGCATTCCCTCTAAAGCCATCTACCAGGATGATCATTGCTACGCCTTCGCAGACTTGAAGCCGCAGGCCCCAGTGCACATCCTCATCGTTCCGCGAGAACATATCCCTTCCATCGCTCATGCGCAAAAAGAACAGAAAGAACTGCTGGGCCACCTTCAATGGGCCGCTGCAGAGATCGCGCGCGCCAAGGGGCTGGCTGAGGGATACCGCACTGTCATCAACACGGGAAGCGACGGTGGTCAGACCGTTGATCACATCCACGTTCATCTGCTCGGCGGTCGCCCCCTCACATGGCCGCCCGGATGATCATCGCAAAGAGCTTCATCGCAAAAACAGAACGAGTGCCAGTCGGCACTCGTTCAAGATTTACCCACCCACCAGTCTAAAACGCAGGCTGTGGTACGTTCTCGTCTTCCTCTTCCAGCCCGTATCTGCGTAGCAGATTGGGCAGACTCTGCGAGAAAGCTGACCTCGGCATCACCGTGTCACATCCTGCTTCGATGGCCTTCATCTTCAGATCTCCCTGAAGATGGTTCAGGAAGCCGATAATCGAAGTCGCCTTCTTGAACTTGGTCTTGAATTTTGGAATCAGGGACAATGGCTTCGCGTTCAGATTGTTCAGGTCGAATACCAGCAGAGTCGGTGGTTCCGTCGCATCCGTGATCCGCGAAACTGTGTCCTTCTCACCCTTCACAAATTCGACCTTGATCCCCAATTTCTTCGCGGTTTCCTGAATCTTCGCCTGGAAAAACAAGTCGTCGATAAAGCAGAAGATGCGTGTCGGAGCATCTGCCCGCACCGCAACGTTAGGCGAACCCACGTTTACATCGTAGTAATTACTTGCATGATGCCCGTTGCCGGAAAGCGGAATTGTCGATGGGGGACCATCAGCCACGTTGCCATTCACGACTCGGTAACTATGATCCATCGGACCCACAAACATGCGCGGCCCTTTTTGCCGGTCTTTCCGGCGGCCCTGATGCTGCGGAATAATGCTATTCCCGGGCTGGGGCTGAGGCTGCTGTGATCCGTTCTTCTGCTGGAAAAACTTCTTTTTCTTTCGGTGTCGCCCTGAACCCTGCTTCTGCGGTTGCTGCCCGCCGGGTTGCTGAGGAACCTGCATCTGAGGCTGCTGCATAGGCTGACTCTGCTGCACCTGCCCCTGCTGCGGTTGCTGGCCACCTTGCTGGTTCGACTTGTTTTTGCGACGACGCCGGCGGCGCCGATGTCCTTGCGACTGTCCCTGCCCATTGGCCGGGACCGGCCCCAACTCTGGTTGGGGCGCTGTCGGTTCTTGTGTCATGCGTGCACTTCCTGGCACTGTGCTGTGTATTGCCTTACTTGTCTGGGTCAGCAACTTCGAATCCGGGATGCTGAGCTTCCCTCACTCCACCACATGGCCTCCCCAAAACGGAGCCAATTTCAGCAGGGAGCCTTTGCCTTTTGAACTGTGCCGCACACGTTGCCGGGGAACCTAACCTTCGGCGCACTTGATCGCGAATTGCGAACCCCAGGACGATTGAACGGCGGGTGTGTACCTTCCTTGCCCAGCGCACGACGCCTGTCTTTTCTGCTCCCTCAGCAAATCTCTTGCCGCCAGGATCCCCGCAAAGAACGACGCCTATTAATCTGATGCAGCTTCAGGGCCAAACATCTAAATCGAAAACATCCAGGTCATCAGCCCAGCCGGAACCTGCCTTGGCACGCTCCCGTGACCCTCGTAGGTAAGATCTCGCCGGTGCTTCCCTGAGTGTTGCCTTTCCTATAGACGCTTCGGACTTCCGTCAAAAGTGGACGCCTCTGGTCCGAAACAATCTTTTGTGAGCGGCAAGCCTTCTCTGCCCAAATGTGGGTGGTTCGCTTCAGCCGCCTGATAGGCAAGTTTGATAGTACAGTCTCCCGTGAAACAGCGCAAGTGGCGCAACCAGTTCGCCTCTGGTACAAGCGTAACGCACGGTAATCTGAACCTGATCAGTGATTCTGTGCCGAACGCACGAAACGCCACTCTTTCAAGTGGCGTTTCGTGTCCCTGCGCTGGTCACTGGCCTCCCAGCAATTGTGGCCGGTGGTTCAATCCACCGCGCCTTCTACAGACTTCCCTGCCGGTCTGCCACTTCTTTGGTGGCTGCTCTTGCCGGTGTCTGCTGTTTTGCGGGCTGGCCGGATATTCTCCAGCAGCCGGTACATCACTGGCACCCTGACATATAGCAATCGATATGCCGTTCTGCCATGCCTTTGTTTACAGCAGCTTGCGCAGGAGCCGGATCGCGTTCCGTTTTGATTCTGGTAAACAGACTTCTTAGAGTTTCAAAAAACAATAGATTGTTAGCTCTGGCACCGAGAGCAGTAGTGAGTGCTTCTTCCCGCCACCACGACTCTCTTAATCGCATTCCCGCAATTCCGGCATGGCTCACCAGTCCTTTGATACACGTAGTGCTCCAGCTGAAAAAACCCCTTTGCACCGTCCGCATCCACATAATCCGACACTGAAGATCCGCCTAGCCGAATCGCATGTTCGAGCACTTCTTTCAAAGCCTTCCTTAGTCGATCGAGTTCAACCCGCGTAAGCTTCCTCGATTGCCGTCGCGGACGCAATCCTGCCCTGAACAGACTCTCGTCCGCATAGATATTTCCCACACCCGCTAGCAACGTCTGGTTCAACAACGCCGCTTTAATAGCCAGCTTCCTGCCACGGAACAACTCCGCAAATTCCTCACCACTAATGGTCAACGGCTCGGCACCCGGACCTCGGAACGAATCCGTTTTGGCGAAATCCCGAAACTCGAGACGTCCAAAGCGCCTGGGATCGACGAACCGTAACTCGCGTCCGCTCTCCAGGCTCAGTCTCGCATGCGTATGCTTTGCCACCGGAGCGTCCGACGTTGTGACCAGCAAACGTCCAGTCATGCCCAGGTGAACAATCCATTGCGCCGTAACCTCGCCCCCCTTGACGCTCTGCGACCCGAGCTCGACGACAATGTGTTTTCCCGTACGGTGAACCGATAAAATGCGCCGCTCAACCAGCCCCTTTGACTGCCGCGCAGGAGGAGTCTTGAATGGCTCCCTGTGCGATCCGAACCAGGCGTCGATGATTCGATCACCCCGTACACGCGCATCCACGCCACGCGCAATGGTCTCGACCTCGGGCAGCTCAGGCATGGCACTATTCTAGGACGCCCTGTAGCCCGTTCCCGACACTGCTCTTCGCAGCGCTATTCAGTTTTGGATGAATGCCGTTCGCTCGGCTCGCGAATCTTGCTCGCCTCGAAACTGACGATTCGCCACGCCCCCCGCCCGTCGCGAACATATACACGTGTATATCGGTAGCTTCCGGACATATCCCCATCGGGACCGGTACCTTTCACCTCAGCGCGGGAGGTCACCAATGCCGTTGTTCCATAGAGCCGGATCTTCCGATCTGAAAGCTCGAGTGAAGTAAAGCGAGTCGTCCCTGATCGAAGCCCTGCCAGAGCCTGCTCCTTCGATTGCAGGATGCCGGAAGGCGTAATCGCCATATAGTCGTCTGCCAGCAACCCGTCCATCGCCGTCAGATTTCCATGCAGAACAGCGTTCTTCCACGCTTCTTCAAGCCGTTCGACCTGGTGCCGAACCTCATGCTTCTCGGCTCGCGGCATCGCACCCAATGGAGCCGCTGCAGCGAGCACCGCGACAGTCAGCCCGATAAGGACAGACCACCCCCTGACGATAGCCGACGTTCCCTTCAGTGTTCGCATAGGCGTTAGGGATAGTAGCCGGGATTCCTCGAAAGGGTCAATGCGAGAGATCACACACGCCTCCGACGAGCAATCACAAGTCACTCATTCCTCATGACCCGAAGATCACCGTCGAAGATTTTGACTATCTCTAGCCAAACAGGGTTTGTCCCTGAACAAAACTTCGTTTCAGTCCAGCGCCGCGAGATCTTCACGGCTTCGCTCCAGCATCTTCTGATACAGGCCGGCAACCGCATATTTCTTGAAATGCGGCGACTGCCGATGCGCCTCTTCCGCCTTGGCGTCCTTGTACTGCTCGTAAATCAGCACTGTGCAAGGTTCGCCCTGCACCCAGTGCGGTATATAGCTCACGCAGCCCGTCTCTTGGCGTGAAGCCGCCATCAGTTCGAGCAGAATCTCGCCAATCTCCGCCCGATCTTGCTGGGCAAACCTCATGCGGACCGTAAAGCTGATCATGGGGAGCAGTTCCTCATCAAACGGATCGTACTAAGCTTGGATCTCGTTTAGCGCCGCAGCAAACTCCGGAAGTATCATCGTCTGATCGCGGTCGGGCCCGGTCGAAACCATGCCGATCTTTGCACCGCTTTCGCGCTCTTGGAATCGGAGGTATTCCTGCGCGGCCTTTGGCAGCTGATCAAAATCTGTTATGCCTTCGGTGGAAGCCCTCCAGCCCTTCAATTTCGTATAAACGGGCTTCACATGCTCCAGGCCCTGTACATCTGCCGGGATCTCGTCGCTTACCTTCCCATTCACCTGGTAGCCCACGCATATGGGAATCTCCTCGAGTTCATCCAGCACATCCATCTTCGTCACCACCAGCCACTCGGCGCCGTTGACCTGATTGGAATAGCGCAGCAACGGCATATCCAGCCATCCGCACCGCCGCGGCCTCCCTGTCACCGCTCCGTACTCATTACCCCGTGCGCGGAGTTGGTCACCCACACCCTCATGAATCTCTGTCGGGAACGGCCCTTCTCCCACTCTGGTGACATAGGCCTTCGTCACCGAAACCACAGTCCCGATCGCCGTCGGGCCCACTCCTGTGCCTGTCGCCGCCCCACCTGCTGTCGCCGACGATGAAGTCACAAAAGGATAGGTGCCATGGTCGATATCCAGCATCGTTCCCTGGGCACCTTCAAACATGACCGATCCGCCGCTCGCGAGGATTTGGTTCAATAGTCGGCCAGTATCGGTCACGAAGGGCCGCACCTCTTCAGCCGCGGCCGCATACTCTTCATACATCTTTTCCGGTTCCAGCGGGTCTGTGCCAAACAGCGCATGCGCAATGGCATTCTTCTCGCTGCATGCCGCCTCAATATGAGTCTTCAGCAGTTCCGGGCGCAGCAAATCCACAATTCGCAATCCGCTCCGCGCCATCTTGTCCTCATAGGCCGGCCCAATTCCGCGGCTGGTCGTTCCGATACGCTTCCTCCCGGGCGCGCTTTCCGCCGCCAATTCGATCATCCGGTGATATGGCAGAATGACCTGAGCCCGATTGGAAACAAACAGCTGCCCATCGACATCGATCCCCAGGCTGCGTAGCTTCCCGACCTCCTTCAGGAAGGCGATCGGATCCAGCACGACGCCGTTTCCAATCACCCCTTTGCAGCCAGGTCGCAGCACGCCGCAGGGGATGAGCTGAAGTACGAACTTCTGTTCGCCATGTATCACGGTATGTCCGGCATTGTGTCCCCCGGCGTACCGGGCCACTGCACTGAACCTCTCGCTCAGCACATCTACGATCTTCCCCTTACCCTCATCGCCCCATTGAGCGCCTAGAACCACTGCCGTCTTCGCTCGCATCGACCGCTCACTTCCTCAGAAATCACACAAACACCCGCCGCAACCAACTAGCTCGGCTACGCGCGGGCGGAAAGGTGGCGCAATGCACTGCACCACGAACGATTCTAAACCCTCGGTTCAAAGGAAGCTGTGAGGATGAAATGGATCCCGGTCTGCCCAATTCCTCTCGAAGTCAGTTCGTGCTCATCTCCTGCTGGTGCTCCAGCATCGGAGCGGTTACCTGCTTATATCCAAACGGAACCTCGAAATGCGAAGGATCCACCGGGGCAGATGAAAAGTTTGTCGTAGTCGTCTGCATCTCCATAAGGATCGCGCTCGTAGCCTGAGCGCCGGCCTGATCTGCATTCTGATCTGGCGGAGGGGTGTTCTGCTTCTTCTTCCCGAATCCGCCGAAGCCTCCCAATCGGCTCGAAATCATCGAACCCATTCCAGCCTTGGCGATGTCTCCCTTGCTCGGTCCGGCGGGCTCGGTTGGCAACGGAGCTTCCGAGGCCGCCGGGAGCGGCTGCCCATTCACGGTCGTGCCCATGCGCATCACCTGCATCACTGGCACGCCGTCGATCTTCTGCATCTCCTTGATCATGTCTCCCATGGCCTGGTTAGCGCCGGGCTGTTGCGCCAGCATTCGGCTGAAATCCCGACCCATTCCCACCGTCACATCTCCCATCTTGGCTGCGAACTTCATGTAGAACTCCCGCACTTGCTCGTAGCCTGGGACCGACGGCACCATCCACATGTCGTTTGTCATTGCCAGATTTCCTGACTGCTGGCTCTTCGTATCTGTAGCCGTCATCGTCATGGTCAAAATCGCTTCGCTGCTATTCAGACCGCTCACGTCCTTTGTCGCGCCCGTTTTACGCACCTTTACATCGAAACTCATCTGTACGTTTTGCGCGTTCGGATCTGAAGCAGTTGCCGACGGCTGCTGCTTAGCTGCCTCCTTCTGCATTCGTTCTCGCGCATTCTCGATCGCTTGTTTCATCTGCGCGAACGTCATCACCGAATAGGTCTTTTTCTGAACATCGATCTGTGTGATCGTCTCTTTGTCCAGATCAATAATTTGAATCTGCTCCGGCGATACATCCGCCATCCTGTTGTCCTTCAAATAAATCGTTGACACAACAGGATCGCCCATATGTCGTGCTTGAGAGCTGAATACTCCCACAGTCTTCATCATCCTCAACAGCGATCCTCCGGTCATTTGGGTCGTCTGCTGATAGCTGTAATCCCCAGCGTACAGAGCGGTAGGCAAAACAAAGACGAACGGCAACAACACTCGCTTAGAAAGCGGTAACATGATTTCCTCCAGGTTGGATCTACGGCAGAAAGGAACAGCCGAGGGCGCAGGGAGTTTAGCCCGAAGGAATTGTGAGAGTCAACGCAATTGCGTTTCAGAGAATCGGGATCTGGGTCCACTCAACTTCCAGGACAATGAGTGTCCATTTCTTGACCTCGTTCCGCTTTGCAGCGATCAACTCTGGTCGTACACCGGGATCACAAAGTTCTGTGCGCACGAATTGCGTCAACAACCCTGCGAATCGCGACGGAAACATCCTCAGGAGCTTCTAACTCCATATTGTGCCCCGATCGAATGATGAATTGCCTGCTGTTCATTGAAAGCCGAAACAGCTTTACCTGTCCTTCTTTGCGCTCCTGTTCCATCTGGGCTGCAGAAACATCAAGGTCTTGCGTATATCCGCCGTCAGTCCGCGAGAGCACTACGAGAGGCAGCTTTCCAAGCGAGCCTGCGTTCGACTTCGCGAGCCACTGCGCGAAGTAGACCTCAGACCATTCGCGCTGGCTGTTTTCAGCATCCTCGAGAGCGGGCTGCGCCTGCGCCCAGAGTTGAAGCTTCTGCTCTCGTACCGGCAAGTGCTTGTAAACACGGTCAAGCTTCGCCGGTGCTGGATCGCCTCCATGCGAACTCACTCGATCCGCCTCGGCCACCTCTTCGTGCGGAGCCGGAATCTCGCGAGGCTGAGCGCTCGCACCGAGTCTGATCGTTTGTTTGCCGCCGATTCCGACCCGCATTCCTTCGTGCGCTGAATCCACCAGAACCATGCCCGCTGTGTCGTTTGGATACTGGCTCGCGAAATTGATCATCACTGGCCCACCGTAGGAATGGCCTACCAGAACGAATGGGCCTTTCTCACCCAGTTTCTCCAGCGCATCGTGGAGTTCAAGATTCAGCTGAGCAAATGTGCGAGGTTTCGGCCCCGGCTCGCTCCACGCATATCCTGCCCGATCGTAGGTGCAGATACGCGCAAACTTGGCGACTTTCTCTTGCACAAGAATCCAGTCGAACGAAAAATCTCCCAGTCCGTTCTCGACTACAACGACTGGCGACCCTGTTCCCGAGCAGTTCACGTGCAGCCGATGTCCGCCCAGATCCACCATCTTGCCAATCGGTTTTGGAGCGGATTTGTCGGCCAACAGAGGGAAGGGCACTGTTCCAGTTACAACAAGCGCTATTAGCAGCGCCCTCATGATTCGACCATCTCTGAAGCAATGAAACATCTCGCCCTCCGCTGACTCGCCAAGGTTAGCTTGCTTCGGAACCCGGCAAATCCCGAATGTCGTCAGGCGCATACGTCTTGGGACGAGCAGGCGAATTCGAGGATGAACGATCACATGCGACTCCTTGGGAACCGCCAGCCGGCAACTCACGTACAACAAAGCATCATGCTCAGCGACCTGAAGCTCGCCATTCGACAGCTGGCCAAGTCACCCGGCTTCTTTGTCACAGCGCTCATTACCCTCGCACTCGGCATCGGCGCCAATGCTGTGGTCTTCAGTGTCCTGAATGCTTTAGTCCTGCGCCCCGTAAATGTGCCTCACGCGGAAAACCTCTACACGGTCCAGCGCTTCCGTTTTCCATCGCAGTCTTACCTGGATTACGTTGATCTGCGCGACCGTAACCGCACCTTCTCAAGTCTGATCGCCTGCCAGATCGCCGGCGCGGTCGGCATAGACACAGGCGCGAACCCGTCGACTGCCTGGCCATATCTTGTCAGCGGAAACTACTTCGATTCTCTGGAAATTCAGCCCTATCTCGGCCGCTTCTTCCATGCCTCCGATGAGAAAGGAAAGAACAGTGCGCCTTACGTAGTGCTGAGTTACGCATACTGGCACAGCCACTTCCACGACGATAAGGGAGTCATCGGGCGTGCCGTGCAGATCAACAAGCATCCCTTCAGCATCATCGGCGTTGCTCCTCCCGAGTTTCGTGGCACCGAACTTTTCTTCGCTCCCGCGCTCTGGATTCCCATCCTCGATGCACCGCTCGTTCAGGGCAACGACTCACTTCAATATCGCGGCGACCATTCTCCCTGGGTGATTGGTCGACTTAAGCCGGGGGTCACTCCCTCTCAGGCGACTGAAGACCTGAACTCAATCGGATCCTGGCTTGCCAAAACCTATCCGCGAGATGACGACGGCATCAAGTTCTCGCTCGCGAAACCGGGCCTCGTCGGTGATTTTCTCGGCGGACCTGCCCGCTCCTTCATGGCCGGATTGATGCTCTTGGCCGGGCTCATTCTGCTCGCCGCGTGCGCCAACCTTGGCAGTCTCTTCGCGGCTCGCGCGGCCGATCGCGCTAAAGAAGTTGCGCTTCGCCTGGCTCTCGGTTCCAAGCGAGGTCTCATTCTTCGCCAGCTCCTGACTGAAGCCGTACTCGTCTCCGTCGCCGGCGGCGCCATCGGACTGGCGGGTGGCGTCGTCATTCTGCACGTGCTCAGTGCATGGCAGCCCATTCCCAACATCCCGATCAACGTGCCTGTCAATCCAGATATCCGCACCTATACGGTTGCCATTCTGCTCTCGCTTGCAAGCGGACTGCTCTTCGGCATCGTTCCCGTTCGCCAGGTGATGCGGGCTGATCCGTGGCAGATGATTCGCACCGGCATGAGTTCCACGACCGGACTTCGCCGGTTCACCCTCCGCGATGTGCTGCTCGTCATCCAGATTGCTATCTGCGCTGTACTTGTCACGTCATCGCTCGTTGCCGTGCGCGGCCTCGTGCGCTCCGTCCATAGCAGCTTCGGATTCCAGCCCCAGAATGCCTTCCTCCTCAGCAGTGATCTCCGCATGGCAGGCTACTCCAAAGATCAAGTTCCCCAGATGCAGCGACGCATGCTTGAAAATGTGGGCAACATGCCTGGGGTTTCCGCCGTCGGAATGATCGACAACATTCCTCTGAGCCTTGGCGGCGGCGATTCCTACGTCTACACCGACGCAACCACAGATTTCCGCCCGACCAACTACGTAGCTGACGCAATGAACTACCGCATCTCGCCCGGGTATCTCGAAGCCGCGGGAACTCGCCTCATCGCAGGCCGCAATCTGACCTTGAGCGACGACAAGGACGCCCCGAAGGTCGCCATCGTCAACCACCAGTTCGCAGTCAAAGTCTTCGGCTCGGTCGAAAAGGCCATTGGGGGCCACTTCAAGTACTGGGGCTCTGAACGTGCCGAGGTTGTTGGTGTCATCGAGGACGGAAAGTATCGCACTCTCACCGAAGATCAAATGCCTGCGATGTTCTTCTCTTTCCTTCAGCACACCACGAGCGAAACCAATCTCGTGGTCCGCTCTCAACGTGATCCAGCCGACATCGCAGCAAGTCTGGAGAAAAATATTCGCGGCCTTGACTCGGCTCTTCCCTTCCAGATTCATACCTGGAACGAGGAGATGGGATCCGCTCTATTTGCCGCACGCGTAGCCAGCGTGGCTCTCGGCGTTCTGGGATTGCTCGGTGCAATGCTCGCCATCACCGGTATCTTCGGCATGGCATCCTACGTCGTCAGCAAACGCCTTCGCGAACTCGGTATTCGCGTCGCGCTTGGGGCCAGTCAGAGGCAGATTCTGCGCACGTCGCTCGGCCGGGCATTTCGACTGCTCGCGATTGGCTCAATTGCGGGCGTAGTTCTGGGCGTGCTCGGCGCGCGTGTTTTGGCATTTATCGTCTATCAGGCGACGCCAAAAGATCCCTTGGTTCTTTTCGGAGTCACAGCAACAATGCTTATCCTCGGCTTGATCGCGTCGCTGATCCCCGCTCGGCGCGCACTGGCTGTCGATCCATTGGTCCTTCTCCGGGACGAATAGTCTGGGCGACGAATTCCTTGGAAGCCGGTTCGAGTGTCCCGCTCAGGCCGACTTCCGCTTCGCAGCCTTCGCGGGTGTCTTCACAATCCCGATCCCCTTCGCTGCTGGCTCTTTCACACTCTTGACCGGCTTCTTGCCCGTTGCCGATGGGCGGGCCTCACTCCCAATGCTCTTCCGCAACGCATCCATCAGATTGACCACGTTGCTCGGGCGCTGCGTCGGTGCCTCATCGATCGGAACCGGCATATTGTTCACCTTCGCCTCAACAAGCGCCTTCACCGCCGTTTCGTATCCGTCTTCGAATTTGTCCATGTCCAGCTTCGACGACATGCGCTCAATGAGCATCTCCGCCAGCTGCAGCGAATCTGCAGGAACAGCCGGCTGCTTGATATCGCGGAAGTAGTCTTCCTGTTTCCTCAATTCATATGAATATCGCAGTGTGTAACCCATGAGCCCCGCGCTGTCCTTACCAGCGGGCACGAGCGCAAAAACGTGTTCACGTCCCGAGAACGCCACTTTTCCGATTGCTGCCTTCCCGGTATCCACCAGCGCCTGCCTCACCACATTGAATGCCTCAGCCGACATGTCACTGTCCGGCGTAACAAAATAGGGCTTCTCAACAAACATCGGGCTGAGGTCAGCCAAATCCACAAACTGCGACACGGCAATCGTATGTTTTGAAGGAACTCGCAAATTCTCCAGTTCGCTCGGCTCGATGATCACGTACTGGCCCTTGCGGTACTCGTAGCCCTTCACGATCTCATCGCTCTCGACCGCCGTTGTCGCTTCCCGGCTCTCGGCCGCGCTCTCAAGCACCTTCTGATGGCGAATGCGTTCGCCTGTACGCCGGCTGATCTGGTGAAAACTGATCTGGCTCTTGCTTTCGGTCGCAACGTATAGGCTCACTCCAAACGAAACGAGCGAGATTTGAACGTTGCCCGACCAATATGGACGTGCCATAGGACCTCTCAAGGGCGGAGAAAACGCGCTCCAAGCGCAAAGACCCGCAGACTCAGGAGTCTAGCGCAATTCGTCAACGGCGGAAAAGTGCATATATGGTAAACGGCATAGATTCGTCTTTTCTTCGCCATCGCTCGCAAGCAGCAATCACTTCGTTCTTGTTAACCTTTCAAGCTTCTCGTTCGTTGTCTGGTCAGAAGCGCCGCTCAAGACTTTCGTTCGAGGATTCAAATGCCGAATCGCCGCCAGTTTCACCGCATTCTCTCCACAGCTTTCCTGGCTACGTCGATGTTCGCCGGGGCCGCATTTGCCCAGCAACGCCCCGCTACTTCACCTGCCGTGCCTGCACAAACTACGGCGCCAATTCCCAACGATGGGGATGTCAGATCGACCCAGACCGAACTCATTCGCCTCCTCCGTCTCAGCCCCACACTCACCACCGTCGTTTCGCATGATCCATCTCTTCTCTCGAATCAGGAATACGTCTCGCGCAATAATCCCCAACTCGCGGCCTTTCTGGCCGCTCACCCCGAAGTCGCCCGCAACCCCGAGTTTTATCTTTTCTCTCATTTGAAGCATGAAGATGGTCAGCCAGATGAAGCTCTTGAAAAGGCCGTCTGGCCCGATGTTTACCGCGCCCAGAATCCAACCTCGTCTTTCGAACGTGTCTGGGATGGCTTGATTCCGCTCCTCGCCTTCGCCTGCGGCCTTGTAGCCATCATTCTGCTCGCCCGCATGTTCATCGAAAACCGCCGCTGGGGCCGCATCTTCAAGATGCAGAGCGACGTTCATGGCCGGCTCATCGAGCGGTTCACGACCAACCAGGAACTCTCCACATATATGCAGACCGAAGCTGGCCGCAAATTCCTCGAAGCCGCTCCCCTTCCGATCGCATTCGAGCAGCACCAGCGCGTTCCCAGCGCAATTGCCCGCATTCTCACCCCCCTGCAGACCGGCATCATCATGGTCCTGCTCGGCATCGGACTGCTCCTGCTCCGCCACACTGAGCCTGACATGAATACTCCGATGCTCTTCTTCGGAACCGTAGTTCTGATGCCCGGAATTGGATTTATCATCTCCGCAGGAGCATCATGGTTCCTCGCTTCACGCCTGGGATTAATGCCCAGCGACAATAAGGCCGAGAATTCCTCCCTTGACGCGGCATACCGGGACCGGTAGTGATCTCGAGTGCCGCCACCGCAACCAAGGAAACACAGACCGATGTCCTGGGAATCCATCATTCCGAACGTGCTGGCGGGCGATGCTCAATCGCTCGCGGGCTCTTCGCCCGCCTCGGCGATGGATAACGAGCAATTCGCTGCCTTCTATGCGCGATCCGCCCGTTCTCTCTGGGCCTACCTGGCTCGTGTTAGTCGCGATCCTTCACTTGCCGACGATCTCACCCAGGAAGCTTACGTTCGGTTCCTCTGCGCACACCATCCTGAGGATGGTGAAGTCGCTGCTCGTCGGTATTTATTCAAAATCGCAACCAATTTGTTGCGCGATCACTGGCGTCGGCCTCAGTCTTCATCTATCGACGAGGTCCCTGAGCATATTTTTGCCGCAAAGGAACCCGGGACACACTCCGATTCCGTCGCCATGCTCGCTCCGGCCATGGCACAGATGCGACCGCGCGATCGCCAGCTCCTTTGGCTCGCGTACGCTGAAGGCTACTCACACCACGAAATAGCCCAGATCACAGGTCTCGCGTCTGCCAGCATTCGCCTCCTTCTCTTCCGCGCCCGTCGCAAGATGGCACGACTGCTGCGCTCCGGAGGCGAGGCATGAGCTCGTTCACTTGCGCTCGCGAACGCGAAGTTTCTGACCTCCTGCACAGAGGCCATTGGCCGCAGGCCTGCTCTGAAGAACTCCGCACGCACGTCGGATCCTGCCGTACCTGTTCTGATCTCGTGCTTGTCACTGAATCCTTGCAGGAATCGCGCCGGCAAACTGCCCAACTTCCCCGTCTTGAGCCCGCGGGCGCAATCTGGTGGCGCGCTCAACTGCGCCGCAGAAACGCAGCAATTGATCAGATGAGCCGCCCCATCCTCGGCGCTCAAATCTTCGCCCTGGCAATGGCCTTGCTCGTCATCGGCATGCTCGCGATCTGGCAGGCTGGAAATTGGAGTGCATGGCTCGCGGATCTCCCAGGCGTCCTTCACCTTGGGGCGCTCATCCCATCCTCTTTCCCTGAAAATGGAATCCTGTGGATCATCGTGCCGGTACTCGCCACAATCGCTCTTCTCAGCGGGATCGTCGTGTATATCGCCTCTGAAAAGCAATAGAAAGGTTGCGCCTGCAACCGAGAGATCCGGCTTTCGACGTTAAGCTCCACCTCGAGCTTTGGCGATCGCCTGTTCGGCCTGCCAGAGGTGCCGCCGTTGGTGGGCTGCATTCACGACAAAGCTCGACCAGATGCTGTATCGAACCCGAGAATCAACCGGCGACGCCATCTTCACCTGGTCGATCGCCCGCCCTCGGCAGCGGCGAAGCGCGGCCACAATCCGCTCCTGCCTTTCGAGAAATCCATCCAGCACGTCATCGATCTTCCCGCACTCAATCGGCTGGAATGGCAGAGGAGTCTTCGAGCGTATTCGAGCCGGCGGTTCCAGAATCCAGCAAAGGAATCGCCCCCAGAAGTCGACCGCATAGGGTGCGTTCATCTCCGTCTTACGAGGGCCGGCAGTGCCAATCACCTGCTGCCATACGGGGAAATATGCGTCCGCACTCAGGCTAAGGTGTTGCAGACATTCCGCGGCAGACCACGACTCCGGCCCTGGTCGTCGCGCGCACAACTCGGCACCCGCTTGAGCTACCAGGGTCTGACACCGCCTGCAAATTTCGGCGAATTGCCCTTCCAATTCTTCAAGCGTGGTGGCGCGTCTTCCCTTGCTTGCCAGCCGGTCGGGGGCCTCCTGACTTCTTCCAAAGCTCTGGGATGCACGCGCGTCATTACCAGAATGGTCTACGATCGTCATAACCTGATCCCATTGAGATGCTGCAGGGGACGGCGGAGGCAGTCTCGCATGCCAACTTATGCCATTCTTCTTCGTGCCGTCAATGTTGGCGGGTATGGCAAGCTCTCCATGGCAGAGCTTCGGAACACGCTTTCCAGCCTGGGGTTCAAGAACGTCGAGACCTATATTCAGAGCGGCAATGCTGTCGTAGACGCAAACGTCCCTGCTGAAAGGGTCAGACTTTCCGTCGCCGTCGCATTACAGAAGCTAACGGGTACTGCAGTTGACGTGATCATCCGAACTCATGACCAGCTTGACGAGTTGATCCACCGAAATCCATTCGCAACCGAAGCAGTGGATGGAACGCGTGTTCACGTCGCCTTCCTCTCCGGTCCTGCGGCTCCAACAGCGCGCTCCGCTCTGGAAAGCATCGTTGAGAAATATCCGAACCGCCGCGATCGCTATCACCTCGCGGGCGATCACATCTATTTCCATTTTCCCGATGGCGCAGCCGACACCAAATTCACTGGTAAGTCCCTGGATAAGGCAATTGGAGCTGTGGGAACCGGCCGGAATTGGAATACCGTACTAAAGCTTCACGCGATGTCGAAGCGCTGATCTAATTGTCAGTTCCAGCCGCACACAGCACAGCATCGGCAATTCGCGACGCCTCCACAGCCGGACGCACGTCATGCGTGCGCACAATAGATGCCCCATGCAGAATCGCTGCGACCAATGCCGCGATACTCGCAATCGCCCGCTCCTCTACCGGAGCTTGCTTGCCGCCGAACAGTTCAGATAGGGTATGTCCCAAAAACGACTTTCGCGAAACTCCGGCGAGCAGCGGTCTTCCAAGCTTCAGCAACTCCTCTTGCTGCGCAAGGAGAACATAGTTCTCCTCGAACTTCTTGCCGAAGCCATATCCCGGATCGAGCACAATCGATTCCGCTACCACCCCGGCGCTGGTCGCCCGCTGCACACTCCCCGCCAGCCCCTCACGAACTAGGTTGATCAGATCATAGGCAGACAATTTCAGCTGCTTGCTCCATTCATCCGGACGCCCCCGCGTGTGCATCAAAACCACTCCGCATCCTGCCTCTGCGCAGACCGCCGGCATCTCCGTGTCCCACGCAAATCCGCTCACGTCGTTGATGATCTCTGCACCCAGCTCAACGGCAAACTTGGCGGTCGAAGCCTTGTAGGTATCGACTGAAATCACCGTTTCGGGCCTGGCCTCGAGAATGCCCTCAATCACCGGCAACAGTCGTTCCTGTTCCACGTCGGCGCTTACGGCTCGCGCGTTCCCGTCGCCCACCTTCGACCCCGGCTTAGTGCTCTCCGCCCCAAGATCCAGCAGATCCGCACCTTGTTCTATTAATTCCAGTCCGCGCCTAACCGCCGCACCTGTATCAAGAAAATTTCCGCCATCACTGAACGAATCCGGTGTGATGTTGACCACACCCATCACCAGCGTTCGCCTGCCCAGTTCAAGCGTGCGCGATCTCAGCTTCCAGTGTTCGATGGTGCGAGTCAAAGCCATCGAGCTCTCCGTGCCGCACAGGTCAGCGGACTTCCTCATTCTATGAGCACGGAAACCGGATCTGCCCTCCTGCTAAACTCCCTCCATGCTCCGTACACCGCGATCGTTCGCGCTGCTTCTGGCGCTGTCCCTCGTCCCGACCACGGTCCTCACTGCCCAGCACCGCCCATCTCGCGCCTCAACGCGTCCGCCCTCGCATACCTCTCCCGCTAGGGGCAACATCGCAGATCGTATTCAAGCCATCCTTTCCGATCCAGCCCTCAAGCAGACGGACTTCGGCATTAGTGTCACCACCCTCGACGGACAGTCGCTGTACGGATTGAACGAAGGCAAACTTTTTACACCCGCCTCCAACGCCAAACTCGCAACCACTGCGGCGGCCTACGCCCTTCTCCCTGTCGAAACCCTCACCTGGACAACAAATGTCGTTGCAAATGGCGAAATCGACTCCGCCGGCGTCCTTCACGGTGACATTTTGATCCTCGGTTCGGGCGATCCCACCATGAGCGCCCACCATTATCCCTATCAGCCCCCCACTCCGGCGGCAGCGACCCCCACCCCGGCGAACCCGCCTGCCAAATCGCCAACAGGCAAGCCCGAAGCCACCCCCACCCCGCAGCAGCTCCAGGCTGAGCCCCGCGCCATGGAAGCCCTCGATCTCCTTGCTCAGCAAGTCGTTCAAGCCGGCGTGCGTTCCGTCGACGGCGCCGTGGTTGGAGACGACAGCTATTTCCTAAACGAACCCTACGGAACCGCTTGGGCCTGGGACGACTTGCAATGGGGCTACGGCGCGCCTATTTCCGCGCTCTCCTTTGCAGACAATTCAATCGAACTCACCATCACAGCCGACCCCGAGAAGCCCGGCTCAATGCTCGAAGAGTGGACGCCCAACATCCAGTACTACACGCTGCAAAACAACATGACCATGGCGCAGCCCGGTGAAAAGCCTCATCCCGGTCTTGAGCGCCGTCCCGGTGCCCTGCTTGTGCGCACATGGGGAACCGCCCCGCCGCAAGGTCTGCATGCACCTCTCGCCATCGAAGATCCCGCTGAGTTCACCGCTGCTGCCTTCAAAGATGCGCTTCTGCATCGCGGCGTGATCGTCAAAGGCGATCCTGCCGCGGCGCATCGTCTGCCCGAAGGAACAGGAGATTTTATCGGTGAGCGCTCCGAACCTCTCAAGCTCTTTCCCTTGTCTCTTCAGACCATGGAAGCCCCGATCAACAATCGCCGTCTGCTCGCGCACCACACATCAGTTCCCGTGGCCCAGGACATCACTGTCACCAATAAGATTAGCCAGAATCTTCACGCCGAACTTCTTCTCCGCATGCTCGGCAAAGCTTTCGCGAAAGATGGCAGCCTCGCCCAGGGAACTCGCGTCGTCCGCCAGTTTCTTGTCGACACCGGCATCCCTGATTCTGACTTCTTCTTCTACGATGGCTCGGGCATGAGCATGGACGATCGCATTACGCCACGCGCCTACACTCATTTGCTTGCTTACGCATCCCACCAGCCCTGGGGCCAGGCATGGCGCAACACCTTTCCTGTTGCCGGCATGGATGGATCGCTCTACACCCGATTCAGGAGTTCGCCTCTAAAGGGCAAGCTGTGGGCTAAAACTGGCACCTTGAACGAAACCAATGCCCTCTCCGGCTATCTTCAGGCAAACAGCGGAAGGACTATCGCATTCTCGATCCTTGTGAATGGCCATCGTCCCGGCAGCCAGGTTGAAATTCCCGCGATCGAAAGAATTTGCGATGCAATCGCCGCACTTGAGTAAGGAACCAACTACCGAGCAGATCTTCAGCTCGCGCTCTGCCGCACAAACAGCCTCGCGGCAAATAGCGTTGAACCGCACCCCATCACTACCAGCACCGTCGCGCTCACCCAGACTTCACCGAGCCCCGCGCCGCGCAGAATAATCCCGCGCAAAATCTGTATATAGTACGTCGCCGGAATCAGATGACTGATCGCCTGAAAGAACGGCGGCATATTCTCAATCAGAAAAATGTAGCCCGAGAGAAAGACCGACGGCAGAATCGTCCCCATTGAAAGCTGAAACGCCTCGGCCTGCGTCCGCGCCCGCGTCGAGATTACCAGCCCGATTCCCAGCACCGTCAGCAGAAACGGAACAGAAAGAATCAGCAGCAGAATCACACTCCCGTGTACAGGAACCAGGAAGATCGTTCGCATCACCAGCAGAATCGCGCACAGCTCGGCAAACGTCAGCGCCCCATACGGAATCATTTTGCCCAGCATCAATCCCAGCGGAGCGACTGGCGTCATCGTCAGCTGTTCCAGTGTCCCGCGCTCGCGCTCCCGAACGAGACTAAGCGCAATCATCAGAATCGCCATCACCTGCAGCAGAATTGCAATCAGCCCTGGCACGAAGAAATTCGCTGATCGCGTCGCTGGGTTATAGAGCACCGACGGCCGCACTTCGATCGGCATCCCGCCTCCGGGCAGCACGCGCCCCAGAGACTCCTTCAGCGCGACCCCGGTTGCCGTGCTCATCGCTTGTCCCGCAACGCTAGAATCCGACCCGTCCACCAGCACCAGCACAGTTGCCGTCGTCCCATCCAGTAAGCGCCGCGCATAGTCGTAGGGGATCCTGACGCCGATTTGCGCCTTCCCGCCACGCACCACGTTGTAAAGCTCATCCTGCGACTGCACGTACACCTTCAACTGAAAGACATCCGATCCCGCCAACGCCTCCAGCAGACGCCGGCTCTCCTGCGTATGCGATTCATCTAGCACAACCGTAGGAATCTGCCGAATGTTCGTGTCTACAGCAAACCCAAACAGAAACAGCTGCAGCATCGGAATCAGCAGTGCAAAAAATAGCGTCCCTGGATCGCGAATGATATGCAGAAACTCTTTCCGGCATACCGGCACTAAACCTCGGAACAGGTCGTTCATCTCTGCGACTCCATGATCCGATACGTCAGCGTCACAAACACGTCCTCAAGCGACGGCTCAATCGGCTCGAGCCGCGCATGCGGAAGCTTCTTGCGCAGGTCGTTCAATTGCTCAGTATCGGCGAGCGCATGAATCGAGTGTCCGAAGATAGTCGCCTCTCGCACACCCCGCGTATGCCGAATCTCATCCAGCATCTCCGATGGATTTTCCACTCTGATCTGAATCCGCGATGTCCCCGCCGGATTTGCATCCGGCAGCTTCTGCAACTCGGCAACGGTGCCGATTGCGATCAACTTCGACAAGTAGATGTAGCCCACGCGCCCGCACCGCTCAGCTTCATCCATGTAGTGCGTCGTCACAAAGAACGTCACGCCTTGGCCCGAAAGCTGAAACAGCAAATCCCACAGTGCCCGTCTCGCCACAGGATCTATCCCTGCTGTCGGCTCGTCCAGAAAAACCACCTCTGGCGAATGGATAATCGCGCATGCCAGCGCCAGCCGCTGCTTCCATCCACCGGAAAGCTGACCAGCCCGCCGGTTCATGTACGGTTCGATCCCCGTCAGCGTCTGCACCTCCCGAGTCCTTTTCGCAGCTCTCGCCGAATCCAGCCCATACACCCCCGCATAGAACGCGATGTTTTCCGCAACCGTGAGATCTTCGTAGAGCCCGAATTTCTGCGACATATATCCGACATGTCGCCTGATTTCCGCGGCATCCTTTCGTATGTCCATTCCGAGAATTCGCCCTGTTCCTTCAGTCGGTTTCAGGAGCCCGCACAATGCCTTGATGATCGTCGTCTTTCCCGAACCGTTTGGCCCCAGAAAACCAAACAGCTCCCCCTTGCTCACCTCGAAGCTCACGTCGTGAACCGCTGTGAATGATCCGAACCGGATCGTCAGATGATCCGCGGCAATGATCTCGGTCATTGCAGTCGCACCGTCGCTGACATTCCCGACTTGAGCACCTGCTTCGAGTTGTCTACATACACCTTCACGCCGAATACTTGGTGTTCCCGATCGCTCTTCGTCTGCACGTTCCTCGGCAGAAACTCCGCCTGCGACGCAATCTGCCCCACATGTCCGGTGAAGGCTCGACTGCCGAAGCTGTCGACTCGCACTTCGGCCTGCTGCCCAAGATGCACATGCGCCAGATCGGTTTCCGGCACGTACACCTTTACCCACAATTGCGACGCTTCCAGCATTGTGACCACAATGCGACCGCCCTGGACCAGATCTCCCGGTCGAACGCTCACCACCTCTACAACGGAATCCGCTGGCGCAGCTAGCTCCGCCTCACGCAAACGCGCGTCCAGTTCCGCCACCTTGCCTTGCGCCTCAGCCAACATGCCCCGCGCTGCCTCAATGTCCTCCTTGCGAAATCCCTTCCGGGCAAGCACCGCCGCAGCCTCCGCCTGTTTGAACTTCGCCTCCGCCGCGTTCACATCTTCAGCACGCGTACCAGCTTCGAGCAGCGCCATTCTCTGCCGCGCTGACTCCGCCCTCTGCACCGCAGCATCGCGCTTGTCCCGCGCATCGTCGAACTGCTGCCGCGAAATCGTATCTGCCGCAACCAGTTTCTCCATCCGCCCGTAAAAGATCTTCGCGTTCGTCGCATCCGCGGAAGCAGCCTTGTAATCAGCTTCCGACTGCTCAATCTCCTGAGGCCTCGGACCGTTCCTTGCTTCCTCAAATAGTGCTCTCTGCGCTCTCGCTGTGGCTTCCGCCTGCGCAATCTCCTCCGGACGATTGCCGCCAGTCACTTTGTCGGCATCAGCCTGCGCCTGCTGCAGTGCTGCCGCGGCCTGAGCTCTCTGCGCCTTCAGCTCATCGCATTCAAAACGCACCAGCACCGTCCCGGCCTTCACCACCTGTCCCTCTTCGACTCGGACCTCCGTGACTCTCCCGGCAACCTTCGATCCGATCTGGATCTCGCGCGTTTCCACTGTGCCCGAATACTCGTACCGCTCCCTATGCGCGACCCACGCCGACACTGCCCACACCACGGCGATCAATACAGTCACTCCAACTCCCGCAATCGCAATCCGCCGCCTCATGCACTCCTCTCCAACCCTTGCGTTCGCGCACGGGAAAAGGTTTCACCCCTTATTCCTGCGCGACTCGCAACTGGCAAGGAATGCTCATGCATCCCCGATCGCCCCACTGTGCGCTGCGACACAGCGGTTCGCAGTCGATCATCTCCACCTCATTTCCGGCTGTATCATCAACCTGAGATGCGGATACGGTTTTTGAGCCTCTTTCTTATACTGTTTGCTTGCGCGGCCTCCGTTATCGCGACCACCGGCTGCAAGTCTCTGCCGCCTTCTAAGCCCTCCTCTGAGTGGACTCCCGAAGAAGCCCGGGGCGCTGCCGTCTTCCAGCAGGCCTGTGCAAAATGTCATTACCCGACATCCACCCACGGGCTCCATGGCCCAGGCCTGCAGGCCATCACCAAGATCAAAGCAATGCCTTCAGGAGCACCGCCCACCGACGATCGTCTGACAGCAGTCATCCTCCATGGCCATGGCACTATGCCCGGCACCTCGATGGACGATCAGCAGCTCCACGACCTTCTCGCCTACATGCATTCGCTATGACCGACGAAACGCACAGCGAGCAAGCCTCCTCAGCCGATCAACCTGCTAACCCACAAACGGCAAGCTCCAAAAGCGCTCCGCTTGCAAAGCACAACCTCGTCCTTCTCCCGGGGATTGTTGCTATCGCGCTGTATTTGCTTCTGCTCTCCGTCGTAATTGTGGTTGGCGCTATCGGTGGACACTACCCGAGACTGTTCCTGATCCTCCCTGTCTTTCTCCTGGCTTCATGCGGGGGATTGCTCATGCTCTTCCGCTGGGCATGGGCCATGGCTCTCGCGGCAGTACTTCTTCTCAGCGCCTACAATCTTTGGCTCTTTGCCCAAATGCACCTCGCACCCTCGCTCATTCAGGGCCTTCTCAATCTCGTCTTCTTCCTCTACCTCATCCGTACAGAAGTTCGCGAAAAGCTGCGCTGATTCGCCGTTCATCTTCTCAGGGGGCACTCGACCACATTCCGATAGAGTCCATCCGACCCCGAATGTTAATCTCTGCCCATGCTGCCAAAATTGGTGAAGTCCTCTCTTTGCCTGGCTCTAACGATTGCCGCAATCGCCTCCACATACGCTGCCGACGTACCCAAAAAGCGCGACATCACCCTCGATGACCTGGCCAGACTCCAACGCGTAGGCCCGCCAGTCATTTCTCCCGACGGCGAATGGATTCTATACACCGTCAGCCAGGTCGATACCAAAGAGGACAAAACTCAAACTCATCTATGGTTGGTGAAGTGGGACGGCTCAGTTCACCTGCAGCTCACTTACGGCAAAGAGGGCGCGTCTGCTCCCAAGTTCAGCCCTGATGGCCGCTACATCAGCTTCATGTCTTCACGTCCGGGCACAGTTAAAGGCGATCAGGTCTGGGTCATGGATCGCCGCGGTGGCGAGGCCGAGCAACTCACCAACATTACCGACCAGAACATCCAGGGCTATGGCTGGTCGCCCGACTCGAAGAAGTTGCTCCTAACCCTGCATCCCAAAGCCGAGCCCGATCCAGAAGAAGGCAAACCGCCAGTCCCCCCAAAGCCGGTCGTCATCGATCGCTATCACTTCAAACAGGACATTCAGGGCTATCTGCGCAACGACGCCTATAACGCTCTCTATCTCTGGGACCTCACCGCCAAGAAGGCCGAGAAGCTCACCACCGGTAAGAACGTCAACGAGAACGACGCCGAGTGGTCGCCCGATGGCAAGTGGATCGCCTTCGTCAGTAATCAGGATCCCGATCCCGATCGCACTGACAACCCTGACGTTTTCATCGTCGAGCCCAAAGCCGGCTCAGCCCCGAAGAAGCTCACCACGTGGCCGGGACCAGATGGAGGCCATCTCGCCTGGTCGCCAGACTCCAGATCAATCGCATACACGCAAGGCGCCAAAGTCGAACTTCTCGAGTACTCGCAGGCAAAACCTGCAGTCGTGACAATTGACGGTAAAGTCACTTACCCTGCGGCAAAGTTCGATCGAAGTGTGAACCACCCATACTTCTCACCCGATAGCCAATTGGCTTACCTCGTGGCCGACGATCGCAACGAATACCCTGCCCAGGTAGAGCTCTCCGGCAGCGGCATCAAAAGCCTGCTTCCCAAACAGGGGACGGTGATGTCTCTCGATGCTGCCAAAGGTCATACAGCCGTCCTCTACACCAACGACACTGCAGCACCAGAAATCTACGCCCTCGAGGACGGCAATCTCCGCAAACTTACCGACCACAATGACACGCTGATCGCCGAACTCAACCTTGTTGCCACAGAAGACCTGGAGGCTAAAGACAAAGAGGGCGTCGAAATTCATGGCCTCCTCACCAGGCCTGCCAACTTCCAGTCGGGCTCACCAGTCCCAACGATCCTTTTCATTCACGGGGGCCCCAACGGCCAGGACACCCACGGCTTCGACTTTCTCCGGCAGTGGCTCGCCACCAAAGGCTACGCCGAACTCAACGTAAACTACCGCGGCAGCTCCGGCCGTGGACAGGACTTCGCCAAAGCCATCGCCGCCGACTGGGGCCATTATGAAGTCGAAGACCTCCTCGCCTGCGTCGACAAAGCAGTCTCGCTCGGCGTCGCCGATCCCAACCGCCTCGCCGTTACCGGCTGGAGCTACGGCGGCATCCTTACCGACTACACCGTCGCCAGCACTGATCGTTTCAAGGCCGGTATCAGTGGAGCCGGTGTCGCCAATCCTATGTCCTTCTACGGCGTCGATCAGTACATCCTCCAGTACGACAATGAGCTCGGACCGCCGTGGAAGAACCCGCAGCTCTATGCCAAGATGAGCTACCCCTTCCTCGAGATCGACAAGCGCGTCCATACCCCAATGCTCTTCATGGGGGGCTCATCTGACTTCAACGTTCCGCTCATCGGCGGCGAGCAGATGTATCAGGCCCTCAAATCGCTCGGCCGTCCGACGGAACTCATCGTCTACCCCGGCCAGTTTCACGGCTTCACGCGACCGAGCTACATCAAGGATCGCTACGAGCGCTGGCTAGCATGGTGGGACAAGTACCTGAAACCCGGATCAACCCCCACGCCACCCGCTCAGCCGAACAAGCAAGCCGAGTAGTGAAGAAAACAAGTCTGATCCCGTTCATCGCGCGGTCGATGAGCGGGATTAGCCATTGAGCTCGATCTTGGTCGCTCCCGCTACAATAACCACAGATGGACCTCGTCCAGATCCAGCCCGCGCGCCGCAACCCCGCTCCCAAGCCCGACTGGCTCAAGGCCCGCGCCCCCGTAGGCGAAAACTATCACTCCCTGAAGCGCCTCGCCCGTTCGCTCGGTCTTCACACTGTCTGCGAAAGCGCCCAGTGCCCTAACATCGGCGAGTGCTGGCATCATAAAACCGCGACATTCATGTTGCTCGGCAATCTCTGCACCCGTCGCTGCGGGTTCTGCGCCGTTCCCAAAGGCCGACCCGAGCCCATCGATTTCGACGAGCCCCGCCGCGTCGCCGAAGCCGTCGCGACCCTCGGCCTCGAACACGCCGTCATCACCAGCGTCAACCGCGACGATGACCTCATCGGCGGCGCCCGCATCTTCGCAATGGTCATCGAAGAAATTCGGCGTCAGGCTCCCGGGTGTCGCGTCGAAGTCCTCATCCCAGACTTCCAGGGCAATCGCGAAGCCATCAAGACCGTCGCCGATGCAGAGCCCGAGGTCCTCAATCACAACACTGAATCCGTTCCCCGTCTCTATCGTGTCGTCCGGTCCGGCGCCCGCTACGAACGCACTCTCGAACTACTTCGTTACGCCAAAGAACTACATCCTGCCGGCATCACGAAATCAGGCGTCATGGTCGGCCTCGGCGAAGAAACCCACGAACTCGTCGACGTCTTCCGCGACCTCGCAGGAGTGGGCTGCGACATCCTTACCATCGGCCAGTACCTCCGCCCCTCGCGCGATCACCTGCCCATGGCACGCCTTTACACGCCCCGCGAATTTGCCGAGCTAAAAGCAGAGGCTCTCCGCATGGGCTTCCGCCATGTCGAATCCGGCCCCCTCGTCCGCTCCAGCTATCACGCCCACGAACAAGCCGCTGCTACAGGCATCGTCGTCGTGCCCATATAACTCGGCGGCAGGTTGTAGAATAGCCGTTGGCAATTGATTCAATGGGGGTTGAATATGGCTGGTTCGATAATGGCGGGACATCCCGAAATGAAATCACTCTATGCCGACCTGAAGCGTCGCATGGACCAGGCTGTTGCCGGCTTCCAATCCAACCTCGCATCGACGCGCACCGGTCGCGCCAGCGCACACATGCTTGACGCGATCAAGGTGGACTATTACGGCACTCCCACGCCGATCACGCAAATGGCCCAGGTCTCCACGCCTGAGCCGCAGACCATTCTCATTCAGCCATGGGATCCTTCCATCCTCAAGGAAATCGAAAAGGCCATTCAGGCATCCGATCTCGGATTCCTTTCCAGCACAGTGGGATCCGAAGCTTGGAATTCACGTGACTTGAAGTCGCGGC